>Ga0307507_10004108_pt1 | contig 26538 bp, 5 predicted proteins | sample 7_EM_MG_FD_207223 | JGI IMG/M metagenome (GOLD analysis project Ga0307507, IMG submission 207223) | Populus trichocarpa ectomycorrhiza microbial communities from riparian zone in the Pacific Northwest, United States - 7_EM | ecosystem: Host-associated > Plants > Roots > Unclassified | place...
TAGTGGAGTGGTTGCCTAATAGATTAACTCTAATTATATTCTAAGATTTACTACAAGGAGAGAACTATCTACGGTAGGGACTAAGGTCCTTTAAATACACAACTATACTCCTAAGAAATCCTCTCTTATATATAAGGTATGTGTTATACGTATTATATATAGACATACACTGCGTACACTTTATATACTGCGTATAATATTATGTAACTCGCTTACTATTCCTTATTATATAGTTCCACTAAATCCATCCTAAACTATGCCTGTATTAACTAACTAGCTTCCTATAACTCTTCTCTAAGTAGTTATAATATTGTACTTAAAGCGTTTGTAACACTATCTCCCTCCTCTTTATCTTTATCCTTAAAGATTCCTAATATCTCCAAGTCGTTTACTAGAGGTGTAATGTCCGTTTAATTAGTCTAGTTAATATCTTCGCTTATTATACCTAAAGCTTCTTTTTCTTTATAAGCGCAACGTTGTGCTTGCACTATGGCTGCCATACTGTTGCTTAGTAAGGTAATGTCGTCTCCATATTCTCGTTGTGCGAAAGCAGGGTTAATATATATTGCGATAGCAAGTCCCTCGTCTTAACAACCCTCGTCTTGTTTAGAGTGCACTAAAGCAAACATTTAATTATCCTGCAATGTTCGCTCTATCTTTAACGCTAAATATACGCGTCCTATTACTCTTAACAGTCTTTAAGTTCCCTAAGTAACTTGTTATAGGGTCTCGTGTTTAATCTACCGCTGTAAAGCTTGATGGTAAGCTGGCCTCCACGCTACTTGAGGTTTAATATGCCTTAGAAGAGTCCGTACGCGTCCTTAAAGCTTAACGTTTAGCTTATGCTCGCGTCCTTAAAGCTTAATATTTGGCTTATGCTCGTCTTTAACGTCTTAAATATGTCTGTAAGAAGGTCCGTTCTAAGGAGTAGAAACTTGTTTAATAGGGTCTGTCTAAGCTAGGTAATAAAAGGACTGGCTTTCCTCCTGCGAGGGAAACAACTCCAAGTAGCTTGGCAATTGCTCCTCTTAGGTCCCCCTTAGGTGACTTATTCTTTGGCGATCCTTCTTTATTAATATTACCTAACCTACTTTCTTTTAATACTCCCGTACCTTTCCTATAGCGTTTTTTAGGTTGCTTAGTGGTTCCTAGGTAGTCTTACTATAGCCTATCTACTTTACTTTGTACTATATTTCGTTATCTACATCCTTGTAACTAATAATCTTTAAAACTTGCCATTTATCTTCCTCTTGTCCTCTATATATATCTGCCTTATAGACTAGTGGCTTAATATTCCCATGTGCTGGCTCTAGCATTGTAATATATTATATAGGGTAGATCTTTATTTTAGCTAGTAGGTTTAACTTATATATAACCAATAAAATTCTTTACTTAATTTTAAAAGGTCCTAGTCTAACATAGTCTAACTTTTTACTTAGTTGTTAACTCTTAAAATTTTTGTATAGTAGCTATACTTTATCCCCCTCCTTAAGATCTGGTCCCTTAGATCTCTTAGTATTATAGTACCTTTTTATTTATTCTTATACTAGTTTAGCTGTTTCTTTAAGGTCTGTATAAAGATTTATTAATATCTCTATTCTTTATTTAGCTGTGCTACTCGTCTTTTTTACTTAATGTGGTGATAATAATATTCTTAGCTTGTACCCATAATTCGCCTTAAATAGTAATGTCCCCATTCCTTCTTATAGTGTTGTATTGTATACAAACTATATAACTGGTAATAACAATACCTAATTATTCTATACGTAATTAATATAGTGCCTTAGATACTACTCCAGTGTCTAGTTTAGTCTTTCTATTTATCCGTCCGTCTACGGATAATATACTGTAAATATTACTGCGTAAACTCCTTATTCTACCAGAAACACTTCTTAAAATACTACTATAAATCTTAGATCTCTGTCTGATATAATTTTATCTAGTGCTTTATATCTTGTAAATACTTCTTTTATATAGATTCTAGCGACATCTTCTACTAATATCTCTTTAGTATATGCTATAAAGTATCCCCACTTTATTAGCTTATCCACTATTACTAAAATTACGTTATAATCTTGTCCTATAATAGGATCTCTTAACTTTGGTAACTTAATAATAAAGTTTTATAATATAACCTCCTATAGTCTTCCTGGTGTCTTAATAGGTTATAGCCCTCTATATAGCTTATACCTCGTTGGTTTGTTTCTTTAGCAATCTAGATATTTCTTTATAACTTATCTTACTAGTCCCCAGATTCCTTAAATAATGTATTCTTTTTAAAGTCTTAACACTAAGCCTATAGCTCCATTATATCCTTGTGTTATTCCCTTATAGAATTCCTTAATAAATTCTTCTGTAATAGACTTAGGCATATATGTTACTTCTCTATTTTTATATTACTCTAAGTCTGGATCCTCTACCTATACTTCTTAGATCTTTTGTGTTTAATTACTCTCTAGTAATTTATAGATCTAACTTTCCTTAGTTGCTGCAATCTTTGGATAATTATACCTAATTAATCTGTCTTAATTCTTTCGCAATAAAGCTCCTAATAGCTTTTTATTACTTTATAGTTTAGCCTTTCTGCTTAAAGCGTCTGCTCGTATATTATTTATACCCTTAGTATACTGAATTTCAAAATGGTATTCTATAAGCATTTCCGCCTATCTAACCTGTCTTTGGTTGAGTTCCTTTATTATTAGGAATCCTGTAAGGTTCTTATAGTCCGTCTTAACCACAAACGGTTTCTCTATGCCTTGTAAGAATGCTCTCTATTCCTTAAGTACTATAACTATACCTAACAACTCCTTATTATAGATGTTATAGTTTAACTCTAGTAGTGTTATCTTTCGACTATAGTATGCTACTGGGTGCTATCTATCTTAATATTTCTATATAAAGCACGCCCCTAGTGTAAAGTCTAATATATTTATTTCTATAACCGTCTCTAGACCTAGTTAATAGATCTTAAGAACTGGCTCCTAGGTAAACAACTTTTTAATTCTCTTAAATAGTTCTTATTATTCCTTTCCCTATGCCCATAGTTCTTCTTTCTTTGTTAACCGCGTAAATAGCTTAATATCCTTTAACCATTGCGCTATAAACCTTCTACAGTAATTGCAAAACCCTAGAAACGATCTTAACTATATAACGTTCTCTAGTTCCTGCTAATTCACTATAGCCTTAATCTTCTTTAGATCTATACTAAGTTGGCCTAGTTTAATAATAAATCTAACAAAATCGGTCTTCTTAGTGAAGAACTCGCACTTCTTAATTACTACTAGCATCTATTCTTCTTGTAATCTCTTTAAGACCTACTTAATATGTTCTCTATATTCTTCCTTATTCTCTAAGTAGATAATAATATTATCAAGGTATACCATAACAAATTTATCTAAGTGTTCTCCTAATACACTATTAATTCGCTTCTAAAACGTTGCTAGTGCGTTTATAAGCCTAAATTGCATAACTAATAGCTTATATAGTCCTTCCTTTGACCTAAAGGCTGCCTTCTATTCGTCGCCTTCCTTAATCCTAATTTAATGGTACGCCCACCTTAGATCTATCTTTATAAAGATCTTTATATTACCTATCCTGTCTTAGATTTCGTTAATTAAGGGTAAAGAATACCTATCCTTCCTAGTAATGCTGTTTAACTATTTATAGTCTATACACATCCTAAGTTTTCCGTTTTTCTTTAGGATAAACAGTACTGGATATCCTACTAATAACTATAATAGTCTAATATATCCCTTACATAAGTTCTCCTGAATAAACTCCTTAAGCGCTACTAACTCTATTTCAGTAAGCTTATAGATTAGAAAGAACTTTAAACTTATTCCCTCTTCTAATTCTATCTTATAGTCCTATGCTGTATACTCTAACAGCTTTTCACTTTCTAGTAACCATAACTTTTTACTATATTTATAGTATCTCTTTAGTACATAACTTAAGCCTCGCTTAGTCTCTTTATATATCACTCTAACTTGGTACTATACCAACTTGGTTTACTGTCGCACTTTGCGTTATTATATATCCTTAATATTGACCTAACCTATAACCCAATCAATCTTTAGATTGTACTCCTATAACTAAGGTATTCCTAGTATCACCTTATCCTGTCCCAATGGTAGGATATTAAAAGACATTCTAACTAGTCTCCCTTTAATAGTTATCTAAATAGGTCCTGTTTTAAGATTAATAATGCCTCCTCTATAGGCTATCTGATCTCCTAAAATCGTTGTAAGTGGATATAGGTATTCCTTTTGTCTATATAGTAACCCCATTCTTTCTACTACCTTTGGTAATATATGGTTCCTAATTGCTCTACTATCTACTAACGCTTTAAACTGCTGATCTTGCCACTTAGCTCTTAAATTTAGGTGCTAACCTTGAATTTCTTTAAGGGTCTAAAGCTCTAACACTAGTTCCCTCTGGTCCTATACGCCTCCCCTTTTCCCGACTGTTGGCTGCTAGATCCTGCCTATACTTAGTCTAACTTTAGCTAATACTTAGTTTATTTCTTTTCCTTTATATACCATAGATAAGTGTTCTTTAGGCACTCCTACCACTGTTATCCGTCTAGGCATTTTTCCGTAAGGAATTTTCTTGGTTAAAGTATTAAGTCTCCTTAACCTTATACTTCTACTAGGTGCCAACTATGTATATACTTGGTATTTCTAAACCGCTTTTCCTCTGGTGCCTAATATATCCTTACTAAGTACTTCCGGTTCTTATCTTTAGGTGCTCTATGCATGTTATACATGTCATCCATATAAGCTATCCATAATAGTATATAATACGCTATATGTTTTAGGTTAACTCTTAGTTTGTCTTTATTTTTAAGTTTAAACCTATACCTAGTTAACCTAACCACTGGTATTTCTACTACGGGTACTAAGATTTGTCGCTTACTTCTCTAGTCCCTAGATCCTTCTTCTAGGTTCCTTAACGTTATAATTAATACTCCTTTAATATGACTTATACGTTTCTCCGTAATAGGTTAGTCTTAGACAACTTTTTTATTTAGCTATATATAAAAGTCTTCCTATTTGTCACTGTGTCGTTGCCTATACCACTTTCCGTACAACTGGTTTAGTGTGTATGGTTTATCCGTTAGAAAGTACCTTATTATCACTATATTATAACATCCTTTAATATATCTTTCTTCGAACCTGGTTAGAATATCTAGATCCTCTTCTTATTCCAATTCGTCTAACTACTTTACCCTAGGTGTTCCTGCACTCGGCCTATTAGTAACTCTTTATATAGGTGCTCTGTTCCTTATATAACCTAGTATAGCTAACCTCTTGTCTAGCTTTTGCTCTTATTATGCAATAATTCTTGTCCTAAACTTATCCATAGTTTTTTGTTTTCTATGTCTTGCAGCTAGATCTTTGTAGTTGTCTTGCTTTTTAATTCTAGTATTAACTGTTTAATCTTTAGGCTAAATACTACGTTTACCTAGGATTACTAACGTTTTTATTTATTCTCTAAACTTGTGGTTCTTGAACTTGCGTCCTATACTTATTTATTTGTTACTAAACTAAGTCGCTGCCCTTTCCCATCGGTTTTTGTCCGTTGTGGGTCCTTAGGTATATCTTATCTTATCTTAAAAATCTTAAGCTTCTCTTATCTCTGCTTAAAAATCTTAAGCCTATGGCCTTTTGCCTTTATTAAGTGATGAGCTAGTACTAGTAGTTGTCTACTTGCTTAGTTTCTTCTAAATATTACTCCTATTGTCTTGTAAAGCGATGGAAATTGTATCCAATGGTGTTATAATACCCATTACTGAACCTTATTCCGTAATAGTCTTAGTCTCTATTTCTATTTCAACTTCTTTGAGGTTTGCATGCTCCTAGTAAGCTGCCTTTATTACCTTATTATTAGTAAATACTTTGCCTATATTAAATTTATTATCTTCGATGTCCAATCTATAAGCTAGTTTATTAGTTCCTCTAAACTTAGGTAATAATAGCTCCTATAGCCAATAGCTTGCGCCGTACTTAGCGTCCTTATAAATTCGGTATGCGTTATTATAACAATACGCAAAACTATTAATTAAACACTCTTTTATTTCTTACAGCGCACTGTTATCCCTCTATATATATGTGTCTCCTACTGGCCTAGTTCTATTTACTATATAGTTACTTTAACCACCTCTATAGTCTCTAGCGAAATAACCCTGTTTTCCGCAATTTATACAAGCTCTATCTTTGAACCATTTTTCTTGCTATAGAGTCCGCCTAAATGTCTTCTACTACTAAGATCCCTAGTTTGGCCTCTGCTTTTAGGTCCTTTAATTACTTAATCCTTAACCTCTGGGTTTCTATGGTTTCTTTTCCCACCTTTAGGTTTCTTTGGTACCGCTTAGGTCTATTAACTCTGCGCCATTCCATGGTTTTTAACTCTATGTCTATTGTTGCATACTCTGCGCCTTATATAACTATAGAACTCTATCTTGCCCTCTTTTAGCTTGTTCCCTTTAATAGATTTTATTATTAATCTTTATTAACTAATCTATTAACTCTCTTAGAGTATCTGCATCTTCTATTAGGATAATTGTATCCTAGACTTTAGCCTTAAGTCCCTATTTATACTGTGCTATAAGCGCCCTATCGTTCCACTTAACCTATATAGCTAGTGTTTAAAACTGTGTTGTATACTTAATTGCTAAAGTACATTATACTAAGTTCTGAAGCTTTTGTTCCGCTATGGTTGTGGCCTCCGGGTCTCCAAATATCTGCGTTAGTTGCTCTACGAACCCGTTCCAACTAGCAAATATATACTATACGTCTTGGTTAGTAGTTATTATGCCATTAGCCTATATTTCTGTAAGATACGGCTTAAACTACTTAAGTGCCCTCCCTGTTAGGAACAATCCTGCATAGGCTACTTAATCTAATAATATTACTAACTTCGCTCCTTCCTGTACTACCTTAAAGTATATCTGTGTAAGAAATCCCTTAAGCTTTAACTTCTTTCCTAAGAATCGTTCGATTAAAGGTAGCTTAATTTTTACTACTCTAATTCTATTAATACGTTCTTTAAGTATCCTATTATTGTCTTATAAGTGATTAACTATTTCCTGTAACTAACCTCGCGTAACCACTTGAGAATCCCTATTGTCTATACTGGTATTACCTAGCCCTAAGGTTGTAGCTGCCGTTGACGCCGTTGTGACTAGTGCTACTCTTGGTGGCATATTATTCAATCTTGTTTAATACTATAACTATAGTAGTGAATATATAACAAAACCTTGTAGTAAGAACTATAGTGGGTTCTGTTATTGGGCTAGGTATATAGGTAAGAACAAATCAATAATATAATAATAACTGGTGGAGTAGTTGCCTAATAGATTAACTCCAATTGTATTCTAAGATTTACTATAAGGAGAGAACTATCTATGGTAGGGACTGAGGTCCTTTAAATATATAACTATACTCCTAAGAAATCCTCTCTTGTACGTAAGGTACGTGTTATACGTGTTATACGTAGACGTACACTGCGTACACTTCGTACACCGCGTATAACATTATGTGACTCGCTTACCATTCCTTGTTATATGGTTCCACTAGATCTATCCTGGACTGTGCCTGTATCAACCAACTAGCTTCCTGCGACTCTTCTCCAAGTAGTCGTAACATCGTACTTAAAGCGTCCGTAACATTTTTGAAGTGATTAGCTTACCCGTTTGACCAGCTTACCCGTGAAATACGTTAGTGCTTTAAGGGTGTTATAAACAGGGAAATATATTTAAGGTGTTTACCTATCCGCAATTTTACAAGAGCGTAGTACGTTATTTCGCTATATATTAAGGGTTTGCCATTAAAGCCTTATAGGCCTTAGGGCTCGTCAAATTTCTTTAAATTTAGGCGTTAAGTTTTCGCGTAGTTTATATTAATAAAGCCTATACTAGTAGCTCCGCTATCTATAAGGATTTATACTTCCTTCCATTTTCTAAGTATTTAAATTTCGCTAAGTATATTAAGGAAGTTATGTTATATATCAGCGCTAGAAGAGCCTAGACACTTATACTCTTCCACTTTTTATCCTAAGGCGCGACTTAGCCCTAGGACAATTTATTTTCTAAGTTAACCAAAGGCGAGGTACTTTATAACGTCCGAGTATAATTTATAGCATAGGTATAATTTAAGGAATAAGTACGGCTTAAAGAACAGGTATAATTTAAGGATTAAGTACAACTCAAGGATTAGAAGGAACTACGGCGGACTTTTTTAAAAGGGTAAGTTCGGTAATGTTTTTAAATATATCCTTTTTTACCGCATCTAAAACATTCTCTATTTGTGGCTTGTGTTCTTTGTTCGTTAGTTCCTAAGGGTGCATAAAATTGGGTAGCATTAAGGTCCATAGGGTTATACGTAGGGCTTTTAGGTCTTAGAAAAGGATCGCGCTTTAGAGCATATACCGGTTTTAAGGAGTTTTAAACATAAGGTATAGTTAACTTTAAAGAATAAGTCTGTTTGTTATATTAAAGGTCTTTATTAATTCGTTAACATATTATAGTAAATTCGGACAGGTTTTTTAGCAGTTCTTTACCTACTAACTAGGCTCTAATCTCATCTAAAATAGCTTATTAAAGGGCAGCAACTCTAGCGGCTTTATTTTAATCTAGTTCGCTAACAAGGCCTAAAAATTCCAAAAAAAAGCTAGTAAAGTCTCAGTTCCGTTATTATAGGTTTTTAAGTTTGGTAACAGCTATGTGTTTATAGCTGGCGTTATTATATATTTATTCTAGTAAAGAGATAAAGGTTTTAAAATTAACAAAAGTGCTATTGCGGAAGAATGGATCTATAGTTCATACAGCGTCCTTACTTAAACAAGACATTCTATAGCTAACCTTACTAGCCTTAGTAGGGTATTAATTATAGTTTGTTAAGAGTTTAAGACGGAGCTTAGTTATAAAGGGATATGGGTCATTTTGGTTTCTATTAAACATTAGAAAATTAGGGAGCTTTTTAGATTTTATAATAGGTACTAGGTTCGCTATAGGTATAGGTTAAGCTACTATTACTAGTTTAGTATTTATATTTAACGCGTTAGGTTTAGGTACTATTATTTCAATTTTATTTATAGGTGTTGCTGTTAGGGTCTATAACGTAAATACCTTAACGTTGCGGAGTACTTTATAGAGTGCTTCTATTAATTGCTAGTACTAGGCTTCTAGTACAGCCCGCTACTAAGCTAAGGCGTCCATAAAGGACTGTTATATTATAGTTAACTGTTCCCTAACTAGGGTTATAATACTTATGGTTATTAAAAGGGATTTAAGTTCGTTTGCCATTTTAATAGTAATTATTTTAACGTAACATAATATAAGGGCGCGAAGAGGCTTTAGGGAAGATTTAAAGGAATAATATAAATTCTATCTAAATCTAAGGGTATATAGCTCTTGCAGAGTACAAGACATTATATAAAGAAGAGAAAGGAATATAGGAAACTTATAACTAAATATTTATAGTCTTAGCAGCAGACGCGTGGGCACGAGCCCACGCGGATTTCGACAGGTTTCGACCAAATTCCATTATATCAGTGGAATTTAGTAGAGACTAGTGGAAATTAATTAAGTTAGCGGAATTTGGCAGAATTCGATTAACTTAGTAGAATTTAGCAGAATTTAATCAAAGCGTCGGAATTTATCTGTTAAGTATTTCACCGAGACATTCCTACTATAACTAGGCTAGTCCCGTTACATAATCTAAGTCGTTATATAATATATATTAAATTAATATAGCTAGAGGATATTACTTTAAAAGCAATTTAGTAAGTCAATTAACTTTAGGGGCGATACTAGCGTAAATCGCCTTTAATATTAACTTTATATAAGCTTCTTTCTTAGCTTCTACTTTAAAGGAACTACTTAATAAATTTAATCATTTTGCTAATAAAATTAAGGGGAAATATAACCGCCTAAAGAGCTAGGATAAATTTAAGAATTATAAGTCAGAGCTATTATACGGTCTTAAAGCTAATCCTATTAAATAATGGCTAAATAATTAATAACGGAAACGCTTTCTACGGCTCTCTCTTTTTATAGTAAATATTCTTTCTATTTCTATAATAAGTAATAAAGCAGAGGCTACTTTTTTTAGAGGACGTTATATAATAGGTTAGGAGGGAGTTTAGCTTAGAGTAGATATGCTAGAGATTATAGAGTATATAAAAGATTAGAAGAGAACTAAAATTATAACTAACTCCCTTTAAAGATATATACTATAATATATATTATTTATACAATTATTTGTTTATTTATTTTGTTTATTTATTAATTATAGCTCTATATTATAGGACTACTCTATAATACCTTATATACGACTACCCGTTCCCACCGCTTCTTCTCTACTACATTCTACCTACCTATATAGTGCGACATTGGCAAAACATAGTAGAACATAGCAGAATATTATAGAATACGACAGACGACATACCTAGTATATAGCACGGTACCTAATAACCCTTATTCGAGCTAGTGCTAAGGCGCTAGGCTAGGGAAAAATACAATATCCGAATTAAATTCAAACGATATCCGAATAATTACCTCAGCAAGCTCAGACGTGATTCCGTTAGTGCGGATTTTCAATCGGTCCGCAAGCTAACTAACTACATTTGTGCGAAACCAGCGGAATCACGTTTAAGCGTGTTTTGCAACATTTATAAAGCGCGTAAACAATATCCGCGTTGCGGAGGTTGCGGATATTAAAATAACTCAACACTAGTATTTTATATCATTTCCTAAAGTATATTAATTATATAACAGAACCTTAACTTTTAGAATATATTATTTTTATTTCTTAGGTATTTTTAGGTCTTATACTTATTTTTGTTAAAAAAAACGCATTATTAAGAGCGTAAGTTCTATATAATTTTATTAAACGCCAGCAAACGCTACCTAATATACATAAAACCTGTATAGATCTACGATAGGTACCTTAAAGAACCTTAGGCAGTTATTGTTTGGGTAGGCCGTACAGAGGCTCCGTGTATAAAAGCTCTGCGCAAAGTTTTATATAGAGCCTCCGTAGTAGAGCCGTCGTACGCAGAGCCGTCGTGCAGAGCATCCGTATACAGAGCTTCGTGCAGAGCCTCCGTATGCAGAGCTTTGTGCGGAGCTTTGTGCAAAGCTTTGTGCGGAGCTTCGTGCAGAGCTTCATGCAGAGCTTTATGTAGAGCTTCTTGCAGAGCTTCGTGCAAAGCTTCGTGCGGAGCTTCGTGCAGAGCTTCATGCAGAGCTTCGTGCAGAGCTTCGTGTAGAGCTTCATGCAGAGCTTCGTGCAGAGCTTCGTGCAGAACCTCCGTACGTAGAGCTTCGTGGAGAGCTTCGTGCAGAGCCTCCGTACGCAGAGCTTTGTGCAGAGCTTTATGCAGAGCCTCCGTACGCAGAGCTTCGTGCAGAGCTTTATGCAGAGCCTCCGTACGCAGAGCTTTGTGCGGAGCTTTGTGCGGAGCTTTGTGCAAACCTTCGTGCAGACCTTCGTGCAGACCTTCGTGCAAACCCTGAGTAACGTGTTTCACCACTCAGTGGTCCACCCCAGTTAGTGGCCCACCTAAAAACACACCAAAAATTAAAAAAACTATACATTAATAAAAGTAATCTATTAAGTAGTTTTAGAGATTTAATAATTTAACTTAAAATTAAAAGCTAAAAGCTAATATCCCAATAATAGCTAGGCTTATTACTTTAAAACTTTAATAAAAGTCTTAAAGTAGGTATAAAAGGCTAATTATACATTTTTAAAATTTATTATTAAATTATTATTAAGATATTAATGTATAGTTTTTTTATATTTTTGGTGTGTTTTTAGGTAGGCCACTAACTAGGGTGGGCCACTAAGTGGTAAAACATGTTATGGTGAGAACTTGCTAAGGTAATCCGAATAATACGGTATTCATTATCGTTTCTTATCGGATTATTTTTAGCACACTAGCTCTGCACTTTAGACAATCCCAATTCGGCTGGTCTGTACAACCTCCCGGACACGAGTGGCTGACTGGAGTGGCTATTTTGTGGCTTGGTGTGCACAGCCTTTGGACGTGTGACTGCTGGACGCCGTGGCCCATGTTCTTTCGCGACTGAGAGGAGATGAATTCATTCATCATTCTAAGCTGCATGCTCGGGATATTGTTCGCCCTAGACTATTCAACCTAGAGCGCCCTAAGATATTAACCGACCGGTCAGAAACTCCTTTCGTACCTAACGCTTCAGATGCATTTCCCAAACCGGTATCACTCATTTTCCAAGTCACAATTTCGCCATACTCCAACCCACCCAAAACTCCACCGAAAAGGAAAAATTTGTCTAAACTGGCCCCAACCGCAAACTCGCAAAAGCAATCTCCATAGCCGGCTCCACATGCGCCCGGATCGGACAGCTAAACCCCGCCGGAATCAAGAAAACATACCTCACCATCAACATACTCAGATCCGTCACCACATGTATCCCCAGCATTTCCGCGGGCGTAGAATGTGCACCACTTAACTCACACCCCAAGAGCACTCTCGCGTTCTTGTAATTACTCGCCGGCCACCCCAGGCCCGGAGGACGGGAATAGCCCAGAGACATGGAAGGGTCCTTGGCGGTGTATATACCCTGCCCGTCGCAGATCTTGAGGACTTCGCAGAGGATGGCATACACGCGGTCTAGACTGGTACTGTGGAAGACGACGCGGCTGAGTTTTTGGGTGCCGTGTGCGGCGAACCCTTTTTGTTTGTCGGGGAAGGTGTTGGCGAGGACGAATTGGTGGGCACCTGGCATGCTGGGGATCTTCAGGACGCCGGTTGCGAAGGTGGGAAAGCCGCGGTAGCTTGTACAGGTCCATGAGAGGGGGGCTTCTGTCGAGGCGCTGAGGCGCTTTACGGAGGCTGACAGACCTGAAGAAATTTGGAGAGTGGAAGTGGCGGGCATGCTGTTCAGGGCCTGGAGGATGTTTGGTCCAGTGGTGATCGGACATCCTGGTAGTAGAGCCATGTTACTGGATGTGGCTGCCGCATGTACCAGAGTAAGTAGCAGGTCTACTACTGCGGGGTCATGCCGAATATCAGGCAAACGAACCTCCAGATGAGTTTGTCTTAGCAAGGTATTACATGCCTGCTGGTGGCAGTATGCAGAACGCCACATACGACCTCCAAAGGCATCTCCAAATATCATGCAAATCTGAGCAAGGTTGTCAATTGCAGATGTGAGAATTTTGTGGGTTGATTCGAGCGAGTGAAGGCCCCGGATCAAGTGTCGACGCAACGCTCGCCGAGTTGGTATGTGGCACAGTTCGCTCTCCCGTGGCAGAAATGCGTGTCCGGTGCTAAACTACCAGGAGTGGCTCACCAGTAGGAATGAGCGCCATTGTTCACGGAGTGAGTGCTAGTATTCGTCCGCAATCTTCTGGAGATGGACCTAGGAGGTATGGCAACAGCTTGTTCTGGGTGGAGGTGAATGCAGAATTCAGACGGCTTGGTTGGGTTCCCGACGATCAGACGAACGAGTAGAGTCCTGGAATTGCCTATTCCCAATGCAATCCTTTGCAATGGTTTGAGATGAGTAAGCGGAAAGGTGATTTCGTATTCGGCATCACTAATCTCCTCGACCGCGTCAATAAGCGATGCAGGAATATTGGCGGCAGCATCCTCAACAGCCGAAGGATCTTCAATTTGAAGTCTCTTGAGCAGTGCGGAGGTCTTTTCAGTATCGTGGACCTTAAGCGTTAGCCATGGTCTCAGACGTCGAGCTTATGCAACGATGGATGCAAATTCGTTATCGAGGAATTTCGTCCTAATGTAAACTAGTTGCAGAAGGAACTCCTCTGTCGCCCGGAATCCGCAGGCCAATAACTCCTGCAACAACTCTTAGCGCGCTCTTGTCTGCCTCATTCAGACTAGTCGATGACAGCCATCCGGCTAGCAATACTTCAGCGACTGCCTTCGAGTCTGCTTCCTGTACTTGTAGGATACGCGTCAAGGCGTCCTTGCCCGGTGGAGTCATACCATTCAGTGACGATAGTGCGCTACAAACTACTCTGGCATTGCTACCGTCGGGATTGAAGAACGACATAATAGCTTTCGTTGCAGGATAACGCTGTCCTTGCTCCAGTTCTTTTAGTGCGTCAAGGAGTGGTATGATGGTATCGGCATCATCCCAGCCCATGAGAATCCATCTCATTTCGGATCCAGTCCCCATACTCCTTTCTAAATTAATGAGAACGGGAAGATAGTTCTTTTTCAGACGTTCAGCCCACAGATGTAGCGAAGTGTCAAAAATGGGTGGCGAAGTCGGTGAATCCTGTCGAGCCTGTCCCAACAATGTCTTGAGGTTTTCGAGCCACTGGAACCAAGACTCCACCTTGCCACGATGTGTTAAGACAGAGCCCAGGAGCGTTGCACTCCGCTGTGCGATCATGGAAAGGAGTAGATCTTGCCAAAATTCAAGACCATTTGTATGACGTCGGCGTTGTCGTACTAAGAGATGGGCGAAATTAACGCAGGCCATATCGGTATCTTCCCCCACAACCCTGCCAACGGCGTCAACAAAATCTTCAGACATGTTAGACAGCTGAAGAATACAGCGGCGACGGATATCAGGGGGAAGACTCGAGCGCTCAAAGACTGCTAATGCAACCGCACGGCGTTGGGAGTCGGGTGGTTGCCGCCAGAGAGATATCAATCCCTCCATCAAGCTCTCAGCCTCATCATTCGATTCAGCTTGTCCAGCCAGACGCCGCATGCAATAGGCATCGATCGAATCTGTAAGTGAGGAATTGTTGACCAGAGAAGCGTCTTGCGCGTCGGTTCGAAGCTTGAAAATAGCGGTGATATCTTCTGCTGAGGGCCATTGCTCAAGCACGGACTGCAAATCGCCCGGAAGCTCACCACGCAGCCAAGAGTAATTTTTTAAGTTCTCTCCGAAGGTGTGTAGCTTCTTGCCAGTGCCATCTGCGGCTCGGCCTGTTTCAAGCTGTTGGCAGAGTTTATCTTGCATCCTTGACATCTCATTCTCAACGATTTCGATGATCTTCGAAGAGAGGATATTCCGTAGGCCTTGACCACGGACACCGTCGAGAATAGGTAATAGCCGATTTACGCTCGCTACTCGGATGCTGTCTGATTGAGCGTAGAGCGTATCTAGCACAGCGGTGCTGGCCGATGCATCTCCAGTAGCGTTGACATTGTCCAACAGATCTAACGCGCTGCTATTGACAGGATTCCTTAAGCACAGATGCATAAACAATCCAAGCGCGTTTGGAGAGATGGAGCAAGTCATAACAAGAGTATTAAGGAGACGATCTAGAATCGTGCGTGCGTCAACATCAGATCCATGCTCAGGCTGGATTACGAGTCGTTCATGACATATGGCGGCATCTGGTCGACTGGAGCTCAGAAAAACCAGCCCTTCACTCTGGGTAGCATGCCTGCGAGTTATGAAATCCGGTCCTTCCAAGGCTATAACATCCCGCATTGCCGCCCGCTGGTCCCCTCTAAGGCAATCCAGCAGACGTATTCGAACGAAGTTAGGTCTCCATAGTGCCCAGACATGCCATTCGGGCAAGATCTGATCAAGGAGTTGTTCCATGAAGGGTGAAGTGCCACGAAGCCTCAACAGCCAGTCAGATGCGGCATGAGCGCTTGTCCACTGGCAATCCGGCATTAGGCTCCTGAGCTGTTTTGCATAATTTGCGCAGGCTTTACGAAGTTCACCGTCGACCAAACTGTAGAAGAGCAGATCTGTGGGGATTCGCGTTCCCATGTTGTTGGCGTATGCTTGAAGTCTTCGAGAGACAATTCGGACGTCGGAAGAAAAGAGATATATCAAGTCTTGTGCCCATTGTGCTTCGAGAGAACTGACTGCAGTGGGATTAACATAACTAACAGTCACCAGAGCTCGGAGATATGTATACGCTCCAGTGTGGTTGCCAGGTGTCAGGTAGAGCTCTCCGCGAAGGAGACCTTTGACGGTTTGAGGCGACAACGCATGAGCGCAGGCGACAATCGCAACATCCTTTTCTTGATGTCCTTTCACCAGTGCGATGAGGCAAGCTTCACGACCCTCTGGACTTAATTTGCCCTTACTCCTTAAAAATGAGTCGGTATGCTCCCGGAGCTGAGCTGTTGGAAAGAGTTCTCCTGTCGATGACCCTTCCATAGACCTTACATGGTCTTGTGCGGTTTTTGCTATTTGTTGGTGCCATTTTGCACTTTGGCTTTGGGCCCAATTACGTATGGTTCCGAGTCGTGTGAGTTTGGTAGTGCCTTTCTCCCGTTGTGCACACATTCCCCTGGGAGCCAGCCGAAGGCAGTGACATTCGTAGCAGCGCTGAGGAAAGTCTAGACCAGCGTCTAGGACAGAGCCTGTATATATAGGGCGATGGTCTCAAGCGGAAATTTGGGAGCTTCCGGTTTGTTGGCGCTTCCTCCAAGAACAGGAAGCCATACCAAAAAAAAAATTGCTGTCGAAATCTCAGGCGCTGAGTGAAGTCTCGGATGACTGAGCAGAATCGAAAGCCGTCGTGTGTAACATGATCCAGTGAAGCGTGAAGAAGTTGAGCGGTCACTGTAATATTCGTAAAAAGTCCATCAGATACTGCAGTCCATGGCGAGCCAGACGCCAATTTCGAGATGGGATGAGAAGTGCTGCTGTGCCTAGTTACGCTCCGCAGCCTATGTGAGGCTGAAGAGCCTCAAAGACACTCTCTAAAAATTTAGGGTAGTCCCTGATACCCTTCACCCCCTCAGTGAGAAATTTTGCGGCCGGATGCTGCCTTCCATCACACCATGGTCCGCATGGAAGGCATACCATTTTCTCATTGCCAAGAAAGAAGGCGATCAAGCCACAACTGGTGAAGTTGAGGAGAGAATCTAATTCGAACTTGAATGCCGGTGGCTTGCAGCAATCTATCTTGTCGCCAAATTCCCCTGAGATATAATGGCTGCATCTGGAAAAAGAAACCTCTATGGCTTTGCCAAGGTGCGGAGGTTGAGTGCAGCTTGTCCAATGAGGTCACTCGTTTTATGCAAGCAGATTTTGTTGGCCCAAGCGTCCCGTATGCGCGGGCGCGTATAGCCTCGTACAAGGGGTATGGCCGAGTTGAAGCGTTTCGGCCTTTTAATAGACCGTTTTTTCTGGCAAGATGAGGATCTTCGAACCACCTGCCACGTAGAGTTAGTATATAAATTAGTTACAGACGCCGTTGATTGAGGTTATATAGGGGTTACTTACCTTTGTACTATACCCAATTTAATTAATATTAAATCTCTTATTGCGTCTTCTGAATTTGACATATTCGTGTTTGTGTATTAAAGCCTCCATTATTGTGTATACTGCCTAACTCTATAAGCCGCTTATATAACTTGGAGGATGACGGATTCCTCCTCGAATTAATACCAGAATACATTAATAGAGGAGTTATGGCGCGGCGTGCGTGTACCTAAAACGCGTGCATCTTTCTAGGCGCCACATTTCCAATAGGATCTTAATAATATAGAGGAGGAAGTTTGCCGATAAGAGACGCGGTAAAATCGCTTGATTTACCTCCCATATATACGCAAGTTCTAAGTATATATAGCTTCCGCCTAGATAAGATATGAGCTCTGACGCGTATAATATATCGTATAGAGGAGCCGATTAAGTTTAACTTATATAAGGCTTCACCTAAGAAGGCCATATATACACTCTATAGCTGTCTCGCATACCTAATGTGATACTACCACTATATAAAGAATATCGGCCGTAGTATCTTATAGATCTCTAAGGTGTTTAACAGCTTAGTAGAACGCATCTATCACGACTAAAAGGACTTAATTTACTAGCGCCTATAGCTTAATAATTATAATAAACTCCTTTAGTATACGCAATACTTAGGAGAAGCCAAATAGGGTAAAGGCTAAGTATAGGGTGCGATTGACGGTACCTTCTTTAGATTCTATTGGCCAGAAAATAGTGTTTACTAATTACAGACGTACTCTGGCTACTATATGGGAAACGGCCTTAAATATTAGTTAATTACTACATCAAATAGACTTATCTCTTATGCCTTTAAGCCCTTTCTGGTACCCTTAAATAATTAGAATATATATAGCGAATCTAGCGTAGCAGAGAAGCTCTATATAATTTTTACTGGCCATAAGCCACTGTTTCTTTTTAGTAATAACGCCTATAGAGAATTATATAGGTGTATTCCCCTATAGAATAACTAGTAAGGATTTTGCTAGTTAACTAAGGAGTAGCTATAGTTAAATTACCAATTATTAGAAGCCAGGATTATGGTAGAAACTTTATTTAGAAAGATAGAAAATTATTTTACCTATAATTACTTTAAGTCAAGCCTTTAATTGGCCTCTTAGCTAGTTACTGCCTACTTTTTAGTGTCGGTTTTCCTATATAATATATTAATGTATTTACGTAGCCGAGCAGATATAATTATAAGCCGTTTTAACTGTCAGCCGCCCTTTATAGAAGAGTACTGGGTAAAATTAAGTTTTAAGTAGTTATAAGTAATATAGGAAGGCCTATGGATAGGTAAGAGGCTTAGAAATAGATAGTAGTTGGGGTAAAGGTAGTAGGCAAGATAGTAAGTGTCACAGTGCTATAATGCAAGTAGGCTAAATAACTACATTGTGGTATGAAGAGGAGAAGAAGATGGAAAGGGGGTATTGTACACAAATAGTAGGGCCAGCCCGCCAAGGCGCTAATGGTGGGCCAGCCAACAGTAGGAAACAGTACGAGACAGTATATAACAGGTCAGTGCCGTGACAGTACTCCCCTCCCCTAGAAGGTTTGGTCCCTAAACCAAACAAATAACTCTAAAAACAGGTAATGCGCGGGGGCTGGTTTTCGTCGCGAAGATGTTGGTTCTGCTTACCGCCCTTAGCTGAGCCAATGGCGATTTTCTATCCCGGGGATGGAAAATCCTAATTAGTCAGTTTAGTAAATAAAGTCGGCAGAACTCTACACCGCCACTAGAATTAATCTGCGTGGCATTTTACGGCGTTCCTTAGCAAGAATCTGGCCAATTAGATAACTTTAACCGGTGGTTAAAGTTCCATAACATCTTAACCACCACAAATTAATATCATGGTCGGCCATGACCTTGGCGTAACTTTTTCTTATCTTGTGCCCAGTCTGGGGGTCTAGGCTTCTTAGGGTATTATTTATGGAACTTATATAGTGCGCGCTCGCACCCTTTTAGGGACTTCTTGGGTTCCCAGGTTTCTTTATTGTAATACTTCCACTTAATATAATATGTTAGGCCATGCTCGTCCATTTGTTTATTATGTACATTAAAGATCTTTTTAAATTCCCACTTGTCTGTAATGTTGCCATTATTATCTCTTTTGGCTATCCTTCCTGTGACATTATAACGTTCCTCTTTATTAATGCATACTTAACTAGAGATCTCTTCAGGGAACTAGAGGCGGACTTTTAAAGTATAGAAAGACTTGTTAACGTAGATATAGTTTAGGAGGTTAACTATAATTACTCCTCTATAGGTAGCTAGGACGGGCTAAGGTCTGTCCTAGTTATTATCCCACTTCCTCTTAGGCCGGTTAGTCTTTATATTTTTAAGGCTGACTATAACCATATTATTCTTTTTAAATATTATACCTTCGTCTTGTTTTATATTAGCGTTGTCTTTATAGCGTCGCTGGGAGATACAAGCTAGGGCTTTAAGCTGGGTTAAGATACGCTTAAAGTAGTTAGCAATAGTATTAGCTTATAGGTACTCCTTTTTTGTATATATAGATAGGGCTAATGGCTAGGGGCCCGCTGGTTTAACGCCTAGATGTGGGTTATAGCTATAGTTAGCAAAGAACGGTGAGATTCCTGTAGTTTTATTAATCTGGTTATTTGTGGCAAACTTAGCAAGGGGGAGCTAATCTACCTAGTTGTCTTAGGTGAAGCTCATAAAGGCGCGTAGGTACTTATTTATTGCTATATTAATAATCTTGGTTTGGCTATCTATTTTAGGGTGCCATGCGGAACTAGGGCTTAGGGTTACCTTTAGGTGCTAGTTTAGGCGACGCTAGAAATTAGAAACGAATAAAGAGCCTCTATTAGAAACAATAGTATTTAGAGCGCTGTATAACTTATAGATAGTATAGATAAATGCTTTAATAAGCTCCTTAGTATCTAGGCTAGTAATAGAAATAAAGTGTCTTATTTTTATTAGGCGGTTAACAACGACAAAGATATATCTATATGTTTTGCCGTTATAAAGGCACTTAGGTAGGTTAACAACGTAATTAATAGAGATATTGGTCTATAGGTGGACTAGTAGTTCTAGTAGTTTTAGGAAACCAGGCGGTGCTAAGCGTGGGGTTTTTATACGGAAGTAGAGAGCGCAGTCTTTTATAAAGGTAGCCGTAAACTATGAAATACCTGGCCACTAATAGGTTTGATTAAGGAGGTCTAGCGTCTTAACGCGGCCTAGGTGGCCTATAGGACCCAAACTGTGCGTATAGTGTACGACTTCTAGTTAGAGTTTAGGTGAATTAGGGACAAATACTTAATTCCTATAGTAGATCAGGCCGTTAATAATTAAATATTTGGATTTATTACAGCGGAGTAACTTCCTAATCTGCTTAGGCCAGTGACGTGCTTTATAGCCTTTCTGTTTATATAGCGCAGCCAACATATCCCTAGCAAGTTTATTCTCTTTATAGGCATTCTTAATAAGCTCCTTAAGGGGTTTTTTCTCAGGCTCTAGGTCTATTACTATAATAAAGTCTTTAACGCTCTGGTTTTGGGATTTGCTTAGTAGCTCTTCTAAGATAGCGGGGTTGACTTTTTTTTGTAGTAAGATAACGCGGTCTCGGTGTCATAGACGTTTATTACTAGCATTAGCAGGTGCTACGCCTGGGAGACGGCTAAGAGCGTCTAGGATTATAGCTTTAGTGCTAGGCCTATAGGTAATAACAAAGTTAAACTAAGAGAGGAACTTAGCCTATTGGACTTAGCGCTGGTTTAGTTGTTTTATTATTATAAAGGTCTAGAGGTTCTTGTGGTCTGTAATAATCTTAAATAGTTGCTTAGTTCCTTATAGTTTAGGGCGCTATTCTTCTAGTGCTTTTATAATTGCTAGGAGCTCCTTATTGTATATCTTATAGTTATATTCTGGGGCGGAGTGCTTAGTAGAGAAGAATGCGACTAGCTTAAGTTTGCTATCTTTACCAGCTTGGTAAAGCACTCCTCCTAAAGCCTAGTTTAAGGCGTCTGTCTCTACTACGGTTTTCTTTATATAGTTGTAGTATGCTAGGACCGGTGCTGTGGTGAATGCTGTCTTTAGTATCTAAAAGGCTTGTGCTTGATTAGGGCCCTATAACCAATTAGTACTCTTTTTTAGTAGCCTAGTTATGGGTTTAATAACTGCGGAGTAGCTTTAGATAAATTATTAGTAAAAGTTCGCAAAGCTAAGAAATTGCTGTAGTTCTTTAATTAATGTTGGGTCCTTCTATTTCTGTAAGGCCTGCACCTTCTTAGGGTCCATAGTTATGCTATTAGTTAAGATAATTAAGCCAAGATATTTTGTTTTAGTAGCATAAAACTTAGACTTATTAATATTAATCTGCAGTCCGGTGTTGCCGAGTCTTTGGATAACTTTATTTATATATTTAGTGTGCTTAGTGCGTGTTTTAGAGAAGATAAGGATATTATTAAGGTAGGCAGTGCAGTAGTTATTAAGGGCGTTGTGTAAAATATGGTTAATGTAGTTCTGGAACATAGTGGGCGCATTATAGAGACTGAATAGTGTAACTAATATCTTATAGAGTCCGAACTGGGTAATAAATACTGTAAGCTACTTGTAACCTTCTGTAATCCGGATCTAGTTAAACGCAGCAATTATATTAAGCTTAGTAAAGTACTTGGCACTATAAAGTGCATTAAGTGTCTTGTGGATTAGTGGTAATGGGTACTAATTCTTAATAGTAACTGTGTTTAGGCCTTAGTAGTTATAGTAGATTTGCACGCCACTACCAGGTTTTATAGTAAGGAGAAGTGGTATAGCGGCTGGTAAGGTTAATTTGCGGATAAAACCTTTATCTAGCATCTTGTTAATCCATTTCTTTATATAACTAAGTTTAGTGGGTGAGAGTGGTCTGTTCTTATAATATGGGGCCTGCTTTCCAGGTATAATCTTAATTTTATAGTCCTATAGTTGGTAAAGGGGCAGCTTATCTACATTCTTAGGGAGGAAGTGTTTAATATGTTTATAAAACTCTTTTGGTAAGCGTTATAGAATATCTTTATAGGTTAATCCTGGTTTACCTTTTAGGAATTTCTTAATATTAGTATTAACTATCTTTTGGCGTAGAAACTTAGGCTTGGTTTTTAGGTTTGTCTTAAGGAAGTTATAAAAATAAGGGGGTAGCGCTTTACGGGCTTCCTTTATTATATAGTTGCCTTCTACTAGCCAGCAAAAAGATCTTTCTAATAGGTTTAGTACTTCTATTAGGCCTATAGGCAGCTCTTTAAGTAGCTGTTAGTGTTTTTCTTGTTTAACTAGTTTTACTAGCTCCGCTATATGGATCCTTATTACCTTTATGTCTTTTTGTTTATAGAACTAGGTGAAATTAACGGCATAAGTGCATCTAATATTGTTTAGGTTAGGGCGTATCTGGTTCTCTGGTGCTACGGCTAGGCTAGCACGGCTTAGTTGGCCCAGGGGGGCGGAAATGAGGCGGTGGCCCTATATGGTACGCGCAAGAGACGGGTGTAAGGTTGGGTGTTATAGGGGGGAGGTCTTAATTGCTCTGGTTTTGGTCTTGGCTGTAACATCTTTAGCTATTATATGTGCGGTTGCATATGTATATGGCAAATAACTTAAAGTTAGGTGTCTTGTTGGCTGACCTAGGTTAAGCGGGTGTATATAGGGGACTTATAGTTTTAGCGGTGTTTGTTTTTTTAGGGATAGGGCAGTAGTCTAGTCTTTTAGGATCTTCGCTTCGTTTATTGCGTATATTAGGTCACTAGTGTTAGGCACCTCTTTTACTATTAGCTAATGGTATCTAAGCGTTGGCCTTACGATGCGTCTGCATAGTGCTACTTGGTTATAATTAGGAATGTGCCATAGGAGACAGTTATAGGCATAGTAATTAGAGTTAAACTTAAGCTCTAGAGCGGGGAAGTCTACCCTTAGGTTATGTTTTTTAAGCTAGGGCATTCTAAAAATTACTAGTATAGAGGATGATAATTTCGTAATATAGAAAAGCATAGATTCTATATAGTGGCTAATTATTATTTTTGCTGTAAAGTAGTGGGTAATAAAGCTGGATAGAAGTCCATTAGTAAGGCGGAGTGGTTTTAGGACTAGAAGTCTTTTTATTATAATATTGTGCTTTTTTATAAGCAAGTCTTTGTTTATAAATGCTGGTGCTATACTACTAGTATTAACGAGGCTTACTGTTTTAATGAAAACTTATAGGAGTGGGTTGTGTAGTAAGGAGAGGTAGATCTAAATAAGGATAGTATTTCTATTATTGTTTGCTGTTCTAAGGTTAAGTAGCAGTTAACTTAAAACAAGGTCTAATTAATCTAGTAGCATAGATCTAATCCTTTTATCCTCCTCCCCGTATGGTTCTAACCCTTAGAGGCGACTTAGTCTAAGGGTTAGCCTTTTAATGACTAACTTGTGGGGCTTGGCTGGTGGCTATAGTCTTAGCTGGTATGCCCTAATATATTAGTCTCCGATGGTGTATATGTGCTAGAGGGTACTTTACTGATAATATGGCCGGTTTTATAATTGGTAGCAATATGGAGCACTTGTCCGTAGTTTGTGTATAGGACTATTGGCTAGGGCTATATTAGGGAAGGCTATTGCGGGGGTGGGTTTTTGTGTCTAAACTTACATCCTTATCCGCAGTTACCGTTTTGGTTGCTATCCCCTCTGCTGAAGAATCCGCCGCGGCTAGGAGGGGGTTGGCGCGGTGGTATTAGAAGGGGATTTAGGTTCGCCCTAGGGTTATAAGTATTTTTCTAGTGGCCAGGTTGACTATATGCCATGTAGAGTCTATTATCTATATAGTGTCTTTGGACGTTGTTAGGGAGGCTACTACTACCGCTACTAAATTTAACGGCGTTAAGGTCCATTAGGTTATTCTATAGTGCCAGTACTAAGGTGTTGTTATTAGGTAATATAGGTTAATAGCTGCTAGTGGTACTTGGCTTAGCGGTATTTAGCTTTATATAGTGGGCATGGTTCTGTAGGTTATAAGTAAACACGTCTATTTGCTTACTTTAGCCTTTATAGTCAGCATCGCCGATCTTGCGGCTAAGGGTAAGGGCTAGGTCTTTTATTTTTAGTAAAATATTCTTCTTAAGTAAGTCCACTTTTTGTTCCTTAGTCTTGTTTGCTTTAATTATTAACTTATTAAGCTCTGCTTTCTAGGACTAGTAGTTATATTTGCCCTGGCTTAAGGTATCTAACTTATTTTTAGCTGTTTGGGTTGTATTAATGGTCTTATAGTGCTTTCTTATGTATATAAGCATAGACTCTTGGTTAGAGAAGGTCCATTTGCTTAAGTTGTTTGGGTATATGCGTAGTATATTAAGGCTATGCTTAATATAGTTATAGGCCTTATCTATCAGCATGTCTAACATATAGAGGATTTCGTCCATTAGAGTCTTAAAGCACTTTATATCTCTTTAGAAAACGCCTTAGATCTTTGTTTTCTATATCTTAAATTTTTCTTGTTTTTTAATTGGTGATCCCTTGCTATTAAATGGGGTTGGATCTTTTGCTTTACGCTTTTTTCTATAGGGCTTGGTTAGAAGAGGGGAGCCAGTAGCTATATTCTTCTTGGCAATGGTCTGGGTAAGTATAGTAATCTAAGAGCTTAGACTTTGTATGGTCTTAGTGTATATAAGAGCTTGTTATTCGTTTTGTTATATATATAGTTTGAGCGTCTTAAGGGAGTTGATTCTGTGCTAAGCTTCTTTAAGTTAAGACTTTATAGTTCGGCCTTTGTTATAGATGGCTTGGAGGCCGTTCTTGACGCTAGTTAAAAAGGTTGTATATGTGGAAAGGTGCTGGAAGGTTCCTGCCATATTAAGGTCCTTAGGGTACTCTGGGCCATTCCTGATTGCCTAGGTAATATAGATATGGGAGGTATTAAAGAGGTAGGTGAGCGCTTTATGTAGGTTTGTTAACGGGGTATTATCTATATTATAGTTGCCTATTTCGAGGGATTTAGGTAAGGTAATTGAAATCTATAAGGCTGGCTATAATGCTGAGATTGTCTATAACTGTACTGAGATTGTTTAAGATTATACTAAGATTGTTTAGGACTGTGCTGGGGTTATTTGGGACTGTAGTATGGTGTTATTGGTCGCGCTAGGTTGCAATTATACTGGGAAAACGGAGACAGTATACTTAGGAAGAGGGAAAAAACAAAGGTCGTGATGGGGCGCAATTAGAGATACTACAAACTGTTATAGTGCTGTAATGCAAGTAGGCTAAATAACTACATTGTGGTATGAAGAGGAGAAGAAGATGGAAAGGGGGTATTGTATATAAATAGTAGGGCCAGCCCGCCAAGGCGCTAATGGTGGGCCAGCTAATAGTAGGAAACAGTATAAGACAGTGTACAATAGGTTAGTGCCGTGATAGTAAGAGAGTAGAGCTCTACTTAAATTTGTCTAAGTCCCATATATAGAGCACGAATTTTTTATAATATATATTTTATATATAAATTGTATAAGAAATCCATATAACTTAAAATCTATACCTAAAAGCTAAAGACAGTGTGTCTAATAGCCAGCGGATAGTGAGCTCTGAGGCCTTATAGCTGACGACTGCAGCTAAGTGGATTGCTTGCTGTCCGCTGCGTTAAAATCAGGTACGCTAACTGTTACGCTATCAGCTCGCTATCCGAATTAGGCAATTTGCATAAAATTCACGGTGTTTCATTGCGGATTTTTGGCAGCACCTCTATATATACGAATATTGACGTTGCCCGATCAAAAGTTGACCTTAATTCACCCAATATAGTGTTTAAATATAGCCAAAATCATCCTCCGCGCCCGTAGAGGCTTAAAAAGGTAGGTATTAAGGTCGGTGGTAACGTTAGCGGTAAGAAAGGAAAGTAGTGGTAAGGGCTCCGGAGGCTCTATTTTTATGTTAAATTTTAATCAAATATGAAGCTCTATTAAATGCATCTTACCAAGCTAGCTTTTCTGCCTCTATAGTTAGCTTATAGCCAGTAAGATTGATATTCAAGCTCGTTAACCAGGGTGTAGTTTAGTGATCTACTTGGACTGGACTGGACTGGATCTGGGCTCAAATCCAGTCCACTCCAGTTCTATCGCGATTTGGCTCCAGGAGCGCCATACAATCCATATACTATTTATAGTAAGTCTTGGCGTCCTTTTGGTGTTATAGTAGGTGTGCGGACGTACCAAATTCGCCCTAAATTGTTTATATAACTCCTTAAAAGCCTTAGTTGTCTCAAATACTTCCTCATCATTGCCCTTATCCTCATCGTCGCCTCTATCCTTACTACTAGCATGCTCTTATCGCCAGAACCTCCTTATTATCCTCC
>Ga0307507_10004109_pt1 | contig 26535 bp, 20 predicted proteins | sample 7_EM_MG_FD_207223 | JGI IMG/M metagenome (GOLD analysis project Ga0307507, IMG submission 207223) | Populus trichocarpa ectomycorrhiza microbial communities from riparian zone in the Pacific Northwest, United States - 7_EM | ecosystem: Host-associated > Plants > Roots > Unclassified | place...
GCGCAAGTTGCGCCCAGTGATAATTAGTTTAAGTGGTTGCGTCCTGATTCGCGGTTGACGTTATGTGCGCTAGGTGCGCCAGACGCAGTGGGCGCACCAGGTGCCAAGGATTATTTTTGCTGATGTTTACAACAAGAGGCCAGCACCACCCCTTTTGATAACTATTGTTCGGATATGCCCCTAAGGGCGTTATAAGCCCATATCACTATTTATCATACCAAATGATGGAGGGAGAGAGTCAGCAAAGTGTTTCTAATTGCCCGTGGTACTTCCCGGGTACGAGAACTTTGCGAAAGCGGCTGTACACCAAAGGGACGAAGAATTATCAATGATACTATCCCCCTCCAAACTCCTAAGCATTCTCATGACATTCCTTATGCCGTACAAAACCTTGGTTCTCGCACACGCGAACAGCAAACTGTTTTTCAGAAGGCTCAGAAAGCCCTTTGTCAAGTTACAGCCCAGTATGGCCTACTTCATGCCACCAACCAGCGCCGACAACTACAGCTAAATGAGTTAAAAAGTAAGAAGAAGAAAAGAAAGATTATTCTAGATCCAAATTATATGTTTGCCAATGTAGCCAGTATAAAAAAGTCATTGAAGGAAGCAGAGAAGGCTCAAAGAGAGGCAGAGATGGCAAAGGCTAGAATTGCAGAAAAAAGGGCTCTTGTGAAGGCAAAAGAGCCTTCTGCCGAGGCGACTGCCTTAAGCACCTCCCAAACTTTGCAAAAGGCACGAATGGAATCATGTATGTTTCCTTGGGAGTTGTAAATTAGAAATTTTTTACTTTGAGTGGGAGTGCCAAGGTGGCCGGAAGCTAGGGATGGCCGGAAACTAGGTACGCTTACCTATGCTCGCCAGTCTACCTTCGTAGTGACTACTGTGAAGACTGTTTCACCTCACTTCAAGAATCTCACCACAGCCCGTGATACACGAGTAGATGGAGGCTGGAAATACCTTCCGGCAGCCTTGAATTCAAGCACAGTAGAATTCCCGAAATAATATATCCGACGGACTACTGCAACATAAGACACAACAAAAAATTCCGGTGAGCGACACCATAAGTCCAGTACTTGTATACACCATGATTTAAGCGAATTAATTATGAAAGGGGTAAAAATAACTACGGCCAAGATAAGTATCAGATTACAAACTAGAATCGTACTCGAGTATCTTCCATCTTGCTTGTAGTTAGTCTTTCCTCTTGTTGGTATTTTTTTACGTTGTGCCCACAGGTATCATACGTTAAGACGGGCTCCTAACTCAACATTTTCGATGCGTACCTAAGGTTTAGGGAATTCTGATGAAACCAATAATCCTTGTTGGCGAAGTTTATCTGAGCCACGCAACCTCGGATGGCTAATCTAGGCAGCAATTTGATGAAGCGGCTAAGTATGCAGAGAAACAGCCTCGCGCCAGAGCCTAGGATAACTAAGGGTCCAAGAAATGCCGCTAACCCAATTTAAAATATAAAGAAAATTATGACTGCTACTGTATTGGTAGCATGCGCAAAGAAAAACTTCACCCCCGCTTCAGTTTGTTCACACAGTGGTTCTAGAACCCTGTTCAACTTTTTCTCGCTTACCGTCCGGCTCCCGGTCCGGGCGCCCCCCGAACAGGGTCCAGGCATATGGCGGGGCAGAAAAGGAACTGGTTAAGGTTAGGGTTGCGAAAGATTACTGGCTGGTGGCGACTGATTTTACTCAGCTAGCAACCAAGTTAGGTTCAGCAGCAAATTTATGTTGAGCTTCTTCCTTCTTCCTTCATTTACCTGTAACTTAGGTCCCTATTCTCTTCGGAATTTCTGGAGGCTGCCCATCTCATCCGAGCTAGCCTCAACTATCATACCTAAACTAAATATTTACAAACCTCTAATCCCCCATCACTACCCCTCTGTTCTAAAACCGAGGGTTGCCGAAACCCTCACCCCCACTTTATCCAAATCCCTCTGAATCTCCACTATGACCTCCATCAAATTTTTCGCCTTCCCTTCTACCCTCCTAACCCCCCTCCCAACAACCCCGCTAACTTCTCCATGCCGCCCTCCAACCTCCCCAACCTCTCCCTTCCATCCATCCGCTCCCTCCATCCACTCCCTCCGATGACGCTACATCCTTCCCCTCACGCTTTCCCGAGCCCCCGGCTGCGCCGCACCAGCCTTCCTCGTCAACCTGTTCCCCTCCGCCCTCACTTTCACTACGTCCGCCACCTTAGAGCCTGTTTGGATCCAACGGTTCCGTTCCCTTCCCCCATGCGGGTGGCCCGTTTCCTTCCGTTTCAAAACGGAAAGAACGCTCTTTTTACAGTAGAAACGGTCGCCGAACGGAACGGAACCATTGCATCCAAACAGGCTCTTAGGCTTACCGGTGATTTCTGCCGCCGTAATTCATGTTGAGCTACCGGGCACTCTTTTGTATGTCCCCGCTGGCATGCCTAGCCACAGCCTGGCACGAGTATGCCATTCTTTCAGGCTTTAGAGGTATGACATGAAGGCACGGGCTTGTCCGATCTTTTTTTTTTCTTGTTTTGAGGTCAAATTATCTGAACACAAGCCCATTTTTTGCATTGGTATCCCTTAAATAGACAAGCCCCTGGGCCGTGCTGAACATAAAACCTTTTCTTAGATAGCCACATTGAGACTCCAGAAACTCTCCATTTGCCACTCGACAGGGGCCCCAGAGGCTATGAGAGTAGACTACAACTATTACAGGATTTTATTATCGGTACAGGTGCCGACTGCCGGTATGAGGGCCCACCCCACCGCCCTACCACCCTCGATCTACAAATGCGGCTATCAACAACTTCAGTCGCATTCAACGAGAATGACATCGAGTACAGTCTCTGTGACCGTGACGAATATCAACCGTTGACGAACATGGATCGGTTGCAGGTATTTTTTTGCCGCCCTGCTTTGACGAATTTGACTTTTTTTGTTCTCCAACTACTCTTGTTCGTCACGGGCACAGGTAGCCGTATTAGATACAGTATCGACAAAGTCCTGGGCACTCCTCACTTGATCCGTTTGACCTACCAGTACTTCAAAGCTCCTCTCCGTCAATCCCGTTAGTTTCCCCTTCCCCCTGTTACAGGCCCCTCCTCCGAATGCGATTAGCTCCTTCACAATTACTTCTTCTTTTAATTTTTCTCTTCTATCTTTTTGCTCTCATCAGTCCATCCTTATCAACCATTTTATTACTATCATGATATCATAGACGATTACTGTTTTATATACTGTGCGAAATTAAATACGGTCCAAATGGTAGCCGGCGTGGATAGCTCGTAATCTCGATCTCATTCATGTTAAACAATTGGCAAATGGAGGAGTATATAATTACGTAATAGAGCCTTCATGGTCCTCATAGATCACTACCGATAGCCATTTTGCTCTCTTCCTTTCCTGCGCGTCCCCATTCCATTGTCTACCCCCGCGATAATAAAAGATGAGAACAATCGCGGCAATTTTCTAGCAAAAGAAATGTATAGTAAAGACTCCCGCTCTCCGGAGCTTTCTATTGACAATGCTGAAAAAATGCGCTACCGTAGCCTCCATAGTCCTTAACTAGCCTAAATCTCCCGCATTCGCGCCCGTTCCGCCGTGTATCCTCTAGTATGAACACTGCCGGTCGCTGAGTCTAATGGATTCCCCGAGGGTGTCATTGCTGATACCTAGACTTTACCCCACAATGAGATACAGCTAGAGCATGCCCACTAGCGCCTAGAGACTTCCAACCTTACACATGTGGAGTGCTCGCGGACAAAACCCTCTGGATGTTCGGCACGGTGAGTTAGATATATAGAGGTGGATTTAGGCACAGGGGGGAATGGAAATCAACGCAGAGAGTCCCATGGTAGTCTAGGTTAATGATTAATACTTTCTTTACTTTATTCCCTTATCTCTAACTTCCTATGCTTCTCCCCCGATACTCACTTGTAATTACAACACGGTTGCCTCCTGGCACTAGATGGCGCCTCTATTCCATGTTCGAACTTACCAGAATGCGGAATCTGGGGAGCTATTGAGTCAGTTAATGAGATGTTTTTCCTCCTGGTCCTAACCCGACTGCCTAGGGGAATAGAAGGATGTAAGATGGAGAAATATAAAAAAGGACAGCAAAAGCGGTATAAACGAATAGCTCTAACTAGATTGAAGATATAAGAGAGAGCCCCTTCCCAGATCCCCCCGCAGCTAGGAGATGACTGTTATGTAGGTTAAGATCTCAGGCCGGCTTTCGGGGGAGCAAGTCTTTTCCGCCTTTATAGGGGTCTTGAGAAGCCTGCGCTGTGTACTGGATTTTGCAGTGCGTTGAGTTGGATTTGGGTGCTTCGCGTCATGCGCTACCTGACTTGAGCTAAGTGATAATCCAATTTAGCTAGTCGTGGTGGTTTACATCCTGGATGCCATGCGCTGGGGGAGAAATTAATTTCTTTACGGTATTCTAACTAGCAGGACATCAACACTAAACTCCGCGAAGCCCACCAAAGTTAATTCTAATCATAAAGGAATGAATTAAAAAAAAGAGACGCGCGCAAAACGCCGGCTGCATCGGGAATAGGATTATTCTATTTTACCCCTTTAAAACAGGGAGAACATAGACATGGAAACCAAGAATAGAAGGGGTGAGAAGGAAAGAAGGGCCATTAACATTAAATTTATAATGCACAGGAGCAAATTTCTACAGGATGAAAAAGCTACCTACTTTCCTCGTACAAGGCAAGTTCTGATAGAATATTCGATTTAGAACAATGGGAGGGGGAATGTGAGCCATGGAGGAGATAGGAAGAAAGAAAGAGAGAGTGAAGGCGGAGTCGCCAAGTAATACGAAAAAAAAAAAACGAAAATGGTAGAACACGAGACAAGCATTTCTAAGAGTAAAAGGAGGAGACAAAACAGGAAGATGGGTCGGTGGATAGCTAGTACCCCATGCAAAGGAGTGAAACACACAATAAAGACGAAGTGAGAAAGAAGGGCTAAATTGAGGATGGAGCTTAGCTGGCGGCAGAGTAATACTGCGAGTGAAAGGGTTCATCGCGAGGGGCAATTATGGGGAATGTCCGGACCTCCGGATCCGTTTGGAGCGGCGGCGAGGCGACTCAGAGGGTGCGGCTGGGGAACTATCTATGGGGTTATTGCCGCCCGCCGACTGGGGAGCAGAAACATGATCTGCGAGCCGCCGCTTTGCAACTCGGGCGGATCTCCGTGTCGGGGCTCTCTGGTTGGTGGGGTCGGTCATCACGATGTCCCGGCTAAGACTACACCGTTGCCGGAGCATTTCCACAACTTTGGTATGTCCGTATTCTGCAGCCCAAACAAAAGGTGTTCGACCGCTGTTGTCTGTAGAGTCGGGGGTCACATCACGCGCGCCCAACAGCATTGCCACGATGTCTCCATGCCCACCTCCTGCCGCCCACGAGAGGGGTGTTCGGCCACCGTTATTCGGCTTGTCGGGGTTGATGTCATTCTTTCCGAGTAGGAGCTTCACAACCCCCTTATGCCCATTACGGGCGGCAAACAAGAGGGGTGTTTTGCCATCGTTATCTAGATTGTCGGGATTAATCTCATCACGTTCGAGAAGAATGTTGGCTACTCCCTCGTGCCCCTTCTCAGCGGCAGAGTGGAGTGGTGTTCGGCCGTCTTTATCTCGCTTGTTGGGGTTGACTTCGTCCCGTTCGAGAAGCAGTTTCACCACTTCCACGTGCCCCTTGAAAGCGGCACCCCGGAGTGGTGTTCGGCCGGCGTTATCTGGCTTGTCGGGGTTGACTTCGTCCTGTTGGAGAAGCATTTTCACTACTTCCACGTGTCCATTGTAAGCAGCACCCAGGAGTGGGGCCCGCCCTTGCTTATCTTGCTTATCTGGGTTGACCTCGTCCCGTTCGAGAAGCATTTTCACCACTCTCTCATGCCCATTCCAAGCAGCACACCAGAGTGGAGTTTGGCCGTCCTTATCTGGCTCGTCAGGGTTGACCTCGTCCCGTTCGAGAAGCAGTTTCACAACTTCCGCCTGTCCATGCCAAGCAGCACACCAGAGTGGCGTTCGGCCGCCGTTATGAGGCTCATCAGGGTTGACCTCGTCCTGTTCGAGAAGCAGTTTCACCACTTCCACGTGCCCATTTAAAGCGGCACCCTGGAGTGGTGTTCGGCCGGCGTTATCACGCTTATCGGGGTCGACTTCGTCTCGTTTGAGAAGCATTTTCATTACTTCCACGTGCCCATTGTAAGCAGCACACCAGAGTGGCGTTTGGCCGTCGTTATCTGGCTTGTCAGGGTTGACTTCGTCCCGTTCGAGTAGCATTTTCACCACCTCCCCGTGCCCATTCTCAGCAGCACACTGGAGTGGTGTTCGGCCGTCTTCGTGTGGCTTGTCGGGGCTGACCTCATCTCGTTCGAGAAGCATTTTCACTACCTCCACGTGCCCATTGTACGCAGCGCCCAGGAGCGGGGCCCGCCCTTGGCTATCTTGCTTATCTGGGTTGACCTCGTCCCGTTCGAGAAGCATTTTCACAACCTCCGCATGCCCTTCGAAAGCAGCCCAATAGAGTGGTGTTTGGCCCCACCGACCCGGTTTGTTGGGATCGACATCGCCACGTTTGAGCAGGATCTCAATAACTCGCTTGTGCCCATTGATAGCGGCCCACACGAGAGGTGTATTATCTACACAGTCTCTTTGGTTGATATTACAACCTTCAACCTCTATCAAACCAGCCACAATCTCGACCATTCCGAACAGTGATGCACAATGTAGGCCACTGAATAGTGGGGGTTTATCAAGATCAATAGTGTACGAATATCCCTCCCGTGCTTCTAACAGGGTTTTAGTTGATATGTGGTTATCGTAGTCATCAAAAAGCTTCAATGCTAGCAATTTTGCGCAATCTGAAAGCTCTTTTTTTGCATGCACGCCCCAATAAAGGGAAGAATATTCAATGAATGGTGTGCTCTGGAGATCGGAAGAGGAACTCGTTGAAAGGCCCTTGACCTGCTGCGAATTCAGATAACTCAAGCAGGTCTCTGCCATCATCGAGTGAACTGTACCAAAAAGCTCGGGCTGGGCCCGGAGGTACTCTTGAAGAGTAAAATGGATTAACCGGATCGTGGAAGCCTCCTTGTCTACTGTTACAAGTCCTTGGCAACAAACCAGCAATGTTCCTATTGAAGGGACATCGTCGTCATTAAGATTCGGTGACCCTATTTCAACCGCTAGGGCGTGACACAGTTCAGCGACCTTCAATGGCCGCTCCGAGTGAGAGATCCACATCAACGCGGTCATGCCAAGCCTCGCCCGCGCACCACCCTGTCTCTTTATCCGGTCCAAGGATTCACCATAAACACTCCCTAACCCCAAGCCATCGGTAATTGCGCTGAGCTTTGCTCGCCTCCGACGTGCCGTGGTTTCTTGCAGGATCGCATCTATATTTAGTGAGACCAGCAGGAACCTAGACATGTGACTGTTAGTGGATAACTTAACGTAGCCCTCGGAATCTTGTTCTCTCTTCATACATTTCAGAAATATCGCTAGGGATTTTCTCCAAGATTTCCGCCTCCAGATTATTGTCCCTCGCATCTGGAGTTGGGTCTGCGGCCAGCTTGCCCCGAAGATATGTGACAATATCGTCCCTCCTTGGGCTAATGGATAAGCTCGTCACTCCCCCAGCAAGACGCCTTTCGATCTCAGACAGGATGTGCGGTCTTCCGGTCATGAATATTCGAGTCCCCGGAGACTGTTCGAGAAGTTGGCCAAGTGAATCGAGAAGCCTGGCTCGGTCTTCGATCGCACATTCATCTAGAGCATCTATGCATATGAACGTGCGCCCCCTGGAGGAGATTGTCTGCAGTATATTCAAAATATTGGGAATTTGCGGTCCCTGCCCACCAATAGCTTTTTTACGCTCTTCGTATGCTTCTAATATCTCTTCCGGGATCTCTTCTAATCCGAAAACAAGTTGCTTTAGCAGAGAGCCAAGCATGTTGGCGGGGGATTGCTCGTTTTGGGCGGCGAAGTCGAAATAAAAGCATGCTACCGTAGCATTTTGTCCTCTAGCCTGATTACACAAGCTGTCTATAACCACAGAGCTAACATCGTGGCTTGTCAGCACTTGCCCTTTTCTTCCACTCCTCGAGGTTCATTCTTGTTACCTAATGAAAGTTTTGCCAACACCCGGATTTCCATAGCAAAACAGGAAAGCGTTATCGCATTGACCTCCCCCACTGCCGGCGTACCAGCTTCTAAACTCGTCGGTTTGTAAAACCCATTCCCCTATATTTTCGACTCTGCTGTTCCGGATGTCCTGATGGCGTAGCTTCGGATCGAGCGGCGATAGCCAGGCTAGGATACTGGGTCGGTCATCTGCAACGGTAGGGTTGATGTAGGTCGTGTTGAAAGAGTTGTAATTATTATTGAATAATCGGGACATTTTCGTTCTTTGCTGCTTAGGATATCGCACAAGTGAATGATGGATAATGGAGTTGGTCGGCTCCGGGAATTTCTAGGGGCTGAAGAAAAGCGGGGCTCTTTGTGCAACCTGGTGGATCCCTCTGGACCCTCCGACCAACGCCCCCAAATTCGCGACAACAACGCCCCGCTTTCGGGATTGGTCGAAGGAAATCTTCCGCCTACTCAACTGCTAGTGCAACACAAGTCCTGCCCTCCGGCAAAATACCAGCAGAGAGCGCCCGCAATGATATTAGCCAGCTTGACGTATCTACAAGGATATCAAGCCTTATGCATGAATAAATCAATAAACCCATACGGTCTTCATAGTGGTCCTAACGAAGCTGGGCAGGCGACGAACTGAGGTTTTTGGTGGGTAAAAATGGAAATCGTCAAGGTTAGGGTTCCAAAAGATGACCGGCAACTGATCCTGGTTCGTCGCCCGCCCACTTTCGTGGCGACTACCAGCACTCGTACTCGAGTACCGTTGGGACTGCGTCGCCTAACTTCGAGAATAACAGCACAGCCCGTGATGCACGAGTAAATGGAGGCTGGAAAGATCTTCCGGAAACCTTGTACTTAAGCACCGTAGAATTCCTAAAATAACTTATCTGTGGGCATACCGAAAAATACGGCATAACGAAAAATGTGGTGAGCGACGCCACAGTTACTTGTATTCCCGTACCCCAAAATTGGAGTAAAACATGATGGCCTTAGTGAATTAACAATGAAATAGTTAAAAAAAACTACTGCCAAGAGATGTATCAGATTCCAAACTAAAATCTACTATAAATCTTCCACCTTCTCTGGAGTAGCTAGCTCTTCCTCTTGTGGAAGTTTTTTTTCGTTGCGCCCTCGCATACGCCAAGGCGTGCGCCTTGTTCAACATTTTTGACGCGAGATACTCGAGTAGGGTACCTAGGGTTTAGGGTTTTCTAATGGAACCAATGCTAGTAATCTATGCGGGTTTGTCTAAGCTTATGCAACCTCTGATAGCTAATCTAGGCAGAAATTGAGAAATCCGGTAAGTACAGTACGCAGACGAACAGCCTTGCGCCAGAACCTATGATAACTCAGGGTCCAACTAAACCAATTATACGAGACACCACAGCGTCTCTGATACACTGAGAAATAAACCGCCTAATATTAACATTCTCACTGTACTTTTTTCTATGATAACATATAAGGAAAACAATGACTTGTGCTGGGTAGCATGCACAAAAAAGAAAAAACTTAACGCTACATCAGTCCGCTCATACACACTGCTGGGCTCGAGCGTCCTTATCTCCAGGTACTGTACCCGTAGCTATCATAATTTTGTAATCGCGACTCCGCCCACAGTGGTTGCAGGACCCTGTTGCTCGCTTACGGGTCGCTTGAGGCTTCTGGTGCTCGGTTTCCAGAGGGTGACACAATTCAACGCAGTGTGGTATCATGCATCAGAGTGTTGTAAATTTATCTGATATCGCTTGCCAAGCTAGTGCAAAAAAACACTCGATTTTAATCCCAATAGAGGCATTCGAGGGCTTAGGTGCAGCGGATAGAGGTAGATATGCAACCCTCTTTACTCGCAAACGTATGACGTTTGTGAACACAACTGTCATTGCATACGGGCAAAAAATTGGCCGGAGCCTCATGATTTTGGCGGTATGCAATAGCAGTTGTGTTCACAAATGTCATGCATTTGCGAGTAGAACGGGTGAGCGCCCCCCCGAGGCAGCATCCGCAGCGACGCATGGCATTGGCTAATACTTAATTCCAGCAAATATTCGCCAAGCCCTGCTAAGGCTGTTGCCCAGGCTCATCTCGTCTTGTTCTTAATCATTGTTCACACCATTAACCCCCTAGATTCCGAATAGGGGTGCTGCTGGTCTGATTGCGCCCTTCCTCAGATGCGTCCTCCTGCCCCGCCATGTCATCATTGGTTACCACCGTTACACTAAAAATACCGTTTTTTCAGGACACTCGAGCTAGACCACCTGCTTAGCAATTAAATAAATTCTTGGTAAAATTGTAGTCCGAGGTATTTTAATTGTGAAATTGCAATATGGGAGCATACTGTACCAGTAGTGCAATATTGGATGGGCTGTCAATACGAAATTTGTTTCTCCAGAACTAGTAACATAGGAGGTAACTTACGTCAACGAACAGAGAGGCTCAATGCAACAAACCAAACAAAATCGCTGCTTAAATCGACGCTAAATCACTTTTAGTCCTATTATCGCTAAGCCCCCCATTTGACTCCCTTCTAGTCTATATATTTCCATGGGTGCTTTATCCAAATTCTCCTCGGTTATACGAATTTTAGGGTCAGCCGCGCCAGTCGACGAGCACTGCCCACAGAACGAAAGGAGTGGTTTTTGAAATGTGAACTCCGGATCAGCCAAATCCCCAGCTGTTTTGTGGGAAAAGCTTTCCTTTTAATTGATTAAGAGGAAGGGATGCAAATCGAAATTTCAGTGACCCTCGAAGCGAAGGCTGCGCCCTCTGATAAGGCAGCCTACCCAGCTAAAACCAGGTCGTTAAGACAAGTTGAGTTCTAGATCCAGATAACCCCTTGTAGCTCCACAATATCAGAAGTTATCCGGGGCGGGAAAGCATAGCAAGTGAAAAAAGGAGCATCCACTCTACCATCAAGCTGCGGGGGGGCGTATGATAAGCCGGATAATGTCTCTATAGCCCGGCCGGAGGGCGGCCCGGGGAGACTGGTATCTGACATCCCTTGGATAACCTAGAGTGTTAGATAAGCAAAATAAGAGCAAATACGACACCGAAAGGGCAACAGTAGAAGAGAGGATAATCATAGCGAGCAAGATAGGTCCATTCTGCGTACTTGGCTTACTCGCTAAACTAAGAGGAATAACAGGTGTATCTATATGAAAATCAAAACGCTCTCCTCAGTCATCCAACAATCACCACACATTTCCCTTCTTTCTACACGTGTCTCCTCATCACTTTGTATATCCCTCAAAGATACAAAAGAGAAGAAACATCCTGCATTATCCCTGAACGAAAGAAATGCATCACAAAGACTTCCTTCATTCCCGTAGTCTCCATGCTTTCCATTCTCATATCCGTCCATCAATGAAACATCTTTCTTAACTTCTGTCCTTTCATGAAACAAAATACACTCTAGCATGCCGAGCAGAATTTCCAGCATTAGAGTATGAGGCCAATGCCCGGCGTTTAGAAAGGAATATATATAGTCATGATATATCACTCTGTATCGACAAAGTTCAAAGGTTGAGTTTGCATAGCATATGGTATGATAATATTATAATACAATACATTACGGTAGAGTATGGCAGCTTACCGTGAACTTACCAGTTACGACTAATTAGAGCAGTATAAAAGCGCCCTAGGGCATAATGAAGATGCCGGAGGGGGAGGGTTTAGTGAAACAAGCGCAGGGAGGATAAGCGGAAGAAAATACAAATGTTTGTTTTCAAATGGACAATCAACCCCAGCATTGTAGGGGAAAAAAACCGTCGATCAAAATTCACTCCTCCAGCACTTCTCGCCTCGGATTCTTTGTTTTATAGAAAATATGGAGCAATTTTTACGATCGGGTACAGGCGTTTGTCAATTGCGGGAGATATGCGAATAAGAGGGAGAATGAGAGTGTAGAAAAAGAGGAAACTGCTGTATATTCTTCAAACTTGTTGCTTACTTATTCTATCTATGACGAAGCTGTGGGTTTATATAGAGAATACAAAGAACTTCACCACATTCCCTCTCTCACGGGAATCCGTCCGAGTCCGAGGACAATCCCACTCCCCTACTCGCTCTGTATACCGATCCGTCCCACGCTTTGCTCTCTGAGCATTACCGGCCATGTATTCTAATCCTCCTACTAAGTATGCGCACCAGGTATACTCGTTTCTTCCCAGCGATTGATAATGAGTGACAAAGGAAACTAGTACTAAAGACTAACAGAATAGGAAAGGTACATAGGAAACTCGCGTTCCAAGGTGTGCGGAGTGATCGCCGGTGATTTTCAACAGTGTGTAGGTGGGGCTGCATAGGGAGTTTGACTAGTTTATATGGTAAACTCGCAGAATGAGGTAAATTTTCATAGTTAAAAGAGTCCTGATTATGTGAACATTCTTAAAGAGCAAGACTAAAAGTGCGGACAGTCTCCCGAACTTACCCTTGGGTTCAAGCCTTGAGAATGGCGGCATACAAGCACCCCACTTTCCTTGGACTATGTGCAGAATGGAAACCAATCACAATTATATCACAATTAACCACAGGCTTTCGCACCACTTTCCGCCAATTAAAGATACTTACTCCCCGTATTTTATTTTTTTCACTATATTATCCAAACAAGCCAAATATCTAAACTTTGGAGAAAAAGGACCGAAAATAATTAATTGTAGCGAAGAGAAACGAACAAAGTGTATAAGAGAGAGAAAAAAAGAACAAAGAATATGTAAAGAGGGTTCGTAACCAGAACGAGAGAAGGAAAGAGAGTACGAGAAAAGCCCCGGGCCACGGTATTAACTCCCGGTGCTGAAGAACCGGACGGCCATACTTGTCTAGTTCACTGGGGTCGATGTCCTCCCTTCCTAGTAGTAGTTTCACTACTTCCAAGTGCCCACGCCGAGCAGCGAAATTGAACGCCATTTGCCCGCTCTTGTCTGGCTTGTTCTGCTCGAGCAGCATTTTCACCACTTCCAAGTGCCCATTCCAAGCGGCAAGAAAGAGAGCTGTTTGGCCATTGATATCTGTCCTGTTGGGATTGACCCTGTCGTGTTTGAGTAGGATTTTTACCACTTCCGCGTGCCCTTTCCAAGCGGAACTAAATAGTGGTGTTCGGCCATGGCGATCTGGGTTATCAGGGTTGACCTCGTCCCATTCGAGTAGCATTTTCACCACATCCGCGTGCCCATCCCAAGCGGCAAGAAAGATGGCTGTTTGGCCATCGACATCTGTCCTGTTGGGATTGACCTCGTCCCGTTCGAGGAGTATTTTCACCACTCCCACATGTCCATTCGAAGCTGCGAGAGAGAGTGGCGTTCGGCCATCGCTATCTGGGTTATCAGGGTTGACCTCGTCCCGTTTGAGGAGTATTTTCACCACTTCCGCATGTCCATTCAACGCAGCCTGAAACAATGGTATGCGACCGCGGTTGTCTTGTTTGTCAGGGTTGACTTCGTCCTGTTCGAGCAGCATTTTCAATACTTCCGCGTGTCCATTCGAAGCGGCAAAAATGAGCGGTGTATGACCATCGTTGTCTTGTCTGTCAGGACTGACTTCATCCCGTTCGAGCAGCATTTTCACCACTTGCGCGTGCCCGTTCAAAGCGGCGCAAAATAGTGGTGTTCGGCCATCGTTATCTGTCGTATCGGGGGTGACTTGGTCCTGTTCGAGCAAGATTTTCACTCCCTCTACGTGCCCATTCGAAGCGGCATAAACGAGTGGGGTGCGGCCGTAGTTGTCTTGTTTGTCAGGGCTGACTTCGTCCCGTTCGAGCAGCATTTTCAATACTTCCGCGTGTCCATTCGAAGCGGCAAAAACGAGCGGTGTATGACCATCGTTGTCTTGTCTGCCAGGACTGACTTCATCCCGTTCGAGCAGCATTTTCACCACTTGCGCGTGCCCGTTCAAAGCGGCGCAATAGAGTGGTGTTCGGCAATCGTTATCAGTCGCATCGGGGATGACATCGTCCCGGCTGAGCAGAATTTTCACTACTCTCGCATGCCCATTCAGAGCGGCAAAAAAGAGTGGCGTTCGGCCATCGTTATCTGGCGTATCGGGGGTGACCTGGTACTGTTCGAGCAAGATTTTCACCCCTTCTGAGTGCCCCTGCAAAGCGGCATAAAAGAGGGGGGTGCGGCCGTTGTTGTCTTGTTTGTCAGGGCTGACCTCGTCCCGTCTAAGCAGAATTTTCATCACTTCCGCGTGTCCATTCCAGGCTGAGTAAAATAGTGGCGTGCGGCCGTAGCTGTCTTGCTTGTCAGGACTAACCTCGCCCCGTTTGAGAAGCATTGCCACCACTTCGGCGCGCCCATTCGAAGCTGCACAAAAGAGTGGTGTCCGTCCATCGTTGTCTGACTTATCAGGGTTGACCTTCTCCCGTCCGAGCAGTATTTCCACCACTTCCGCGTGCCCTTTCTCAGCGGCACAAAATAGTGGTGTTCGGCCATCGCTACCTGGCTTGTCAGAGCTAGCCTTGTCCCGTTCGAGCAGCATGTTCACCAATTGCACGTCTCCATTTAAAGCGGCATAAAAGAGTGGTATGCGGCCGTACTTGTCTTCCTTGTCAGGGCTGACCTCGGACCGTCTGAGCAGCATTTCCATTACCTCGGCGTGCCCATTCGAAGCGGCGCAAAAAAGTGGTGTTCGGCCTTCATGATCTGCCCCTTCTGGGTTTACCTTGTCTTGTCCGAGCAGCATTTTCACTACCCCTGCGTGCCCATTGATCGTAGCACAACAGAGTGCTGTTTGGCCATAGTTATCCGGTTTATCGGGGTTGACCTCGTCCCGTTTGAGCAGCATTTCCATCACTGCCTCGTGCCCATACCTAGCAGCGCTCCAGAGTGGTGTTCGGCCGCTCTTACCGGGCTCGTCGGGGCTGACATCGGCCCGTTTGAGTAGCATTTCAACAACGCGCTCGTGCCCATTACGAGCGGCCCACGCGAGAGGTGTATTATCCACACAGTCTGTTTGATTGATATCGCAACCTTCCACCTCCACCAAATCAGCCACAATCTCAACAATCCCGAAGAGTGATGCACAGTGTAGGCCACTGAAAAGTGGGAGTTTATTGAAATCAGTCGCAGATGAATATTCTTCCTGTGCTTCCAAGAGGGTTTTTGTAGATATGTGGTTATCGTAGTTGTCAAATAGCTTCAGTGCAAGCGATTTTACGCAACCTGAAAGGTCCCTTCTTGCGTGCATTCCCCAATAAAGGGAAGAATATTTGAGAAAAGGCGCGTCTTGGAGATCGGGAGAGGGACTCGTCGAAAGTGCCTTGACCTGTTGCGAATTCAGATAGCTTAAGCAGGTCTCTGCTATCGTCGAGTGAACTGTGCCAAAAAGCTCGGGATGGGCCCGGAGGTACTCTTGAAGAGTAGAATGGATTAATCGGACAGTTGAAGCTTCGTTGTCTACGATGACAAGTCCTTGACAACGTTCTAGCAGTGTCCCTATTGAAGGAACATTGTCGGTATTGAGGTTCGGCGCCCCTATTTCGACCGCTAGGGCGTGGCATAATTCATGAGCCTTCAAAGGGCGCTCCGAGTGTGAGATCCACATCAAGGCGGCCATGCCAAGACTCGCCATGGCCCCACCCTGTCCCTTTATCCTATCCAAAGTTTTCCCATACGCACTCTCTAGCCCCAAGCCATCTATCATTTCGTTGAACTTTTGCCGCCTGTCTTGTTGAGTGGGTTCTTGTAGGATCGCATCGATCTTGAGCGAGATCAGAAGGAATCTAGATTTATATCTGTCAGTGGATGACTTGAGGGAGCTCCCGCAGCGCTGTTGCTTCTACATACACTTCAGGAACATCGCAAGGAATTTTCTTCAGGATGTCTTCCTCCAGACCAGTGTCCATCGCATCGGGAGTTGTGCCCGCGGCCAGCCTGCTATGAATATATCTAATAACATCCTCTCTCTTAGGACTTATGGATACACTCGTCACACTTCCGGCAAGACTCTTTTCGATCTCTGGCAGAATGTTCGGCCTTCCAGTCACGAATATTCGAATGCCCGGAGACTGTTGGAGGAGTTCACGAATCGCATCGAGAAGCTTAACCCGGTATTCGATCCCACACTCGTCTAGACCATCGATGCATATGAACGCGGGTTTTTTGGACAAGGTAGTTTGCAACATCTTCAGGATAGCCGAAATTTGCGGTCCTTGCTCACGAATAATACTCTTTTGATCTTCGTATGCCTGTGATATCTCCTCCGGAATCTCTTCCAGCCCGAAAACCAACTGTCTCAGCAAGTAGCCCAGAGTGTTCACGGGGGACTGCTCCTTTTGCGTGGCGAAGTCGAAATAAATACATGCAACCGTGGCATTTCGTCTTCCGGCCAGACCACTCAAGCTGTCTATCACCAACGAGCTATCACCGCTTGTCAGCACTTGTCATTCTTCTTCCACTTCTTGAGGTTCATTCCTATTACCTAATGTATGTTTTCCCAACACCAGGATTTCCATAGCAAAACAATACCGCCTTATCGGATCCATCTCCCTTACTACCGGTGTACCAGTTTCTAAACTCCTCAGTTTGTAAAACCCATTCTCCTATATCCTCGACCCTGCGGTCCCGGATGTCCTGATGGCGTAACCCAGGATCTAGTGGGGATAGCCAGGCTAGGATATTAGTTCGGTCGTCGGCAGCAGTAAAGTTAATATTAGTTCTGTTCAAAGAGCCGATAATATGACTGAATAGTTGAGACATTTTCGTTTGTTTTGCTGCTCAGGATATTGTAGATGATGGGTGATGGAGTTGGTCGACTACCGGAATTCCTGAGGCTGAAGAAAAGCGGGGTTTTTTTTGGTGGAACCCGAACGAAAGCTCAGCACCCTCCTATCAACCTCACTAAATTCGTGCTAACAATACTCCCCGTTTTCCCACTCCATTACTAGTTGGAAATCCTCCACTTATTTAAGCACTATCCCATGCTGACGTCTAATATAAGCCTTGCGCTGCCGTGAAATACCGTCCTAGAGTGCCCGTCGTGGTATTGGCCAGCTTAGCATATATACCAGTGCCGGTACATCAACCCTCACGAATGAACTAACTGATAAACACAGATATTACCTAATTTTAAGAATTACTGCATAGCCCGTGATGTTGATCGGGGCCAGAAATTATCTTCCCGCAATCTTGTACTTGTATAGTGCTAGGCTCTGTGGAGATAGGGGCCGTGCCTTTCGATATATATCGGGACTGCCATGTGCCGTTCAGTACAGTACTGGACAGTGCAGAGCAGTGTGGTCCTGCAGCAGGTTGCCGCATTAGCCAACTGGGAAGTGAGTTTGTCGGAAGCAAATAGCCTCCGACATCTTATCTGGGCAGGAATTGATGGAGCGGTTAAAAATGCTGATGAATAGACTTCTATCAGAACCTATGGTAACTCAGGGTCCGAGATTTACCAGTAAATTAATTAAACGAGACAGTCGAGTAAATCCCTAGTGAACTTGCAATTAAACTACCATGCTCAAGCGCAAATTAAATACCCAAATGTTCACGACAACGCCTGCCCCTCTTCAACCATCATGCTACAGTACTCTTCCGCCAACCTCACTGCTGCCTACTACCACAAAAACCACACACGCACCAAATTTTTTCAATTCTGTTATCAAATTTCTGAGGTTATCTTACAGAATAAACCTTATCATTTTCAGACTAAGAAGTTGTATTACTTTTTACGTGTTGATGGCTGATGATAAGGGAGGATCGTTAACGAGGGGAGACCGTTGCCGTGAACATTTCGAGCACGGTATTCAATTTGCGCCCTTGCATGAATACAAGTACCACTCTTAGCGTAGAGTCCCTAGTCTTATGGTCAGGTAACATAAGCGAAACTATGAGTACACTCAAAAAAAAAAAAAATCTACCCCGATCCGTCCATCCGCCGCTACTCTTTAGCGTTGCTACCTCCCCTGCATAACCCGGTGATCATCACTCTTCCTGCAGTAGCTTCACAACCCCATCAAAAGGTCTCCCGCCCAGGTCTAGGGCTCGTGAGACAAGTCTGCGCAGCATGCCATACATGTCTAATACAGCAATACATCGAGAATAGCCATTTCTGAAACCACGCAACAACACCATTTCGACCCCAATTAATTATCCATCACTTCAGGAATCAGGAGCCGATGAGAACTTCACGATATCCAAATTTCAGCCAAATCTAACAAGCATTGTTATTTGTTAGCCTACCTAGAGAGGCATATGGTTAGATCATTGATTTCCTGCTCTCAGTTAAGGAATTCTTGGCTTTTGAAGCGTTGCTGGTTTAATGGGGCCGGATTTCGCTTATTTTAGTGTGTCTTCACAGGCACTTTACCGAACCAACAATGACTATTGTCTAAGAACAATGACATGTAAAGTGTCGTTTGCTTCAATATTGTCCGGCCGGGTCCATTATTATTGCGCAAGCCGTACCAGCACTGCGGAAGACTCCTGCGTGTTGCGCCGCACTTTTCATGATCCAAGGCAGGGCAAGAAAGTCAGCGGCGTGCAGCTGCCCCTGCTCCGACGGTCCGTTCCAGCTTTTTCTGGAAAAACAAAGCAATAGAGACATTCAGCCCGGGGCTGAAAACCGATTATGCAGGTTTTTCGAGTCGAAAAACTTTGGTGTGTGTAACGCCTTTTTGCATAACACTAACTTAGCACTCGAAAAACGTTTTTTCAGCCTTGGGGCTGAATGCTGCTTCTTCTCCAAATGAGGGATGTTCCTCTGCCGATCAGACCCTGGACGCCAAGCCTTAGCCTACTCGGGTATGGTCATAAAAATCGGAAAGATCAATACCCTTGTCATGTGAGGTTGGTGAGCAGAATGCACCAAAAGATGGAAAACCCCCCTTGCAGATCAGTAGTCCAAGAACCTGTAGTGTGGTGAAAAGAAAAGAGCATATATAGGGGCAGAATCCAGCAAAATAAATTTAATATCATAAATGTATCCTAGTGATAAAGTACGGGGACAAAGCTTTTCGTCCGGCGCGGCAACGGCAACCCCACTCCCACTATACATTTATTACCTATACAACCACAACTGCTTAGAATGAACTGAAAATCTATGTACATATCCAGTAGATATAAGAAAACTTCCATCTAAAACTTTAGAGAAAAATAAATAAATACTTAGTATACCATCCCTTTACATCTAGAACAGCAGCCACTCTCCTAGGCATAGTGTCAGGCATACCAAGAATGCCGACCCATAAGGCTCACGCATAGACCCCTGCGTACCAAACAGTAAAAGTACAAAGTACCAGATACATCTCGGTCTAGCTTAAGATGATAGTCACATGCCTCTGACTATAAGGTCACGTGTTCGATTCACAGCCACGTCATAGTTATTATTAGTTAAAATAGAATTATGCGACAAGTCATAAACATGACGGCGATAATAGCGCAAAGGCGTCTGAGAGATTTAAGTGTGTGTTCCCATTTTAGAATGCCCATAGGGTAAGAACGAGAGTTCTCTAAGATGACGGACGGAATCAGAATCAACATTTAAGTAAAATATCGTATGACAATACCAGAAGACACATAGCGGTGACCTCCGGGCCCGCTCAGAACCAGTCAGTACGAACATAACATAGTGAGCGCAAATTGCTATTCGAGCAATTGCTGCCACAGGTTAGTGCGGAAACCTGATGCGCAGACAGTGACGAACTCTCACGCATTGAATGGTGTGACACCTTTGAAGTTGGCCGCTTAATATACGGTTCGGTGAAGAGATGTTATCACGATGGCATTAGTCAGCTGCGTGTACTCTAGACTGACCTATTATTCATGGGACTGACACACCCCCACGATAATATGGTAGTCTACGTCTTCATAATGTGTGTATCGAGTCGAACAGTTGTCAGGGTCAAGAGGTGTTCGCACTTACGAGTTTAGAGAACTTTGTTCGGTCGATACTTAGTTAGTATGATTAAGACATGTAGCTTGCCTTAGTTGGTATACTCTGTGACTGTAGATATGAGGTCCTGAGTTCAACTCCCACTGAATTCAAGGTTATTTTAATAATTCTTGAAGGTGGAACTTATTTAAGATACTTCCGAGGGATGCTCACATAGCACAGAACGGAGAAGTGATCTTATCAATAAAATAAGTTTGACAATTATTATTTCCTCATTATCTTTACACTACGCGAGTAACTTAGTTACACCTTATTACGAGCCTTCCTAGACAAGATTCTCCATCTAAGACCAGTTCAGCATAAGGCCTAGTCCGGTATCATAAGTCTCCTTACCGGCTACCCCTAACACATAGACTCCCACAGGCTTTCCAAAAAATCCCCTTCAATATCCTGAATCCAAACCACATCAAGAGCTTCAGCTAGACATCTTCTAACAGTATCTGGCCCCCCCTTAGTCTTGTGAATGTTGGGAAAGCGCTGGTGTAGCTTTTCCTTCAATCACTTCCAACAGTGCTCAATAGGATTGAGGTCTGGGGAATTGCGTGGTCATTCCATAGCCTGTATCTTGTTTCCTGCAAACCAAGCCATAGTATCCCTTGCAGTATGTATCTTTGCACCATCCTGCTGAAAGATAGGATCCCAACTGTGTCCTCCACCTCCTGCCAGACATCAACTAACCCATCCTCCAAAACTCCAATATATACAAATCTATTCACACTCTTATCAAAAATACGAATAAGAGGACTCTTATTTTTACCCCAAATACAAGCCCATACCATCAACTTTATCCCAGGTCCTTTTGTAACCCCATGAATGCAGTCTTTATGCCACTTTTCTTCAGGTGTTCTGAGCACCCAAATACCCTGAGGATCTTTGGACTTTTCAACCATGCATTCATCACTAAAGATGACCCCCTCAAAGTCCTCCTGTATCCAATCCTTATACTTCTTGGCCCAAGCTAGCCTCTTGACAGCATGCTCATCTTTCAGAAATGCTCTTTTCCTGGCTTTCTACTTCTTGATGTTGACTGATGCTAAAGCTCGCTTGATGGTTTTGACTAAGGCATGTGGTGCAACCTCATTGCGCAATTCTGATAAGGGGAGGTGGCGTGCCTTCAAGTTCTTAGACTCTCTGACTAGGTGACCATGTGTTCTGGTATCAATAACATTGTGTCTTCCATGCATGGGGAGGTTTTTCACCTCACCCCTCTTTTGGAACCGGTTGTAGAAACTTAGAACAGTACTCTTGGGACGACTTAAGATCTTTCCAATTTCAGAAAAAGAGAGAGATTTTTCTTCCAAGGGAACAATTTACCCTTTCTCAAACTCTGTAAGATTGCTAGTCTTTTCTGGAGGCATGGTTGTTGACGGGTGGTTGATTGTTGAGCTGTGGTTTTTTGAGGGGTTGCCCGGTTCCCGCTGATCGGACCAATAGCTTTGTCCTAGTACTTTACCAATCACAGAACCTTTCAACCCTAGAACAGAGTATATCCCTCCTTTTTTCTCTTACTTTCAATCCACTTAGTTTGCCTTATATTGGTCTCCTGTCTCCTGCTTGGTACAATTGTTGACTTGGTTCAACATACCTTGTTTAAGATGTCTAGTTACCGGGATTTACATGTTTTAGTTTCAAGACATTCTTATCTCCCGATCCATCTAAACCCTGTTTTGCCACCCTTAGTTTCCGATTTTTATGACCATACCCGAGTACAAATTTTCCTTAACCCAATGAATGCGCGAGCTAATTAAGCAACCGTGTTTTTGATCATTCGGTTCCACACTTTCCAACTTTTTCTTACCTCCGGCTGTAATTTATTGTTTCAAGACAAAGCCTTTGTCTAGGTGGATATGGGGAGGTCCAAGTGGCAGAGCGCGGTGTGTGATTCTCGGGTCCTTCATGAACAGCCGATTTTTGGCAACTCATTCTACTCCCACGCAATATAAGTTATTGTGCGCTGCCTGGTCTGTACTGGCAACGTTCATCCCCGATCAAACATCCCCTCAACACAATACTACTTACCACCATTCTCAATGGCTCCAGCCTTTCCAAGCTCCAACTCTGGTTGCCCTATCTTCCCGGCCTCCTTCCGCTTCTTTGTATAGTTAGTTAACAAAATTAACCGTCCACAAACTACCGGTATTAATGGCAACGCAACCCTCCTCATCGCCTAGCATTTTCAATACCTCCTAAGGATATTTTTCTAGATCAAACATTAATTTCTACTATGTATTCTACTATGTGTTTATGTTTAATATCTTTTGTTTTGTTTTTCATGACAATGAGGTTGGTGGGGGAGTGCTGTTGACATGGCCGAAGATTTTCCCGTTCGTTGATGTTAATTTTGTTAAGGCACAGTAATCCCTTGTGTCACTTTTGGCATGATTTTGGTTGTAGAATAGGTTGAGGTTCCTTAGTAGTTCGCGTATTCTTTTTGTGGGCAGCGCGGTTGTCAAGCCCGACCGCGGTGCACCATAACTTATACTATGATAATAATATTATTATAACAAATTTATTTTGCGTGGGAGTATTAGGTTGCTAAACTACTAGGGAGCGAAGCCAAACTTCGGGCAATGGTTTATAAGTAAGTACCTGTCGTTGAAACATTTTTACCGTTCCTCCAGCTTCTCCCGCCGCTAGGTTGGCCAAGAAACCTTTGGCGGAAATCGCCCTCCCCAAATACGAAAGTTCACCACAGGAGTCATAGTTAATTTCAGTTATTCGGTAGAAGGCATCTAAGTATCAAATTCAAGAATTAGATTTTATCCCACCGCCTCCAGGTTCGTACTGTTATTTTTTTCTCACAAAATATAGAGGGCAATTGTTGCTGTAGGGTATGTATGCTAGTCTCGTATCATGAAATGTGATTCGATCATGGCATGCAGCATGGTTGCCGGACGAAATTCCGGGGGAGCAGCCACTAGAGACGCCAGTCTAAATAAATATCTTAGGGTTAGAGATTTACCATTAAACGAATTAAACGAATTAAACGAATTAAACGAATTAAACGAATTAAACGACACCCTGGTACCTCCAGTAAACTCAGGAAGGAACCTCTATATGAATACTCTTGGTATGTCTTGTACCATAAATATAGGGAAAACTATGGCAACATAATTACACCATTCCTCTACCCTACCACGCAATTGCCATCCCCCCCCCTTTTCCCACTTTCCCCACTTTCCCCTGTTTCCCCTCTCTCTACCCCGCTCCTCGCATCGTTCACCGCGGGCCCAGGCCCGGAGAAACCTCCGATATGGTTTCTAGGAAATTCTATGTTGTGGGGTATGAGGAGTCGTAATCGGGAGAGCGCCGGTGATCAACAACCCATTCTGTCATGGTATATCACTCGGTATATGTTATCCCCAAGGGTTGGAAGCGTCAGTTCTGCATAGCGTACGCTACGATACAATACGATACAGTACGGTCGCTTGCGGTGAACCTACTAGATACTATTCAAGTGGGCTAGCACAAAAACACTTTAGGTCCTAATGGGGGTGTAGAAGGGGGAGGGTTTACATATGACGGACGGAAAATGGGGGAAATAAACCCGAATTTTAGGTTTTAAATACGCAATCGACACCGGAATTGTGGGGGGAAAAGAAATACCGGTTTCAACTTGGCTCCTTACTGGCGCCCCCGCACACAGCCTTCCTCCTCTGCTACAGGGCCTCCACTTTACGTCTTTTGTCCAACAACCTTCCGATCTCAGTAGGTCGGGAAACTGAAATTCGCTTATCAGCAAATATAATCTATCAGCACTTTCCGCAATATGAACTCTAACGCCAGAAGCCGCTATTATACTGTTTCAGATTTTACAGTGAATAGCACAGTTTTCCCTTAATAACTGCTAGATGTAATTTACAGCATGGCACAAGTTGTCCACAATATGGTAGCGCCGAGTACAGTCTGGCTGTCCGAGTCCTGGAGCATGGCAATCGCGTCCTTGCCTGGCTAGGGCTATCACATAGGTACGTGACACTAGACCTGAGTATTCGATAGAATGGCCTGCAAAAGAAAATATTATGGTGGGTAAAAAGGAGAATAGAGGATGGAATATCTCTCACTCCTCATCAGTTGATATTGCGCATCGCTGTGAACTATAGGATGCTCTTGATGAGTTCGAGCAGGCTACAGGATGAACTCGAAAAAAGCTCGCATGTACATAGGATGTAGACAGAGATATCGGATATAAGAATAATAGTTGATTAGTCCTCAATAGAGAGGCTACCTTTGTAGGACATTGGGGAGGCCAGGCTGCATGCTGGTCGAGGGTGAAAATATACTAGCTTAGGGCCAAGCACGGCTTGCCCAAAATGGGGTTGTATCCCGGGGCTACTCAAAAGTAGAACAGGCACGAATAGTGGAGGGTGCAATTCTCAGCATGGAGGCGATAGAAGTGATTGGCAGAACAAGGTTGGGTATTAGGATGTTATCGATGGGAGCGTGGGAGTCTTTAAAACCCCTTCTTTTGTTGTTGGGGATTGCCGAGAATGTTCGAATAATACTTTGCTTTGTTTTAGAAAAGTGCCGGCTCTTGTAACACATAGGACATAGCCTTGGGATTTATCGTGGTTTATTGTATATACCCGTCTTTTCCAGGTGCCTTTTCGGTCAACGATGGAAGAAACGAAGTTAATGGCTGCCACCATTCTGAGTATTCTCTCATATATCATATGTAAATGGTCTTATTTAGTTAATATTGGCCCACCGCGCACACCTCCGAATGTGAAGAAACCGTACCCCATGCAGGCGATCTGCACCTAGACTACCTTGGAAAGGTTGAGTTGTATATAGGGGTTTTCGGGGTTTATATGGTGCTGGCAGAATAGGAGTTAACTCTTATAGTTTAGCGGCTGCTTATTAGCGAGCAAGACTAAAAGGTGAGGAAAGCCTCCCACACTCACTTCCAGGCTCACACCTTGAGGGCAGTAGCATACAAGCACGACTTTCTTTCGGCCATGTTAATAGTGGAAACAAATCACAATCATATCTTAGTTAACCGTTAACATTTACGCCACTCTCTACCAGTTAGAAACACTTGCGCCTCGTATTCTTTTTAATATGAGCCAAACAACAGTCAGGTCTACGCTTTGGAGGGAGAAGAGAAAAGGGAAATTGAAGAAAAAAATAAATACAAATAAACCATAATAATATTATTATTATGCAAAAAAGGGTTTACAACCTGAAAATAGGAATACCACTAGAATAGAGTATAATCAAAATTTGAGTTTCACCAGCGGATCCCGGAGTTGCAGCAGCTCCACCGCCAGGGAGTGGTGTTTGGCTATACTTATCTGGCTTGTTGGGGTTAATGTCGTCCCTTCCGGCTCGTATTGTCACTACTTCTGCGTGCCCGTACCCAGGAGAAGAATTGAGTGATGTTTAGCCGCCATTGTCGGGCTTGGCGGGGTTGAGCTCGTCGCGTTCTAGCAACATCTTCATCACCCCCGCGTGGCCGCTGCAGCACCGCGACCCCCGTGCGGCCGCGCCGAGCAGTCGGCGGGGGTGGAGTTCGGCCGTACTCATCTAGTTTGTCGGGGTTGACGCTGTCGCTTCCAAGTAGTATTTTCACCACTTCCACGTGCCCATGCAGAGCGGCAAAATTGAGTGGTGTTTGGCCGCCATTGTCTTGCCTGTCGGGGTTGACGTCATCCCGTTCGAGTAGCATTCCCACTACCTCGGCGTGCCCATTGTAAGCAGCATCCCAGAGCGGTGTCCGGCCCTCGTTATCTGGCTTATCGGGGTTAACATCGTCTCGTTGGAGAAGGATCTTCACCACCCCCTCGTGCCTATTGTAAGCGGCACTCAAAAGTGGTGTTCGGCCGTCATTATGTGGCTTATCAGCGTTGACCTCACTCCGTTGGAGAAGTATTTTCACCACTCCTTCGTGCCCATTGTAAGCAGCATTCCAGAGCGGTGTTCGGCCCTCGCTATCTGGCTTGTCGGGGTTAACGTCGTCCCGTTCGAGGAGCATGTTTACCACTCCCGCGTGTCCATCCCAAGCGGCCCACCAGAGTGGTGTTCGGCCGTCACTATCGGGCTTGCTGGGGTTAACATCGTCCCGTTCGAGAAGTATTTTCACTACTCCCTCGTGCCCATTGAGAACCGCACTCAAAAGTGGTGTTCGGCCGTCGTTATGTGGCCTGTTAAGGCTGACCTCGCCCCGTTGGAGAAGTATTTTCACCACTCCCGCATGCCCATTGTAAGCAGCATTCCAGAGCGGTGTTCGGCCCTCGCTATTTGGCTTGTCGGGGCTAACGTCGTCCCGTTCGAGTAGCATTTTCACTACCTCCGCGTGCCCATTGTAAGCAGCATTCCAGAGCGGTGTTCGGCCCTCGTTATCTGGCTTGTCGGGGTTAACATCGTCTCGTTGGAGAAGGATTTTCACCACCCCCTCGTGCCCATTGTAAGCGGCACTCGAAAGTGGTGTCCGGCCGTCGTTATGTAGCTTATCAGCGTTAACCTCACTCCGTTGGAGAAGCATTTTCACCACTCCCTC
>Ga0307507_10004110_pt1 | contig 26522 bp, 10 predicted proteins | sample 7_EM_MG_FD_207223 | JGI IMG/M metagenome (GOLD analysis project Ga0307507, IMG submission 207223) | Populus trichocarpa ectomycorrhiza microbial communities from riparian zone in the Pacific Northwest, United States - 7_EM | ecosystem: Host-associated > Plants > Roots > Unclassified | place...
TCTAATATTATAAAGTATATTAAGACACGCCTAAATAAACTATGGAGGGACCCTAGGGTGCCCTATAGGAGAAGGAACCAACAACCCCAAAATAGGGAAGATATATTAGGAAAACAGGTAGAGAAAGCAGAAGAAGAATAGTGCGGCGCTAAGGCCCAGGCCTATATAGAGAAGAAAGGGAGACACGCAAAAGGCCAGCAAAGATAATAGTAAGGGAGAGAAAGGAGCCAAAGTAGAGCATAAAAGAGTACTGGAAAACCATCTACCGCAATATAATACTGGTTAGACTAACGCTAGAGAGATAAATAGGAGTTAAAGGTACAGAGGTAGACTTAGGTAAGGGGAACCCAAGCTATAGCATGGGTAATGCTATAGGGGGTAAATACCTAAGGGCTCTAAGAGGGCCTAATAAAGGTAGAAAATACAATAGCAACACTCTTAAGGACAGGAATAATAGGACTAAAAGATTAGCTTTACTAGGTGGGTATCCCAGTAGGTAGCCTAAAGTATAAATATAGCTAGCTAAGACAAACACTAAAATACGTAATACTATTATGCCCCTTACGCACCAGCCAAGAAGCAATGCTCTTAGCAGCTGGCATAGAAAACTATAATACACTACTCTTAACACAGAAAGGCCTTAAGGCGGCTACCCGGTAGCTTATTGGCCAAAATATGCTAAACTAGTTCCGGGTTGCAAAGGAAATAGCAATAAAAGGCAAAGGGGCGAGTAACAGGCACCCCCTAATAACTCTACAGGAGTAGAGTACAGTGTGTGATACTAGCGCGTCCATAGGTTTATTACGGCAGCAGTAGTTCCCAAGGAGGTCAAAAAGTAAGGTAGTAGAGCACCACTAGTGACTTACAGGCAACTAGTGACTCGCAGGCGACTCACAAGCAAGCCCTAAAAGGCGGGGAGACAGATCACGGGGTTTTCTTAAAAAGAGTTTTCTCCCTACATATATATAAGGAGTAGTCCGCGTGGGCCTAACAGGGATCCGAATCAGACGTTAAGCAATAAATAATAATAATAATATTCTTTAACTATTATGCTATAAACCTTCTATAGTAATTGCAAAACCCTAAGAACAATCTTAACTGCGTAATATTCTCTAGTTCTTGCCAACTTACTATAGCTTCTACCCTCTTTAGGTCCATACTAATCTTGCCTAGTTTAATAATAAATCTAATAAAATTGGTCTTCCTAGTAAAGTACTTGCATTTCTTAATTGCTACTAGCATCTTTTCTTCTTATAGTCTCTTTAAGACCCACTTAATATATTTTTCGTGCTCTTCCTTACTTATTAAGTAGATAATAATATTATTAAGGTATGCTATAATAAACTTATTAAGGTATTCTCCTAATACACTGTTAATTCTTTTCTAAAACGTTGCTAGTGCATTTATAAGTCCGAACTGTATTACTAATAGCTTATATAGTCCTTCTTTTAACCTAAAGGCTGCCTTCTATTTATCTCCTTCCTTAATCCTAATCTAATAGTACGCCTATCTTATATCTACTTTTATAAAGATTTACGCATTGCCTATCCTATTTTAGATTTTGCTAATTAAGGGTAAAGGATACTTATCCTTTCTTATAATGCTATTTAACTATCTATAGTTAATATACATCTTAAGTTTTCCGTTTTTCTTTGGGATAAATAATACTAGATATCCTACTGATAACTATAATGGTCTAATATATCCCTTTTATAAGTTTTCCTAAATAAACTCTTTAAGCGCTGCTAACTTGGTTTTAGTAAGCTTATAGATTAGAAAGAACTTTAGACTTATTCCTAGTTCTAATTCTATCTTATAGTCCCACGCTGTATATTTTAATAGCTTTTTACTTTCTAGGCTCTATAGTCTTTTGCTATACTTATAGTATCTCTTTAGTATATAACTTAAGCCTCGCTTAGTCTCTTTGTATATTGCTCTAACTTAGTACTATACTACCTTAGTTTATTGTCGCACTTTACGTTATTATATATCCCTAATATTAACCTAACCTATAACCCAATTAATTCTTAAATTATACTTCTGTAACTAAGGCATTTCTAATATTACCTTATCCTTTCCTAACAGTAGGATATTAAAGGACATCTTAACTTATCTTCCTTTAATGGTTAACTAAATAGGTCCTGTTTTAAGATTAATAATGCCTTCTCTATAGGCTATTAGATCTCCTAAAATTGTTATTAATAGGTATAAATGTTCTTTCTATCTGTGTAGTAATCCTATCCTTTTAACTGCCGCTAGTAATATATACAGTGGGGTGTCATAAGTGTCCGCTCTCGGGCCCCACCAAATGTGACAACCCCTACTAAATTACTATGCAACAACCACAAAATCGATTCTAGAGCTTTAAAATATTTATAAGGCTTATTGCCATATAAATCTAGCTATCGCGACTTTTTTTTTAGAATATAAAATCTTGTGTGCTACCCGTCAGCTTCCTTAACAGCCATATACCTCTTATGCAATCTCGCTCCAATAAATCGCTAGAGCTCTAGATAGCTCCTTAATAACCTCTTCCTTTAACCTATGCATTTAAGCGATATATGGAAACCTTTTGTGGAGCCTTTTTTTAAGTTGTACCCAAGCATGCTTAATTAGGTTTAAATTGGGCGAGCAGGGCGGCCAATTAATTACCTCTATAACGTTTTCCTTAAACCATTTGGCTATAATCCTTGCTTTGTGTATTAGAGCGTTATCTTGCATAAATTGGAGGCCTGGCTTATAGATTTGGGGTATCTAATCTTCCAAAACTTTAATATATAACCCGGCAGAATATCCCCCCTTGGGTGCCTCCTTATCCCTTTCCATAACTACTAAATCAGAGGCTTCAAGAGCTCCAGAAAAGCTTGCCCATACTATTACGGTATACCCCTTATCCTTTTTATATATATTAATCTTATCTTTATCCCATTTCTGCTCTAGTGTATAAAAGATATAAGAAGGTTACTTGCCTGCGCTTCTCTTAACTAAATACTTGTCGCTCTATATAATCTTACTCTACTTTAAGCGCTCCCACGCTAAGTGTTTAATTGCCCACCTCAATTAAGCTCTTACCGAGTTGTGTGTAAGCATAGGGCGCTTCTTAGCTATCTATTTTTTAATGTGGTATTTGCGTAATATTTAATATAACGTACTCTGGCTTACAGGAAGGCCTGCCTTAAACGCCAGCTTATTATACGTGATTCTAGGATTTATATAAACGATCCTTAAGAGCGTATATTTATCTCGTTCTAAATGCTCTAGAGGACATCCAATTTAAGCAATAGAAAAGCCTTGTGGTTGTTAGGGTGCATTTTGTAGGGTGTCTCGTACCGTTAATTTAGGGAGGTTTAATGCGATCGCGATTTGAGAGGCTCTAACTCCTGCACTAGCATAGCCAATAACTACTCCTCTTTCGAATGGAGTTAACTCCTTACAATAAGGAATATTACCGCTAATTGGAGCTAACGCACGACGTGGCATAGGTGTATGATAGGGTAGAAAAAGTAGGGGGGAGGACTGCAAAAGTTTGTTAAGGGAAAAGCACGGACACTTATGACACCCCACTGTAGTTCCTTATTACTCCACTATCTACTAATACTTTAAACTTTTAATCTTACCAACTAACTTATAAATTTAGGTGTCGTCCTATAATTCCTTTAAGGGTTTAAGGCTCTACCACTAGCTCCCTCTAGTTCTATAGGCCTCCGCTTTTTCTAACTATTAGCTATCTAACCTTAACTATACTTGGTCCCTCTATAGCTAATACTTAGTTTACTTCTTTTCCTTAATATACTAAAAATACGTATTCTTAGGACATTCCCACTACTATTGTCCGTCTAGGTATTCTTTTATAAGAAATTGTTCTAGTTAAAGCATTAAGTTGCCTAACTCCTAAACTTCTACTAGGTGCCAACTATATATATACTTTACGTCCCTATATTGCTTTTCTTCTATTATCCAGTATATTCTTATTAGATACTTGCAATACTTATCCTTAGGTATCCAATGCATGTTATATATATTATCCACACATACAATCCACGCCAACGTATAATATGCTAGGTGCTTTAGGTTAACTCTTAGTTTATCTTTATTCCTAAGTTTAAACCTTTTCCATAGTAACCTAAACACTACTATCTTATTTGCTGGTACTAATACTTATATTATCTCTCTCTAGTCTACAGCCTATTCTTCTAGGTTTCTTAACATTATAACTAATACCCCTTTTATATAGCTTATCTACTTCTTAGATATTGCTTAGTCTAGTATAACTTTCTTATCTAGCTATATGCAAAAATCTTCCCACTTATTGTTTTCTCTTTGCTTATACCACTTCTGGTATAGCTTAGTAAGTATATACAATCTATCTATAAGGAAGTATCTTTTTATTGCTGCATTATTGCAACCTTTAGTATATCTTTCTGCGAATCTGGTTAGAATCCCTAGATCCTCTTCTTATTCTAGTTTATCTAACTACTTAGCTCTTAGCGTTCCTACCCTTAGCCTATTTATAACTTTTTATATAGGTGCTCTGTCCTTTATACATTTTGGTATAGCTAATCTCTAGTCTAGCTTTTATTCTTACTATATAATAATTTATTACCTAAATTTATCCATACTTTCTTTTAATTTTCTTTTTCTAAAAGGATTTTTAAAGTCATCTTGCTTCTTAATTACTGTGTTAACTTTTTAACCTTTAGGCTGAACACTGTGTTTACCTAGAACTATTATAGACCTTATTTATTCTTTAAAATCTTAGCTCCCTAGGAATTGTCATCCTATACTTATTTATTTATCTTTAAACTAAGCTACTACCCTTTCCCATCGGTTGTCATCTGTTGTGGGTTCTTAGGTATATCTTATCTTATCTTAAGAATCTTAAGCCTTTAGCCTTTTGCCTTTATTAAGTGATGAGCTAGCACTAGCAGTTATCTATTTACTTAACCTTCTTTAGGTATTACTCCTTCCATCTTATAAAGCAATCGATGCCGTATCTAACGGTATTATAATACCCGTTACTAAACCGCGTTTTATGGTGGTCTCAGTCTCTACTTTTATTACGTTATTAGGGCTTAAGTGCTCCTAGTTAGCCTCTTTTTCTTCCTTATCGCTATTAATTAATAAGTACTCCAACTCTATTATTATTATTACTAATCTTTATCCATATATTGCTGTAATATCTTAATCCAGCTTATAGAGTTAATCTTATTCTTTATTTAACTCTTTAGTTCCTTTAAGTCCCTTTAACTCTAGCTCTTATAACCAATAGCTTACGCTATACTTAGCGTCCTTATAAATTCGGCATGCGTTATTATAATAAAACGTAAAGTATCTAATGGAACACTTTTTAGTCCTGCGTAATATCCCTATATCCGCGTTATTATACTCTAACAACCTAGTACCCTTTACTACGTGGTTACTCTAACCACCTCTACAGTCTCTAGTAAAATAACCCTATTTTCTATAATTTATATAAACTCCTTTTTTAAACCATTCTTCTTATTATAGAGTCCGCCTAAATGTCTTTTACTACTAAGATCCCTGATTTAGCCTCTGCTCCTTAGTCCTATAATTACTTAATCCTTAACTTCTAGGTTTCTATAGTTTTCTACTCTATCTTTCAGATTTTTTAGTGCCACTTAAGTCTATTAGCTCTAGCCCACCATTCCATAGTTTTTAACTCTACGTCTATTAATGCGTGCTCTACGCCTTATATAACTATAGAACTCTATTTTGCCCTTTCTTAGCTTGTTCCCTCTAATATATCCTATTATTAATCTTTATTAACTAATCTATTAACTCTTACAGGGTTTCCGTATCTTCTATTAGAATAATTACGTCCTAGACTTTAGCCTTAAGTCCCTATTTATACTGTACTATAAGCGCCTTATTATTCCACTTAACCTATATTACAAGTATCTAAAATTGCGTTATATACTTAATTGCTAAAGTGCGTTATACTAGGTTCTAAAGTTTTTTTCCCGCTATAGTTGTTACTTCTAGGTCTCTAAATATCTGCGTTAGTCTTTCTATAAACCCGTTCCAATTAGTAAACATAAACTATACTTCTTAGTTAGTAGTTGTTATTCTATTTATCTAGATTTCAGTAAAGTAAGGTTTAAACTACTTAAGTGCTCTTCCGGTTAAAAACAGTTCTATATACACCACTTGGTCTATAGGTGTTACTAACTTCGCCCCTTCTTATATGACTTTAAAATGCATTTATATAAGAAATCCTTTAAGTTTTAACTTCTCTCCTAAGAATCGTTTAATTAAGGGTAACTTAACCTTAGCTACTCCAATTCTATTAATTTAATCTTTAAGTATTTAATTATTATCTGTTAATTAATTAACCATTTTCTATAACTAACCTACTGTAACTAGCTGCGAATCAATATCTCTTATATTAGTATCTCCTCCTAACCCTAAGGTTATAGCTGTCGTGGATGGCGTCGTGACTAGTGCTTTTAGTAGCATATTGTTTGACTTTATTAATACTATAACTAGGTAGTAAATATATAACAAAGTCTTATGGGAAATACCACAATAAACTTACTAATGGGCTAGGTGTGTAGGTAAATAGGAAGTTAATAATATAACAGTAATAAATAATAACTAGTAGAGTGGTTGCCTAATAGATTAACTCTAATTGTATTCTAAGATTTACTATAAGGAAAGGAACTATCTAGGTAGGGACTATAGTCCTTTAAATACATATCTATACTCCTAAGAAATCCTCCTTATACGTAAAGTATATATTATATGGGTTATATATATATTCCCTTTATACACTTTATACACTGCGTAAAACATTATATAACTCGCTTACTATTCCTCATTACGTGGTTCCACTGGCTCTATCCTAGACCGTGCTTTTATTAACTAACTAGCTTTCTCTAACTCTTCTCCAAGTAGTTATAGTATTGTACTTAAAGCGTTCGTAACAATATAAAGATATTTATAAAGCTGGATCTTTGTAATATATACTATAGGATTTATATTAAAAAGGGAGATAAATAGAAGACCGTATTTAAGACACGCTATAGTTACTTTAAGTACCTAGTAATGCCCTTTAGTCTTATTAATACCCCTATAACTTTCTAGAGCTATATTTAAAAAGCTTTAGGGTCCCTAGTAAATACTATCTGCGTAGTTTACCTAGATAATATTCTTATCTACTTAAATAATAAGGATAAGTATATTAAGTATATTAAGCAGGTACTGCAATAGCTCTATACTTAAGGCCTCTACACTAAACTATTAAAATATATCTTTTATACTAAAAATGTTAAGTTCCTAGGCTTTATTGTTATACCTAAGGGTATTATAATAGATCCTACCCACGTAAAAGCTATTAAGGAATAGCCTAAGCCTAAGTCCTATAGGGACATCTAGGTCTTCTTTAGCCCTGCCAACTTCTATAGGCAATTTATCTAAAACTACTTAAATACTATATACCCCCTATATATACATCTTACACAGGCATATTATAACCTAATATTAGATAAGGAGAAGAAGAAGTAAAAGCGCAAAAAAGGGCCCACTAAATAGTATTAACCTTAGTTCTAGCCTAATAACGCTTAGTAGGCGTTTCGCAAGCTACGCGCTATATTTATATAGGCTCCTCTACTTTACTACTTTAACCCTAATCTACCCCTAATAGTAATTACTAACACTTCTAATTATGTCTATAGTGGTATATTTCTGCAGCCTTTTAGGTAGAGAGATTAACTCTACTGGCACCTAATTGCTTATTACAGTTAGAAGCTTACTAGCTTAAAAGTATAGTATAATATGCATAATAAGGAACTACTTACTATAGTGCAATACTTTAAGATATGGTACCACTACCTTAAGCACGCCGTATATATAATATACATACTCTACAATTATAACAATCTTAGGTACTTTATAACTATAAAGAGCTTATCTACTTACTAGGCCCAGTACGCTAAAGAACTAGCTAAATTTAATTTTAAGATTAAATATAAGCTAGGTAAAGCAAATCCTACTAACGCACTATTCTAGCACCTAGATTATACTAAAGGCTTTAAAGATAGTAGCAAGAGGATAGTCCTTAATGCTATACTGCCTATATTATAGCAAATGTTACGGGTTATAGGCCTTATAGGCGGCCCTAGTGCTACTATACCAAACTAATAAGTAGCATGCGTGCAGTATATAAGCAACCCTTATAAATATAGCGCCGGCGGACTAGGGTGTCCTACTATTCTTTCTAAGACCTCCTTAACCGGCCTAATAGCGTTTAACCCTAAGAAAGATCCCTTAGCCTAGGCAACAGTCCCCCATAATAACCCAGTAAGTCACCTATATATTATATATTACTTTACTAGTACTAACTTTACGCAGAGTCTTATACTACAGTAAGAGGTAGTAGTAGCTGCCTTAGCCAAAACAGCATTTACAAAACACCCCCCTAAGTTACTAGTTAATTTTATTTATAGAGTATAAGAAAGGGACGCCTTTACACACTCTATATATAATTAGTTAACCTAGAAATAAATTCCTATTAGTAATAAAGACTACACCCTTAATAATTAAGGATTCTTAAGTTAAAACAATAAAGTTTAGGTGCTAAATTGCACATTACTATAATAGGAGATCCTTAAGTAGAATTATAACAATCCTATAGGTGGCTACTTATGAGGGGACTTTATAGATAGGGGGCTATAAGGACACGATTGTGGAACAGGATAGATTGGTAAGGGAGATAAATCCTTAAGGAGGTAAGGCCTCTAGGATCGTGGAGACTATATACTATAGGCACGTGCCTCTGGCATATAACCGGTAACCATTTAAGGGGCGTCTAGAGGTTGTCCTAAGGGCAACCTAAGGTAACCGCAATAATATCCCTTATATTGCCTCCCCCCCCTTTTTCTTACGGTCGGCCCCTAATTGCCATTACCTTATAGTAGGGAGATTATAAGGGCTTATCCTAGAAGGGGTTTAGAGACATATTAGGGAGATATTAATATGCCGCTATATATCATCTATCTATCTAACCCCTGCTTTAAACTCCTAAAAAACCTTAATAAGGAAAAAATATAACTAGAGAAAAGTTGTGAGGATTACTAGGTGTGAAGGCTCAGTCAAAAGAACAGAATCTATTGGTAGCCAGTGAACGAGAATTCCAAGACAAGGACTGGAAGAAGGTCGAGGAAAGGACACGTCTATATACATGGCGCCAAGGCTCGGCCTCGGCCGAGCCCCTAACTAGGGTCTATAACAGTGCCGTAACACTAGGAGACCTATTAGAGGCCTACTAGAAGTATACTGGTAACTACCTAGGCTAATATAAAGATTTTTATACAACTCTATTTTTAAGCCTTTATACCAGTCTGCAATTAATTATAAATATTATAGGTAATTTGGTGTTCTAGTATGGTTCTATATATAAGGGCGCAAAGAGGCTTCGGGGAAGATTTAAAGGAACAATATAAATTCTATCTAAATCTAAGGGTATATAGCTCTTGCAGAGTATAAGACGTTACGTAAAGAAGAGAAAGGAATATAGGAAACCTGTAACTAAATATTCGTGGTCTTAGCAGCAGACGCGTAGGCATAAGCCCACGCGGATTTTAACAGGTTTTAACCAAATTCCATTATATTAGTGGAATTTAGTAGAGACTGGTGGAAATTAATTAAGTTAGCGGAATTTAGCAGAATTTAATTAACTTAGTAGAATTTGGCAGAATTTAATTAAAGCGTTAGAATTTATCTGTTAAGCATTTTACTAAGACATTCCTACTATAACTAGGCTAGTCCTATTATAGTACCCCCCCTTTTAGCCAAAGGTCCAAAACAATTTAATTTAGTTGAGAATTTATAACTTATTGCCTTATGAGCGTTATAATATAATTTAAGTTCTTTTTAATTTTGAGTTTCCTGCTATCATATTTCGTGTCTTTATATTAGGTGGCAGTTGTTTACCTTTATATTATGTCTATCTAGCCAGAGCAGGCCGTAAAGGATAGTCTTTATGGAATTCTTTTACTAGGGAAGGCGCGTCGGCCTTAACCTGTTTATAGGTTTCCTAGGTTCGTGTTTTATATTCTTTTTACTTAATAAAAAGTTTAAATTGTTTAGATTATATTTTCCATTATATATTATTAATTAAGTTAATAAAGTACAAACCGTTACCGTTGTTAACAATTATAGGAGGTAGCGGTAGAATTTCGCGAGTTATAGGATTGTCTCTTAAGGGTTATAGCAAGCTTATATAAAACATTAGGTGTATTTTTATTTCAGTTAGCAGTTTAAGCTTATAGGCGTATGGGCTTGGTTTCTTCTTAATTTAGTATAGGCCCGCGAACTTCCAATTAAGTTTCTTTAAAGGCCGTTAAGTCTTTAGGTTTTATATACTTAGGTAAGCTATATTACCTTCCTTAAAGTCCTATATAGGAGCTTATTCTTTATTTATATACCATTCCTGTAATACTTAAGCGTATATTAACTTACTTTATAATTGTCTGTACAAGTAGAGGTTGTAAATAACGTTACGCGCAGAGCGTATGCGGCAGGGGCCGTATGGCGTAGCGTAGGTCACCTAACTACCTACGGCCCGATAGATAGCCCGACCTTTATTACCCCTTTCTTTCTCTTTGGGTAGACTAAGGACAGACACGAATAAACCAAGAAATAGTTACCTTATATTGCAATTACAGTACCCCCCTGGGTGATACTGACACTAATCAGTGATATCATAGATCAGAGCCCGGTGTTATTACGAAGAGAGACAACACCCGATCGCTCCTACCAAGGCCCGTTGATCGTATCGCGTTTACTAAGGAGAACCCTTCCTACCAAGGCCCTAGGAACTTAAAGAACCAACTCCTACCAAGGCTTTGTTCGGTTCGCGTCTATCACGCAAATTAACACCTAGATAAGGAGAACCCTTCCTACTAAGGCCCTAGGAACTTAAAGAACTGGCTCCTACCAAGGCTTTATCCGGTTCGCATCCATCACGCATACCAATACCCAGTACGACCTCTTTACTAAGCCAGTACACCTAGCAGCGTCAGCAGCACCTAGTACTTACCTACAACCCCAACACCGTCTGCTACCTTACAGATCTGCTATATTAAAAATCACGTTAATAACACGCCCAAACGCCAGCGTGCCCTTTTCCCTTTTATGGCCTTTGCAAGCCATAAACACTATAACCTACACCACGATCTACGCCAGTTAATTATGTCCGACACAGGAATTCAACGTCTAAACTAGGGCAATGGGATCACCCTAACTAATAAGACCACCGTAGAAGATCTCACTAACTATATTAACTTTAAAATTAATAAGTATACTAAGCGCAACTTTAAGAATAAAAGCTTATGGGAATCATACTAAGAGGACTTTAACAATTTTAAGGTATAGACATTTAAGGACACTTATAGGTCCACAATTAAGGAACTCAAATAACTACTCCAACATAATGGAGTATGGGTCTTTGATAAAAAGAGCAAGTTAGTACTATAAGCACTATACAATATCGCCTACAAGGACGACCCTATAGAATGGTTAGATGAAGAAATCAAGCTATACATCAACAATAAAGGACCCTTCAATTCGTACGTTATTAACCGCCGTCTTAAATCACGTTCATTAACCCCCTTAACGTCACCTACCCTAACCCTAGCTGTCTTAAATGACCTCCCTACGGCCAAGCCCCCCTTACCTATAAACGTCACGGCTCCCCTAACAAATGTCACGGCTCCCCCTACGAACGCCATAGCTCTCTCTACAAACGTTACGGCTTCCCCTATAAACGTCGCAGCTCCTTCTGCAAAAGTTACAGCCACCATTAACTACGGCAGAGACTTAGCAACCCTGGCAAAGATATACACAGAGGAAAGCAAATACAGCAGAGAGGATAATAACTTTAACCGCAAGCTCATGATTTTTAACGACCTTTATAACAGAGTTGGTATACCACAAGAGGTAAAAACCAAAGGCTTTCTAATAATGCTACATGGTATTGCTCTTAACTTCTACTATAAGAATAAGGCAATCTATACCACCTTTAACAGCATCTATAACGCTATACGCAACTACTTTAAAGGACCAGAATATAAGCGTAGAGTTCTAACAAAGTGGAACGCTATAACTCTTAAGACAGTAATAATAAAGAGCAAGGGCAAGTCCACAGAGAACTGCCTACAGCTACTACTCAACGACCTCCGTTATTTACAGCATGGTCTTAACACTAACCTCCACAATGACGATTTCCTACATAACAAGCTCATCGTCACTTGTTAAGACGTCGCTGCTTACTAGGCAGCTTGCTCAAACCTACCTACCACACTCACTAGCCTTATAAACAGCCTACGATCATCAATTGTCACTTATAAGAAGATCTATAGTACTATAGGACAACCTGCCAATGTGTTCTTACAGCCTATAGAATAGCCTATAGACGTATTCTTTACTAACCGTCGCTACTACCGACTAATGTCTCAACCAAGTTCATTAAATAATCGTTACAGCAATAACGCCAGGACGTGCTTCCTATATAAGAAAGGAGACTATTAGTTAACTAAGCATACTAAAGAAGAACGTAACGAAGCAAGAGAAAGATTTAAGAGACGTATCCACCAGTACCTTACGGACAATAATATCGATGACGATTTTAACAAGGATATAACGGCCATGGCACTTAATATATCAACTCTAACTACTACTAGCGGCAATTTCTTTTACGACGACTATGGTATTGAGCACTTTATGACTTTAAATAGGCCAATACCAATTAAAACTGCTAAGAACATAGTCACGTCTATAAACAACAACGCCTTTACCCATAGCCTCACTGGTGGCGCAAAACCTAGTGGTACGGAACCTAGTACAGCAAGACGCGGTAATAATAGCAATAGGGGTAGTAACGACAAGGGCAAGAGCACCACCTACCTCTATAACAATAACCCTCCCGACCTTACCGTTGATATTAACTTCCTTAAATGCCACTTTGACGACAACGGGTAGGACTACGGATGCTTGGTTATTAGCCCTTTCTTTCCTTTTTATAAATGTCGCCAGTGTCTATACGAGTAGAGGTTGTAAATTGCATTATGCGCAGAGCGTATGCGGCAGGGGCTATATGGCGTAGCGTAGGTCACCTGACTACCTACGGCCCGATAGATAGCCTGACCTTTATTACCCCTTTATTTCTCTTTGGGTAGACTAAGAACAGACACAAATAAACCAAGAAACAGTTACCTTATATTACAATTACAGTACCCCCCCCGGGTGATACCGACAATAATAGTTCCGTTAACTGCTTTATTTAATTAGTAAAGTTATATATATTAATTAACTGGATCCGTTTAATTATGGGTCCTATTATATTAATATTAGGTCGTGGCTTAAATCTAAGTTAAGGGTTTTATCCATAGGTTGCGTAGAACGGTATTATACCTATTAATATATTTATTGTGTTATTCACAGTAAATTTAGCTAAAGGTAGCCATTTTTCCCAGTTATCTTGCAGGTAGGAGCAGTATATTTATAAGTATTATTCTATAATTACGTTCGCAATTTCTATTTAACTATCTATCTTTAGATAAAACGCAGTTAAGAGTTATATTTAAATGCTTAATTGTTTATATAGAGCTTATTAGAAGTCTAAAATAAACTAGCTTCTATAGTCGGATATTATTATACTAGGAAGTCCGTGTAGCTTAAAGATGTACTTAATAAAACATTTAGCTACTAATATCGCATTAATTAAGTCTATAGGAATTATATATTATATTTTTATAAAACGGTTAACTATTACCATAATATTCGTAAAACTATTACTACTAGGCAAGTTAACTATAAAGTTAATTAAGATATCGCGCTATTTTTATATTGGGATTAGTAGCGGTTAAAGTACTCCTTGCTTCTTTATATAAGAGGTTTTTCTACGTATATATATCCTATATACTTAAACGTATTTCCGTATATAGTTGTGCATTATAGGCTAGTAATATACTCGTTAAACGATCTTATAGGTCTTTATATAGCTAGGATATCCTACTATAGGGGAGTTATATATAAATTTAAGTATCTTAAATCGTAAAGGTTTGGAATTTAGAACTACCATCTTCTATTAATAGTACAATTAATTGTTTTAAATTTCGTATTTAGCGAGTGTAATATCCTTATACTATTATTTTCTAGTTTAGATTACCTTTATTACATCTACTATCTATACATTATTCTTATATTTATGTTTTATTAGCTTATTAATTTCTATTTCCTATTTATTAACTTTTAATTCATTCCTATTAAGTTCCATATCTAGAAATATAGGATATAGTTTTTTAAAATATTTAGGGGGCAGTAAGATCCGTAATTAATTTATAATCTATTTATTTAAGGCGTTTATAGGTAAGTCCTATAATTATTATATTAATGCGTTAGGCTTTTAATTAAGTTTACCTAGTTAATACATAATCTTAAAGTTAAATTATAAGAGGTATTTAGCCCAACGAATTTAGCGCTATATTAATTATTTTATAGTTATAAAGCATTGCAGGTTCTTATAGTCTATTAACATATATATTAGAAACAACGATTCTTCTAGCTTAAAATGCTATTATTTAAAGCATCTAATAATTATAAGCAGTTCCTTATTATATATTTAATAGTTTAATTTAGCAGGGGCGAGTTTCTAGAAGAGAAAGGCTACTAGACATAGTTCGCCGTTCTTATTATATTGCAATAACACTCCCCCTAGCATATAATCTAACGAGTCCATTTTAACAATATATTTAAGGTTAGGGTTAAAGTAAGCAAGAATTAGAGTAGTTATAAAGCAATATTTTAAGTTATTAAAAGCTTATTTATATCTAGCAGTCTATTTAAATTTTAAATTTTTCTTTATTAGGTTTATTAACGGCTAAGCAACTTCTAAGAAGTGGTTAATAAATTATTAATAGAAATTTGCAAATCCTAGAAATCCTTAAATATCCTATATATTACTAGGGCTTTCCTAGTTTATAATTATAGTGACTTTCTTAGGGTCTATTTTAATTCCATTATAAAATATAATTAAGCTTAAGTATATAACCTTAGACGCATAAAACTTGCATTTCTTAATATTATATTATAAGCCCGCGTCTTATAAGCGTTTAAGGACCATTCTAATGTATTTTTAATATTTAGAAAGCAAAAACAAGTAGATTAAGATATTATTAATATATATAGTAATAAATATATTAAGGAATTTATAAAGCGTATTATTAACATATTACTAAAATATACTAGGACCGTTATTTACGCTAAATAGCATTACTAGGTATTTAAAGAGTCCCTATTATATATAAAAGGCTATATACTTCTCATCTCCCTTATATATACAAATTTTATTAAAGGCAGCGATTATGTTAAGCTTTATAAAGTACTATACCTTCGCCAATTAATTAAACGTCTCTTAAATTAAGGGAATTGGATATTGGTTTTAAATTATAATTACGTTTAGAGCTTAATAATTAATATAAAATCTTAAGCCTCCTCCTAGCTTTTTAATAAATAGCATAGGTAAGGTAAATAGAGATTAACTAAGGCGAATAAATCCTTTTTCCAGATACTTATTAAGGTATTATTATATTATAAGCAGTTCTTCTTATAATATACCATATAGCAGACCAAACTTTGGTATTATGCCAGGCTTAAGTTCTATCTTAAAATTATACTTCTCTTAGTACGGGGCTAGTTAGTCTATAAATTGTTTTTTAAACTCGTTAATTAGGTTGTAGTACTCTTTAGGTATAAAAGGTTAAGGATTAGGATACTATTTCGGTTCCAGTGCTTTCTTAATATCTTCTATAGTTATAGCAAAGATTTTATAATCTTGTCTTTTTACTAATAAGATAAAAGGCGTGGCCTATATTATATAGATTTTAAGAGGGTTTAATATAACATCTTTATATTCTTTACCATAATCAGCAGTTATAGATTTATTGTGTTAACTTAAGGTTTATAGTAAGGGTAATTTATATTATATTAAATTTAAATAGTTGTGTACATGTTTATAGGGCAAATAGTTTTTTAAGTAATAACTTTAGTAGTAGGTTATACGAAACTTTAGTATTTTTTTTAACCCAGCTAATTAAAGGGTTGTGTTATTTTAGCTATCTATGTCTAAGTATTATCTTATAGTGCTTTAAAGGTGTTATAAACAGGGAAATGTATTTAAGGTATTTACCCATTTGCAATTTTATAAGAGCGTAGTACGTTATTTCGCTATATATTAAGGGTTTGCCATTAAAACCTTATAGGCCTTAGGGCTCGTTAAGTTTCTTTAAATTTAGGTATTAAGTTTTTATATAGTTTATATTAATAAAGCCTATGCTAGTAGCTCCGCTATCTATAAGGATTTATACTTCCTTCCATTTTCTAAGTATTTAAATTTCGCTAAGTATATTAAGGGAGTTATATTATATATTAGTGCTAAAAGAGCCTAGACACTTATACTCTTCCACTTTTTATCCTAAGGCGCAACTTGGCCCTAAGATAATTTGTTTTCTAAGTTAACTAAAGGTAAGGTGCTTTATAACGTCCAAGTATAATTTATAGCGTGGGTACAATTTAAGGAATAAGTATGGCTTAAAGAACGGGTATAATTTAAGGATTGGGTACAACTTAAGGATTAAAAGAAATTATAGTGGACTTTTTTAAAAGGGTAAGTTTAGTAATGTTTTTAAATATATCCTTTTTTACCGCATCCAAAATATTCTCCATTTATGGCTCGTGTTTTTTATTCGTTAGTTCCTAAGGGTGCATAGAATTAGGTAGCATTAAGGTCCATAGGGTTATATATAGGGCTTTTAGGTCTTAGAGAAGGATCGCGCCTTAAAGCATATACTAGTTTTAAGGAGTTTTAAAAGTAAGGTATAGTTAACTTTAGAAAATAAATCTATTTATTATATTAAAGGTCTTTATTAATTTATTAACATATTATAGCAAATTCGGATAGGTTTTTTAGTAGTTCTTTACCTACTAACTAGGCTCTAATATTATCCAAAATAGCTTATTAAAGGGCAGCAACTCTAGCGGCTTTATTCCAATCTAGTTTGCTAATAAGGCCTAAAATTTCCAAAAAGAAGCTGGTGAAGTCTTGGTTCCGTTGTTATAGGTTTTTAAGTTTAATAATAGCTATATATTCGCGGCTGGCGTTATTATATGTTTATTCTAGTAGAGAGATAAAGGTTTTAAAATTAATAAAAGTGCTATTACAGAAGAATAGATCTATAGTTTATATAGCATCCTTACTTAAATAAGATATTCTATAGCTAACCTTGCTAGCTTTAGTAGGGTATTAATTATAGTGTATAATTACAGCACCTGTCGTACTAAACGCGTGCTTACGCGTACGGTACACCAACTACGCGTTTACGCGTTCAGTGCACTAACCACCCGCTTACGCGTCTAGTGCACCCCTGAAGCACTGACTAATCAGGGAGAGGTCGCATCAGTATATAGACTATATAGTCTGCTTCAATATAAGAGAGAGTCACCACTATCCCAAAGAGCATACAATACTATACATATTTCGTGCCCCGGGATACGACTTACTTGTGCTATTAAGTTAGTACGAACACTAATTAGTAAGCGCGCACAGATTAGCAATTACTTAACACCTCCTACCAAGCAATATATAATAGCGACCACCTATTTAGACTTCTAGTATAACCTACTAGAAGGTCGGAAGTCGGGGATTATAGACCTATCACCAACTCTGTATACTTATTCAAGTCTTAGTATGGTTTACCAGAAGTTTATAGACGTGAATATAGACCTTTACGGAACCCCCTACCCTCCTACAAACCACTACGGACCCGTTAATCGATTTTACGGACTGTTATAAGACCTTATAGAAACCCCCTACCCTTCTGCAAACCGTTACGGACATTAACTGCCTTTATAGACCACTACAAGACCCCTTCCACCCACTACGTACTATACTACACTATATAGTATGGCAGACCTAAGGAAGCAAGTCGATGAAGGCTAGGAAAAGTGGAGGCAGGGAGCTGACCTTACGTCCATACCTAACATTAACAACTACATTAAATTCAAAGTTCTTAAATACGAATATTTTAAGCTTATAAACGTTGACCTATAGGAGCAATACTAGGAAGACTTCGCGGACTTTATAGAAGCTATCTTTAAAGTATGCAACCCTACTACTATCCGTAACCTACGGACCCTCTTATGTAACTAAGGTGTATGGGTTAAAAGGAATAAATAAGTTACTATTACACAGTCCTTGTATAATACAATACATAAGAAGGACTAAACGAAATAGACTAAAGAGGAAATCCTAGACTAGTTCTAAGAAACTAAGGAACTCTTTGCTTCTTCCAAACTTAATATAATCGCTGGCCTTATACCTAACCCACTTAACTAAATTCGTCCTATAAACCCAAGCAGTTTTGGAATTAATTTTACGGGCTAAAGTACACCTAGTACCCAAGTTACGGACCGTAATACCCACATAACCCAAATTACGGACCGCAATACCCCTATAAACTAAAATACGGACCAAATTACCCCTATTGTCCAAGTTATAGATCCGCAAGCCATATATCCGCAAGCCATAGATCCGCAAGTTATAGATCCACAACCCACCTAAGCGAAGACCTATAGCAAGGAGCTAGCTAACTTGGCTAAGCTCTATACTAACGAATCCAAGTACAGTGGTGAAAACGATAACTTTAACTTTAAACTAACTATCTTTACGGACCTCTGCCAGAAGGCTGATATTCCTAAATAGGAATTTAGCCAAGCCTACTCTACTATGCTGCGTGGCCTAGCCCTTGACCACTACTACACTAACCTTAAGAGTAACCCCCTTAGTGTTCCCTTTGATAAGCTATACAAAGCTACACGCAACTACTTTAAAGGACCGGAATATAAGCGTAATATTCTTACCTAATAGAATGCAACTAAGCTATAGACCGTAATTGACAAGAATACTGAAAAATCGACTATAGAGTGCCTACAAATTCTTATTAAAGACCTCCGGTACCTATAGCACGGCCTTGACGCTAAGCTTTAAATAGACGACTTCCTGCATAACAAACTTATTACGGCTTGCTAGGAAGTAGAGCCCTACAAGTACGCCTATTATAAGCCTGCAGACACCTTAGCTGGCCTTATTAATAACCTACGCTTCTTTATTGTAACGTATAAAGTTTTAAACCCACCAGGCAGCACTTAAGCCTTTATTACGGATATTTAATATCCGTAAATAGACTTAGACGTCTACTTTACGGACCGCCGCTACTGCCAGTAGCACCCGTACCAACCAAGTCCTACCCGTAACCCCTATAGCAACCCCCGTACAAAAACATACCCCCGCAGATAAACCAGCCAGAAGTGCTTTATATACGGTAAGGAAGGATGTTGGTCTATAAGGTATACCTAGGAAGAATATAACAAGTCTAGGAAGAGACTTAATAGCCGTATTAACCAGTTCATTTTGGAATATAAAGAAGAGGAAGCAGAAGAGCCCCCTAATAAGTTAATAAAAGCCCTTATAATTGACTTTAACTTAGACACTTAGGAATAAGAGACCTTAAAGACATTCCTAACCACTTTTAGACCTTTTACGGACAGCCAAGCCTTTAATATTACAACCGTATTAGCCGACCGCTCCTTTACACACTTAATTGCACCTGAAAACTGGCCCATAAGCACACCCGTTGGACCCGTTACGGACGTTACGGACCGCGAACAGGACCCATTTGCATATATTACCACAGAACGCTATACCCCCAAGGAATTCTATGGTGTTATAATCGACATAGGTGCCTCTAAGAAGTCTACTATAGGCTACGGACAATACCTTGCATATAAGACCACCACAGATAATAATACGGACATCGATATTATATACACTGGGGCCATAAACGTCTAATTCGGCATTGGCTTAACCGCATTAATTAAATTAGTTAAAGTTAAGACCTTAATTAGCCTAGTTGACTTCTATATAGTAAAAGCGGATACCCCTTTCCTACTCTGCCTTGCAGACATAGATAAGTTATAGGTCTACTATAACAACGTTACGGATACCTTAAGTAGCCCTATAACTGCCCTAGGAAGCAAGCATGTTACCCTACCAATTGTATAATAATTTGGACACCCGTTCCTTATATAGGGAGAGACCCTATAGACCTATATTTAGGAATCTTTTGACCATAACCCGTACTACCTTACCAGTACCGAAATCCACCGCCTATACCGCCGTTTCGGCTACCCGTCAGCCAAAAAGCTATATAGAGTCCTTAAACGCTCTAGACACAACAACGTTAATAGAAAGACAATCGACCACCTAACTAAATACTGCTCCTTTTGCTAGAAATACGGATATTCCCCAGGCCGATTTAAGTTTACCCTTTATAAGAACCTTAACTTCAACCACTTAGTATACGTAGACATTATATACATTAACGGCAGCCTAGTATTATATATAATTAACGAGGTAACCCGCTATCAAGCCGCCCGTTAGTTGTAAAATATATCCGCAAAATATACTTGGGACATTTTACGGACCTACTAGATTAACACATACGTTGGACCCCCTAAGTATATCACCTACGACGCTAGTAGGAACTTTATCAGCAAAGAATTCTAATAGTATGCTATGGCCATGGCTATTTTAACAAAAGCCGTTCCAGTTAAGGCGTACTAGTTTATTGGGCTTATTAAGCAAGCTTACCTAGCTCTACAGAGAGCTTATCAGATTACTATAGACAAGTACAAAGACATCTAAAAGGAACTGGCTTTATAGATAGCCGTAAAAGCCGTTAACAACACCGCTAGCCCTAACGGACTAGTACCTACCCTCTTAGTTTACGGAGCCTACCTAAGGATAAGCAACCTAGGCCCCCTTACCCTATCTATTACGGAACGAGCAGCTGTAATATGGAAGGCAATAGCCGAAATAGCCAAATTACAGGCTAAACAAACTATTAATAACGCCCTATACCACTATAACGGACCTAATATAACCTTAATACACGACCTTCCACTTAACTCTAAAGTCCTCATATAGTATAAAAGCGGTAGCTAGAATGGACCTTATTATCTACTAGCCGTAGAAAACGAGACGTACTACGTATAGCTCCCTAGCAGGCCAACTAGCTTTAAAAGCACGTCCGTAAAACCCTACTTTTGGCCTAAAAACACCTATAACGTTAAGCTAGACGAACTAGAAGCAACCACTAAACTAGATGAACTAAAAGCGACTGCCAAATTAGACGAACTAGAAGCACCCTTGCCTACCCTAAAAGTCCCCTAGAAACCCACTAAACCTACTAAACCTACTATAAAGCGTGGTTAAGGACGCCCCCAAAAATACCCTATAACTAAGAACCCTATAATAGAGAATCACCTAACCTCCATAGGAATAACCGCAAGGTAATCTCCGCCTGCGGATATATTAGTTCTAGTATAGGAAACCCCATTTATGGACTTACGACGTAAAGAGATCAACGGACTACTTAAGAAGGGTATCTTTGCAGTTATAACGGAGAGAGACGTTCTGTAAGGCGTCCGTATATTCAACTCACGCTTTATTAACGAGATTAAGCACCCTGGTACTAACAAAGCCTTTAAGAAATTAAGGCTCATTATATAAGCTTATAACGACTAGGGAAAGGACCTAGTCCTTATATAATCGCCTATAATTTAACGGGTTAGTTAATGGATTATACTTATACTTATACCTAGACTATAGCAAACCAAATCCATAGCCCTTTACTTACGGGATATCTTACAAGCCTATATGCAGTCTAATACCTACCTAAGTAGGGACATCTTTATACGGCCACCCCTTAAGCTTAACCTACAACCAGAAACAATTTTATGGGTTATAAAACCTCTTTACGGAGTACCAGAAGCTGGAAACCATTAGTTTAAGACATACCACTAGCATCATATTAGTAAGCTTAAAATGGAACAGTTGACCTATAACCCCTACCTCCTATATAGCCCATCGAACGGCCTTGGTATTATTAGACTTTAAATAGACAATACCCTATTCCTAGCAGACTAGACCTTTACGGACGCTAAAGAAACTAAACTACAAAAGGCCAAGTTCTCGGCAAAGCCATAAGAGTAGTTAACTAAGCAGAATCTGATTAAGTTTAATAGAGGCCTAATTACATAAAAGGGCAACCTAATTAAGCTAACTTAGGAACGCCAAGCTTAAAACCTAAAGCCTATTATAGCAAAGCCTACGGACCTTACCAGCTCCCGCGGAGAGACCTATAAGACTGTAAATATAAAGGACTAATACGTTACACAGCGTGTAAGAGGCGCCTATATTGCTATAGTCTGCCAGCCCAAATCTGCCTACAATTTATCCTTTGCGGCCCAGGTAGTAGATCCATAAGAAGAAAATATTAAGCAGCTTAATAAGCGCATTTAGTGGCAAATTAATAATATAGCAAGGGGACTTACTTTTATACTACTGGACCTAAGTTCCCTCAGCTTACTAGCATTTATGGACGCCTCCTTTACCAATAACAGGGACCTATTATCGCAAATCGGCTTTGTAATTGTACTTATAGACCATAATTAGGACGTAAATATCCTGTACTAGTTCTTAATTAAATACAAATGGGTAACCCGTAGTGTACTAGCTTCTGAACTATATGCACTAGCTTATGGCTTTAATATAGCAGCCGCAATTAAATTAACAGTCTAGAAGATTCTATAACTAGAGCAGTTACCCCTAGTTTTATACACCGATTTAAAGTCCCTCTACAACTACCTAGTTAAACTAGGTACGACATAAGAGAAGAGGCTTATGGTCGACCTAATATACTTACGTCAGGCCTACAAACGACGTAAAATTACGGAGGTCAAATAGATTAGTAGCGGAGACAACCCAGTGGACGCCATAACTAAGGCAAAGCCATGTTAAGCTCTAAAAACCCTAATTAATATAAATAAGCTCAATCTAAAGGTTATAGAATAGGTGGAACGTAACTAACAGAGCACTTACGGTTCATTTGCGGCCCGTTAGAAGGCTATACGGTTCCTTTACGGCCCGTTGGAAGGCTGTATAGTTTACTTTACAGACCTTAAGCAGGACTTACGGCCAGCTTAAAGTACCGTCTAGAAGGCAGCCTAGAAGGCACCTTGGGAGGGATTTCCTATATATTTCTTTTGTGTTTTACGGTTCTATTAAAACAATTACGGAGGCTATATATAGGTGGTTTCATTTTTCAAGTACCGCTAGTATATAATTACAGCACCTGTCGTACCGAACGCGTGCTTACGCGTACGGTACACCAACTACGCGTTTACGCGTTCAGTGCACCAACTACCCGCTTACGCGTCTAGTGCACCCCTGAAGCACTAACTAATTAGGGGGAGGTCGCATTAGTATATAGACCACATAGTCTGCTTTAATATAAGAGAGAGTCACCACTATCCCAAAGAGCATATAATACTATACGTATTTCGTGCCCTGGGATACGACTCACTCATGCTATTAAGTTAGTACAAATATATAGTTTGTTAAGAGTTTAAGACAGAGCTTGGTTATAAAGGAATATAGGTTATTTTAGTTTTTATTAAATATTAGAGGATTAGGGAGCTTTTTAGATTTTATAGTAGGTACTAGGTTCGCTATAGGTATAGATTAAGCTACTATTACTAGTTTAGTGTTTATATTTAACGTATTAGGTTTAGGTACCGTTATTTTAATTTTATTTATAGGTGTTGCTATTGGGGTCTATAACATAAATGCCTTAATGTTACGGAGTTCTTTATGGAGTGCTTCTATTAATTGCTAGTGCTAGGCTTCTAGTGCAGCCTACTACTAAGCTAAGGCGTCTGTAAAGGACTGTTATATTATAGTTAACTATTCCCTAACTAGGGTTATAATACTTATAGTTATTAAAAGGGATTTGGGTTTGTTTGCCATTTTAATAATAGTTATTTTAACGTAACGTAATATAAGGGCGCGAAGAGGCTTTGGGGAAGATTTAAAGGAATAATATAAATTTTATCTAAATCTAAGGGTATATAGCTCTTGCAGAGTACAAGACATTGCGTAGAGAAGAGAAAGGAATATAGGAAACTTATAACTAAATATTTATAGTCTTAGCAGTAGACGCGTGGGCACAAGCCCACGCGAATTTTAATAGGTTTTAACCAAATTCCATTACATTAGTAGAATTTAGTGGAGACTAGTGGAAATTAATTAAGTTGGCGGAATTTGGCAGAATTTAATTAACTTGGCAGAATTTAGCAGAATTTAATTAAAGCGTCGGAATTTATCTATTAAGTGTTTCATTAAGACATTCCTACTGTAACTGGGCTAGTCCCGTTACACTATAGAACCTTTTAGTATAGGATTTAATATATAGAGCCTTGGCTTGCCGTTATCTAACTATTAAGATATTAATTTATAATCCTTTCTTATTCTTATAGTCCTGTGCTATATTTTAGTATAGCTTTACTGCCTAGTAAATAGGAGGGACACTTTGCAATAGCGCCTTTAGCTATTATACGATTGTTAAAAACGTTTATAACGTTGTTCTTTTAATACTATAGTATTATTTAGGTATAATTTAACCTATATACATCTTTAATTAATGTCTTAATTGCCTTCCCCAGCCGCGTAATTAGTTTTTCTTATAAGGAAGTAATAGCTAAATGGCATATACGCGTGTTTCCTTCCTTCTAAATTGCGCTATTATAACGGAGTTATATTGGTAAGGTTGCGGCTATATACTAGAAGGGTATTGGAAGGTAAAGTATAGAGATACTTTACTTATTAAGCCTAGTCCTTTTCCTTAATACCTCGCTTCCCGTTATTAACCTTTATCTAATTTTAGATGTATCTTTAATATTATTAATATTTTCTTCTTTTCTATCATTAATTTAATATGCCTTTTTATTTTCCTACTAACTACTCTTCTAAGCTAATTCTATAGCGTATTCTGGCCCTGCCGCTGCATATAGAACCCTAACCTTCGCTAACCCGCAACTAGTGCTGGTCCTGCCTAAATAACTTTATATACACGTCCTTAAAAGACTAGAAATTTAATAAAAAGATTTTAGATACTTATAATAAGACCTATTGTATAAGGTCTAACACCTTTAGTCTTTATAATTAATGCATGTGTACTAAGAGCGGTAGTTGCGTTAAGGTAAGCTTTCCTATCCTTAATAGGTTTCTATTGCTAACTTTAGGCTTTAATATAGCCTAGGCCTAAGTGGCGACGATTTTTTAATATTTTTGACTACTATATCGCCCGGGCTTTCTTTTATTTTAGCGCTAATACTAAACAGCTAGGTTGAATTTAAGACTATGCTATAGCTATCTATACCGCCTATAATTCCTAATAAGCTAGCTAGTAACGCCTAATAAGGGAGTAAGGTTAGTATACTAAGGATAGGGTAAAGGATAGGGGTAATAAGAAGAAGGTTGTTATCTATTATAAGAAGAAGTTTGCGTATATGCGTTAAGTTTTAAAAGAGCACAATATAATATGGTATTAAGTAGGTTACCCTTTGGGTACCTAGCGAATAGGTAACTAATAATTGCTATAGTAAGGTTTTAGTGGTTCTGGTCTTTACCAGCCAGCTAATATCTCAATTTTTATTTTTTATTTTTTATTTTTTTATATCCGTTGTATTATACTATGTACAATACTGCGCATGCAGCCTCTAGGCTATAGCGCTATAGTTCTATATACATAAATCCTTTCTAGGCAGCTTAACATGTACTAGTAGCTAAGTAGATACTCTAGCCCGTTTTTAAAGTGCTAGGGGAGCTCTAGCGCTATTAGTATTTTTTATTCTGGTATTTTGCTTACTATGGTCTAGTTTATACTAAGAAAATCATACTAAGGAAATCCTGGCTCTTTTATCTATTTCTGCCATATTCTACTGTTCCTAGAGTAGAAAAAGCGCTTTAAAAGATAGATTTTTGTTTTCTATAGTTTTGCATATAAGAATAAGAGGAACAACATAGCTTACTAGCTTGGAAGTAGCTACCAATTACCCCTATATAACTGTTTATTTTGTACCCTATCTCTCCTCCTTGCTAAAGAAAAGGGTAGGGAATTAGTAATTAGTAGGTACTCTCCCTAAAAGTAACCTACTAATAGTATTTTATAAGGGCGAACCTCGTTACGTAAACCTACTCCTATAGGAAATTTTTCACGAGGTTGTCTGTATAGGGTATAAATACTAATTCGCCCATACACCTTATATTTTACGTGCTAAGGGAACACGGGCCAGCCCCTTTCCCCCTACTATAGCTACCCTAGCGCATCTGCGGTATGCCTAGTATAGTAGTTATCTATAACGCGTTAGCCTGATAGCCTACGGTACGTCTGCGGTATTAGTGGTAGGTCTGCGGTAATGGTGGTAGGTCTGCGGTAATGGTGGTAGGTCTGCGGTAATGGTGGTAGGTCTGCGGTAATGGTGGTAGGTCTGCGGTAATGGTGGTAGGTCTGCGGTAATGGTGGTAGGTCTGCGGTAATGGTGGT
>Ga0307507_10004111_pt1 | contig 26512 bp, 23 predicted proteins | sample 7_EM_MG_FD_207223 | JGI IMG/M metagenome (GOLD analysis project Ga0307507, IMG submission 207223) | Populus trichocarpa ectomycorrhiza microbial communities from riparian zone in the Pacific Northwest, United States - 7_EM | ecosystem: Host-associated > Plants > Roots > Unclassified | place...
TTTTGTCTGTAGTCTTTAGGACGAAAGAGAGTGGTCGAAGTGTCAATACCCCCTAACTCCACAATTATCATCTACCCTCATCATCATCCATCATTCAACGGCACGCCCCGCTATCCAGCCACTTACAGCAACAACAACAACCCCTTCGCTTTTCCCCCTCCAAATTCGCCTTACTCACCCCCTCCATCCCCCGCACCCTCTCACCCCGCAAACCAGACTTATCCAACCGTGCCGGAGGTTGGCCAACTCAGCTTCATCCGTAATCTGGCCCAGGTAAGCTGGCCCAGCCTCGCGTGGACGGCTGTTGTCTAATAACAATCGAGGGCCGAATCATTGTCCAAAAGCAGTACCTGGCACCCGTTTCTGGCACCCCCAGTCCTATCATACATCCCCGCAGGTTTCTTAAGCCCGTTCATGACCAACTCGATCCCAGCGGCCTCAAGTCGGGCTGCTGTAACAATGTCTGGTTCATCTTCTCTCAGACGTTCCATCGTGGCCCCCAGTAGTTCTTATGCTTCGGTCCTCTCTGGACAGTCTCGTCTTTCTGGCTTCACCTCGGAGCTCAGCCATCACAACGGGACCGGGGTACATTCCCGACATCCACCAAGCTCCACCATAAATTTTCCCGCGTCGAATAATTACGCCATGGGACAGAATCAAGCGGCGCAGCAACCTACCACTGTCCCTAGTTACCTTGCAGAGTCAAGTTATGCCGAGAGGCTCGCTGCGCGGTCCGCTGTCTTCAATCCATTGCCTACCCCACCGTCGTCCTTGACACTGTCTGGGAAAGCCTCACAAACTCATCGAGGACTGGTGTATGATGTTATTGAGAGCGCTCCGGGTGATGATGATGCGTTGAACCCGCTACCTACAAGATGGAATGAAAACGACAAGTGCCCCGGAATTGACCTTCTCAACAATGGGATGGAAGTTAAATTTATTGGTAAACCCGCCCCGTCAACCACATCTACTCCCTGAAGTGTTTTTCTTCAAAGCTAATTTTGGCCTCAACCTCGCTTGTTGGAACCCTAGGCCCTCAAAAAGCTAGTGACAATGATGCTGCTGCCGTACGAGCCGATCAACCTATGCCCCCACAATGTGGACTATTCTATTACGAAGTTACGGTTGTTTCAAAAGGGAAGGAAGGGTAGGTTGATGTTTGACCTACGTGAGATGAATGGTATGCTAAGCTTTTAATCGCAGTTTAATTGGTGTTGGGTTTTGCACAAAGAAAGTACAGCTAAATAGGCTGCCGGGATGGGAGCCCGAATCATGGGGATATCATGGGGATGATGGTAATTCTTTTTGCTGTCAAGGTACTGGGAAACAGTACGGCCCTCAGTTCTCAACCAATGACATCATTGGCTGTGGTGTAAACTTCAGAACCGGAACTGCATTTTTCACAAAAAATGGTGTTGAATTAGGCACTGCGTTTAGGGATATCAAGGGGAAATTATATCCAGCAGTTGGTATGAAAAGACCTGGGGAACACGTCCGTGTCAATTTTGGGCAAGAAAGGTTTGTTTTTGATATTGATCATTACATGAATGTATGTCCTCTTTTTGCTGGTCTTTTTCCAAACAAAACCCTAATTCACACGAACATACAGAATGAAAAAAAAAAAGTTTACGACGAAATCAACCGCCACCCTACGTCGGGTCTTTGCCCATCCCTTGATGAGGCTGCCCTAATACAGGCTCTCGTATCGCAATATCTTGCTCATGACGGATATGTTGACACCGCAAGGGCATTTTCTGATGATGTTCAAAACGAAGCTAGAGCCTTAGATAGTGGGCGCTCTGGTGCTTTGAAAGCTTTAGAAATGAAGGAGGATAAAGATGCAATACATCGCCAAAGTATGATATAATACCTTCCAACCCTTTTTTTTCCTACCCCTAATATTAGTTTGCTCTTGCAGAAATTCGGGGCGCGATTCTCGAAGGTGACGTGGATCGCGCACTTGACCTCACCAACAAGCATTACCCCGCAGTTCTGCCAAATAACCAAGCGATATTTTTTAGGTTACGTTGTAGGAAATTAGTGGAGATGATCAGACAGTTTGCAGAGACAGTTCACGACGGTCCTGCTGGCTCGGGAGGTTCTCATGGTGACCCCATGGTTGGTGTTTTCGCACAGGATATGGAAATAGACGACCCTGCAGGTGCTGGAGTTGGTTGGGAGGAGATGGATGTTGAAGATGAAGACGGAAGTGGTGGCGTCGAAACAGGAATGGGTGCGGATCAGACAAAGAGTGCTTTGGACGCTGCAGTCAAGTATGGGCAAGATTTGAGGGTTGAGTTCTCATCGGACACCAGACCAGAGATTAGGAAGGCTCTAGAGGAGGCTTTTAGTCTTTTAGCTTATACGGATCCTAGAAATTCTGTCCTCGCTCACTTGCTGGATGAAGAGGGGCGAGTCTCGGTGGCCGAAGAACTGAATTCTGCTATTCTTGGTATTCCTTTCTGTTCTATGATAGTAATTATGTGCTGACACCGACCCGGATCATTAGTTTCAATGGGGAGATCGTCCGTCGCTGCTTTAGAACGACTTGTACAACAGTCCACCGTCCTGATTAGTGAACTGAGCGAAGGGGGGGGACCCGGAGCATTCGTCAACCTTCGCAATGACTACCTCCGCAACGATTATCACCGCAACGATTATCTCAAAACCTCAACTAGGTATTGAAGCGGGGTACTGGCTCGGGTACAGAAATGTAGCGTTGATGGTGGTGGTAATATTTGGTTTCAGAATGGTTGGACGGCATTGAAGTTTTAGCATTCGCGGGGTTTACGGGCATTTGTCATTTACAACTTCTGGTACATGGCTTCATTTTTTCTCTTCACTTTTTCTACTCTCTTCTCTACCTTTTTTCCTTTCCTTTTTCTTTCTCTTTCTTTTTTCTTTTATCTTTTTCTTTTTCCTTTTCCTTCTTTTTCTTTTTTACTCTCTTATCAAATGTATTTTTTTCCATCTTTTCCCCAATTCCCTTTTATAGGTGCGCTGTTGCTTGATTAGTACGGGTATAGTATGATTGATCTATGGTGATGGAGATGGAGGTTTTTCTGCTGTTGTATGGGGATTTCCTTTTTATTTTCGCTTTTTCTTTGTTTGGCCAACAGCAATCCTCGCCCTGATATCTGAGTTAGCATGTTTTACTCTACTCTTCTGGTGCTCTTCTTCCTCTCTACGATTCCGACTAGTTAGGGGCAACGCCGGAGGAGGGTTACTTTGAGTCCTCTCTTCTCTTCCCTCCCCCTTATACCTTACAAATATGATTAGAGAATAGCTGAGTATGACAACTAAAATCCGGGATTCCCGCACTCGTACCGCGTCTCCTCTCTTTTCCCCTCTATTTTGATTTTTTGATTTTTTCATCAATTTCTTTGCATCTCTCCTCCTCCAAAGCTACTTCTCCCTAACCTCGTTGATTCCAACCCACATGTAGCATGATTTACGAACCATGCTATTGCCTTATTATTATTCTTGACGTTTTCTGATCGCTAGTTGTGGAAGCTCTGCTCTACTCTGCTCCGCTCTACACTCTTATTTTCTTTTTGTATATATTTCGCAGATAGTTTGTCGAGGGTAGGGTTTAATTTAAATTTTATTGAAGAAATAATATCCAGCGAGAAGGAAAATCAAACAAACGAACACCAGATAGCCCTTCCACCCTCCCTGGCGGGGACCCTCCCTCGGCGCCTCCTGTACCGGCCCTCCAGGCTCCTCCCAGTCCCTCATCCTCGCCCATGCGGCATGAAAGACCGACCCAGCCTCAGACTGGGTACCCTCCGACCCGGAATCGTATTCGGACTCGTATTCCCCCTCATGGATGTCGATGTCCCCGAACCTCTCCATTTCGATCTTGGCTAGCCTCCCCTTTGCAATAGTGATGGAGGAGGCTATTAGGTCGGCCAAAGGGGAGAGTATGTCCTGCTCCTCCTTGTGTTTGGGGACACTCTCTTGGAGTGTGGTGATCGTTGCCTCCATTTCTTGGAGGACTTTGTCCTGTTGGAGGAAGAGAGTTGTAATGGAGAGGTTGATATTGGCAATTTGTTGGGCCAAATCGTGTTCAGTGCGGCTATTGAAATTTTCCATTTTTGGGCTAAGAGAGGGTTAGTTGAGAGCATAGATTGTAATAAGGGAGTTTGGGAGAGGGGGATAGTACTTTGGTGGAGTAATAGTTATAAGGTAATAGGAAGTAGATTTGTTTTGTATTTTGAAGATGTTGTAATAAGAGTAGGAGGTTTGATGAGGAGTATGTTGTGGTAAGCTGGAGGATGTGAAGGAGGTCCTTTATATAGCTTGTTCAAGCTAAAGGACATTTTGAAAAGTCTTTGATTGTACTAGGTGGAGTGTTTGCCATTGAGTGGAAGTTAGAATACTTGCTATTGAGCTCAAAGGTGACTTCTGATGTGATTGAAGTTCTTGTTGGTTTGCCATTGAGGTCGGTCTTATTGCTACCACTGCTTAAAATATTATGATTAGCCATTAAGACAGGTTAGTGTAGACTAAGAATTAGGGCCTTTTACAAACAGCCCCTACCCCTTGTAACTTAAGTCTAGTAACCCTCTGCAGTAATAGTCAATTCCTGCCATAGGCCGGAGAATTGTTTATATTATAATATTATTATACTTGATGACATAATAGTAATGTTTCTATTAAAAATTAAAATATTATTAGGGCCAGGTAATAAGCTGAAGTCATGTGACTAGTGGTTGATTCTGATCTCCTATATAATTACATCAGCATTCAGTAGCAAGAATGAATCTAAGTCTGTATCTGTTGATAGATAGTTTGAGATAGCTTCTAGTGTCTCTTTGCTTTAATATATATTTCTGCAATATCTTTACAAATCTTGTTCAAAATATACTTGTTCAAAGTACTCTCGGCTGTGTCAGGGGTTAGTATAAAAGTATTTAATAATTTGCTTCAACTTGGAGTAATGTGTAAGATGCTTGTGTTTTTAGTAAAACACTATTCAGATATATTCAGAGAGTATGGCTGTCGAGTTATGAATATCTATAGGCAGTTACATAGAGACTTCTGGAGAATTCAGCTTAGGTAAACAAGTATCTGAACTTAATCTTCTTGAGTACTTTGGTTGAGCACAGCCATATATAAAGGGACTCTGTTTGGAAATATGGTTTGCAGAATTTTCAAAATAACACAAATTTGTAGTCCTCATCTAAGAATTACTATTTTCAAGTTGTCAGGTTTTTGCTGTTCTTCACAGTACCGTCTCCAGCCAAAGCACAATGAGTTTGAGCAGAACCGGGAGCATTCACTTTAATCATGATTTATCCTTCTGGATAGTGAAATCAGAGTAAGTACACTAAATCATCAAATCTCTCTTCTTGTCACAAACGGTGACTAAGCAAGGAAGATTTCGCATGACTAATAGTTATTAGTCATCGGTTTGTTATCTTTCACACCAGAAGATCAGTTGACTCATAGATTTTCATATCACTACACAATAGCGTGTTATTGGTTTATTGTTATTGGTTAAGTTATTTAACATGACTCACGATTGTGGTTATGGGGTTTATGTATCTCGCATAGAACTCATGGTTATGAGTCATGGGTTTTGTACATGTGACCCCTTCAGGCACATGACTTGTTTATTGAGTTATCATTGATTAGCACATTAGTGGACAGTGAGTGACTCATAGGAGTCAGCTAATTGGTTTCACACTCTGACTCACTTGAGTCATGAGATCGTGTGACTCATAGGTATGAGTCACCAGGGTTAGGGTGGTGGGGATGGTTACCTATATAAGGCCGCCCTTGAGTATAGTATAATTAGTCACGAACCATCTTCTCTACACATCCGGCGATTGAAATCTCAACACCATGAAATTTCATCTTCACCACCCACCACCCCTGTACTCTCAGTGAGCTGCACCCTCCCCTCCTCCCGTCTCCCTTATCATGATCTTGGGCTTTGGCGTCCTTGTTTCTAGAGGTCTCACTGTTAACCCCCCCTCCCTCTCCGCTTGCATTTTTGCTACCTCGCTTAGCGCTTGCACGGTCGGCAACACCTTCTCGCACATGTTACAGATGGCTGGGACTACAGTTCGCAGTAGAAGAAAACTTTTCAACAGGCCACAGTTGATTTCTTCATTCTCGTCTTCACCTTTGGAGGCTGCAAAGTCAGATACGCACACGGTTACCGATAGTTTCTACGGTTATTGGGTCTACCCCTACTCCTCCCCCTCCAGTCTCGTCCCGTTGCTCAGTTACAGCTACCATCCACTGACTCAGCTGGTATCCTACTGCCCTTGCGCCTTCAAGTTCCCCGTGGCTTCTCTATGGTCGCAGCCCTCAGTTACGCTCAGTCGTCGTATTACACTGTCTTAGTAGCGGATGTCAACGGCTTGGGTTCTTGAGTAATGTTTGCATAGTCGCGTTGTTTTATTGTGGCCCCCCGTACCCCCATTGTTCTTCCTTCATTGTTGTTACTTTGGGTTTCATTAGTGGTTATAACATTTATTTCATATGTTAGTGTCTACGGCAAATGTATTCCTGTTGATTCCTCCCCATGTGTTTATTTGTATTTTTCCTTTCGACCGCCTAGTCGGAGGGGGATATCTTACTTAATATGGCTGGTGTGTAGTTAGTCCTGGACCAGAGGGACTTGAGTTGATAGCTTTTTCCCTAGCGCCATTTGGTTTTGTCACAAAGGTTTTTCTTTTCTATAGCTAATGCTGCACGAAGTCTTTGTACCTAGTTGACAAATAAAACAAAGTATATGAACTAAAAAAACAAAAAAACAAAGCATAGTGTAGTTAGTTCCCCCATGCAAGCATCTAAGTTATGACCCAGTACGCCCTTTGGGATAAAGACTAGGAGCCTGAAATGGTCAGCTTAGAAAACAGTCAAAATACAATATATTGTTCTTTACGAGTTGATTTATTATTCTTCATGAAGCAAGATACCTACAAGGAGGTGATTCTACTGGAGTTATGAAGACAAAATACTAGCCATTGAGGCTATAAGGCACAACGAGTGTGCGATACACGAGAGCATGTTAGCAAGATGTGCATGTACGATGTCATCTCCCGTTAAAGTTATGAGGCCTAGGAAGGGTTTGTAACACTTCTCACCCTACTCCAGTACAAGTAGTCTATTAGTACCAACTAATATTAAGACTTGTCAGCCCAGGCTCCTTTACTTTCACTGCTCAAAGCTTCTTCTTCTTGTTAATATAAATCCTACTTGTGTCTAGATCTGCTTACAAAAATTAAAATATGTTTTTAGATGAGTACTGCTGACAGCCATTTACCTGCTCTCAAATTCACTCTAGTTCTAAGTGCTATTCCTCTATGTTTTTAACTAGGTAGTTTTTGATATACCAGCACTGTAAGTTAGGATCTAGTAAGATATGCAGATGGGGACTTAGGCAGCTTGCAGGAAATATTTGTGTCCTGTCAAACAGAATTGTAGCATTTGGGCATATTTAGGGTTCTCAGTAGTCAAATCTACTTGTCTTAGAGGTAGAATGGCCTAGACTATCGGTTACTGTCTGCCATTATTGGGGTCAGCGAACACCCTATACCAGACTACTGAAGAGAGACAAATAGACTGTGGAACTAAGTATCCTCTACATGGTGTTGTATTACGCCAGGAGTTCTCACTAGCTTCCTGATAACCGGAGACGGGAAGCAGTCTTATGGACCGGAGGGGAAGGGTCACCTAGTTGTACTGTATCACTGGGACTATGCTTTCCATGTTGGGCAGGTCGTGTGGTAATAGGCGAATCATGATGATGAACAATGATATAATAGAGTACATATGTTAGAAGTCATGTCAATAGCGCATTCGGTGTCTATTAGTAGAGATAGCTTCTCCCAATTGCCAGAAGAATAAGAGAAATACAATCAAGGAACTACAACACACGGTAAACTTCAACAATTATTCTCAGTCCCTCATCTGCAGCCTACAATGCCTTTATATTATGCAACTAAAATGTACTTTTCATAGCAGTATACCAATTTAGTTATCTATTATTTCTAATTTTATTTTAATATGAGCACACATATCACACTGGTCTTCATCATTCTAGAGAGTTGAGAATATAGATAATAGCCCAGTAATTATATCACAGATTGTAGAATATGTATAAACTCGTTATTCAAAGGCAGCAGATAAAATCTGAAGAATAATTTCTGGGCAGAAGGCATGTTGGCAAATTAGAATACTAGATTCCTCCCATGTAATTTATTTTCTTTATTTAATGAGATTTCAGAGTAGAGATAAGCAGACTCCTAGGTAAATCATAAATTATCACTAATTCTCTCTCTTACTATGCCAGTGGTCCTTGTTAAAAATATTCAATATGAAGGTAATAATTAATAGTCAAGGTTTTACTTATTGAATTTCTCTACATTACACTAGATCTAAGCTGTAGTAGTACCTACAACTCAGATATAGGAGAGGATATAACTTATCAACTGAATAAATAGAGCAGCATAGCAGTTATGCCTGTAGAGGGTATGCAGAGAACATAAGACATAGATTCCTCTAGCTTCTATTAATTTACTTGATTTCATCTGGCAAGTAATCTCTTTGCAATATCCTGTATGATCCAGCAGACACTAACATATATTATGCTCTGCTTATAGGTACTATAACAGATTGCTGATAGGCAGTAGGATACTAACCATTCTATTTCTATTACTAGTAGTTAAAACCTTTGACTAAATGCAGGAATGCTCAACATTTATTACAGCTGGAGGAGGTAAGTTTGTCTTACTGTGTAATTGCCAAACTTGTCACACTTACTTAGAAAGAGATAGATTAAGACTCAAATTATCATGTATATCAGATGCTCAATGGACTAGTGATCACTTTTAACTAATAATAACATCTATGTTACTTCACATCACATGCCTTGCAGGAAGAGAGCCCCCCAATATACTTGGTATATAGGAGTACTTCTTACTTTACATAGTAGCATATATCAGGCTGACTTACACATTTTATCTGAGTTTGGTTTAATTCAAGTTTTATTAAAGATAGTTTAATAATATCCAGTCAGAATAGTGAGAATACAAATAAGCACCAGCCGAGGCAGAATTCACAATTTATTCTCAATACTCATTTTAATTAGGTAGTCCCTCTACACTTTGTAGTAAATGCCCTCTCTCACACTCTCTATACCTTCTGAACTTGCACCCTAAACTCTCTTCTTATTCTAGCCATTAGTGTATGAAAGACTGACTGAGCCTCAGACTGGGTACTCTCAAATTTTGTATTGTACTTCCACACACTTGCATATTCCTTTTCATATACATCAATATCTCCAACTCTTTATATCTCAATATTAGTAAGTCTTCTGCAAGCAATCATGATAGAGGAAGCAACCTGATCAACTATTATAACAATAATATGTCCTGTTTCTCTCTATTCTTTAATGATACATTCTTTGAGTTTATTGCGAGTCATGGTTATCTTAATTTCTTGAACGGCTTTTTCCTACTAGAGAGAGATTTTGGTAATTCAGAGGTTGACTTTGGTAATTTCTTGATTCAAATCAAGTGTCGTATGGCTGCTGAACTTGAAATTGCCTATTTTTGGGGAAAGAAGAATCAGTAATAGATGGCTTAGATGATGATTAGGTGAGTTTAGGAATAGGGCATATTAGTAGAATGATAGTTATAAGTTGTATTAGAAAATGAATTTGTTTTTTAAAAGACATTTTGATATATTGTCTTGAGAGAGTATGGAAATATTTTGAAAAGCTCTCAGGAGGAAAGTAGGAGGATTGAGGAAAAGTGTTTTGTCGTCAGCTGCCAGGAGAGGATGTTTACTGGCAGGAAATTCTTCACAGAATAGTGAATTTGAGGACATTCTGAGAGGTCTTTCATGGTAGCCTGAGTAATTGTCATTGAGTGGAAGTTGAAATACTTGTTATTAAGCTTAATAGTAACTTTTATTGTCATTCAAGATATTGCCAGTTTTCCATTAAGCTCAAGCTTATTGCTATTGCCACTTGAGACACTACTTTTAGCTATTGAGGCAAAAGAGTTAGTATAGACCAAGGGTTGAGCTCTTTCAACCATCCTGTGGTTGAGCTTAAGGCTTTGCTATAATACTGAATTCCTTCTATAAGCTTGAAAAGTGTTTCTATTATGATATTTTATTTATCAAAACAGTATAAATCAACTAGTAGAAGTGTATCTAGTGATGGGTGTAGCTTGGTTGACTGGGGGGGGGATAAGATGTTCTATTTCCTCTTAGACTTAGCTAGACTATCTTGAGATTTGGTAATAATTACTTCCAGTGTCTGGAAGGCTTGTTCCTGCTGGAGGTCGATTTTGGCAATCCAGCCTGAGAGATTGATATTGGTGATTTCTTGATTCAAATCAAGTTTGGTATGGCTGTTGAAATTGTCCATTTTGGGTTTAAAGGAGAGTTAGTTGAGAGTCTAGATAGTGATGAGGGAATTTGGGGAAGGGAGAAGATACTTTGGTGAAGTAATAATTATAATGTGATAGAAAAGAGAAAAGTTCTTTTTTTTGAAGATGTTTTGATGAGAGTAGGAGATTTGATTAGAAGTATTCTGTAGTAAGCTGGGGGATGTCCAGGAAGTCCTTTCTATAGCCTGCAAGAGAAAATTCTGAAAAGTCTTTCATGATAGGCCTGTTGTTTGCCATTGAGTGAAGATTAGAATGCTTGCAATTGAGCTCAAAGGCAGTTTCTAGTATTGTCTTTTGAGATATTGTCAATTTTGCCATTGTTAGTAAAGAAGTCTTATTAATATTACCACTTGAGACACTGCTATTAGCTATTGAGATCAGTTAGTTACCCATGTAGACTTATTATTGAGCCCCTCTAGCACTCTTCTGACTTGAGCCTAACACCTTGTAGTAATAGTGAATTTCTCTGAGTCCTATAAACTCAAGAATTGCTTCTTTTATAATATTATTATGCTTTGCCAGACAATAGCAATGTTCCTATTAAAAGAATAATATAGTCAGCCAACGAGTTGCACCCTTGTCACCAGTAGTAGATCCTAGTTTCCTCCAGGATTGCATTAACATTCAGTGAGACTAGTCTGAATCTAAGTATGTATCTGTTAATGGATGATTTGAGGTAGCTTCCACAGCTGCTTTGCTTCAACATACATTTCTGCAATATCTTCGAAAATCTTGTTCAGAATGTGCCACTTTAGACTACTATCCACAACATCTGGGGCTTGATAGCAACACTCCAAAGGTACAGTAGCACGACGGCGACTTAGCCCGAGTCGGCAGTAGAAATTGTGTGTATCAAGGAAGAAAGCACTAATGGGGTGAGAGGCAAGGAAAGTTCGTAGAACCGTGATTGCTCTCTACTGGCTAGTCTAAGACATATATACAGGTAGAGAGCGATCGCAACGCACAACAGAAAAACTTCTCACACAAACAACAGTCACGACACTATACTGCGTGCCCCAGAAAACTATCATACCCTAACAACTACCATGGGAATATATCTATCAGGGCTGTGGCCTCTTCCAACCTGTATGAAAATATTTGATCATTCACCTTGACTTGGAATAATGTGTAAAGTCAGTGCTCTATCAATAGGACGCTGCCTGGTTCTATCCGGAATGTGCGGTCACCCACTCATGAATATCTAGGATTCGGTTTGGCCAATCAAGAAGCTGAACTCAATATTCAAGGACACATTTGGGTTGAGCGCTACCATATATGAATGCACTCTGTTCAGAAGCATAGTATGCAGCATCTTGACAATGACACAAATTCGTGGCCCCTGTCTACCAATTACCATTTTTTAGTTGTCGTAGGTTTTTGCTATCCTCCCCGGGATTGTAGAATGGGCCTAAACTTGTTATTCATAGAGGTAGTAGGCAAACCCCGAAGATTAATCCCTGAGCAGAAGGCATGTCCACAAACTGGACTCTAAGATTCCTACCCGAGTCATTCATTTCCTTTGTCTAACCAGATTTCGGAGTAGAGATTTGTAGACTCAGAGGCGAATCACAAAACATCACTCATCCTCTCCCTCTCGGTCCCTGTTGGACATCTTAGTGTTATGGCCGCACTTGATGCTGGATGTGCCCGCAATACAAGGGCGCACTGGGACGCGCACGCACTAGCCAAAGGACGCGCAAGCTATAAAAAAGTCTCCACACCCTTGTTTGTTTCTCTTTCTTTTCTTCCTGTCCTTTCACTCTCTTCCTCTTTCACTCTACACACGACTTTCCTCAAGTTTTTCCTTTCAACTTATCACAATCAATTATGGCTATCTCCACTTAATACAAACTTTGTGTCTCTACTTAAGCCTTCCACTTCGTTGGGTAAATCCCTCGCCGTTGACCATTACCTTCGCATTGAATATTTTCAACAGTTCCTGTTGGAAATGACCGCACTTATGGGCAGCAGTACTCGTATGCACTCGTGGGAAATACAAGCGTTGAAGGTTTTTCTCCTATAAATTTCCTTCCTCCTTGTCTTTCATTTCCTTTCCTTTCTCAAAGCTATCTCACAACTCCTTAATTGCTTCAACACAAATTACTCCCGTTCACTTGAACCACTTCACTTCACTCTCTAAAATCCTTCAGTCCAATAATTACCTCCGTTGCAAACAGCACCTCTATCACCAACAGCCCCCCGCTGCCCTGCATCTCCCCTGGCCGTCCCTTAGCAGGCCTACAGTCCTACCCCTACCTGCGAACGCACCCTCCCACTCTATAGAGCCCGCCGTCGGAGCCAAAGACAGCCGTCCCAAGATTCTGCTGCCCCGGGTAGACTGCTAGAAGCGGCCCAGTCCCCGTCGGGGCCCGTGGGGCCCCCGCACCGTTGGGAACACTAGTGGTATTGAAGGAACAGTCCTGGAGGTTGCGGGAGACGAGACAGGGTGGGGAACACCAGGAGAGGGGTGCTAGCCCCCCGCAGACCCCACCCAGCGCTTGTAATAGGCCCATTACGAAAGGAGGAAACCATTATGCGCTTGAGTAGGTTGGGCTTACCCTGACCTCAGAGATTCGGAGAGATGAGCTATTGCCACTCAAACTTAGCGAAGCATGAAACAATACCGTAAAGAATGATCACGTTGCTTCTATTCCGGATGGTGTGGGCGGTAATAGTTGTTAACCCCAATCGGGATTTGTGGTAACTGTAAATCCTAAGTCCTGTCGAGTCGTCAAGCGCGATGGCGAAGTAATTGTGCTTGAGGCTTCATCACACTGAGACCATTTATTAGTGACTAAATACAGAAGTAAGGGCAATGGAGGCCTACCCACAACTCAAGGCATTGCAATCCCGAGGTAAGCAAACTCAAAACCCCCCCCTATCCCGAAGCACCTCAGCAGAGTACCATACGGCCAATTGTATTAGAACCTCTCCATCCACTAGCCACCTCTGCTCCACCGTCGCCATCCTAGTAGAAATATCTTTTTCTTTCAATCCTAGATACATGCTGCCTTTAATAATATCCCCGCAGTACTCTTGGATCACCTCTGCTCTAGGTATCCCGATGACCTGATCGCCCAATGCAGCCCGAGACATGATTTCTGGTACCGGGAGAGCCGTTTCTCTATTTACAGGGAAGAACTGTGTTATCAATTTAGCTTCCAAGGCTCTCCCGAACCCGTGGATAAGGGTGACGCCTTCTTTTGCAAGGAAGTTTCGGGGGGTTCTGGATTTAGGGTTTACAATACCTATGCGCCTGGCCGGGAGGGGGAACAAGGTAAACATTCGAGGGTATTTTTGGACATGCATATCAGGGGATTGTGAAGCCTTGAGCCATTGGTTTAAAATTTCCTTTTATCCTTGTAAAGGGTATGGGGTACCTGGTAAAGTTCAAATGGTGTAGTTAGACTCTCATCGAGTTAGACGGCATCGCCGGCAGATCCTCCAATTTTCTCTCTAGGCTCGATGGCTAGGAGAAGAGCTGGTAGACTGTGGGCTTCTGCAGCACTGGAGGTGGCTTGGCCAGTAGAACTGGGTTGATACCCCAACACCAAGCCGATCTTGAATGCGATGTTTCTAAACTGATTGCTATCCCCAATCTAACCTACTGCAAGAACTTTTCAAGCATGCGGAAAAGTAGGCATACCGGAGATAGCAGTTAATAGTTCAATCTAATTCCCAAAAGTCATAGGACAGCAATTGGCTAGTGAACTCGGAAGGGTTGATCCCATTCCCAGAGTTCGTTCTAGACTTGACGCTTCACATTGGGATTCTTAGTAATGTCAAGCATGACACAAGTGGGCATTGAACCAGCCTATCTCGAGCAACCTTACTACTTGCTCAAATATGCTGACTTACTATAGAGAGAAATTCCAGCCCATCTACCCACCCCGCATTGGTTTTCAACTCCCTCTTTCTAAGATTTGCCTCCTTATGCCCTATTGAAATCCCATATTCTCAGTCTTTCGCAAAGAATTTCACTCTTTGAGCTCATAAACTATCAAAGGATTCATTAAGTCTCTGGGATGAGAGTGTGTCGTGCTCTATAATTATCCTAGGAGGGTCTAAGTTAGGGGCTGCAAATTTACCAGTCTTAGTAAAGTATCAGCTTTAACGCCAGCAGCAATCCAGCTGAGGTAGGTATACCAATGCTATGACATGGTATTCATGGAGGTAAAGATGGGGTAGATTTTATGCACGGCCCAGAACTGTAGCGCGAAGGAGGGGATTCCTGATTCTCACTCCTAGTAAAGCCGATTGTTTGTGATTGTGCACAGCTAGTCCAAGCTAGATGCGGGAGAAAGGTAGTACCTAAGTACAGGGTTTGCACCAGAAGGGGGAGGTGAACGCAATCTTCCACCCCAAACGCTAACAAACAAGCTCCTATCCTCCCGAAGCGTGTCCTTTTTTGCCATTGTTTGCCTCGGACCGATTCCGGTCAGCGGGGGGTCTAAACGAGTATAGTTTTCACAGATTAGTTACGAGGTCAGTCTAGAATAGAAATGTGCTCCTTGCTTGTCTCAAGCACCTCAAGAAGAGCGACGGTCTCCGTTATAAGACTCCCTATAGCAATTCGGGTGCGTAAGGCCCTGTTTGGTTTCGCTGGTCCCATTCGGTTGCCTCATACAAATGACCATTTCAAAATGGAGAAAAGGTCGTTTTCACAGCAGAAATGGTCGCCCAACGGAATGGGACCAGCGCAACCAAACAGGGCCTTAGAAGCCACTCTCTTCCAAGGACTTCTTATCCTCATACAACCCCTTCCTCGTATGGCGCTTGTTTTCTAATAACATTGACCGGCAATAGTGGACTTCCACCACTAGCCCTCGGATATCCTTACCAACCCGGGCCTCCAAGCCCTCGATTTTCCTCTCAGTGTTGTGACCCTAACCCTAGCATCCTCAAATGCTCTCCTAAAGGCTCCAGTTAATTCAATGACATTGTGGTAAATTATATCCTAGCTATACCAGTCCTAAAATTCCAGCTAGTATCAACAAACTAAAGCAAACTAATTACAAAGAAAACTTCTAGCAACTCAGTAAACTCTAGAAGTGCTATAGAAAGGGAAATGCCAGAAAAGAGGGACAGAACACACAATATGCCTACCACGAACTCAGATGATTCAGCTGGAACTCCACAAGAGGGACAGAAAATGGTTCAGGTCCTCGAATTTCGCGATCACAGGACTGAAGATGCCCTTGAGGTAGAACACATGCATTTCACCTCTCTTGCACAAGAAGCGCTTTGCTCTTGGGCATACTGGACCCCGTATCCCGTGTAAAACGCAAACGCCCATTCTCACAGCACCATGATTCTTGGTGTTCTTCCACGGTCCCCCTTAAATACTAAATACGAACCATACGATACTCTACCATTCTGAACCACACAATTTAAAGTCTGCTTTTATTAGGGCTGGTCTAGCATGCATACAGGGACTACTAGTCTCTATTCTCGGGACTTGGGACACCAGTTAGCCAACATAGTAAGAAATACCGCACCAAGTACTTACGAGATTAATTGCAAACCCTTGATCCCACGTTTCCCCGAAAAAGTGTCCCACGATCTGCTCCGCCGCACCTAGCCAATCGGTTTATTCTTAGCGACATACTGCACATCTATAACAAGACCTACCCGCACGCACGGTACTTCCCCCACAACTCTGTCTCATTTTATCTTAGATGGCACATATACAAGTACGGTAGTCAAACCATCTCACCTCCAAAACATCGTCTGTTTATCTCGCTTTGATTCTTCGCCCGCCGTCGGCGAACTAAGCTCTGCACTTTCTCCTTTACCGGATCATGAAATATCACTTTCCGTGCTTTGCCTGTCGCCCACGATACTGCGCCCCTATTAAGGGGCCCCCGATGCTTATGGCACAGATAAGACGAGGGCAGAGTCTGTCGGAGATTAGCCGGTATAAGCGCCTGTGCTAATACCTGGCACCAAGCGTGGCTTATGAGCAATAATTAATATGGTCCCTTGCAGTTGGTTGGCACTGCATCACTACCATACGGTAGTCTTTCAGCACTTGCACACAACCCCTAGGGGGCAGCCATAGCCGACAATATCCTAATCAAGCGAACCCTCGATCGGAACTAATAGTACTAGTTCTTGATTGTACTTGTATTGTACGGCCCCAGAAGTATATTAACCTTTAACTTGATCAGTTCTTTTATTCAAATATATCTGTTTCCGCTAGGTTTAGGAGACACTAAAGCCTTTACGGTATAGTACTCGCGGGAATGTGCTATTCTATACCACTAGTAGCGTAACTTAGGCAGGGTAGAGGTAAACCGGTAATCTTCCGGCCTACCGGGATCAGGGTGCAGCCCCACGTGGGGAACCAGCTGTAAGTGGCGCCGGCAGGGGATAGAGTCCCCCGGAGAGGCTCCGTATTGCAGGGTGAGCTCGAGCCCAGGCTTCTGTTAAGTGCAATAGTCTACCAATCCAGCTCCTAAAACGGCGCAGTATTGTACGTTGCTCTAGTACTATACCCCATGCTAGCATACATGTAGCTGGGCCATCGGTCATAAATAATTAAAGTATCCAAGTCATACTTATGCTCGAACACAATAAGTGGTCGGGGCAGCTTTATGGGAAGTGCTAAAGTATTCTCAGTAATCTAAAAAAAAAAAACGAGGTTATTCCTTAAGCTATAATACCGGTAACTCTGAACTGGCCCCGGATGTGTACTGTGCTCAAGCACTGCAAGCGCTCATGATGAGCTACTCCCTGCGTACTAATATCTATATGCTCTAGTACGCTCTTCTGCCATTCTGCTGTAGTCTCCCGGCTTCGTCTGGGGTCAACCAACCCACATCCAGGCCTGCCTGATCACAATAGCAAAAGGCATGCGGGGAAGGTTAGTATTTTCAAAATTGACATCGTATTCAGCTTTGTCAGCCATGAGTACCGTGCTAGCACTAGGGTACAGATTCCAAATACCGTAAGCCAACCACCTCGTGGCAGATCGCTGGATAGCGGGGATTTTCCGTCCCGAAAACAAGAAAGGTAAACCCCAGATAGGAACCAAAAAATGTTCGGTTCGAGTCAGAGGCACAATTACGAATGCAACAATCCAGAATACCGCTAGTGTTCGTATCGCGCTGACCCTGATTCCAAGTGCCCGCACGATTCCTTTCCGATGGCGTTAGTCTAGGCGGGTTGGGGAGCTCTTTTTTTTCCTTTTTCCTTTCGGGAAACCCCGAGTTGGATAAACCTTCCACCCCGCCCTCCCTCCAATCGAAAGGCCATCATCATCACGCCAACCATTCAGAATCGATCCCTGATATGCGAGAAAGGCAATTTCTAAGCGAAGAAGGGACAATGGTCTTTTTCGTTCTAAACGAGGAATAGCATCAGACTACTCGTACTACCGTATCTATTCAAGTATACTTTAAAAAAATTACGACATTCTTAAAAAGTAGTGAGCTAGGCTACAGCGATGAGAACCCCATTTAGAAGCCTCGACCAGAGCAAGCATCGAGCCTCCTCTCCGCGAGGGCTTACCAACACCGCTAAGTTCAAAGCATTGGCCACCATCCGGCCCGAAAACGGGCTTTCGGCGGCAGTAGTGGTAGGGATATTGTCACCATGAGGCAAAAAGCAAGGCGATTGTCCATACCAGGAATCTAGAGATCGAATGCCGCCGCCAGCGCCGCTGTAAGCAAGGGCATGCGGTAAAGTAGACTGTCGTACCGGTATTTCCATTTGTAAAAAAATTAGAGTTAATTGAACCCTTTCACCTCATCCTCCACCTTCCCCGTCCTCTGCATACCGGTGATGCACTTACTTTTCCCAGTTTACCGTACTGGGAGGGGTCCGTCGTTCTTAGTGCACTTAAGGATTCTTTGCCATTCAGGGCGCTCTTGGGACTTTTATGATAAGACGATAGAACCTTCGCAGTGCTCGTTTAGCTTAACTCGCTGATCCTTCCCCCCCCCCCCAACGGACTATTAAGAACCCTATTCGAAATCAAAAGTAGATCCAGTCTAGGCCTGTTCCTTACTTGTTTTTTCCTCTTCTTCCTTCTATTCTTTTCGTTTCTCCTTTATCCTTCTTTCCTTCTTCCTGCTCTTATACCCTCGTGCTTCTTCAATCATCTCCCAAGCAAAAAAAAGAACTTATCCACAGATCCCTTTGACATCGCAAGCCACAAGTACCTCTTTATACTCCTTTATCGCTCTCCGACCCCGAATGATTCAATCAGTGGGCGAATAACCTAATTTGATACCGAGGGTAGCTTCAGAGAGTTGGCGTAACTCGCTAGTGCTTCAAGAGCCAACTTTAACTAGGACAAAACACTTTTTTTGGTGAGGAAACCTAGCGGATATAAATATTGAAGGGCCCAACATCAAGAAATATAATAGAAGAGGGGGGGACGCTGGGGAAATGTTTAGCCTTAAATTTTGGACATGGTTCAGTTATGGGGAAAAGCGGCCGGCGTTTTTGGAGTTTAGGAGCAGTCAGGGATTTATTGTTTCGGCAATGTCCCTAGCAGTCTTCACCGTGAGTACCCCCTCCCTAACGACGGGTTTCTAGGATTGGGAAGTTACCATGCTAAAGGATTGACGCACCAGGATATTTTTCTTTACGGATTGGTATGCCCCTGTTCTTTCATACGGTGCTGTAGGCTTTTGGGAGGTTCCAAATGGGGCTTACCCTGAATTAGGTCATTCCTGTATTCCCATTTGCATTGGAGGAACGGGCGAATATTCCTCACGATGGTAAACCTTCAAAGCTCCTATATTTGTTGTTGATTAATTCTGATAGTTCTGCTAGACGTTCAACGATGGATCTCGGTCTTGCTGGCAGTGTACGGGGCCGGCCTCTTCATAGCATCTCGTAAGTATCACTTCCCGCAACACCAAATATCACCAACTCGTTAAGGGCATGCGATGCATACCTCGACATCCACCAAACACCCGTTTCTTCGAATGTCCTACCCAATGCCTTTATAACTCTCCTATCCTACCGTTGTACTAGATTAAACTTTCCCTCGTACAAGCTAACATTAGTGGATGTCTTAGCTGTATGCGGGTACCTTGCAGACGTAAGCAGCAACAGGCGATCGACGCTACTAATTGGCCTTTTAGCACTTTCCGGGGCAACAGTTTTTCTCTGTGTAGGATCTAACATCACTATTCTCATCATTGGCCGATTCCTCCAGGGAGTTTCGGCCGCAGTAGTATGGTCGGTCGGATTAGCACTCATTGTCGATACTGTGGGTAAGAATGAGGTCGCGCAGAGCATGGGGATTGTGAGGTTAGTCCAATCTAGCTCTTTAGAGACTTGTCAAGCTTTCAGATGAGACAAATAGTCCGAGTGGAAAAGCTAATGTTTATCCCGAAAGTGTCGCGATGAGCGGTGGTATATTTTTGGCGCCCCTATTAGGCGGTATTGTTTATGATAAGTGAGCTCTCATAAGTGGGTCGTCTTCGGTGGTTGACCTTGCTAACGTAGTATATTGTAGGGGTGGATATTATGCTGGTGGGACCTTATAATATCCGTTGCATCAAAGTCTATTGAACCTTCAAGCTAATTGGTGAATTAATTCAGTATTCTCAATGGCTTTTGGCCTAGTAAGTTGGAGCCTAACTTAAGCTCTCTCTTCCTGTCATTGGGTTTGGCTAATCAATGGTTTGTTTGATAGCTAGCGCTTGATATTGTTATACGGCTCATCCTAATCGAGAAGAAGATTGCAGTGAAATATTTACCCAAAAAAGTAGAATCCTGCGAGTCCTCTCCAGGAACGGACTCTTGGGCGTTCGCGAGAGCGGGGCTGGATTCCGAATCTCCGCCCGGGCACTCACGTCCGCCAAAATCACCCTTCGAGGGAAGCCACTTGATTCCAATACCCAAGAAGGCCCACACGCCTGATAATGGGGAAAGGCCCGTTAATAATAATGAGAATACTTGTGAGCAAGAGAGCCACCCGTAGCAACAGATATATTCGAAATATCATGGCTTGCTAATAAATTATCCTTGCGCGCAGTCAATGACATCGAAGCAGGACCTACAGTCCTGAAGAAACGCAGCAGAGTGCCGCCAATCATCAGAATCTTGAAGTACCCTAGACTCCTAACGGCTCTTTGGGGAACACTCGTTCAGGCGGTGTTTATGACAGCGTTGGAGACAACTTTGCCCCTCCGCGCTTGGGAACTCTTCAATTTTAACTCAACAGGAGCAGGGCTGATCTTCCTCTCAATCATTCTCCCAACTTTCCTCGCCCCCCTCGTTGGTGAGTCGCTCGCTCTCTTGGATATATGCCGCCGGAGAAGGCTAACAGGAACAGGTTGGGCATGCGACAGGTGGGGAACACGCTGGGTCCAAACTGCAGGCTTCATTCTTTCCTGCCCTTTCTTCATCTTCTTGCGATTTCCGGATCACAATAGCGCTTCCCAAGTAGTCCTGATGTGCGCTATCCTCGGCCTAATCGGAATTGGGCTCGTCTTGATTATGCCCACTTTGATGACCGAGATCAGTTTATTCCTCGACGAGGTTGAAGAAAACAACCCTGGCATCTTCGGTAGTAATGGGGCTCTTGCACAAGGGGTAACACACACACACCCAATAGAGAGAATGGGGGATTCCCTGTAAATGCAGTTGCTAATTGTGGTTGATTTCACAGTACGGATTGTTCAACCTTGCATTTTCCGCTGGTACATTTGTGGGGCCTCTGTGGTGTAAGTGAATCACCCAAACCAGAATTATTCCTTGAGGCCGAAAAGACTGACGACATTTCATAAAGCCGGATTCCTTAAGGACCTCGTGGGATGGAACACTATGGTTTTGACAATTGGTTTGCTCCCCGACTCCCTCGGCGTGATTCTCTGTGTGACTTTGTGCTGATTGCGGCGATCCACAGGAGTGCTAGGTATCTTCACCGCTATCCCAAGTGTAAGTCTTCCCACTTGCTGTTTAACTCTCTATCAGTGCAAAATTTTTAATGAAGCTTTTAGGCGATTTACACTGGTGGGAAGATCAGGAAGGAGGACCTTATGTTCTTAGAAGGTCTGGGTAGTACAAAGCGCAGCATACCTTCAGCCTCAAGCCGGACTAGGATGATATTCATTGGTCGGCAGCAGTGTGAAGGGCAGTGGCGGAATTCGGTACAATAGTTTTTAACGTCTAGCATCATGCTTCCTTCTGCCCGTGGGTGCCCACCGCAGACAGCCCCCCCGCTCTTCTCCCCCTCGACCTGTTGTAAAAAAAGATAATGATCTCCGCGGCACCTTTTTTCTTGTTAATATAGCCATAGAAGCTCGTTAAATTATAAACTGTACCAAGATCATGATTTTTGCGAATTAATGAATAGGTCCGCTCTCCACTAGCTAAGTTTAGATGGCCCGAGCAAAGATCTCGGGATCGGAGAAGCACATACCAACCTTGACAATTCAGGCTGATACTGACAGTAAGCGATAGCTCGTGACGCCATCAATCGCACAGTACAGCACCTGAAGCGCTATTAGCCGCTTATTGTCCTACCTACGGGTACCTTCCTCCTTCCACATCCCGACATTAGAAGCAGCGTGTACCACCACAGCTTGCCACTGTGCAGTTGAGGGGGGAATTCTGTCAAACAGCTGCAGGTGAGTTCCGAGTCACCGAAAAGCCAGTTTACCCACTTGCAAGTGCCCGGCAATACGAAGCCGAACACAGGGGGGGGGTCAAAACTTTGCAAATTATCAGTGCACGTCTGAGCGCCCACACCAAATTCAGACTACTCAAAAAAAGGTTCGGGCTCTTTGTGCCGGGCATGATACTTTTTGATTTTTTGATTATTTTTTTTGTGTGTGTAGTGGCTTTTTCTCATTTCCTCTTTTCCACCAACCGAGTACTGTACGAGTACAGTATAGTACCAGCACTGCATGTCCAACTCATCTGTGCTACCAATTGTCATGGCAAGTGGGCAAAGCGTGAACGATGAGCTGCGGTGCTGGTACATAATCTATATACTCGCGGCAGGCAAGAAGTGCCTGGAAACAGAGATTGGCAAAATACTCGTATACGGTATGGCAAAAAATCCGTGTTTTCGCATATCAATGCCTGCTGCGGAGTATCGGAAGCATTTCGGAATGATAGATGTGATACACTTCTCTTTCTTTTCCTTTTTTTAACTCTTTCAATTGCCTGGGGCCTCAACACTGCCCCCAATTATTGCGACCGCTGATAGAGAGCAAGGAGAGTCTTATCGATTGGCAGAAAATTCGAGGCGGAACCCTTTTAAACAGTCCATTTTTGGTGGTGTTCTCCCTGAATTTGACAGGGAATGACTGAATTGGGCTTCTGTCACACGGGATTAATTGCCTATGTTGGGCCGCAAGACCAACCGGCGGCTCAGGTTTTGATTTCTACCAAGCCATCCAACTAGCGAGACAGCCCACTACCCCCATTCGACCCTCTGAACCACCTTGCCTGGGCCAACCGGGAGCTACCGGTAACTGAGGCAGCTGTATGATATGCAAAAACGGGACGCCCGTTCTCTTCCTGTAGTGTTTCTTTTTTCCCAGCTAACGGTTACTAAGTACTCGTACAGCATCGTACAAGTACACCTTTTCGTGCCATTGTGGCGACACAAGGCCATCATTGACTCACTACAGTATTAAGCAGACAGAGGGGGGCAGGTAAGCAAGCGGCAGCGTACCTGAAGAAACTCTTCTCCCGGTAGAGTGTACGAGTGCAGTGCATATTTAGTTTTGCGAGGATCCCCCGCGTTTCCTCTGCAGCTTCCGCATCAACTTAATGATACTAGGTGCTCTACTTTGTAGACCCCTAGCTGATTGGCTCAGCCCATTGCTCCAGCATGGCGAGCAACGATTTTGCAGACCCGTTAGGACCGCGCGGGCGAGACACAGCCTGCAGAAAGGTATTTAAAGCCTTTCATTCCCTTCTTAGACCTTTCTTTGGGACCCCGACCGAATTTTGAGCTCCTGTTCGTCAATATTTGAATTGGACCCCGCTTCCCCTCTCCCTCCATCTCTTCCCATATATTATATTGTTGAAGTTGCTTGGCTTTTTTTCCTTCCACAATTCTATTTCTAACTGGTATTATTACGCCCCTGTGTTCTTTTTTCGTTCAGCCGTTCTTCCACGATTGGTTCCTGTTTGCTTCTCGCTTTCATTGTTGCCCTTACAGCCTTTTTTTTTTCTTTCGCGATTTGGCGGCTGTGTTCCTGGATGAAGGTTGGATCTCTTTCCGCCACCCTTAGGGTTTACCGCTGACTCTGCTTTTCAGCCCTAGTCCCACAAGGCCCCAATTTCTCGCAAGTGCTCTTAGAAGATTAGAGGGAGAAAAAAAGCTATAGCTAAAAGGGCACCCTCTTTTCCCCCTTACCGAAAGTCCTATTCAAACCATTCCGTACAAAAGTGCATATCATACTAAAAAAGAGACCAAAGTTTTGGTTCCCAAACCTCTCTGCCTTTACATCATTTGCTCATACGGTCATCTTACCCATACGTCATTATATACAATCATTAATCCCTCTCGCATTTTATCTTGTTCAGTTCCCGTGTCTGAATCAGAATGTTTCCCGCGTTATCCCCATTACCGGCAGCAGCGACTACCGCGTCAATCCTCCTATTACTATTCCCCTTGATGACGGCGGCAGAATGTGAATGTGGCTATATGCTCAAGCAAACTCATACATTCTTCACTCACAAGATGCATACTGATTTCTCCGCAATCCCGGACACGACGAACGTCAGCACCGTACTGCCAGATTGGGATGTCCAGACGTGGGCGTTCGACGCGGACCCGAGCACTGGTGTGATTGCCAGGCAGAACGAAGCGGAGAACGTGTGGATTAAGGACGGGAAACTGCACCTGCGGCAGAAGGGGCACAAGAAGGGCGACGACGGGCCCGTTAGCGTTGCGGAGATACATAGCAAACGGACGGACTTCAATCATGGGAGTTTTAGGGCGAAGTATAAGGTTACTGTGGATAAGAAGGCGGATGGGGGAGCTGTTGCTGGGTTCTTTTTCTACTATGTATGTCTTTATTTTTTTTTTTTTTTTTTTAATACACACAATGCTTCATTATTAGCTGTGCTAATTGACTTGACTTAGGACGATGATGACGAGACAGATATAGAGATCTTGACAAAAGATGGCGACAAGACCATTCGCTACACTCAACACCCTGGTATGAGGCCCTGCGTCAATTCCTAACCTTGCAATTAGTTTCCACAGGCTAAATAAACTAAATACATAAGCGTACGACAATGTCACCGACAGCGCCATCCCGGATGCAACCTTCCAGCTCAAGCTCAAGAAGTCGTGGACAAAAATGCAAGAGCACCGCTTCGACTGGACATCGTCCGTAACAACCTTCTTCCAGGATAACTCCGTAATGAAGGAAATTACCAAGAATGCTCCCAAGCATGTTCGTACTCACCCCATCTCACATAATCGCCAAACCCGTCACTATTACCAATTGATTCAATCTAACAACCCTCTCCCATTTAGGAAGGCAAAGCCATGATCAATCTCTGGGCCAACAACGGCAGCTGGAGCGGGTACTAATTCCCTCTCCTCCTTTCATTCAAACAACAACTGACAAAGCAACCACATCACAGTCCCCCATCAACCAAAGACGTAGAAATGGAAATGGAGTACATAATGATATACTTCAACACCAGCACCTCTCAGTCTGGCAACGACAAGGACTTTAACTCGGCTTGCAAAGGGGCCGGTGGGCCAAAGAACGGGACCGTCTGCTGGATCAATGACAAATCCGGCGTCGATAGCGAGGACTCGAAAGTCACGCTCTCTTCTGCAGACTCCATCTCGCGGTCGCGGAACTTGGTCCTCGTTGCCGGAGTGGGTCTGGCGGCGTTGTTGCTAGTTTGGACATAGTATAATCCTTTCTGGACCCTTTTTTTATTTTTTTATTTCTGCGTACATTTTCATTTTAGATTGCCCTGATTACGAGAAGAAAAGAAAAGAGGAAATGCGAGGAGGAGGTTTTCCCCCTCCTGGTTCTATGTATTTTAGTTGAAAACCTTATTCTTACGAGTGTCTTGAGGGACACACTTTCCTTTATTGTTCTGCATGATGTACATTAGTTCAACCCCAACCCATTAGCGTGTATTCATCAGTCGCTGAGAAAGCTATTAGAATGTCGCTTGTGCTTTCCAAGGTGTCTTTTTAGCTTTACTACCGGTATCCACCAGCACCAGTACTTTCTTTCCCGGTGCCATCTACTAGTACAGTCTCACACCGGCACGATATTATTTGCTTGTATTCGCCTACTACACCACTACCGGTATTACCGACAAACTAAGATTAGCCTTCCCGTCGACTCGCTACTCGAGTACTAGTACACGAACAAAGGAGTCAACTAGTAAAAAAATAAAAATAAAAACAGTTTCAACCCCACCAAATCTCTCCCCTTCTTTCCTCTCCAGAACAAGGTTGCTCCCCTCCTCTCCCCAAAAGGAAAAAAAAAAGCAAAGAATGGAAAAAAAGAAAAGAAAACGACCCTTTGCCCCTTTGTATTTTTCCGACCATCGCCGCCCACCCAATCGCGAGCTCGCGTGCCAGATCAACAAACCCCCGCAACCCCGGCAACAGTTGCTTCACATCTAAATAAGCTGAACTCGTACCGTATATAGCAAACCGCTAGCCAACCATGATATGGAGCTCTTGGAAATTACCATTAGCCAATAAACCAGTATGATACCGAAACACCTCTCTCTCTCTCTCTCTCTCTTTATAAACAGAATAGAACAGCATAAAAAGAACAAAACTCTTAATCACCGGCTAAAGGCCAATAAATTGGCCCGGTTGGTCTAGTGGTATGATTGTCGCTTCGGGAGAAGTTCCCCCAATGAACGGAAAAATCTTGGTATGTGACAGGTCTCCGGTTCGATCCCGGAATCGGGCCTTGCTTTTTTTCTTTTTTCTTTTTTCTTTTTTTCCTTCCGGAGGATCGGCGGAGGTGGGGGTGCGGGTCAGGGATTATGGACTGTCGGTACAAGTACCGTATAAATTGGGAAAACCCAGAATACGCTAGCAAGGATAAAGAAGGTGTGGCAAACCGTTACCCCCTTTAGAGGAAATCGAACTGCTGAAAGAGAAGAAATTCTGT
>Ga0307507_10004112_pt1 | contig 26509 bp, 33 predicted proteins | sample 7_EM_MG_FD_207223 | JGI IMG/M metagenome (GOLD analysis project Ga0307507, IMG submission 207223) | Populus trichocarpa ectomycorrhiza microbial communities from riparian zone in the Pacific Northwest, United States - 7_EM | ecosystem: Host-associated > Plants > Roots > Unclassified | place...
AGTTAACATGGAAACCAAAAGGATATTCGTCCCTTCTACAACGCTTTGGTTCACAAATACTCTTCTCTGAACAAAATGTAAGGACGTTGCATTCGTCCCAGAATTGATATGTGCCGATTTGTAGTCTGCTATTCCCGATGTTGCATGGTTGCCCTTTTGTTGAGTTTCCCGCGTCGACGGCGGGGCAGATAATGAATAAGAGCGTGAGGAATAAGGAATGCATTGGAAGGATACGAAGGACTCCGGAGCAAATAATAGATGTCGATTATGTAATTACCTAACTACGCCTTGCTACTTGGGCATGTTCGTTGAAGTCGTCAAGAGCATCTTCAAGTTTCTCTGTGGTGGCACCCAGGGTCCGACACCGACAACAAACCAACAGCAGCAGTCGCAGGCAACCCAATCTCAACATCACTATCCACCACAGACTGTCCCAGGACCACATCGCCCTCACCAGGTTCAATTTAGTTCTCAGAGATTGTAGAAGGGAATATTGAACTTTTAATTCAGGACTTTAACCAGAGCAATGATCATTATACCTCTCTCCGTGCCCAGGCCAACGAACATGGCAATCAAATGGCCAAATGTTTCCAGGAAAGTCATGAGGCTTATAACCACGGGAATCGTGCGTTAGCCAAGGATCTTTCGAATGAGGGGAAGCAGCACCAGAGAAAGATGGAAGACTTCAACAGGCAAGCGTCTGATTGGATCTTTAGGGGTTCGTTCTCTTCGAGTAATGTCGTTCAATTGGCTGATATTATCTGTTTTTAGAGAACAATAAGGTTTGTTCTCTACAATATCGTTCTGCACCAATTGTTAAGGTTTGTTGTATACAGGACGGTGCACCTGAAGTCGACCTCCATGGACTCTACGTGAAGGAAGCGATTGCGAGGGCTGATGAAGCCATTACCCAGGCCAAACGGGAAGGCAAGTCGGAACTCCGGCTCATTGTGGGTTAGTGCTATGTGCGCTATCTGTACCCTCGTAAACTTACTTTTTGATTCTCCTATACTCAGGCAAGGGCTTGCATTCTCAAGGTGGCGTCGCAAAGATTAAGCCCGCCATCGAGGAACTTATGGAAAGGTGAGTAACCTTTTTACCATTGTGGTCGAGATGTGCTGATCGCAACCTTGACTATCCTTAGACATCACCTCAAAGCCGAATTTGATTCTCATAACGCCGGAGTACTAGTCGTGGAGATAGAAGCTCCGTCTGGTCAGCGTGGGCTGGGTGCCGATGAGATATCTCGCAGACTGGAAAGAAAAGATGGGGCTTGTATTATCATGTAAGTGAATTGCAGCAGAAGTAGCGATACAATTAGAGTAGAAGGACAGACAAATCAAATGAAGAAAATGGAGTGCATAAACGAATTATATCTCGAGACCAACAAGGACGTAAGCAGGCTCTACTGGGTAGAGGGGTTTAGTGACAACAGTTCCTCCGACATACATCAATGAATGGAGGATGGTGGCAAGATGTGGGGATGAACGTTCGAGTACAATCACTAGACCTTCGCAACCCAATCGTTCATCAGCTAGATCGAGGAGAGCGACGACGCTATCGAAACAGGTCAGAAGAAGAAAAAGATATTTTAGTAGTTAAAGAACCATACCTTTCACGCAGATTAACCGACTGGGCACTTTTTCCATCGACATAAAAGGTTTTGGGGGTACCTGGAACATGCAATACAACACCATGAAATTCAACTCCCATATTTGGAGCGGAGATAGCCACGCTCCTGGAGTGTGAGAGCGCAGACAGGCCGTGACGAGGAAAGAGGGTCATGAGGAAATCCAGGGCGTCTTTCTCTTTCGCATGGCCGATAAGCGGATCTTCAATGGATGGATCGTCGCTATCACTATCTGGAGTAAGTGATGGTGTGGAAGGAGTAGAGCTCCTGCTGGGAATGCTTCTTGGAGCGTTCGAAGGAAGGTTAAATAAATGCTTGCGGGAACGAAGAGGAGAACCAGAAGCGGGACTCTTGGATGGAGATGAGGACGGGGATGAAGTTGGTGAATCGTCGTATCTGTTGAAAGGGAAGAATGGCGCCGGTCTGTCTGTCACCCAGTCCGACGACCCTCTGTCTGGAGGGCATTTTGTCTTTGGGGTGTCAAAAGCGCCACTACATAGCAAGTAGTCAGATGGAACACAAAGTTGCCAAGGTCAGGAAGTACTCACCCCCGGCCCTTCAGACACCGTAGTTGAATAATAGTACATATTATCCATTCCCTGGAGGTGTGCTACGGCCAGCACGTCAGGCTCATTGTCGAAAGTGAAAGCCCCATCCCCAACGGTTTGACGACCGTTGCTGTGAGCACGTCAGCGGGCAAGACAAAAACACAACTAGGAGACATACGAGGGGCCAAGACTAGAAGTCGTATTCAAAATATTCGACATGGTATTGTGTAGCATGCGGTATTGCCAACTTGTTAGATTTAGGGGGGTCAACAGAGGACAAGATGAGGGCGCTTTACAAGGTGGCGACAAAGCAACAGGACATCATATGTGCCTCATGACTAAGCACCGGCTTTCCCCGGAAATCTCCTCGTCTGAACTGTCTACATCGCCTGCACCAGTCATAACAGCAAGTACAGTTTCATCTGTCCCATATCAAGGTATTGTCAGTCCCGTTGTTGTCGTACACGCATTTCCAACGAAATACCCATTCTTATTGGGATGGATCGCTTGTTGCTCTCTTGGATGACTGTTTTGATCTCTCCTTTGCAGATTACACATGGCTGATTCCGGACGTGGACGTGGTGGATTCGGACGTGGAAGGGGGGACAGGGGCCGTGGCCGCAGAGGCCCTCGTCGTGGAGGCCGCAAGGACGAGGACAAAGAGTGGTGCGTGTCATCCTCGCGATGTCTGCTCGTATTCAATTGTGATTTTATAGGGTTCCAGTCACTAAACTTGGCCGTCTCGTGAAAGACGGAAAAATCAAATCAATGGAAGAGATCTATCTCTTCTCCTTGCCCGTTAAGGAATACCAAATCATCGACGAATTCCTCCCTAAACTCAAAGACGAAGTCATGAAAATCATGCCCGTTCAAAAGCAAACTCGTGCAGGTCAACGAACTCGTTTCAAGGCCTTCGTTGCCATCGGCGATGGCGAAGGTCATGTCGGTCTTGGTGTCAAATGTGCAAAAGAAGTCGCTACAGCCATCCGTGGTGCAATCATTCTTGCCAAACTCTCTGTTGTTCCCGTACGAAGAGGTTACTGGGGTGCTGCTCTCGGTGATCCTCACACCGTGCCTTCAAAAGTCAGCGGAAAGGTCGGTTCTGTCATGTGCCGCCTCATCCCCGCTCCCAGAGGAACTGGTATCGTGGCTGCTCCTGCGTGTAAGCGGTTGCTGCAGTTGGCTGGTGTCGAGGATTGCTATACACAGTCAAAAGGCTCTACGGCCACGATGGGTAACTTCTTGAAGGCAACCTTTGCTGCTGTGCGTTCTTTTTTTTTCCTGACAGAGACCGATTGCTAAGTCTGTTGGCTCCAGATCACCAAGACATACGCTTTCCTGACACCAGACTTGTGGCGCGAAATTCCTGTATCAAAATTCCCTTACGACGAACACAGTGCACATCTCCAGATTGTTGGTGGCAAGAAGTACTAGTTTTTGTTTTGTCTACATCTGTGCAAAATACTTTTTGGCTTGAAACCACGTTCCTTGAGTTTGGTGATGTTTTGCCTAGTTGGTCCAATAAGTTGGTCTTCCGTTTTGTTTTACTCCCTTTGCGCACCTCCTTTTCCTAGTCTTGATTTCCGGTGCCTGGCTGCCAAATATCTCTGAGCCATGAATTCGCGGCTTGGCGGTTTACCTGGGCAGAAGCGAGCCCACTTTCTCCCTATTCCCCATTCCAGGTCTATGTATGATTTACCCCGCCAGACAATACCCCCTTCTCGTACCTGCGTCTCTGCTAATTATCGCCCCGCCTTTGCGTATCCCACTCGGTAAGTGTTGGGGTGAGCTTGGCCTGCCCCCTTTCCTGATCAAATCTTAGTCCCATCTCTTTCTGTCCAATATCCGCTCCTGGTTCCAGACGAGGGCCTGTTTCATCTTCAACAAGTAATCGCCGATTGTCTGAGTTACCTGCACAACTTGACCTCGGTTTTCCATTCGGGTCTCTTCTCGACGACGACACCTCATTGGCAAAAGGCCACTCCCCTGACTGTCACTCAAGCGAAGCGTTCCCAAACCTATCTCGTTTATCCCATCATTATGGGACCAGTTCTAGTTCAGGTCCATCTGAAAGGGCGATTCTATCTATTGAAAATTCCAGTTTTACCAGCTCTGCTTGCACGGCGCCGACAAGCCCTATCGATTCCGATAGAGCATCATCCATCTATGAATGCGCTGCTTTAGATTTCCCAGAGCCTCCACCTATCGGCAGTCCCATTATCCGGAGGATGCGAAGTTCTCCTTGGTTCCTTTCTGCCGACGAGGTCGATGGCGTCCTTGCTGTACCTGCTCGGAGTGGAGGGGCCGCGCTCGATCGTCTGAGAAGACAATCGCACATTTCTTCGATGGGTCTCAAGGCAGAGTCTAATAATTTTGGCTATCCCGAGGAGTATCCACTTGGGTTTTACGATGGCCCTGTTGCCGAAATGACCGATAGCAACGAGGAAGGCGCGTTAAGCTTGTCACATCGTCGAAACTCAGCTTTTCTAGACGGACACGTGAAACCCACTCAGAGTGAAAACTACCTTCAGCAGCATGGTTTTCGGGCTGGCGAGAGGAAGGACAACCCAAAGCCAGTGCCCCGCTCATCGACATCTTTTGGACGTCTTCCCAGGATTATCCGCAAGGTGGCGAGCATGAGATCAGATCCGCACCGAACACAGGAACTTGGGGATGCTCTTAATGGCTCGACTGTAACAATTCAAAGACCAGTTCCTAGAGTTCGCTCTTTTCGATCTATTTTACCGGGTCCTGAAGACGACATGCCGCCTGGAACCGACGTCAAGCAAAACCGGCAGTGGAACAAAAGAAAAAACTTCTGGGCAGGGCAAGCTTCGAAGGTCAAGGCAGACGCAGAGAAGGATAGGCAAAGACGTCAATCCAGCCACGTGGTGTACGAGAGCAATCTACCAGGAAAGAGTTCAGCGACATTGGGTCCATCGTTCAAGCATGGTACGAGCTGGAAGGAGGATATCAATAAGTCGTTCATCGATATTAGTCCAGACCGAAATGCTCGACTGAAGGGTCGAGGGAAAGAGAGGCTGAAGTCATTCTTGTCAAAGGCAAATGAACTCTTCAGCTGGGGTAGATCTCAAAGGAAAGCGACTCTGCCGCAAGGAGGGCGACACCGTTGAGGCGAAGGCAGGAAGCACAAAATAGCCGGTTAAGTCTATAAGTTGAATTGGGTGTCAAATGATAATAAAGTGACTATAAGGGTAATGCAATCTATGGCTTGAACTATGAACCTTGATGTGGCGACTCTGGCGGTGGTGGGGATGGGGAGGACGTTGCTTCAAGTTCGCCAGACTTTTGTGCTGCTTCTTGGGTAGTTAACTTTGTTTCGGCTTCCAGACGTTCCAGTGCCCGGAAGATTTTGGATTGAAGGTAATGTGAATGATAAGTCTGGGTCTGTTTTCCTGCTGCAGGTTGTTCGGCTTTTGGTAGAGGCGAATTAATCTTGAATAGATGCTCGTAATGCTGTAAAGAAACATTGAGATATAGTGCGGGAGGTATTATTTTCTGAAAAATGGCACACCTTGGTGATAGTATCCATTGGGTCGCCTCGTTTTACGTTTAGAATTAGATGTGCCTCGTCCATAGTCATCCGGTGCAGTCGTGTGAGATGGTCCGTCGCAGATCCTGATGTGGCCGTTCCTACACCAGCAGCATCAACAGCTGCCTGCGGCGAATATTTTGCGTCTAGCAAAACAGAGAGTTAGGAAATGGAATGTTGGGTAAATGTTCACTAGTACATACTTTTGACTGCCTGCTTGCTTGCCTCCCAGAAAGCCTTTCCTAAGATCCTCGTACCGCTCACAAATATTTGCACGATAGCCTTCGGTGACGCCTGGAATAATGCCTGAGCTATTGCCAAAGAATCAAGGGGTGCACATACCATCGTCAGGTCTGAGGAAGAGGAGAAATGTCGGCACGTGATCCTGACCTTTCCTCGACGACAACGATGAGCGCGGCATCGAGCAAGAAAAGAAAAGAGACGATGGCGCGTCTTCCACCCGCGAAAAGAAGAAAGGAATTTCATGGTGCCAAGTCAGAATTCCGCGTTGTCAATGCATCTCTTGTGCTGTCTGTTCCTCCAGTGTTTGCTGCGAATCCGCTGGTAGGTGTTCAGGAAATGTTGGATTCCATGGTCATGAGGTGCGTCCTTATTCGAAAATGTGTTGTTACAATCCAACTTTTTTTTAAATATCAGGTATAATTATTCACTGCAAGGAGTTGTCTTGTCGCATTCCAATATCAAATTTGTGCAAAATGTTGCACGCATCCAATACGATTGTCCTTTTCTCGTCTGCAGTATTAAATTTGACGCGACTATATGGAGTCCGAGGATAGGGGATACACTGTGTAAGGAGTTTACCCTTAGTGAAAACCCACATTTTTGTTAAACATAATGTTACAGTCGGAAAAATCAATCTCTGTTCACCAGACCATATATCACTGCTAGTTCATAGGACATTTAATGTTTCAATACCGCGACACCATATACCGGCAGACACCTGGGAGTTTGAGTACGGACCTGCGGAAAATGATCCTGAATTTGGCCTGGCAGCTCAAGAAGGGGACGAGGATGATTCGCAGGCAGTTGAGCACAGCAGCAGTGGTGGGAGATGGATTCATAAAGTAACGGGAGAGGTGCTGGACGGCAGTAAAGGCCTGCTAGAATTTACAGTTATTGGGTAGGAAAATGCTTTCTAAAAGGAAGGGGTGATTTGTTAATTCTTTTGTGAAGGTTGACTGTTGCGAACGAGATGCTCTCTCTGCTTGGATCTCTTCAACCCGACCCTTTCTCTCCCCGGCACATACCACATCGAAAACCGGACAAAGACGAGGGAAGTGAGAGCGACGATGAGTCTGTACGGATTGACGATGATTAGAAGTGAAATAGTGTACTACCTGTGGCTGTGCCCAATATCCTCAGGCTTGATTCCCGACTACTTATATGAGCACCAATCCGTCCCATATCCTCATTGCTCGTAACTCTCGTGGTCTTAATACTCCTGCGGCTGCTTTGAGTTCTCCAACAGAAACACACGCCGCTGCAAGTGGGATATTCAGATCCGCAGGCTCTGCACAATGGCTTGTGGAGGATTGTGAAGCAGAAGAAATCGATTCCGGGTTAAGCGCTGACGAAGAAGAGGAAGGAATCGACATCAACCAACATTTTACCAAGAATTGCAAGCTACCAGGAACTGTGAAGGTTATTGTCGGCAGCACAACGTTCTGGTAGGTTGCAACACCAACTGTTATTCATCACGTCACCTCTTGTGCAGGACACATAAAGAGATTCTCTTTTTTGCGTCTCCTTTCTTTGAGGCCGCCTTGAGCGGGAACTGGTCTGAAACTGGTCGACCAGCTTCCATATCGTCTGTCGTAACAATATCCCGGCCACGGTCCAGGAGTGATGATGAGACGTTGCCCGATCCTCAAGTGGTCACAGACCCTGACGCAGACCCAGAGGCTTTGGAAGTCCGTGTTGAGTTTGATCCACCAAACCAGGACGAAGACGAAGATCCACAGAGGAAAAACAATGAAAGAAGTTCGAGCTTGGCCCAACTCCAAGGGTTTGGTGGTCGAGAGCGGTCCAAGTCGGGTGCATCACACACCAACCGAAGCCCGTCATCTTCCAGGAGAAAGTTGGCCACTGCGGAAGCAATCATTCGTCGAAATCCAATGAATGGGCCCGATGCTGTCATTGTTCTCAAAGAAGAAAAGGTTTGATACTTCATCTTGCCTATTGGGACAACAAGCTACGTTCATTGCTTTCAGGCGAGCACTTTTCACGACTTTCTCAAGTTTGTATATCCTGGGTGCGCACATCAACTCACGAGAGTCATTGCCGAACATTTAACAGTCTGCACAGATTGGGGTGTTCAATTACTTGGAACAATGTTGCGGGTCTCATGAACATCTCTCACAAACTCTGCGTGCCTTCACTGCAAGATGAATGCCGGGCGTTCCTTCTCACCCATGCTGCTGGTAAACCAATTAAAGCGATGCGCATAGCTGAACTGTACCAGGAGGAAGATCTCTATCGGGAATCGAGCCGATTTGTACTTGACAATCCAGGGGGTTGGACTGAACAAGAACTCGGCACATTAAGTCAGGAGACCCTTCTCAAGTTGGAAAAGCGGTAAGTCCTCGAAAAATTGTATTTTGTTGGCCTTCATTGATCATTCAGGCGGAACTGGTTCTTGGAACGAGTCTTGAAGTTGGGTTTAACTATGATCTCGAAGGAATATCAATGCGTAGGCTGTGAGACAAATGATGCTGAGCCTTCTAAATCAAATTTCCCTAGTGTTCGACTTGTCCTGATTCTTCTACATGTGCCCGGCTATTAGAAGAGAAATGGCGACAAGCATATCATGCGGTATTCCGCTTTGGGCCACCTCAGCCGTCAATGGTGTTCCGCTACCTGCGCATGCTAGAGGGTGTCAGCCCTCCTCTTGCATTGACACAAACAGCATGCCAAGCTAGTGCAAAGGCCTTTATTGCAACATGTGAGTGACGTACATTCACATTCCTGCTAGTCCGCTAATATGCCTGCATAGTATTTGACAGGATGTTTTCACTTGGTGTGCGGGGCAGCGGTGATGCTCTTGCGGTGCCACTTGCCGGGCGTGCTGCTGTTGCTGCCGCAGTCAATGGGCCTCGTCGACATTTCTTGTATTGCACGCTCAAACAGGATACCACCCACAAGTCGAAGAAGTCGAGAGATCGCGCAATATCGTAATGTCGATTACCCCGACTATAAAATTAGACAGGAGTTCTTTGAATCTGATATAGTATCCTAATAGAATCGAAGTTGCATCGTAAGGAATCTACTTATACATCCGAACAGAAAAAAGGGTATTCCCACATGTTAAGAATGATCACATATGAATATGAATAAAAGGAAAACAAATCAACCAGTGAGGAAAAAAAGAATCTATGGGCATCACTCGGATGACCGGAAAACAACATACGCATTCTCGACCAGCCATTCGATAAAAAGGGCTTTGCCTGCCATATCACTAAATTCTGCTCCAGGGTCCCTAGATCGCATCAACGTCGCTGAGAAAGACATTCAGGGTTCAATACGCAAGGGGATAATCCAAAACGACGTACGTCCAAACACAACACCTAAATTTCTCCCAGTCATCAAATTAATGTCAGCACGTTTGCCCACACTGCGAAGGATATCAGAAATAGTACAAAGCACATCAGAAAAATCTACACACTGATGAAGATGCATCATAAGCATTCGTAGAGTGTAGTAGTGTTCGTTTGGCATAGAATTTATGAGGTCAATCAATGTTTCTTGTTTTGAAACTGCATCACGGATAGCGACGGCCTGGATGAATTGATCGTGCAAGTCAAACGTAAGGAGGGGTACGGGTAGCGATCGGAAGTAAGTCTTCAGGACTGAAGTGATGCTGCAAATGTCCGTAAAGCGATCAGAGTCGCAAAGGTCGAAGGCGTCGTAATCCCCTCGTTCGAAAAGCTGAGTGATGGCTTTCGATTGCGAGGATCCACCAGTTTTGCGATAGATGCCCTCATAATCCAATGCTATATCGATTTAACAATGAATGGAGTGTCCCTTCATGAGTAAACCGACAAACCTCGGAATTCCACAGCGTGGATGCATTTTTCGACGATGATGGGTACCTGACGCTCGACTTCTTTTGAATCCGCGCGCACCTGCTCTCCCAAATCTCTGCCAAACATCGAAGGAGCTGCTGAGAAATTAGTCAACAAACGCATCCTGGGGTAAGTAAAGACGTTTCGGTGCCTACGGAGTATTTCAGGTTCCTCTTTAACTGATCTGTTTTTTTCGGTACAAGGCAGATGAACATGTGCAATGCAACGAACATGAACCGAAGTTGCACAAACTGACATCAAGCTGTTAGAGCCCAGCCAGCCTTAGGCGAGTAATATACATACCAGTACACCGCAGTTGCGAACCCCACATCTTATCTCCACAGTGATCACACCGAGCAAATCGGAGGACACTAAGTTGTTGGAAATTATGTTCCCTATGTGGAGACTTCCTGACAATGTGGTCCTGGTATGACATGGGCGACGCCATCTCCTTGGGTTTTGATCCAGGCCACTTGAACTTCCCTTTCGCTGGAGTTGAAAATTCGGGTTGTGAATGCAAGACTTTCATGTGTCTCGACTCTGAATTGTCATCGTACGCTGTCGAAGAGCCACTTGTAGATGTGCTCAATGATGGGACGATGAGTCCGGTATGCTGGTGGTAAGCACGCGTCGTCTCGTTGGATGAACGTGAGCTGTCAGGTAGAGGCTTAGACAGAACTTCGTGACCATTTTCTATGCGACGGGCATAGACTGCGCTGAGTTGTGCTAATTCTTCATTTCGGGCATTGAGAACCGTCGTTTCCTCCAGGAACATGTCTCGGACGGATTTGAGTTCAGCGATCTCCCTACACAATGCTTCTTTTTGTTCAGTAAGAGGTAGAAGTTCTCGTTGGTATTGAGTTCGAATAGCCTCCAGCCGTCTGGTGAGACCTCGGGAGACATTAGCTGGTGCTATCTCCGCCACATTACCATTGCTTCTATGAGACCCTTCAGAACAATGAAAAAAAATACGAGAATGGAACTTACGTCTTTGCAGACAACTCTTCAAATTCTGCAAGCGCCATGTCACGTTCCACTTTAAGACGCGACAAGTCGTGCTCTAATCCTGCGAGATTGTCGTGAAGCTCCTTTGACAGTTGCTGCCTGAGTTCTTGCTTTCGGCTGTCTCCGGACAAGGCTGCGAGACGGACAGCCTGGCCAGACAGCAGTACGCGGAGACGAGTAACCTCTGCCTCTGCATCTCGACGTGCTTTGAGTTCCTGGTCATACTCAGCCTGAGCTACCGTCAGACCTACAATATATCGTTTACTCTCGCGCTGTCAGACTTGGTAAGCACAATCAGAAGGCATGATGAGATATTGTAACTCACATTCATACCATCAACCTTACTTTTAAGTTGAAAAAATGAACTATCCCTTGATTGGATATGTTCGATAACACTATCCACCATGTCGATATCTACTTGGAGCTGATGTGCAACCTTATCTTTGGCAGACATTATAGCTTCCCGAAGTCTACTGAGAACAGATTCCGACTCTCCTGAACGCACGTGTTGCGATTTGTTGGTATCTGGCGTTTGTTTTGATACGATAGAGTTCTCTGTAAAGTCCTCGGATGCAGGAGTCACGGTCATGATCGGGGTTAGTCGTCCGTCCTTCTCAGAGTTTGAAGACGGCGCAGCCTCCTCCGGTTGGGACCCTGAGGTAATAGTTTGTGGTGGTGACACAGAATCACCTGTCTGGAATATTTTCCTTGACGTTTCTACAGCGTCTACCTTCTTGAGGGAAGGCAGACCTCCCACTGAACTGAGTAGCTCAGAGAAATCTGCATTATTCATCGAAAATCGGATAGGGGGAAGTGCAGGCGCTATATAGGTCGAGTGTGATGTCTGTTCCACAGGGGACGCGTCTTCTACCTCGTCAGATTCCTCTCTCGATTCTACGCCATCGGATCCCACCGTTGTGGTTGGGGACGTGCCGACGGCACTTGGTGATTTGGTGTCCTTCGGAGGCAGAACTGGAGGTGCATGATTTGAAGTTGGATCGGGGCGGCGGTCCGCGTCTGTGTCCACGTCTGTGTCACTATCAATTCCTTGAGGTACGTCAACACGATGGGATGGTGACGCAGCCCGAGACGTTGATGTCGAAGCAAGGGAAGATCGCTTAATATGACTATGGGCGTCGATGGGGCTCAAGCTCCTGCCAGATATTCCAGAGTGATTTGAATATTGAGAGACGCGTTGCAAGGTTGGATCTAGTTCTGTAGTGCTGGGTCGTGACGCCATGACTACCGTATCATCGTCACCATTGGGACGAGAATGTGCGCTGGTAGCGGAGTTGGAACGGGAACGGGGATTCGCGTTTGACGAAGGGAAATTATCGCCTGCGGTTAGGAAAGGTGATGTGGGCGAGTGACGTATGTCCTGGAATTGTAGTGGCTTAGTGAGGGGAGAGTGATTAGCACCCTGTGCTCCAGAGGCATCCTTGAAGAGCGAAATACTAAGACCCGGGTTAATGGAGCGACGTTTATCCTGTCGTGAAGTAACTGAAAGAGTTTGGGAAGAGAGGACACCATTTCCGAATGTGCCTCGACTGGTGTCGGACAGGATATCTTGCTTTGGTGGTGGGGTGGCAGCACGAAGAATATCGCTAACTCTGCGAGGCCTATTTAGTGAAACGGATGGGGATGTTGACGGAAGGGTATTCGATTTGGTGGGGGGAAGCCGGTCGTCTGCATTCTGATAATGGCCATTGGGTTCTAATTCCGTTGAAGGAGTAACTGTGACGGGTACCTGTGGGAGTCCAGAAGAAACTAAAATACAAGTGTTCGTCGGCGATTGAGAGTTTGAAAGGGAAGCAGAATGAATAGGGGGCGCACCATCATGAACGTTTCTTGTCGGTGAGCGTGAAATGTCCGGAAGGTAAGGGTCGTCCCGGCGGTATGAAGTGGTGTTCAATGGTTTCTGAGATACTGAACGCGGCTATTATAAAGAAATGAGTTGAGGAACGGAAATGGACGGGAGGGCTGTTGTTTACCTCCTGATCGCGGTGGTAGTTTTTGGCCTCTGTTTCTCTCGAGCGAGATGAACCGCTGCCGCCGTTCGCTGCCCTCTCTCTCTCAGCCTTCTTTTGCGCGTGTTTTCTTATTTTAATCATGCGTTCGTTATGACAATTCATGCAATATATGCCCTGACTTGTCTTGGCGAAAACGAGTTCGTCGATACGATTGTTGCAGACCTTGCACTTGAAGCAGTGTGCATGATAGGAATCATCTCCGGTCATGATAGCCTCATCGAGAATAGGTAGCTTGCAGATGTTGCAACTATACGAACAATTTGCGCAAATCGGCGAGCCGTCTGAGAGCAGGAGGAGATTTGTGTCTGCGGTAACCTGGTTGCGACATTTCGCGCACTTGAAGCAGTCCACGTGGAAGAAAGACTGGCTATAGTTGTATTTCAGATAACTGTGTATATTGAAGCGCAAGGAAAGCCTTACCCGAAGGCAACTACAAGACCGCCCTGCTCATTTACGGCAGACTTCTTGCACCCCGGACATAGTCTGTCCTCGAGAGCGACCTGATCTGGATGCGAGTTCTGCAGGGTCAGGTGGGACTGCTCCCTGAGGGGAACATCCTTAGGCGCAGAGGCCAGCATTGGGATCGAAACAAAGTTCTTGTATAGCGAGGGCCAGCCAAAGCGCCAACACGGTCACAGTGTCACACTCAAAATTCATGACCCGTGACTATGTTTATTAAATAATTCTTGACATATACATAATGGCGCTCATCACCGTTGTCGGCTTTCCTTGCTCTGGAAAGTCATCTAGGACAGCCGAACTCAGCGAATTTCTTCTCAGAAAGATTTCAACTGAAGAATACACTGGTCCCATTAAGCGTGTCGAGGTCATTTCAGATCACTCCCTCGCCATCTCTCCTAGTGTTTACAATGGTACATCCTTCCCTGCAGATTTGCACCGTGCTATCTCCAACTCTGCAATCTTTTCAGACAGCGCATCAGAGAAACCTGCTCGTGGCACCATCTTCACCAATTTACAACGAAAGCTGGCGGTTGACTGCGTTCTGATCCTTGACTCACTAAATTACATCAAAGGCTTCCGGTATCAGATCTATTGTGCCGCTCGGGAGATGAAACTGAGAACTTGCACGGTACACCCATTTCCCGCCCATATTTAGCCAACTTATACCTGAGATTAGGTCCATGTCGTTGCAACGCCCGATCTGTGTCGGAATTGGAATTCCCGTAGGCCCACAGATCAGGCCTATGATGAGTCTACGCAAGTGTTTGCTTCACTTCAGAGTCTTGGAATTTCTTTTGCAACTTTGTGTGCGCAGTCTGGAGAATCTGCTCATGCGGTTTGAAGAACCTTCATCTATGGTTCGCTGGGATGCACCTTTGTTTACCATTCTGTGGACGGATGAGATGATTCCTGGGGAGCAGATCTGGGAGTCCGTCACCAAGGGAAATTTAAAGCCCCCGAATTCGGGAACGTTGTCGGTAGGTCAATTTCTCACCTAATAACTTATAATTAACTATTCCCTCGACCAGGTCGTAAAGGCGCCGTCAGATGCATTGCGTGTTCTTGAGCAAACTACTGCGGCTGTCGTTTCAGCTGTTATTTCCATGTCCAATTCACAGCCAAATGGAGGATCAGTCGTCATCCCTCTGTCCAACAACTCCAAAATATCTGTTCCGCTTCCACCCCGAATTGTCACGTTGTCGGAGATGCAAAGAATCAAACGACAATTTGTCACAAATCACAAGAAAGCAATTACTTTGGGTACAACAGAGCGAGGGGCTGTAGATTTTGATGAAGAGAACATAGGTCGAAAGTTTGCCGAGTTTGTAGCCGAGCATGTGCGATGACAAATAGCCACAAATACTACTGGGCGCTTGACATAATCATTCATTTGTTCTCCTTCAACTTGCCTTCAACACATTAACATCCATGCCTTTGCCTATTAACACCACATTATCGCTGTTAGGGGCTTCGCGTCCAGGGGATGCATTACCCTCGAAGCCCAAAAAGGCCATGCTTGTCCGCTTATCTTCAGAAATCCTAGATGCCCTCGAGACAACTGCTCAGCCTTTGGTTCAATTTGAGTTCGGGGAGAATCCAGTCTGTGCCACAGCCTATTATGTTCTATTATTGAATTAACTTTGTGCAATAAAGGGCCTCTACATTGGTGGCACATCCTTTCCCATGGTGCATTCGCAAGAAACGGCCATACATGAGCTTTATCTTCGGGCTCCCTCTGCCACAAAGAAAAATGCCCCACTAAAGCTCTATGCAAATGTCGTGGGGAAATTTGCCGTTGAGCAGCGTGAGATAGGAAATGAACTTCGGGATAAAATCAGAGAGAGCACGCAAGATGCGGCAGCGCAGAAGAGTAGTCGTGCCACAGTTTTCATGGGCACACCACCTGAAACGCAACCTGCGAATAAGAAGCGGAAGGATGCGTCTATGTTTCACAAGCCACTTCGCCAGTCAGATAAAGCTAAACAAGTTCCTGCTTCTGCGACCTCAACCCCCGTCAGCAAGGCAACTCCAACACACCAGTCATCTACCAGCCATCAAGGAGGGGTACCTGTCCGCAAACGATTGGTTCATTGCCTCGCCAGAGGTGAGAAATCGGAGGAGGAACTATTCAAATTACTTGGTGGTGATCGCAATGCCTCGCTTCGTGCGGAGATCGCTGGGTTGCTGGATCAGGTGTGCCACATTACCAAGGTTTGGATTTGGAGTTGACGATTGATCCTATAGCTCACTGATCTCAAAACGGAAAAATCTGGAAAAGTCTATCGATTAAAACCTATTGGGTGGAAGGAGGTTCGTCCGTTCGAATGGCCAGGGTTGTCGGAACAAGAAAGAGTCCAACTGGCACGTAATGGGAGGTTGACCTTGAAAAATCTCCGAATCCCAGAAAGTGATCCTCTTTGGACACATTTCCAGTACAAAAATCCGGCGACAACTGCATTGGCGAACAACTCGACTTCATTAGCAGACGCCCCCCGATCTTCTACAGCTCCAACTGACGATAAACCACGCCCAAGTACGACAGAACCTCCCAAGCGTGGGGTATCGTCCCGAGAACTTAAGGAGAAGAAGATGAAACCAAAGGTGGACCCGAGAGCGGAGATTCAGATGAAGGATGAAAGTCAACGGGCTCTAAAGCGTCCCCCTGCGGACACGATCAGTGAAGGTCGACGAACAACCGTCGATGCTTCACGGGACAACCGTACCCAACCTCCATCTACTTCTCGACAAACGAAACCACCTATGCGCCGAGAGATCGAAAAGGGGCCATCATCCTCCCTTCCGAAAGCCTCCACGAGTCATAGCGAAAAACCCAAACCACAGGAAATTAAGAAGCTTCGAGAAAGTGATGTACAAGGCTCCGATTCTGAAAAAGGTCGTGTCAAGGTCAAGGAAAGGTTACCAAGAAAGGAGTCCCAGGATGACGTTTCATTTGATTCGAAGCTCAAGTTGGCGAAGAAAAAGGTGGCAGAGGAAGCTTCTGAGGACAGGCCGATCCGGAAATTGCTTGACGAGGATCATTCAAATTCGAGAGGCTCCCTGAAACGAAAGGCAAGGGACGACCCAGAAAGTGTCAATCCCAAAAATCAGAAACGGCGCGCTGTGGAAGAGGAGGGCTCTTCGAATGTTCGGAAACATACCAAGCCGAAGACACGAGACGACGACGAATACACTAGTTCGAAGTCCAGGGCATCTTCCAAACGAAAACCGGAGCAAGTAGATGATGGCGACTACGAGCCTGTTCGCCAGAAGAAACTCAAACTTGATCGAGATTCAATATCTTCTACGTTATCGACATCACGCGATGAAAGGCAAAGGAAGGAATACGTAGCTACCAAAAAGCCAGGGATGGAAGCTCGAACGGAGGATGCAAGGATGGAGAAAGTTGCCCAGTCTTCATCAACTTCAAAAATCAGGAAGGTCTCCCCCCCGCCTCCGAACAAGTCCAACCTTACGCCAAACGGAAGAAAAACTGAACAGCGACGGTCTTTAACGCTTTCCGGCACTAGTAGCAACAAGCTCACGAAGCCAAGACGCAAGTCACCTATTTACACCTCGACAGAAGACGAGAAAGAGGAGGTGTTTACCCAGCCCTCTGTCATACCTGTGACTACCAAGGCAACCACAACCAGCAAGGCACAAAATTACTCTCCACACCCATTACCTTCTGACGACAACCTTCGCGCCAGATACAATGCTACATATTTGGAGCATTTAATGGTAATGCAGAAATTGCTGGTGCAGAAAGGGAGACTGGAGAGTTTGCTGAAAAATGGTGATGTGGACAGCTCTGGAACTATAAGCGATTCAGAGGGCGACGTAGAGCTTCTTCCTCCTGAAGAGTTGGAAGCACTGTCCGCGAATCATAAGAGATTGCTCAATGAGCTACAGGCTATTCAGGAAGCGTTTAGTCGTCGAAGAAAGGGGGAGACTTTGTCTGATTGACATACTACATTGTACAGAATATGTTTGTTACAATTTTACTAGTTGAATACTCCTAGGATAAACGATGCCTAAGCGATACTAAAGCTCGGATAGAATTAGTAGGTCTTTTAAAAGGACGATACATAGGATCAGACCGGTGCTCCATCTAAATTTGAAAACAAAAAGAAATTCTGACATTAGTCTTGACCGTCATGTCCCTCCTCGCAATCTTCTGTATCTTTGCTGCATACTTGGTGTATATCCTCCTCAAATACAAAATCATGCATCCCCTGCAATTAATCGCAGGTCCGCGTCCTAAGAGGTTCATCCACAACCAGATTGATCCCGTCCTCAAGTGCGAACAGCTTGCTCTAATGCATAGAGTTCCGTGCTAAATTGCTGTCTAGCCCTGCAATCTCGCCCGCTGTTCATGAACGCTACGTCAAGTACTATGGGCGTTCAATCCATCTCCAAGGAGTCGGCCCTGTGAGAACTACTCCGATTTCGTGGTTCATAGCGTTACTGATGATACTCGAAGTTAGATCAGCGTCTACTGACACTTGATCCATTGTCTGTTGCCCATATCCTCAAAAACTCTACAATCTACGAGAAGCCATGGCAATCTCGTCGCTTCATCACCTTTCTCATTGGGTGTGGTATGCTTGCTGCTGAAGGCATCGTCCACAAGCGCCAACGCCGAGTCGGCACACCTGCATTTTCTATTCAAAATCTGCGTTCCCTTGTTCCCCTTGTCTTCAATAAAGGGAATCTATTGAAAGAAAAATGGCTGCAACTAGGACGTGAATCGACTTCCCGTGATTTGACCCTTGATGTCTGTCACTGGTTGAGCAGGGCAACCTTTGATGTGATTGGTGTAGCAGGTAAGATATACATGGTCTTTTTCATTCACTGTGTCCATTCGCCCCTCAGGCTTCGATTACGAGTTCAATGCTATCGAAGGCGAATCCAATGAACTCTTTTCAGCATACAAGGAAATGTTTGAGGTGACCATAACTGGGGACAGTGTCGCCAGGAATATCCTCAGGGTATACCTCCCTTTTGTGGACTTCATAATTGTAAATCCACCTGTGTCATTACCGTTGCCCATACTTCCCCTTCTTTCTAGCCCGATAAAATTTATCGCACAGTCTCTAGATGCCACGCCGTCATTCGTCGGGTTGCTGGTCACCTCATTCAAGAGAAAAAAGCCAAGATTCTTCAAGGTGAACTTGAAGGCATCCCATATGCTGGTCGGGATTTGCTTACCCTCTTACGTAAAGTCTAGTCCTATTTCTTGTAACTTCTGCTCAATTCTTCGACAGTTAAATCGAATTTGGCGGCCGATGTTCCGCAAGACCAGCGTGTCTCGGACGAGGATATCCTCAATAATATCAATACGTTCCTGTTTGCAGGATCAGATACCTCGTCCCTCACCCTGACGTGGACGCTTTGGTTGCTTGCCGAGAATCCTGCCTTCCAGGATAGGCTTCGTTCAGAGCTGTTCTCGGTTCAGCCTGTCTCCCCCACATCAGTTCTCATGGAAGATGAAATCCAGTCATTGTACACCTCCATTGCCGATCTTCCGTTTCTCGATAATGTCGTTCGTGAATCTGTTCGTTTGATTCCTCCCATTCATTCTTCCATTCGAGTCGCAACCCAGGATGATGAAATTCCTACTTCATATCCGGTTTACAACCGAGACCGAACTGTATCTAATAAGACGTCAATATTTATTCCTAAGGGTACCGTCGTCCATGTCGCCATTGAGGGTTTCAACCTAGACAAGTCGTTTTGGGGTGAAAATGCTTGGGAATTTCAGTGCGTTATTCGCGTTTTAGTTTGCCCCCAACTCTCCTGAAGTAATTTCAGGCCCGATCGTTGGTGCGATCTACCAGAAACTGCGGCGAGCTTGCCTGGCTTATATTCAAACACGCTGACCTTCTCAGCAGGACCTCGTGTAGGTTTGTGACCATCCTCTGTTCACCTTACTGACATCATGACAGTCGTGTATCGGCATGCGTTTTTCCATTATTGAAATCAAAACCTTCTTGTACATCCTGTTAACAACTTTTAAATTTCGTACCACTGAAGATAAAATCATCAAAGCTAATGTGTAGGTGTTTTATTCTTCATGCAGTCTCTCTACTGAAATCGCTGCAGTGTTTTAACACGACCATACATTGCAGGCAAAATGGATCGAGGCAGCCAACTTCCTCTTATTATAACACCATATCATCCTTCTTCTGACTAGGAGGGATCTTTTTCTACGAGTAGGGTTGACTAATCTAGAACCATGTACTTTCTGACATGCGGGGGTATTGCGTCCTCGAGGCCTTTATTCTGAATCCATTTCTTGGAGAAAAGTCGGCTTTGGTATCGATGTGCACCATCGCAGAGAATGGTTATGACCGTAGAACCTATTTCAGAAGAGTCAGACTGCAGGGTATCTTAGGAATATCAATACCTTTGCCCAGCTTCTCTGCCAGTTCAACTGCTGCAACTACATTAAGTGCTGAGGTAGCACCGACATACAGTCCTTCTGTATCTAGCAATTCGTAGAGCATGGCGATTGACTTGCTGTCGGGAACAGTGAAAGCGCCAGATAATTCTTTGACGAATGTCGCAAGGTTGGCCGTGATACGGCCCTGCCCGACACCTGTCGCAAGATGAGCGAGATGACAATTTCCACCAGTGAATAAACTGAGGCATACCTTCAGTGATAGAACTACCGGTTCTTTCGACTAGGGTCCCCCCACTCAAAATATAACTCGTCAAGACGCTTCCTGGTGGGTCGGCAAGCCAAATTTGAGTCTTCCCACCACTTTTCTCCTTAAGAAATTTCCCAACACCAGCGAGCGTACCACCGGTACCCGTGGAGCAGATAAAGCCATCTATCTTCCCTTGCATCTGCTCCCAGATTTCAGGACCGGTCGTAACGTAGTGGACATTTGCATTGGCAGTGTTGTCAAATTGATTCGTCCAAAAGCTATTTTCTTGCTCTTTTGCGTAGTCTCTTGCCTGATGGTTATAGTTGAGGGGATTCTCGTATGCAACGGCCGGTACGGGGTAGACCTCTGCACCGATCATGCGGAGAAGGTCAATCTTTTCTTGACTCTGGTGACAGGGAGATTAATTTGGCGGGGAAAAGTCCCAACGGCAATGACTGACTTGAGTGTCCGGCATGAATATCACACACTTATAGCCTTTAGCTCTGCAGACGTGGGCAAGACCGATACCGGTATTGCCAGCTGTTCCTTCAACGACTGTCCCTCCTGGTTTAAGCCTGATCATGTTGGATGAGTCGGTTATTGGATTGGCGCATGTTAAGACTCACAGTCCTTTCTCTTCCGCATCCTGGACCAAAGCCAACGCAGCTCTGTCTTTGACGCTGCCTCCGGGATTCTGGAATTCGGCCTTTCCATAGATATGGCAGCCAGTCCTTTCTGACAAGTGCTTCAGGTAGATCTAAGATAGTTCTTTGAGGGTACTCCTGAAATTGAACAAGAAGCCCACTAATGGCGTATTCCCAACAGCACCAGTTAAACCTGTGACAGATGCTTGAGTAGAGAAGAGACGACAGCCCACAGCACGAAACATAGCTGATGTCGTGAAGACAGAAGAAGCACGACATTGGCACCTTATATAATCAACTCTAGTATTTTTACATTGCAACCGATCAACGAGTAACAGGAGAACGGATGGAAATGGGGGAATCAAAATATATGTATTGGGAGAGATAGACAAGTTCCAATCGTAAGTGAGCAAATCGTGCGGGGACGTGACTCGAGAACCAAATGAGATATGAACACGGAAGGGTATTAAACAGAAGTGTTGATGCCCCGCCATTCGGGCAGGGACGCATAGGTATGACAGATAGAGGGCATTATGCAAGGATCTACTGCTGACGTTTTTTGACGTTCTGCGATAGCCACTGAAGACCTTCAAACAACCCCTCTCCAGTTGTCGCACAGCTTGATTCATGCCCTGAGTAAATTGTCGACAGGGGTCAAGAAAATTGCGGCTTACCTTGGGTGTACATACCACGACCTGTCGCGCATTCTATGAAGTCCCAGCTTTTCCGTGACTTCGGCGGGCGACATGGCTAGTAAAAGGTGTATGTAATGTAACGTAAGTCATAGATAGAACTACAACTTACCTCCCGGCAAATCTTGTTTGTTCGCAAACACGAGCAGCAGGCAATCTTTCATCTCTCGGTCACTCAATATCCGGTGTAATTCTTGTTTTGCCTCATCAATGCGCTCCCGATCCTGACTGTCGACTACGAATACTAAACCTTGAGTTCCGGTGTAGTAGTGTCGCCAAAGAGGGCGAATCTTGTCTTGACCACCAACATCCCAAACGTTGAATTTGACATTCTTGTAAGTCACAGTCTCCACGTTGAACCCGACTGTATCAGAATCCCATATCAACGAGGCAACGGAATTAGACTAATCACAACGCACCTGTTGGAATTGTTGTGACGGACTGGTTGAGCTTTAATTTGTAGAGAATCGCTGCAGACTTCACGTCAATTTCTTCAATAAAGAATACTATGGAGAGAACGTACTTGTCTTCCCAGCAGCATCCAAACCGAGCATGAGCAACCGCATCTCCTTATTACCAAATATCTTGCCTACATAGAAACGTTTAGAAAAGGCAGATCAATGCAACATGGAGGTTCGACCCATCGCTTTGGAAAGATTCGCGCCCATGATTATAAGTTGTAAAGGAGAGTAAGGAGCGGAAGAAGTGCTAAGGGGAGCGAAACAAGTTGGCAGAAAACGAGCAACGACACCAATTTCCGAAATAGGCTACGCCAACAATGTCACGTGTTCTATGTACCTACGAAGAAGGCTGGCTTTGGTTGTAAAACTTCAACCAGTTGTCCCCCATATCTCGTTTCAACCCTTCAATTTTCTGTCTATACGTCGCTGCATTATCATCCACTGTTCCAAACGGTTTCCAGTCCTCGGAATTGGGTGGCTCAAACACAGACGCGCTGACTCGTGCCCGACGAATTTCGGATCGTGAGGACACTGTCGCGGATCCAGTTAAAATGGGAGGTCGTGGCAACAAAGGTTGATTAAGTTGCGGAAGATCTAGTGCATTCTTTGAAGAGGTCGACGGGTTGTACTCTGTTTGATACCGAGTATGTCGGGAACGATGTCGTGGACGATCTACAGTTATTAGATCCGGTGTTATTGGCGAGGATGGTGCCGGCGGTGTGCATTCTTCGACCTTGAGTGTATCATCTTGACTTGCTGTGGTAAACTTGCTGATTGATTCTGTTTCACTTTCCCTGGTTGGTGTTCGCGAATGGGACACCGATTGGGGCAGGCTTTCTGCGATAGTGTTTCCGTTCAACTCCACTACGCGTTTCTGTTTCTTCTTTCGTCCAGCACTGACACTAGGGGCTGCTAGTGGTGAATGATGTGGGGAGGTTGAAGTAGAGAAGGACTCCATGCGAGGAGGAGCCACGAGGAGAGGTTCCACTGATATTAGTGGCGCTGACGAGGAGACAAAAGGCATTTCTTGTACGCTGAAGTTTCGTCTTTCGAGCAGGGTCGGACCCGAACCGTCAAGCATTATGTGTTTGCTTTCCTTCCAGAAATAATCAAAACATTTAGTCCGATACCGCTCCTCGGTGTCAACAAAAGGGTTGCCTTCAACCCACAGTTCGCAGATATTGGGCAGTATGGCCAACCTTCCTATTTCGGCACTGTCTTCGAGTAAATTATAGCGTAAGTCGATGCGTTCAAGTGCGAGCAGTCGTTCCAGACCACATAGAGAATCTAGTCTGTTGCGAGCTAAATTGATATAGAGTATCTGTCCGATATTTTGATATATGCCGAGGACGGAGTCGATGAGATTATCTGTAAGATTGAGAGAGACGAGGTTGTATAATTCTCCAAGACCGGTCGGAACGGAGACAAGTAAATTTGATGATAGGTCCATGTGCGTGAGAGACTTGAGATGGGGTATTATTTCAGGTGGAAAGAAAGCCAATCCATTATCTGGTAAGTAGAGATGTTTGAGGAATGCCCACTTCAGGGGAGGTAGTTTTGACATGGAGGGGGGAATATAAGAGGTTGACGGATCATTATCGTCTTCGTGATCGTTCGGCTGCTCCAATATTGTGTGTGGAATATTTCGGTGGCGGCTACGGCTAGCTGAACCTTTCCTCCGAGCCTGATCATCGAGGACTGCTGCTATGAAGATAACGGATATATCTTGGAGACCGCTATTGCGGATCTTAAGAGAACGGAGGGATTCTGCGAGCTTGTCCCAGCCAAGGAGAATACGAGGGTCTATATCCTCGCATTCGAGATACTGTAGGTTCTTGAAGGCGTCAAGCGGGACTGCGTTTTGATCCGGAGGGTCATGCAAGAGTTCGTGGATCACTTTCTGGCTCGGTGGGCCGATTCTGAGAGCGGGGAGTTTCGTGAAACAGCTGTAGACATATTTCAACTCTGCGTCAATACCTGGAGGTTGATTCTGACTCCACCAACTACCACCTAATGAGAAACTGGAGACGACAGAAAGGGAGGAACGCAATGAGGAAAAGGAGGTTGCATCGGAATTCATTTGTTCGGGATAGAAATTCGGGTAGCTCATGGGACGGGATGGGGTGTCGACATGGATATCAAGAGAGCCCACTGGTAGATGGAGAGCCTCTAGGCGGATGAGAAGGTAAAACAGATGGTGTGGATCGGTCTTGAGAAGAACTGCATCGGTCGATGGAGAGAACCATGAAATAAGGGTTGACCGCTGCCGCTGTGTTCTTCTACGACCAGGTCCAGATTCTGCAAGTCCCCGCTCGTTGGCGCGGATAAACAAAGCCAGCTCACGAATGTACTCGTCGCCAGCTTGACTTTCCATTGCTGCCCACATCGTCGTGAATGGGTCACTGCAGCCCGACTCATATTATGTAATCCCATATTGTCACACGCTTGCGTCAACTCGTTACTCCTTGTCGTCTTTCTTTCCTACCATCATCTTGTACGCCCACTAGAGATGAAGATCACAATAAAAACGCTTCAGCAGAAGGTCTTCCAGGTAAATTTTCTTTGGATAACCACACGGATCGCATGTTCACATTGCAACTCAGATTGATGCAGACGGAGATCATACAGTGGCAGACCTGAAAATACGGATCCAGGAGGTCCATGGCCACCCCGTAGCCAATCAGAAACTCATCAACTCTGGTTAGGAACAGCATAATCTTTATTAATGCCATGTAATCACTCAATCACGTTTAGGCAAAGTTTTACCAGATGACAAGACCGTCGATGCTTGCGAAATTCGAGAGAAGGACTTTTTGGTGTTGATGGTCTCAAAGGTGATCAAAATACCTGTTGTCTGTTACCCAGGTGTTTACCAATCTCCCAGCCAAAAGCTATACCAGCCGGTTCCACCAGCACCATCACACCCGCTCAGGCAGTCCAGCCCGCTCAACCAGCCCAATCAACTCAACCCACCCAACCCACCGCAGCTGAGCAACCTGCCCAACCCACGACAACTGGTCCAACCAGTGGTTTCTTGACTGGTGCCGCTCTCACAACCGCAGTAGACGGCATTGTCGAAATGGGTTTCCCTCGTGAGGAGGTTCAGAGGGCAATGCGGGCCAGTTTCAACAACCCCGATCGCGCCGTGGAATACCTCATGACCGTGAGCAGACTTGCTGTTTTAATCGCTTGCATGTATGGTTACTTATCACATTCTGGATCAGGGGATCCCTGCGCATATCCAGGCCGAGCTGGCTCCACCACCTGTTCAACAGGCCCAACCCCAGGCTCAGCAACCCACCACCAATCCAACATCTGTTCCACAACCAGTCCAGCAAACCGCTCCCGCTAATCTCTTCCAACTTGCCCAACAGCAGCAACAGCAGCAACAGCAGCAGCAGCAGCAGCAACGGCAAAATCCTGCTGCATTCGGCGGTGGTGGCGGCGTTGGAGGAATGCCCCAGTTTTCCGCGGCTCAGCTGGCGAATATGCGCCAGGTCATGGCTCAGAACCCAGCGATGGCTCAAGCACTGATCCAACAGATTGCTGCGACAAATCCTGGATTGTTACAGCACCTTGGAGCTAATCCCGAACAAGCTATCGCTGATGTCCTCCAATCCGCTGCTGATGGTCAAGAGGACGACGATGAGGACCCCGTTCCACCAGGTGCTCAGGTAGTGAGCGTGACCGTCGAAGAACGGGATGCGATCGAGAGAGTGAGTATGTCCACCCTGAATAATCCAATCTTACAAATGCTCTTGAATGATAGCTGCAAGCCCTTGGATTTCCCCGGCAGCTCGCTATCGAAGCTTACTTTGCGTGCGATAAGAACGAGGAGATGGCGGCCAACTTTCTCTTTGACCAAGGGAATTTGGATCAATAGTTGAATTACTGGTTGTTTTACCATTATGTAAGGTAGGGTACATGCACAATGCTCCCAGGTCACATGATTTTGTGTAGTTTTAATCAGTTGACCCGTGCGTTGCACGGGCTAGGGTGTTAATATTAGTGTTACTGTTGAGAAGCTTGGTGTGTAAATCAACCAACATCAGTAATCCTTGGGATTGCTATGTGTCAGCATATACTCTTATACTGTCATAGCACAGGTCCCCTAGTATCTAGAACACACTACTAATTATGAGGTGTACTATTTCGACCAAGTGTTCATGTCACGGGTCACAAGGCCTTGTGAACTGAACACTTGAGTACATTGTCACACGTCATAACCAGTTGTGAACACTGGCCGAAAAACCCTCAAAAAAATTTTTTTCTCCTACTGTAGTTATCCCTTACAAAATGAGTGAACACTTGCCCAAATGAACACTTTTTTTAAAGTGTCACAGGTCATCCAAGAAAGTGAACACCTCTGCCAGTGAACACTTAGTGTCACATGTCACAACCCATGAACACTTGGTCGAAATAGTACAGTAGTATAAACCATCCATCTGTAAATATAGAATGGTACAGAGAGTTATAGAGCATGGTATGAGTCGTATGACTGCTATGAAGTACATTACAATTGTCAATGGGTATAGACAGATATAGATTCTTGTGCAGTCAGTATAGAGTACACTATGGTAGATATGAGTTGGTATGAGTTCTTGTATGGTTGGTATATATTCTCGTATGGGTAGTACATAGAATGTTATATTTTTCAACAACAAGTATATACATCAGTGGAGTGACTCTATAGAAGTATAGACTTCACTGGAGGAGATATAGAGTATCTTAGCTCTATATACTGATATCTGG
>Ga0307507_10004113_pt1 | contig 26508 bp, 30 predicted proteins | sample 7_EM_MG_FD_207223 | JGI IMG/M metagenome (GOLD analysis project Ga0307507, IMG submission 207223) | Populus trichocarpa ectomycorrhiza microbial communities from riparian zone in the Pacific Northwest, United States - 7_EM | ecosystem: Host-associated > Plants > Roots > Unclassified | place...
TTGAAGTGTATCCATTCACACAGTGTTGGGAATTGTCCGGTTGAAAATGGTAAATTTGGCCCTAAAACCACCATCGGACGAATCTTTTTGTCCCCGTACTGTACAAAGTTTCTAATTTCTTGGGCCTAAGCCCGTGGTTAGATCACTCATGTCCTACCGCGAAAAAAATCGACGCTTGGCGTACTCAGTCAACCCACGCGGTTTGTTTGGGCGTACAAGCAATAGCCCTAGTATCCCGTTTCAGAAGCAAGCCTGCTTAATACCCCGCAAGTTCGAATTTAAATCTCCAGGCGATCTAGTCAAGACCATCATAACGACCGTTGATTCTGACTCTGCTAGGGAATGTTTTTTATACTTCCATGGCGTCATCACTGAGCATGACTTCGAGATGATCGAGAGGGAATTAAAGGCAGCTCAGTTGAGGACAGTCGTACGTTTCACCTTTGAAAATACATTAAATGCAACCATTTTGCGGATCAGACCTGGACCGGAACATAACATAGTCGCCCATGATCTGTATCTGGAGATTGTATATAAGATTACATCAATAGCCGGGCATGACAGGCACTCAGTTTCCCCGGTAGGAGCAACACGGTTCCTGGTCCCAGGGGTTCGCAGTAAGGAAGGAGACCAGGGCCTGCAGCCAATTACTCGAGTTGGGAGAGATTGTTGGCCTTCGCTAATAATAGAGGTCGGATGTTCGGAAGCACAAGAACTACTTCACTTGGATGCGGAGTGGTGGCTACTCAATTCAGAGAGTCGGACACGGTTGGTTATTATAGCAACAATAAGCCGTAATCCGTTCCGCCTTCGTATCGAATGTTGGAAAATGAGTACCACAGCGACTACAGCGGTGGATCCTTCGCTTCCTCAATGTGTTCAGGATTTCAATATCGATTCAGGCGGAGTAGTAACCTCACCACTGGGATCTACGGAGCTACTTATCCCTTATGATTGCATTTTCGATCATTCTTCTTCTATCACCCAACCTATCATACTCACCTTTCCTGAGTTTTCCTTCCTTGCAAACAAAATGCTCACACTTCTGCAATAAAAGGTAAGCCTGCTCTTTTATTGAATTCCGAATGGTGCGGTCAGTTGTTTTGACAGCTTTAATGATGCAGCCAATAGATTTCTTTTGATCTTCAGGTATAACATTCGACTCTGTTTTGGGCTGTAGTTGACATATTTGGCGGTATTGCAGATCCAGCTCACCTGTCCTCCAGTTTTTTTTCCTTTCTCCAGACTAAACTCAATTTTTTCGAGCCCGGAGCACACTTTTTCTCTTACAATCTACCTTCCTAGTTGACTCTTTCCTCTCGTTCCTGTTTTCCTCTCTCGGTTTACCATGATTTTTGATCTGGAGTGATTACAAGTTTAGCGTTTTGTCTTCCCCACTAATTTCACTTTTATCTTTTCATTCCTCCCTTCTGCTGCTGTTGTTAAATCACCAAATTCCTCTTTGTCTTAGCTTGTTAGCATTTCTTAGGCACCGGAGACGGAGGATGATTTCATTAGCGAAGGATGTTGCGGTTCAGAGAGCATCTTGCAAAAGCAAATATTTGTTTGATTCTAATATTCATGGGTCCCATTGGTTCATTTCAAGTTGTTTTTAGATTTTTGTTGTAACCCTATGAAAAATAAATGGCTCATGGTCTACTCTGCCTAATATGTCTCATGGTAGTGAGTGTGATTTCCCAATCACCTATATTTGAAAAAAGGTTCTCGATGCCCCTGCCCCCATCCTACTGCCATTTCTATTTACACCAGTTCCTAGCATGCACCTCAATTATCTTGCAGACTCAACCATCTTTAGAAAGTACGAGACTCTTTCTGTGGTAACAAGTTCCATTCATGTTCATGAGAGCCTGCTGAAGACTCTTTTTTCAGTGAAGCTGAGCACGCGACACAAATTAAACACCGAAGCCGCCAAGTCAACTATTTTTATTATAACCCTTCTCATCCTTGCCACGACCTCACTACCACCCGCGCCAAACCTAGCATATCACCTATATTCATCAAAGTTCTAAAGCTTATTATCATCTACAACGGGTATTAGAGAGAGCTCAGAGGGCACAAGGGTGGTCACTTAGTGCTCTTTCCTTAATGAGCATTTTTAGGTTCTAAGCGACCTCCTTCATGGTAGGAAAATATGCATCGGCATGGATGGAAGTTCCAGTCCATACAGATGTACCCGCTAATGATTTCCTGCCTATCGCTAACATTACCATGATAGGTAATGGATATCCTGGTAAGAACCTCACAAGCGGCATCTATACGCCAGTCGTTAGCCTAAGCAAGGGAATAGATGGAAGTCTACGGCGCAAGAATTCCAGGGCTAGTTTTATTCGCGGAACGCAAGGAGCAATGCTCCGTTGAGCGATTAAAGAGACTCGATGATGATCTCTTTCTACTATCCTGGGCCCCCTTAAGTATCCCTATTTTCCTCCACACGGACTGTGGACTTTAGTTCAAGATGCAACGCCTGGGGTCGGCGAGTACCTCCGCCGACTGCCACGAGTCCCTTGGCCCGTATGACAAACTGTATTCGGTTTTGTTACTTCATTCATCAGTGAGACCACGTTAGGCTAAGCTACATAAATCCTGGCATATATCTCGCTGGTTGAAATATAGTCTTCAGTCCCCTAATTAATACCCTCAAATCCACCTAGACCCTTTTCCTTTTCCCCTGTTACCGCAACTAACAAAATATATTTACCATCACAAGAAGCTCTTCTACATCTTGTTCGACAACCCATCAGTTCTAATCTGCATATCATTGGTCCTGATAGGTCCCGCCCCAACCCTAGTCCAGATACCCTTGCTAACACCATCCTTGAGTGCCTCGAGGTACTTGTTATCGTATTCCTCCGGCACAATCTTTGCATGATTTCCGGCCCCTTGCGCAACATCTGGCCCAAGTGACATCCCCAAGAAGCCTAGGACCTTCTCTCCATCTCCCCCCCGGGAACAAACAACCACAGTTTGGCCGGCGTCGAAAGTGTATGCTCCAACAGCCCTCCCTTCGAGCATATTCAACACTCCGACAGTACGAAGAGCGGCCTTGGAGGGGTCATTTGTGTAGTACATCGGAGGTGTGGCATCCAAACAAACCGATCTGGCCGGGGTTGGCTGGAGCTGAGTCGGATGATAGAGGGATAAAAACAAACTTGACGGCATCAATGTTGACGGGCACCGTAGTGTTCGCAAATTAGACCTTCTAATTAGCCATAATTTATTCTTGTGAAGCTTTGATCAAAGAAGAGAAGGAGGAAAACAACAACTGAGGGGCGAAATTGACGGTCTGTTCAATCAGGAAGTGGAATAACATTCCTGGGGCTACAATAGCTCACCAGTAACACCATGCCAAGTGGGTAAGTCTCAAACCTTCAAACCCTTCCCCATCTGGCCTTGTTATTGAGAGAAACTGGTCCCACAGTTACATCCTCCCCACCCTCACCAACGATCCCTACAAATATTCCTAAAGCTGAAATTCAAACCTCAATCCTCTTCTCCCCAGCAACCCCCACGGTTCCCCCCCCCCCCTACTGCTGCATACCCTTATCCTCGCTCCCCTCTAACCAACCTCCTAAACAAACTCGAATGTTGGCTTCGACCTGGAGTTTGGTTTATTGAGTTGACATTCTCTTCCTCATCAGCACGAGGTTGGCGAAATACTCAAAACCTCCCGAGAAACTACAGGCAGTACCACTAGCATCCTCTTAGTGAAGAAGCCTTGGGAATCTCCCACAGGTTCGAACTCAAATCTCTCAGCAACACAGTCACCAACCTATTCACGAATTATGACTCTGACTCAGCTATGGAATATCCTTAATTTCCAACAGCACTTTGACTAACTTAGTTTTCAAGGCGATCGATCCAACCGGGATTACAGAGAGCTCGGTTTGGGTCTGTGGATCGTTTACCTTTAACGATCAATTAAATGCTAGGATCCTAACGACGTGCCAGGCCCTGAGCATGAAACGGTCGGCGGTGAGCTGTATATGGAAATTGTCAGGAAGATAGAAGCTATACCAGGGCACAAGTACTCCACCTGCTCCGTAGGTGCAACTCGATATGAGGGGAACGAAGACCGAAACAAAGAAGGAGACCAGGGCCTGCGGCCTGCCACTGGGGTAGATAGAGACTCATGGCCTTCGTTAATGATCGAAGTTGGCTATTCCGAAAGACTCAGTCAACTTCACTCTGATGCCATCTGGCGGCTACATAACTCCCAAGGTCGAACACATTTCATTATTATCACCAAAATCTGGAGAGATCCTTTCAAAATAAGGATAGAATGCTGGAAGATGGGGCGTCCGGAAACAGGTGGCGATGCCGCACTTTGGATTCCAAAGTGTGTACAGGATTTTAACATTGATTACACCGGCAAGGTAACATCACCGCTTGAATCGACGGAACTATCTATTCCGTATGATTCAATTTTCGACATATCTTCCTCCACCATCTCGCAGCGTATCCTCCTCTCCTCCCCTGAACTCTCTTTCTTCACAAAACGAGTTTTCAAACTCTTGCAATAACTGGTAATTCTCATCCCTAATTTAATTCCTAACAGTGTTGTCGGCTGTATTGACACATTTCTTAACCTAGCCGATCAGTGTGTATTTTTCTTAAAGAGTTACTCTCCTTGGGTGATCAAGAATCCAATCAAGAGGAGGCCGAAGAAATGAATGAAGACCGAGTGCAGCACAGTCAAATCGCTTACCCATTAAATTTCCCTCTTGCTCATCCTCATTCTGTGTTTTCTGGTCAGGATTTCCTGTAGAGGAGATCGGAGAGGCAAGCATCGACGGGGGTGGGTTCCAGCAGTTCTGGTGTCACAAGGAAGGTTGAGATTTGTTTTGTTCAGATGGCCATGGTGCTCATTGGTGTATTCGTTTTTTTTATTATCGTTGTCACCCTTACTAACTTCATGGCTTATTGTTAACTATTTATCATTCGTGTTGTGGTTGGATTCTAATTCCCTAGTCCCCAATAGCGGAGGGAAGGTGGCGGATAACGCGCATGTACGAAGCTGCAATAATAAAATGTTAATAAAAAAAGGAGAGTCTTCTCGATCTCCGATTCCTGCTACCCAGCTATGGCAGTTTCACTATCCTATAGTCGGTCGGGTACTATGCTTAAGAAAACCCGTTTTTGAAAATACTAAATCTGGCCTAGCAAATAATGCGAGCTAGGAAGTATTCTCCCCTAACTGGAAATAAATTACTAAAAGCTTCAAACTGAGATCCGTTCAAGCAGTTTTCTTAGGCACACCGACTGACTAAAGGATGCACCGGGAATACACTACAGACTCCAGAACTGTCTCTACCCGAAGCTTATAAAATTAGCAGTCACTAGTGGCATTCCCACACACATCAGTGGCTGCTCTCCAGATCCCCGCCTTCTAATTCTATCAACTCTCTTTCTCACTCTTCGTCCAAATAACTTTCTAGTATAAACAATCTCGAATATTGTCTTAAACTTCAACATCCATCCCGTTGTTCCTATCAACTCACCGATCCCTCTCTAAATCTCATTAACCGCTATTTGTCAATTCTTTAACCGATTGTGCTAAAGACAGTTCCTGATATCCCAACGGCATCAGTCCTAGCAATCTGGTTAGTACAGAACCCCATTTGCCTCACAACCTGAGTCTTTCGTAATGTCTCTCATTTTCTATGTCTAACATGGTCATTAGATCTCTCATGTCCTCTCTTACAGGAAATCGAAGCTCCCAGTACTCAGTCAACTCAGGTGATGGGCCTGGTCCTGCAAGCACTACCCTTAGTAAGCCTTTCGAGAAGCAAGCCCTGTCTATCCGCCACAGGTTGGAATACGAATCTCCAGGGAAGCTAGTGTGGACCATATCGAGGACCATAGGGAGGGCCAATTTCAACTCGACTTTGCAAAACTTTTTATATTTCAATGGCATCATTCACCATGACTTTAAAGAGATCCAGAGGCTATTGAAGCTAGCTCACATCAGGTCGGCAGTGCGTTTTACATTTGAGAATTCCATAAATGCAGCAATCGTACGGATCATACCAGGGCCGGAACCCGGATGTGTCGCGGGAGAGCTTTATCAGGAGATTGTACGGAAGATTGAATCTATTCCTGGGCACATATACTCCACTAGCCCTATGAGGGCAACACAATTTGTGGTTCCAGGAACCCGTAGTAAGGAAGGGGACCAAGGCCTACGGCCTGATACTCGTGAGGGGAGAGAAGCTTGGCCTTCACTGATGATTGAAGTCGGATACCCTGATACACCAAACTTACTTCACCTAGATGCGGAGTGGTGGCTTTTGCATTCAGATGGTCAAACCCGCTTTGTTATTATTGCTACAATCAGTCGCAATCCCTTTCACCTTGATATCGAATGCTGGACGATGGGTGCTCCCTCCACTGGGGTTGACAGTATTGGCGGGATTCCGAAATGTATACAGAATTTCAGCATCGATTCTGCCGGAAGGGTAACATCGCTACTTCAATCTTCAGAGCTCGCAATTCCTTATAATTGTATCTTTGATCGATCTTCGCCTGAGCTGACCCCGCAACCTATTATCCTCACCATTCCTGAACTTTCATTCTTTGCAAAAAGAATGTTCAGCCTACTGCAATAACGGGTAACTCTCAATCTTATTTTCAAGTTTATTGTGAATATTACAACTAATTGTCTTGAGAACTTTCATGCCACGGCAAATAGATCTTGGTCCTGGATTTATAGACCTCTTTGTACCCTAGCATACGAACCCTTGTCTGCCTATTAGAGGTAGCTTGACACCCTGGGCATTTAATTCCTGCCTGCTCCTGCATTCTTACCATTCTTCCTGGAACATTCTCTTTCATTCTAGCGTTAACTCGCACATATCATCATATAAAAACATTACTCTCTCCTTTCCCTCTTTTCTATCATCACATGGCAAGTAGCCACGCACACACAGCTAACCATTCTCTTTTCACCCATCCCTGCCCCCCCTTCCCCTTAACTGCTATTGGTCAACGTTTACTATCATGGCCGACGAACACAAGATTTCTGAGCTGGTGCTCATGAACAAGCTTAAAGAACTTTCCGTGGAGAACTGGGAGAATCCTGAAGTGAGTATTTGATGATCCCTTGTTGTGCATTTAGGCTCATGTTGTTTGCGACTGGAAGTAACAACATGCTAATCAGATATTTTTATTTCCTCTAGAGCCTCGGGATTGAAATTTGGTTCTTTGTGATACAGCCTCGATTGTTATACGTCCTATCTCCTTATGTTGATGGGCTTATCTTAAGGTATTACTCTCTACTTTGTCTCCACCTTGAGTGGGCATATTTGTCCGCATTTCATAATTTAACTCCCATGTCCACTTTTTACTCCTTCCTCTTTGCTGATCTCACAATTTCTATTCGAATCCTGACTAGGGTTTCCGTTTACCGATTTCTTTGGGGTTCAGAAGATGAAAAATGCGACCCAATGAGGCGGAGGAAATAAATAATGGAGGACAGAACCGTACTTGAATTGTCTACCAATTATATTTGCCTCTTGCTATTTATCAGTTTTCTGTTGCACAATTCTGAAGTTGTATTATAATATACCTTCCTTGCTTACTCTTTTGTTCCAATATCATCTCTCCTCTCACGGTTCGCTTGATTCTTGATCTTGAGTGATTAAAATCCTAGTCTTCCATCTTCCCCGCTAGTTTCACTTTTATCTGTTTATTCCGACTTGCTTTTGCTGTTAAATTCTCAGGTTTCTCTTTGGGCAGGCCTGTTGAGGTTTGTTAGGGAAGAGATCGGGGAGGATAGCATTAGTAGGGGGAGGTTCTAGTCAAGAAGTGATCCTAAGGAAGGTCAATACTTATTGATCATAAATGGCCATAGTGCCTATCGGTTCCTTTGTTTTTATATTTTTGTTGTAACCCTATAGGGATCAATAGCTCATTGTCTACACTCTGTAATTGGTCTCGTGGTCATGAGCGACATTTCTCAACCGCCCATATTTAAAAAAAGGTGTAACACAATGCGATAGCTTCGGCAGAGAAGTAACGATAGATAACCGTTCAGATTATTGATTAGGAAAATAGTTATCATATAAATAACAAGAACATAGCTCAGCTAAATAGTGAAGCGGTTCAGTCCTGCCATTACTACCGGTTTCCACAATACTCATAGTAAAGAATCAAGAAAACAAAGACATTTAAAGAAACCATATATGAACAATAATAGGAACCACAATAGACACCGCATGCTAGTCCTAAACACGATCCGGCTTGAAATAAAGTAGATATTTTAAAGAAGTATTTGAGAGGAGAAAGAAACAGTATACGAACGAAAATTTGCGGATGCCCCGTGAGTGAGAGTGCAGCACTAGCTTCCTTCCGTGAATACGAACGAAGGGATAAGTTTAAATAAAAATAAGCTAATCAAATAAATAAAAGTACCGATACTGGATCAATGAACTTGTAATAGAGTAATATACTATCCATAAAAGGAAAATTTGGATAAGAACTAGACAGCTAAGCGCACTGACCAGTGCCGTGCTTGATTTCCGCCTACCGGTACTTTAAGGTAAAAAAAAAGGGAAAATCCAAAAGGGCGAAGCAGAACCGTCAGAAACAGAATTCCCTGAGCACCATACATTCTGATTCTAGTCATCACCTCCGCCCAAGACTGGATGAGGATGACAAAGGATGGGAGTATCTCAGAGGGGGGTGGAGGGCAATCCACTACCGAGGCCTAAAATTGGCCATGAGAGAATACTAGTACGATCGTACAGTACTCAGAAAAGTTAAGTTAAGGTTAAAAAAATGGAAATAAAGATAAAAAATTTAATACTTTTTCCCAGGCAACAAGTATCCGGATATATGAACGGTGAATTTGCGACGAGCCTGAATTTTTTACCATATGTTTTGCGAACCCCTACTTCCGGATAGTTGTCAGGGACAAGCAAAACTAAAAAGAAGGAAAGCCAAAAGCAAAACGTTGTGCTCGGGCGGCCAAAAAGGGGAGGTCTACGGCGGCCTATAGCGACAAAACCGCCACAAATCTTAAAACTTAAATCTTAAATCTTAAAAATTAAAAAGTCCCTCGACCATTAGAATTCCATAATCAATAAAGTTCTTGAAAATTATGATCATTGGTATTATAGGGTATTGGCCAATCCTACGGCCTAGAATAATGAAAAAAGAGGTATTGACGGTCGGCGGTCGGCCGTCTATAGGTAAACCGGCACTAAATAGGCTATGATAGGTAGAGAGTCTTGTGGTCCTAATTATTTCTGTGCAGCCAGCAGCTAGCGTTCGTTATGGGGTCTCAGGGGCCCCAAAAACATCGGGCCCGGTTCCCCACCCCACGGAGCCAGCCGGGGCCAGGCATGTTTTTTTGGGATCACCGGCCCCTGCCCCCGACCCCACACATCCCCCAGCCGGGCCCCCGTTCCAAATTTGTGGCAAGAAACGGGGGAGGGGGCGGGGAGTACCCTAAACATAGCCCCTCGAGTCCGTGTAATGGCGGGGCCTGGCCAATGAAAACCCGTCCTACACCGCCCCGTAACGAACACTACTAGCAGTGTCCTATATATACAGTCAGTAGTCAGAAGTATTCGTGAAACCGCTTACTAAGCAACCTCGCCAAAAAAGAAAAAAGAAAAACAAAAAAAGCCACATCACCGAATTAATCGCGACCGTGACTCTTTACACAAGAGCCCGATCATAACACAATACCGTGACCACAAATTATTTCCAATGGTTAACCTCACCGGATTTGCAAAGTCCATGGCGAAAAAAAACTGAACCCCGAAGACTACCCGAAGAGATGTGTCAAATATTGAAAAGGTCATGATAATTCCCTTTTTCTACTGTGTCCGGAACATTACCCTTGTTGCTCAAATTATTGGAAGGCCATGGACAACAATTAAAAGCTTCCTTGTTCGAGCATGTGAGCGCCAATCACTGGATAGCCTTCCTCGCCCTGGTCGCACAATTATCCGGCAAGCCAAGTCCAACTGCTCCATGACCAGATCTGACTTCTGGGATAAATATGCACCCAGTATCTGACTCGCTTCAGGTAACAGAAAAAAACCCGGACTTCTCGTGCTACCCTGAGTGACAGAATATGATTGGGATTGCCAGTTACTAACATGAATCAATAGTGGATAGAGTACTCAGAGAAGCTAATGTCAAGAAATGGCTAGCCAAATCATGACCCAAACTCAAACCTGATCATGTTGCTAAGAGATTGAGGTGGGCTACAGCTTATAGGGATTGGACTGTGGAGGATTTTGAGAGAGTGATATGGAGTAATGAGTGCAGTGTGGAGAAATCCAGGGATCCAAGGCAATACTGGGTGTTTAGAGAACCTAGTGAGAAGTGGCTGGCAGATTGCATTCACCCAAAGGAAAAGAATAAGGGAATTTCGCTTATGGTATTGGGGTGCTCTTGGGGTAAGAGAAAAGGTCCTTTAGTCCCAATTACTCAGAATATCAACAAGACCAGGTATATTAGACTCTTAAGAAGGTATCTTTTTCCTGTTATTGATCAAATGATTTCCTTTCGTATGCAACTTGAAGATATCCTTTTTCAGCAAGGCAATGCTCCTGTTCACAAGGCTTACAATGTTATGGATTAGTTGGAGAGAAATTCTATTGCAGTTGTGGATCACCCCCCTCACTCCCCTGATTTAAATCTTATTGAACATGTATGGGTTGAGCTTAAAAAGTGAGTACACCAGCAGTATCCAAGGAGAGCAGATACCCTAGGAGGAAAAGAAGCTGTTAGGAGGAGACATGCACAAGTATTACCTTTGGTATAGGAGACAATTCCGGAGGAGTTTTTTGAAAAATTGTGGAAATCAATGCCTGGTAGAGTAGCTGCAGTGTTGGAGGCAAGGGGAGGTTATACAAGGTATTAACTGGTGTTATGTATTTAATCTATAGAGGGGGGTGATGGTAAGGAATCTATCATTGCTGTTGGGTGATGGTTGTTGCTGGGTGATTGTGAGTGCGCGCGCGAGTCCCGCAACCGGGCAACCCCACCACACCACGGGCCCATGGCGCAATCGCAATTAAACATGTCTCAGATCACGAACACTTCTGACTAGTGACTGTACACAAAACCACGTACAGAAAAATCATGCTTCCAAGTTCTCGTCCCATCACTGTCTCTTTCTTTTCACACTATACCATCAACCTGCAGACACAAATCGTCTCCTATTCCATTAGCTTCATTTCAACTACTTGCAGAGTTTTCCCTTGCTGAACATTCTGAATGAACTTGAATATTCTTAATACCTATGCCTGTTTCGCTGCCATCATAGTGCGACACTCATTTGCTCCATCTTCCAGCTAACCTTAGTCCCAAGCCTTCAGCATACTCTAGTGCAATTCCTGAATGTTCCAAACAATCTCTGCTGCAGCTAACCATTTGCCCCAGCACGCCGTTGCTTCAACTCCCATACTTTTGATCAATCTCCAAACATAAATTCTCCTAATCCAAACATCCTGTGCCGTAGTAGGGGTATAGATATGTAACCTTCGCGAATATTTTAACAGTGACCTCTGTCCCCTGCCACTCTCTGACCTTTGCTGCCATCTGCCTATCCTGAACTTGAGATTGCTACGTGCCATACAAGTGGACTGATTCTTTGAGCCGAGCCAGTGTTCACAGCCGTCCAGGGCCCTGTAGGGCCCAGCGGGGGGACTGCCAAAACCCCGGGAGCACACAGGACGACAAAATTCTCTCTGTCTTCGTCCTTGAATTTCCATAATGGCCGCTATTAGGAAGGATGACAAGCCCCACGATCTGAGAGATCTTCTGGTAGGGGACAATAGAGGATGGCTGGTGGTGGTGGCGGACAGCGGGGGATGGCGGAAAACCGTGGAAAAGAATGGAAAACAGCGGAAGCCGGTGGAAGATGGCGGGGCACGGCTGGGGACTGTGCGGGACGGTGGGGGACGGTCCTTCACGCAGATGTGTGGGGCAAGTTGCGGAAAAGACCGGACAGGACGACAGAATGCCGGTCGTCCTCATCTTTGATTCTTACTTGTTGGCCAACGCGAGAAAATGCCCGGACGGGACGACAAACTGCTGTCGGTCTTGGTCCTGGCTCAGGCCGGACAGACTGCCCCGTTGCGAACACTAAGCTGAGCCAGCTCGAGCCAGCACAAACCTGAACTTGAGCTTTGCGATATTTCGTTCTCTCAATATTTTATCGCAAATTAAGCAATAGGTAGGGCCGAAGGGAACGGGACTCAAAGGGGACAGGTGATGGGAGGGGATGGTGAAGGAGGGAGGTGACGGGTATCCTAGTTGATATCCAGAAAAGAGAAATTGTACCAACGTTAATACTGGAAATGGTTTTTCCCTATCGGCATCTGTTTGAACACATCATGGGAGGCCGAAATATCAGTGGGTGGTTTAGTATCGTAAAGTGGAAAACAAATCATATCTCATACTCTATAGCTTGCACGATTAGTGATTCTGATGATAGATATTTCCTAGAAATGAATTATGTCGATGAGAGTTAGATTAGTCCTAATCAACCTTCGGGTCTGTTGAGATCATGAATTTTAATACTAATGGAACCTCGAGCCAGGAGAATCCTACCGAGTTAAAGCTATCACAGGCTAGCTCTACAGCCACTTCTCAATATACGTTCATTGATATGATTCTTGATAGTACAGCTATTTCTGATAACTATTTTGTTCATAAGTAGGCGGTAGTATCACTTCGGTTCTGAAAAGGTGGCTAGGCTTACAAGAGGTGGAGGATTGGGAACCTAAGCTAGATGTGAAGAGGAAATTACCGGTTGAGGAGGTTGATAGGCTCTTCTGTGCACATTCAACTCGTACTTGATATTGATTTTTTCTTTGTACAACATTCCAGTGTTTTATTCTCATCAGGATTCCACCTTGCCTTTCAACCTAGACCTTTGAGTTCTACCTTTGAGTGTGAGATACCTTGTATCGATTAACAAATCCAGCCTCGAGTTTCTTTGCTCAGCAGCTGAGCCAGCTGGGCCATAGTCAGGCCCAACTCGAGTCGGCTCGTGATGTACAGTGCACTCCCCTGAACACATATATCTCACCCTGTAGTGCCTGTTTTACCCCAGAATTTGTTGTCTTCGGGGACCTATTTTCATATTGGCTGTATGCTTTCTTCCCCCTAATTCCTGTTTTACTGCTAAGTTTTTCCACTGCACTTTTTTTGAGTTTGCTTCAATCCCTCATCTTCCATTATTCTAGGCCGCAGTATTGGTCAATACCACCCTATGATACCAATGATGATAATTTCAAGAACTTTATCGCTTATGGAATTCTAATAGTCGAGCGACTTTTTAATTTTTAAGATTTAAGTTTTAAGATTTGTGGCGGTTTTGTCGCTATAGGCCGCCGTAGAGGTCCCTTTTTTTCTGTTTCGCTTAATGCTACATTACCGGTATCTCTGCACTACGATAAGTTAATAGAGTTTTAGCGCACATCAGAAAAACATTTCTATCTCCTCCCCTGGTCCCAAAGGTCACTACGGCAACATAATGTGCATGAGTGAGCAAGACCTCTCTACCATAATATGCTCGCTATATCCCCAGTCCTCCAGCCGGAAGGCTGTCGGCTGACTCTGACGATGAGTGGTCTAAGAAGGGTCTCGCCAAGTGCTAGGGATGAAGCCGCTGTATTTTTTATCCTTTGTAATCTTAGAGTAAAATATTTTGCGCTAGCTAACATTGCTATTATTCTTAAATCAGTTTGTCCTTTCACAGACAGTGTTCATGCTCGGAGAACTTGAAATTATAGAGATCATACTTTCTCTTGGCAAAAATGCTAGGAGATAATGGACACGAGCGCTGATTCAGGTCGTCCCGTCCGTCCAAGACGGGTTGAGCGCGACAAAGGACTAAACTCACGGCGGGGGCTATGTCGGTTCGGGGGTTATGTCGGGAACGTAGATACTTTAATATTCGGTACAGACTCGAATATCCAGTGTGACGTCAAATGTTAATTCTTGTTCTTGCACACACTGCGTATGTCTCCTCCCGACATTACACGCGAACCGACATGGCCCCGCCACGAGTTTAGACTGTCTCATCCTCGGGCGGGACGGGACGGGCTCCCTTGGCGCCGTCCTGGAGGGGTGGACCGCTTGTCGGCAACAAGCATGCAATTGGTCAGTGAGACAAATACTAGTACTTAAATAAGCTAAGGCTGGAGGCTGAAATAAAAATAAAAAAGAAGAATAAAAAAGAGGGGCGGGGGGAGTGGTGCTCGAGCGGCCGACCAGGGGTTGTAGTCAGACTGCCCTCGGACGGGGCCCGTCCTCGTCTAGACGACTTTGGCGTCGTCCCGTCCAGACGAGGACTACAATCGCCCAGTCGCGACTGGGAGCCCTGCGCGACACGAGCGAGCAGAAGCTCCCTAATGGTGTCCTATTATTATTTTTCTTACACTGTTCAGATGTACTCGAGTACGATGTATCCACAGGGGTCATAATAAGTCGACCGCGGCAACGGTGGCCAGCGTCGTAATGCATGTACCTCAACTCAACCCGGTATAAGAAATGAGAACAATATTGATAAAAAATAATAAAATCAACAGAATTCAACGACTGGTACGCCACTCGCCAGCCTACATCGCAGCATTTATCCCTTCATGGTGAGAGTTCTGGTCATGAATTGGTTACACGAGTATGTGGAATTAGGTAGGGGTACATGTGTTACAGCGCTGGCCACCATTGCCGGAGTCTTCTTATTATGACCCCCGTGGATACCCAAACCAAAAATCCCTGGCTGCTATCATAATCGTACCTTATGGCTCAAACGGCTGTAGATATCTCCCGCCCAGCCTGGACTTCAAGTCTGCCGGGGCAGGCCGCTTGCGAAAACTGAGTGGAGCGAGTGTCCGGATTGCATGGCAAGCTGTTTATTTCTAGGTATTCAGTACTGTGCTCACCTTTTTTTCCTTTTAATTTACAAGGCTAAGAGTGTCTGTTGTGGTAGATTATATTGGATGTTCCTTTCTGATAACCGCAGGTAAGTTGAATTAATTTCCCTTGTGGCGGTTTCGCTTATTTAAAATCTAAAGGTTAATGTTCGAGGGTTGTGGCGGTTCAGATGGTCTGCAACAGTGCCCGATTAAACACCAAGCCAATTCCTAAATTTGTGGAAACCTTTGCAATGTACTCGAGTACAACTACTGTACTATAAACACCTAAATGCAAGAAATATTTCCTTGGACGTTGTAGTTACCTCTCCTTGTAAGGCGCTCGACATATACCTTCTTTTTTGTCTTAACTGAGTATTGAATTTGTAATAGTTTCCCTTGGGTATCTGAGAAGCGAAATCCCAACATCCTAGCACATTATCCCCTTATTTGAGTTTTACGGTAAGGCATAGTATGCACTAGGGTATCAGCTTTAGTCAGTCGAACTTTGACCATGGGATGAAATTACTACAGTCTCTTCCAGCATCACCAGATCCCCGAGTCTCGAGAGCGGCTGTGCGGAAACAGTGACAAAAGCAAATATACGAAAACGCGCATGTACCAAAAATAAGACTTCAGCAAACTAGTCTACTATAGAATCTGGAATAAATATTTACGGCTGATACTCGAGTACAGTATGTCGCTAGCGGCCAAGAGGGAAAAAACCGCTACAAAGGTGGTAAGAGACGCAGCCACCCTTCCGACTGGAGAATTTCGCGATGTTGGAAGAGACGGTATGTCGGTAACTCTTTTTGTCACTTCCCAGCCGAGACTCAAACAATTTAGGCTAGATTTTGAGAGGGAAAAAATCTGCTGAACTCATTGCCGATGGCCAGAAGGAACCCCGTTCTATGTTTGGGCGAAAAAAGAACTGGGACAACCAGAGGGTTTGACGGACTTAGGGAAATGACACCTTAAAATGAGACCATAAGTCTGGTTGCCTGTATTCCATATTCGAGAATGCGAGTGAGGAAAAGACACTTAACTTAAGCCTACGAAGCAAAGTCAAGATAGTATCCATAAATATCATTATTTCCATCATGAACGATACATCTATTAAGCCTCTCATGGAAACTTTGACAATGCCTATCAATCATTTCCCCTGGAAATGTTCTCTATACCTCCACCAAGGTGTTAGTCAGGCTGTTGCCTGCTCGTTGTCTTGCCAGGGCACAAAAGCCCCAGTAATGTATTCCGCAAGATAGCGAGTGCCCTGCATCACGAGCCATCCACCTAAATACTAGCCGCTGTTTAAATTAGAACTGAAGTTCAACTGATGATATTGCCTAAACTCGTAGAGATAGTGAAAAGATTTTTATATAATTCTCGGCCATCCTAAATATTGAAATGGAGGTGCTGGTGGAAATCCTCCTAGAGAATTAATCCATGCTACAGTAGGTAAAGATCAGGTACTTGGCAATACCCCTCTAACGATTACATAGCCCAGACTGTTGAAACTGTACTAAAATGAAAAGTTTCCTGTTAAGGGCCAGCTAAACAGCATGCCTCAGTTAGTTATAGTGAGTACAGATAAGAGAAATTAATATTCACATCACAATAATTTTCTTTATGATTGCCTGAATGAAGCCAGGTATTGTTTTAAACAGGGCTTCATAAGGTAGCCTACTAGAAGTTGAATAGCTGAAGCAAAGATAAAAATAATATTATTAGCAAAACTTCAACTGAGACCACTTTATTAGCCATGATAGGGACATACCTCTGAGGGCATACAAGTGGTGGCATTCATTGCTCACCAAGCAACAGTAATATCAAAGTCTAAATTGAATCATTCTTAATGTCATGTGTATGAGAATAGCTTACCATATTACTAGGATGTTACATTTCCACAGGAATGAATATATATCCATACCCTAATACTAACAAGAAGGTGTAGTACTGAGAGACATAATGTAAATTATGGTGATCCCACATAGTACCAAGATCCCACTCCCCTATGGCAACCACTGAAAGATGCAACCTCAATTAGATTAAATCTCTCAATAATAGAGATAGTACTGAGAGGATTTAGCTACAGGTACTTTTAAATATGGAGAATCAGAATATCTAGCTTTAATTTCATATTAATCAATTGTTGCTCTGTTATAGTAGCTTTAGGATAGCTTATGTTAGAGAGATCTTGCACTCTTTCCTAAGGGTATAAAAATTGAAAATCTTTCAATAAAGACCTTCTAAAATAGGTAGAAGGAGAGTATAAGTCTTAAATATTCAGAGTGAGCTAGTTTTAATTTACATTATAAGTATTTTTTCAGAGCAATAATTGTCAAAAGAACAATAGAAAACTACCTTCAAATTGTACCAATTTTACCATATGATAGCTATAAATCTAGTTAACCTATCAGCTTAATTCTTAGGAATTTACCTCATCATAGTTATTTAAGTTTGAATGCCAGTTTTGAAGCTTAATAGATAAGGTTTCCATGTTGTGTACCTTGATTATTATCCAGTCCACAATAATTTTTAATAAATTCTAATACAATCTTAAAATTGCAATTGATTGATTAATAAGTATCCAAAGTACTTGCACTAGTTTCCTAATAGTGTTACAATCCTCTTCTCTGTGGGTGATACTGGCAGCAAGTAACAACTAGTTCGCTAAAGATGAGTGTTGACTTTAACTTCATACTGCGATAGCTAAGGCCTCTGACGACTATCAAGCAGGATCGATCTCTAGGCCCGTGCAAGACCCTCCTGCCTTGTTTCCCACAAGCCTGGTAGATAAAAGATCTTGTATTGGAAGAATAGTATCAGGAAAGATCTTAGATGGTTGTGTGAAGAACCCAAATCCCAAGCCCTTTTTTTATTTTGTATTTTTTGTAAATCAATGCTATTTGTTTCAAGGTACAAAACCTGTATGGGGCTGAAGCTATCACAACAAAAAACCTATAAACAAATAACAAACAAAAGAAAATCCTACTTCCAATTCTCTATGAGCGAAAAAGTCTTTGACATGGCCACCTACGAGCTTTAAACAGATATTAAAACACAGAAAACCTAAACGTAATACAAATGAAAATACATAGCCCTTCACAGCATCAAGCTCAAGCGGTAGTCAAGAATCTTCAGTTGAGGAAGGATAGGACGTAGAAGGGAAGTCATCAGGGCCAGAGATGGAGTGCCAGGGTGGAGGGGAGGGCTCAAGTGTGGCCTGAGGGCTCTCATTGACCATGTTGGGAGGAATGCCGGTTGGGGTTGCCCAGAGAAAGGACACTACGGTGTGGAGGGAGGGGATCTCGAGCCAGGACGGTGAGTCGGGGGGAAGCGGGAAGTCCGCCCTGAGGAGGCCCATTCTGATGAAGGCCCTCGAGGAGCAGAGAGGAATGGTGTGCTCAAAGTCTTTGTCGGCCTGAGAGCAGTGGGGGCACAGGGGGGAGTGGTCAGACAACCAGGAGGGGTGGGCGGCCAGGTCACTCTTTTGGGTCGGTATCTGGAGGATGCAGCAAGCTATGAATGTGCCGAGGCCCATAAAGAGGTACAGGGTGAGGGAGAGGGTGAAGCTGTAGTATTAGGCGGGGAGAGGGAAGCTTTCCAACTAGCGGGGCAAGAGGGCTGTGCTGGAGGCTACCTTTAAGACACGGTGGGAGGGACCTGTGACAGGAGGAAGTGGAATGTCGTGTGGTAGCAAGTGGACATGGGTGACAGGGAAGAAAATGCCGGCAAAGAGCAGAGGCACCAGTCCATGGGGTAGTGAGTTGAGGGGCAGGTGGGTCTTGATGGGAAGGGAGGGGGGGGCCCTCCTTCAATCAAGTTGCCTTTAGTTTGGTGGGTTTTCAGGAACACCCAGAGGGACCAGAAGGTGTCAGGGTCTCTGAAGGACCGGAAGATGTCAGGGTCTCTAAAGGCGGTGACAGTGGGGAAATTCTGGTGTAGGCAGGCGGACGCCGGGTTGGCTTCTGAGGGTGAAGAGGTGATCCGGAGGGCCATCAGGTTCTGCCTGTGGGTCACCAGAGACTGGAGGGGTTAGATGGAGGACTTTGCCAAGAGAATGGAAGTGAGGGGGGACATTGCCGCCAGAATGGAACTAAGGGTTGACCGAAAACCGTTGGTTGCGAATCTCGGGATCTGGTACCAAAAGGGGGACATCCTGGAAAAGGCCCTCTGGGTGGAGGTGGAATGGTTGGCCCCATAGAGCCAGATGGGAGAGAGGAGGGAAGAGGCAAGTGTGTGGAGTGGGTGGGGGGGGACCCTGCTGCCCGCGAGGGAGAGGCGTTTGACTGTGGTTAAGACCCCCTGGGCCCTGGAGAGAGTCCTGGACATGTGTGGGGAGAAGCCAAGGTTAGGGGTGAACCAGAACCCGAGCCACCGGACCACTTTGGCTGGGGAAACTATTGACCATCAAGACAAATGCCCAGGGAGGAGTGGGGGGAGTGGGAGGCTACCGTGATGGTGAAGTCGTCAACATAGGAATGGGTGATGGACCTAGGAAGGTTCGGGTAGAGGGATGAGACTTAAATAACAAATAACAGTGGAGGAATTGGGGAGCCCAGAAGGGATCTGACCGAGACAGAGGGTTCCGACAGACAAAGGGGGTTCCGACGGGGATAGGGGCAAAGGAAATGGGGGAGCCCTGGACACGAAGGGGGCATAAGTGGCCAGTTAGGAAGCAGCCTATCCCGGCCACAAGGGTCTGGGGGATGCCCTTCCCCTCCAGGAGGGACGAAAGGGTGGGGGTGTTCCAATTGTCCAAGACCTCCTTGATCCCTAGGAAGAGCATGGAGGCCTTGAGCTTTGCATTGTGGGCCGCCCTGACCACATGAGTAAGGGTGGAGGCAGCATTGAAGAAGCTCAGACCAGGGAGGGAGCCACATTGGTTCGGATGAAGAAGGGCAAAGGGCTGAGCAAGTGGTGATAGCCTGGAGGCCATAAGTCTGTCAATGATTTTGGACAAGGTCTCCAGGCGAACAATAATGCAGAAGATGGAGGGGGTTTGATAGGAGGCCTAGCCACGCTTGTCCAGGATGATGCTATTTGCCCGGCGGAGAGAGTGGGAATGAAAGCTAAAAGCTGTGATAGAGTTGATCTAGGAGGAGATGAGATCCAGGGCCATCTGGTGAACACTCTATCACACAGAGTATGGGATGGAGTCTGGGCCAGGAGCAGAGGTTGAGGGGGAGCCAGACATGGCTTTGTTGCCACCTCATCCGTCATGAAGGGAAGGAAATCATTCTAGTCCTGGAGGGTGGTCATGGGAGTAGTAGGGGGCACCTTTGGGTGGGAAAAAGTGGGAGATGAGAGCATCTTGAACCTCATCCAGAGTTGAGGCACAGGGGGGGGAGGGGAATCGCGTGGGTGGGGAGCCGAATGCCATTCTTTTGGCCGTCCTGATGTTCTTAGGGGTTGCTTCTCTAGGCAGGGAGGACCAATGTCTGTGGTTGGCGCCTCAAACGGCCTTGAAGTCGGTGGATCGAGAAGCCATGGGGGCGGTGTGGTCATTAGCCGACTGGGTCTTTCAGGCAAACCTGTAAACAAGGTGGGAAGCCCTGGGGAGGGCCGAGAGGTCAGGGAACTACCACGACTTGGAGGAAGGTGAGGGCCGCTTGAGCGGGGTGGTGGGGGTGAGCAGGGTGCTGAGGGTGGGCATGGAGGTCTCAAACCAGCCTGCAAGCTAGGTGACGGTGAAGGGGTGGGTAGGAGAGGGAGCAGACGGCAGGGCCTTAAGCAAGGCCGTAATGGCAGCCCAGCCCATTAGGCCCCATCTAGGCGTGGGGGGCGGCGCCTTCCTGAAAAGAGGTAGAAAAGGATATGAGGCAGGAGACGTGGTTCGACCCGTAGAGGGGAGGGGAGTGGCCCACTGCAGGGACAGAGGTGATAAAAACTAATTGGGAAAGGAAAGATCAAGGGCCTCAGGCAGGCGGTTCCGGAAAGGGGGAAACACCTGAAGACATTGGGGGTATTGAGCAAAGAAATGGAAGCCTCCGCCATGGCCGAGAAATAAGGAAAGGAAATGGCAAGCTCACTGGTGGAGATGGATGTCAATGGGGCACACAGGTAGTGGTGGATGTTGAGGTCACTCAGCGTTAGTAGGTGAAAGTGAGTGAGGGGGAAAAGAACGTCTGGGGGGACAGTCTTGGTACTGGAGGAAGTACCATTGACGCTGTGGGCCTTAACGATCCTGAACTTAGTGTGACAAGAGGAAAAATACCCCTAACAGGTGTGGGGGTCGATGGTATCGACATCGGGACGACCGAGGTGAACAGGAATGAGGGAGGTAGAGTCCATTAAGGAACGATGACCATCAAAAGCCACCCTGGGCTTGGCAGAGGGGGGCAAGGGTGGATGAAAAGAAGTAAACCCAGGAAAGGCAAGAACACTGTCCCTGGAGGTGGGGGGGGTCCTGCAAGGCAACAATGGAAACAAAAGGGTAAAAAGCAACCAAACTTTCAAAGCGGGAGATGAACACATTCCAGCTCCCAAGGCAGTTGTGTTGAACGATAGTAAGAGTAGAGCTACCGGCCAGCAGCAGCGGAAAGTTAGTCGTCATTAAATTCATTTCCAGGCAGAGCCCGCCTGACTGTGAATACTAACCAAATCTCAAGCCTCTTTACTCTTTTTTTTCTTTCCATTTTTCTTTTTTTTAAATCATCTGCTTTGTTTTATTTATCGCCTGGGTACAAAGACTATGTGGAGTGCTAGTTATGGTAAAGAAAAACCCTCTATAACGAACCAAACGGGGCTAGAGAAATGGCCCGCAACCACCGTTCCTCTGGTCCGGTACCAACCACACACCAGCCACATGAAATAAGAAATTCTCCTCAAACTGAATCGGCAGAAAAGAAAATCAAATAAACATATTTGGAGCAATCAACAGGAAAACCCTTGCCATTGACAGAAACAGAGGAAATGAATTGTTATAACCACTAATGAAACTCAAAGTAACAAGAATGAAGGAAGAACAATGGGTGTGCAGTGGGCGACAATCAAACAACGCAAGCATGGAAAGTATTTTTCAAGAACCCAAGGCGTTGAGATCTGCTCCCGCAACGGTATAATACGACTATTGGGGGTAACCCAGGTGTACAACTGTGGGGAAGCCGCGAGGGCTGCGTGGGCAGTATGGATGCTAGCCAAGTGAGTGCATGGTAGCTGTAATCTAGCAACGGGATCAAACCGAAGGGGGAGGAGGCAGGGTAGACCCAATGATGTCCAAGCTATCTCTCACTGTATGCTTGTCTGACTCGGGAGCCTCTGAAAGCAAAGAAGACAATGGAGAAATTGACTGTGGCTAGTTGAAAAAGTTTCTCCTATTGTGAAATGTAGTCCCAGACATCTGTAACATGGGCCAGAGGGTAGTGCCGACTGTGCAAGTGGTTAAGAGAGGCTGCCAAAGCGCGAGCGCAGAGGGAGAGGGAGTTAACCGGAAGACCCCTGGAAACAAGGATGCCAAAGCCCAAGATCATGGTAAGACTGAGGAGGGGGAGTGGGGGAGCAGCTGACTGGGTGTAGTGGGGTGGTGGGTAGTGAGTGGTGACGATGAATGATCATGGTGTTGAGATTCCAATTGCTGGAGGTGTAAGGAAGATGGTTTGTGACACAAATGCCAAGCGTCTCTTTTTTTTTTTTTTTTTTTTAACATCTTAGATTTGTTTCCTCTTCTAGGTACAAAAGTGCATGCAGCACTGGCTATGGCATAAAAGCACCTCCTATAACAACCAATGTTACAATCCTCTACTCTCCAGGTGATACTGGGAGCAGGTAACCGATAGTTTCCTAACGATCACGTCTTCTTAGCCTAATAGCTGTTGCGATGGTTAAGTCCGTTGACTCCTATCTAGCAACGTCGATCGCTAGGCTCATATAAGACAGTCATGCCCTGATTCCCGAAAGCGTGATAGATAAAGACCTTTGTATTGAAAGTATAGTGTATGAAAGAACTTAAATGGTTGCGTGAAGAACCCAAATCCCATGTCTTTTTTTTTTTCTTTTTTTTTTTTATAATGTGCTTTGTATTAATCAACTACTGGGAACAAAGACAACGTGCAGTGCTAGCTATGGTAAAGAAGGAACCCCATCCCCTATCCTTCTCCAACCCGGCACCAGGGAAAAAGCCATCAACCCAAGTCTCTCTGGTATGAGACCAACGGCACACCAGCCACGCAAAATAAGAAATCCCCCTCCGACTAGGCGGTCGAAAAGAAAAATACAAATAAGTACATGGGGAGGAACCAAGAGGAAAACCCTTGCTGTAGACACAAACAAAATAAATAATTGTTATAACCACTAACAAAACCCAAAGTAAGCGAGAATGAAAGAAGAGCAATGGGGGCGCGGGGGCCACTATAAACCGTTGCGGCGTTGGGTACATTACTGGAGAACCCAAGGCGTTGACATCCGCCACCGAGGCAGTGCAATACGACGACTCAGCGTAACCGAGGGGTGCGACCGTGGGGAAATCACGAGGGCGGCGTAAGGGAAAGGGGCAGTAGGGTGCCAGCCGAGTGAGTGGATTGTAGCTGTAACCGAGCAACGGGACGAGAACTGAAGGGGGGGGAGGAGAGGTAGACCCAATAACTCTGGAAACTATCGAAAACCTTGTGCGTGTCTGACTAGGCAGCCACTAACAGAGGTGCAGAAAACGGAGAAATCGACCGTAGCCTGTTGAAGAGTTTTCTCCTACTGCGAACTGTAGTCCCAGCCGTTTGTAACATGGGCGAGAGGGTGTTGCCGACTGTGCGAACACTAAGGGTGGCAGCGAAGCGCGAGCGAAAAGAGGGGGTGATAGAGCCAAACGACCCCAGAAACAAGGACACCAGGGCCCAAGGACATGATAAGGGAAGTAAGGCGGGAGGGGGAGGGGGCCGCTCAAGGAGAGTGCAAATGCAGCTCACTGAGAGGGCGGTGGTGGTGGATGTTGACGATGAATTCTCATGGTGTTGAGATTTCAATGGCCGGGTCTGTAGAGGAGATGGTTCGTGACCCAAATCCCATGTCCCGAGGGTGCCCTTATCTAGTGGTTCTTCCCTCAAGCCTAACCCTGCGTGACTCATTCCCTCACGTCACGCGACCCATGACTCAGTGTCAGTCATAGTGTGAAATTCATCAGGTAACTCGTCCGAGTCAGCTGCGTCATATCTCGCAACCAATCAAAACCCATAAAACAACTCATGTGCCCTAACGGGGTCACATGCGTGAAACCCATGACTCATAACTATGAGTCATGTGCGAAATACATAAACCACATGACCACAATCGTGCGTCATGTCAAATATCAACCAATAACAATAATCCAATAACACGCTATTGCATCGTCATGTGAAAACGTATGAGTCAACTGATCTCATAGTGTGAAAGGTAACAAACCGATGACTAATAACTATTAGTTGTGTGAGAGTCTGCCTTACTTAGTCACTGTTTGTGACATTAGCTCCTTTCCCCCTCTTGCATCGGTCCCACGATGCTAAACTCCTTTCTTCCACAGCATTCCCCCGATTTGGCACATCCTCTGTTTGCATTGATTGTAGGCATGTTGGAGTTTTTCCTATTCCTTATCGAGTCATTCGAGATCGTTGTCTTTTGCGCCGATGGTTTGCGCAGCACAATCGAGTTGGCTTCTGAGGTCCGAGCTCTTTTTTTCCAGAGCTTCCCTGTCCGCCCCCACTGTTTTTTCCCTCCCCTCTCCCTCCAGCCGTGTCCTCACGGCTCTTCTCTTCTTGTCTTCTCTTCTCTCATTCTTTGAAAGTCTCCCTTTTTCTCCCACTTGTCGGGGGTAATAGCCGGCGTCCATCTTTTCCCATCGGTGTTGGTTGCAATTGTCGTTAAAACGATGCTCCCAGCTCGTGATTTCGTCATGAGCCCTTCTGGCTCTTCTCCGGCGAGGTTGTTGTAGGGCCCAGTCCACTCCTGGGTTCGCTTCCATCTCCTGTCGCCAGTCGTGGTAGTGGGCGACACTTGGTTTTCTCGATCTCTTGGTGACTTGTGGGTACCAGCCTGACCCTTGTTTTTCGCCTAGATGGATTTGGCATCCATCGTCTGTGCAGTCCGTCCAGTTCATGGAGGCGTGTGCGACCTGTCTCCTTGGTGAACCCGAGTAGTCCGGGCTAGTGGGGGTAGCCTTGCGGGTGACGCGCTGGGCGTCGCTGTTTGATGTGTGTGAGCGTCGCTCTTGTTTGACGATCGGGGAAGGTGCAGAGGATGATCCGTTGATCGTGACGTGTATCCACTCCGGGCTTTCTTGGGTAGCGCCGGTGGAATCGTTGGACTATGGGTTCTGCATTGTTGAAGTTTTCCGCGGGGTACCAGACTTTATTGTGTTCTGGTGAGTACCCTTTCCACTTGGCTCGATATTGGAGTTTGTTGTAGTGGAGCCGAGCGTCGATGATTTCGTCGAGTTCGTATTCGTCTTCTCCTTCTATCTGAATAGGAGGAGGGGGTTTTTTGATCTGTGAGGGGAATTGGTGGTTTTGGTAAGGTTCGAGGAGGGAGATGTGGAATGTGTTGTGTATGGCCATTGAGAGTGGTAAGGCCAGCTTATATGCACTTGTCCCAATCTTTGCCATGATTTTGAATGGTTGGATTTTCATGTAGTCTAGTTTCTTCGATGGTCTTGTGGTCTTGATATTGCGTGGCACCAACCACATCATATCTCCAGATTGTAGGTTCGGATCGGGTTTCCTGTGTAGATCGTAGTATTCTTTTGGACGTAATTGAGGGGCCACCATCTCGTCCCTTAATGACTCATGCAACCAAGTCATTTCATCTGGTTTCTTTTGCTTTCCTTGTATCAGATGACGCATCATCTCGTATTCAGGGTTGATTCCGTAATTTGCAAAGAAGGGTGTGTTCTGGATGGTTTCCTGATATCCGTTGTTGTATTCAAATTCGGCTAGTGCTAGGTAACCACACCAATCGTCCTGTTGATAATTGATGTATGCGGGCAGATATTGTTCCAATATGGCATTCGTCCTTTCAGTTTGTCCCTCCGTTTGTGGATGGAAAGCCGTGCTGAGTATTCGTTCGATCCCTCATTTCCCCATGGTTTCCTTCCTTAGGCCTGAGGTGAATAGTGTCCCTCTCTCGGTGATGATATCGTGTGGCAGTCCGTGTAATCTCACTATCTCTTTCATGAAGTGGTTGGCAAACTGCCGTGCATCGAGGTCCTTTGAGCAGGGAATAAAATGGCTCATTTTGGTCAGCCCATCGATGACCACCAGTATGGTGTCATATCCTTCTGATTTCGGCAGGTCCGTAATGAACTCCATAGCTATTGATTTCCATTGTTGATTGGGGGCTTTCTTTGATTGCAGCAATCTGTAGAGTGCATGTAGGACCACTTTGGTTCTTTGACATGTGTCGCAATTCTTTATGAATCGTTTGATATCTTCTGTTATTTTCGGCCAGTAGTATCGTCAGCCGATGAGTGGGGTCTTTTTTGCCCTTCCGCCATGTTCCGCTTGTGGGGGTTCGTGATGTTTAGCGATAAGAGTGGTTCGTATCCCTTCGTCCTTTGGTATCCAAATCTTTCCTTCATACCATAAGAGGCCGTCCTTCCATTGGCATAGCCCCAGCACTATTCCCTTCATTTCTTTTATTCCTT
>Ga0307507_10004114_pt1 | contig 26500 bp, 17 predicted proteins | sample 7_EM_MG_FD_207223 | JGI IMG/M metagenome (GOLD analysis project Ga0307507, IMG submission 207223) | Populus trichocarpa ectomycorrhiza microbial communities from riparian zone in the Pacific Northwest, United States - 7_EM | ecosystem: Host-associated > Plants > Roots > Unclassified | place...
GACGATGGTGTGGGCCGGTGTGGTGCTGGGTGGGCTCGGGGTGGTGCTGGCGGTGTGGCTGTTGTGGGCGTATGGGGGTGGGTCGGCGGCGGACACGGCGCGGCTGGACGCGATCAAGACCGCAGGCACGGTCGTGGTCGGCACGGGGGGAGCGGCGGCGCTGTGGCTCGCGGCACGCCGGCAGCAGAGCGCGGAGATCGCGTTGCGGCAGAAAGACTTGGACCAAGAGCACCAAGAACGGGTCGCGGCGATCGCGCAGGACGACGCGGCCGAGCAGCGGGTCACCGACCTGTACACCAAGGCGGTGGAACAGCTGGGGTCGGACAAGGCGCCGGTGCGTCTGGGCGGGATGTACGCCCTGGAACGGTTGGCGCAGAACGTCCCGGAACACCGGCAGACCATCGTGCACGTGCTGTGCGCGTACCTGCGGATGCCCTACCCGCAGCCGGGCGAGGACCCGACCGAAAGCGAGCGGCGGGAGCAGGAGCGGCAGGTCCGGACGACCGCGCAGCGCATCCTCGCAGCCCACCTGGTCCCGGGGCGGGAGACTTTCTGGCCCGACATCGATCTGGACCTGACCGGCGCAACGCTGCACGACCTGGACCTGTCGTTGTGCCGTGTGCGTACGGCGCTGTTCCGGAAGGCCCGGTTTACCGGCTCCGGCGCCTTCGGTGCCACCCAGTTCGCCGAGTTGTCGGACTTCGGGGGCGCGGCGTTCGAGGGCAACGCGGAGTTCGATAGCGCTGTTTTCGGCTATGACGCTGTGTTCGGCGGCGTGACGTTCGACGGCGAAGCGGGGTTCACCCGCGCGTGTTTCGCGAGGTCGGCGCGGTTCGACCACGCCCGGTTCCGGAACAGGGTGTCGTTCGGCGGAGTGAGGTTCACCTCGTCGGCGGTGTTCGCCGGTGCGCACTTCGACGGCAAAGCATGGTTCGACCGCGTTCGTTTCGCCGAGGACGCGAGATTCGAGAGAACACGCTTCGGATCACACGCGACGTTCGAACTCGCCCGGTTCGACCGGAACAGTGTGTTCAACGAGGTGGTGTTCGCGGCCGATGTGACGTTCAAGGAAACCGAACTCGTCGGCATCGCCCTGTTCGGCGACAGCGTGTTCGAGGGATACGCCGAGTTCGACCGTGTCCGCTTCGGCGGGGCGATCTACTTCGACGACTTCCGGATCACCTCCGGCACCCCCTACGGGGGCGACGGCGGACTGCCCGACATGGAGCTGAGCCGATACAGCCGTCATGCTGTGAGGGCATCCGGTGGTGGCATGTCCTTCCCTCGTGTGCACGAAGTGAGCGCTACTTTCGTCCTCCCGCCGAGCTTCGAAGGGGCGCGAGTGCGGGCGGACGCCTCCGCCGGATGCGTCCTGCCGGAAGGGGTGACAGTCGCCGAGCTGGTCCCGGAGGGCGACTGGGCCGACCTCGTCTGCGAGCGCAAGCCCCCGAAAGACGCCATAAAGCCCGACTCACCCCTCGCTGAAGAGGTGATCTCCGTCGATCTGACACCTCCGGACACCGAAACCCGGTGAAGTGAGTGTCAACGTCGCTGCCAGCGAGCGACATGGTCAGAGTGTCGGCTTGCCCGGCTGGTAGAGCCAGGTGTGGAAGAACGAGTCGAGGTTGCGGTTGGTCAGTCGCTCGACGAACTGGATGAATTGCCGCGTCGAGACATTGCCGTATCGGTGAGCTGTCGGCCACAGCGTGAGCACTCCGAAAAAGGCGCGGTCGCCGATCTTCGTGCGCAGCGCCTGCAATGTCATCGCGCCGCGGTTGTAGACCAGATCGTCGAAGATGTGATCACGTCCGGGGTCGGCGACTTCGCCGCTCCAGTCCTTCTCGTCGGCGTATGCCTTCGCGAAGGTCTGTTGCACGGGGACGTCGTTGAATTTCTCCTGGTAGAGCCACTCCGAGTAGGTCGCGAAGCCTTCGTTGAGCCAGATGTCCGACCAGTGCACCGGAGTGAGGCTGTCGCCGAACCACTGGTGGCCGAGTTCGTGGGCCAGCAGGTCGCCGTCAACATCGCTGGTGCTCTGGTCATAGACCGGCCGGCTCTGTGTCTCGAGGGCGTAGCCGACGCCGACGTCGGCGAGGATGCCGCCGGTCGAGTCGAACGGGTACTGCCCGTATATCGAGGATTCCCATTGGGTGATCTGCGCCGTGGTCTGGTTGAACACCTTGCCCTGACCGGGCTTGGTGTCGATCGACTTGCCGATCGCGGTGATGTTCGGCAGGCCGCCGGCCGTCACGCCGCGGATGACGTCGTAGTCGCCGATCGCGATCATGCTCAGCTCGCTGGCCATCGGCCGGTTCATGGACCAGCGGAAGGTGGTCTGGTGATCGTGCGTGGTGGTGGGCCCGGGTTCGCCGCTGGCCAGCACGGTGAGTCCGGTTGGCACGGTGATGGTCTGAGTGTAGGTCGCTTTGTCGTTGGTGGTGTCGTTCACCGGGTAGTAGGTCGCCGCGCCGATCGGCTGGTTGAGCGCGACCGCGCCGTCCTTGGTGGCGACCCAGCCGGAGAGGCCCAGCGCAGGGTCGTCGATCTTCTGCGGGACGCCGGCGTAGGTCACCGAGACGACGAACGCGCTGCCCTTCCGCAGACCGTACGGCGGGGTGATCACCAACTCCTGGGCACCGCTGCGGGTGAAGGTGGCGTTCAGGCCGTTCACCGAGAGCCTGCTGATCGTCAGCGGTCCCTGGAAATCCAGGTCGAAGCGGGAGAGATCCTGTGTGGCCGTGGCGAGAATCGTCGTGGTCGCGTTGATTGCTTTGGTTTCGGGGCTGAACGCCAGCCGGATGTCGTAGTGGCTGACGTCGTAGCCGCCGTTGCCCATGCCGGGGAAATACGGATCCCCGGCGCTTGGTGCACCGGGGGAGTACAGCGGTGCTTGTGCCGGCGCCGCATCCGCTGCCGGGCTTGTCGCGGCCAGCAGACCGGCGGACAGTGCGCCGGAGATGATCAACAAGCGGCCACGGCTACGGTTGGCGCCTCGCATTGGTCCTCCTCGGCAATCATCGACGCTGAAGAGTAGGACCGATCCGACACGCGGATCAAGCCTGTTGCGGCGGCGTCGAAGTCCGGTTCGGGCTGCGCGATGCGGGTGGACACCGCTCACGGGGTTCGGTGGTCGGCCGTGCGCAGTACGGCCCCTTCTGGATGGCTGGCGAGCTGGCCGGACACACGGCTTTACCAGCGCCTGCACGAGGTGCTGCCGGCCGAGTTGCGGGCCGCGGACCTGCTTGACTTCTCCCGCGCCGCGGTCGATGGCTCGCATGTGCCGACCATGAAGGACGTCACCCCACTGATCCCGTTGATCACACGGCTCGGGCCTTGGCGTCTACCGGTGGGTGGCGGAATCCGCGTTCGCGCTCCTGCACCACTTCCGCCGCCTGCGTATCCGCTGGGAGATCCGCGACTAACATCCACGAGCGCTCCTCGCCCTCGGCTACGACCACCCGGGAGATCCAACTGCCCCTTGACAGTCGAGGATGGCGAACCGCCACGACCCGTCGGCCGACCGTCGGGCGACAGCCGTCGTCGTTCCGGTCGGCGAGATCCCGGTGCCGTCCGGCAACATCGCCTCGAGGTCCCAATCGACGATGATCAGGGCCGTATCGCCCCCGATCAGGGTGGACCTGGGCTTGTTGGTCAGACGCGCCTGAGCCGCGATCGACTGGACCGCCTCAGCGTGCAGCGCCTCCTGGCCGGTGAGAACCTTGCCGGTGAAGGTGTGCATCGTCGCGTCCTGGTGGAACAACGCGACGACGGCGTCGGCGTCCCCGGCGTTGAGCGCGTCCTGGTACGCGAACGGGAGGCGGGCCGGGTCGACGATCCGGGTATCGGCGCTCTCCTGGGTGTTCATGGCTGAGGCACTCCTCGAGTGGGGTCGATCCGGACTACCCGGAGTCGGTGTGACCACCTCGCAGCCAGCCCCCGGAACCGAGTCCACATCAAGCAGACACTACCTTCGCGCCCACGCCATCCCATGAATGGTCTCAACTCACACCGTCATCCTGGGCCCAGTTTCAAGCCGCTAACCACAGGCACGGAATGACGCGGCCGACCGGGTGGGTGATGAGGGGTACGCAGCCCCGTGCGTGGTGCAGGAATCTCTCAGCGTCCCGCTGTCGCAGTTGCGGTATTGCGCTTGACTCTCCGAACCGCGCGCAGGGGTTCTCTTCGAAAGCTGTGCTCGGCATTGCGCACCAACGGATCGGCGTGCCGCTCAGCCGACACGGCCATCACCGGAGGGCGCTCAAGCACTTCGACGAGGCGCTCGCCGTCCGCGGCCGGAGCTGGCAGCGCTGGGGAGCCGCCGAGACCCTGATCTCGCGAGCAGAGGCGCTTCGCGAGCTGGGGGAGGTCGAGCAAGCACGGGAAACCTACCTGCGGAGCCTCGAGATTCTCGACGCCATCCGTGACGTACGAGCTCTGGAGATTCATACCCGGCTGGCCGCCCTGGAGGCGTTTAGCGCGGGACCGGATGGTTGGGCACCGGGAACTTCGGCCACGGCTTAGCGATTCGCCGCGCGGTTGGCTGGTCCGGCGTACTCTCGGCCGGGTGAGAATCGTTGCCGTGGCCTGTCTTTCGGCGCTGTGTGCGGCGGCGCTGGTCGCTTGCGCGCCGGGCGACACGCAGACCGACAAGGACGCCAAACAGGTTGCCGACGAGATCGATTCCCCGCCGCAGACCTCGGCTGCCAGGTATGCGCGGAAGGCGCTCGAAACCACGTTTGGCCGCTCGGCCGGTTTCGCGGTCGTCGAGATGCGGGACACGCCTTCAGACGATCCGGATGAAGCGACGATGCACCTTGTTTTCCAGGTGCATCACGACGGTTCGCCGGACGAGTTCTTCCCGGACAAGCCGGTGACGGCCTGCTACGACGTTGGCTTCAACTTCCGAGGTCTCGTGAGCGGGCCGGACGGGAGAGACTGCCCTGCCGGCGCCCAGCCGTTGAAGCCGCCGCCGATTCCGCTTTGGGAAGTGCCGGAAGGCTTCGATCCGACCCTGCAGTCCGTGTTGGCGGGACTCCCCGCGTCCGTGACCAAGGACGAGGTGCTCACCGGGTTGTCGCATTCGATGCCGACGCCGCCGTTCGACCCTGAGACGCAGACTCAAGGCCAGGCGCCGTTGCAGGACGTCGCGTTGCGCGGTACTGATGTCGGGGTCGCCTATCGAGCGGGCGACCGATCAACTGGGGGTATCGACTGCCTGCTGGGCTCCAGGGTGCAGGGCGCGACGCTGGTATGGCGTCCGTCTTGGGAGCAGGTCCAGCCTGGCGAACTCCCGTGCACGGCGCAGACCGCTCTGGATCGGCAAGGAGTCATGCCGCCTCACTGACACCCGCTCTTGAAAAGGGGTGCAGGGGACGAGGCGCTGTCCGGCTTTGCGGAGCCAGGACTCGCCGATCATCAGCCGCTCGGCCGCGGCAGCCGGGGTGTAGAGAAGTCGGTCCACGTCGGCAGCGGTGGTCTTGGAGTAATTCGGTGGCTCGACTTCCGTAGCGTGGAGCGGGCGCGGCAGCTCGTGGTCGGTTTGCATGGCGGCCTCGAAGTGAGCGACGGGACGTGGTCGCTGCTAACTCCGCTCAACCGCACCGGAGGAGACAGGACGGCTGTGATCCACGGCGAACCGCTTCACGGGGAAGTCGTGCGGATGCCGGGGTGGGCGGTCGACGCCGAAGGGGCGCTCAAAGAGCCTTTGGGGAGCGAAAAAACCGCCCTGCCTGGATCTTCTGACCTGGTGGGCGGTGTTTCGTCAGGGTGGAGCTAAGGGGACTCGAACCCCTGACCCCTCACTGCCAGTCAGGTTCGCCCAGGCCTCTGACCTGCGACGATGGGGAATCGGCTGGCCAATCGGCGCTCTTGACCACGGTTCGTCGTCGTTCTGTGCAGTTCGCGGTGGTTGTGGGTGCCGTCGTGCCCCAGTTTTGCCCCAGGGAAATTGGTGTGAGAACAGCCGGTGGATTTGGGGCTGTGGAGGATCAAGCATTCTGATCATTAAGGACACCTGAGGCCCAGGTACCCATGCCTGGCTTAGGTTTTAGCCGCATTGACGAGCGTAACGGGGGTCTTTGTCGTAGCGCAGCCCGGTGCGGCCGACGGCGTGGAGGACGTTTCGCCAGAATCGGCCGGGTGTCAATGGCGCGCGGACAGACTCGAGCATTTCCTGGTTGTGCGGGCAGGCGAAGATGCCGCGGATCGCGTCGATGCTGGTGACGGTGAAATCGCCATACCGGGTCAGGTCGGCTGAGGTGTCGACGGACAGGCTGGCGACTTCCCAGGGGTTGCCGGCGTACTTGTTGTGGCCTACGCGGCGGCCCGGGTAGGGGGTGGTGTGTGCGGCGATCGGGTTGGCCAGGCCAATGGGGTCGTGGATCCACATCTCGAGGGGGAGGAGCATGCCGGGGCCGCCGATGTTGAAGAAGGTGGCGACGGCGCGTCCGTTGGTGGTCGGATAGCGGTGCCAGGTGCCTTGCTTGTTCTGTACGAGGACCGCCGGTTCCTGTCCTGTGGCGAGCATGGCGTTGATGGGGCCGGCCATGGCCGTGAACTCGTCGAAGTCTTCTGCGAGGATCGGGTGTTCGTGGTGGCTGTCGGCGACGTAGGCGGCTCGTTCGTCGGCAATGCCCAGTGCCTCGTTCTCGGCGTCGGGCAGGGTGGTGTAGTCGGTGCGCAGCCATCCCGCGGCGGCGATGGCCCAGGCGGCGAGCGCGACGAGTGGCACGGCGGTGACCCGGGTGAGCCGGACGACGAGGACGGGCAGCATGAGGCTGACCAGAGCGGGCAGAAGCATCCGGCCGTGCATGAAGTCGCCGCCGACGCGGACGACGTAGAGGGCCAGGGCGGTCCCGCTGAGCAGGGGAACGGCCACGACGACGGCGATCGGACGGTCGATGCGGGTCCGCCAGAGGACAAGCGCACCGAGGAGCGCGCACAGGGTGAGTGGGATCCACAGGTAGTAGGGGCCTGCGAAGTCGGTCAGGTAGGCCCAACCGTGACTCCACAGGGCGTCAGATGCTTCCTTGACCAGCGCGGTGTTCGGGGTGAGCAGGCCGTAGTAGCCCATGCGGAAGATCTGGTAGGCGACCGGAAGAGCGGCGGCCACGGCCACCCAGAGCAGGGCTCGGCGCCACCCTCGCCATTCCAGCACTAGCAGGCCGGTGCCGGCGAAGGTGCTGAACAGCGCAAGGTCCGGCCGCACTAGCACGCCCAGGCCGATCACCAGCGCAGTGACCATCACTGGGCAGGCGGGTGTGCGACGGGCGTGCCGGACGAGCAGCCACCAGGTGGTGCCCAGCCACAGGGTGATCAGGCCGGTTTCGAGGCCGGAGGTGGCGAAGTCGCGGAACGGGGGCAGGGCGATGAGCACGAGCGCGCCGGCAGGGGCGAGGAAGGTGGGGTGTGCGGAGCTGACGAGGCGTCGGGTGCCGTCGAGGGCGAGCAGCAGGCCGCCGGTCGAGCAGAGCAGGCCCAAGATCACAGCGAGCCACTCGAGGCGCAGGCCGGGGATCCAACCGAGGGCCACGAGCAGGTAGGTCCACAGGGTGCTGGTGTTGGACTCGACTCGCTCGCCTGCGTTGAAGACGGGACCGTTGCCGGCGAGGATCTGGCGGACGGTCCGCAGGACGATCAGGCCGTCGTCGCTCATCCAGCGCCGGTTCCAAGCCAGCACGGCGAACACCGCCACGGTGAGCGCCAGCACGAGCCAGTTCCCCAGCCACGTCCGGCGTTCGCGGGCGGTTCCGGGTTGTTCGACGGGCCGGAGGTGCGACTCGTCGGCGACGGCCGTGATCATCTGCAGAAGGCTCCTCATGGCCAGGGTGGTGTCCGGGGTGGACATCTGGACGTCCGACGCGTGGGACACGCATGCCGGGATGATCACTCGTCGTAGGCGTAACGACCGGGAGGGGCCCGGCTCCGGGAGCGCCGGCGCCGGGCCCGCTCGTGCCTACAGGATCGCGATCCCCCGGGGAACCGGGACCTCGCTGTTGAAGGCGAAGTTGGCGTGCCAGGGTGAACTGGTGTCGAACTTCGTACCGGTGGACAAGGAGACGTAGACGTCTCCGGCGGTTCCGCGGGTGTAGGTGATGATGTCGTCCTTACCGTCGCCGTTGAAGTCCCCGGTGCCCGGGATTTCGTCGTTCGCCGCGAAGTACTCGTGCCACTTCACGGCGTTGCCGACGAACTTGGTGCCGTCGGAGAGGGCGACGTAGACGTCGCCGGCGGTTCCGCGGGTGAAGACGGCGATGTCGTCCTTGCCGTCGCCGTTGAAGTCCCCGATCGCCGGAACTTCGCTGTTGTAGGCGAAGCTGTCATGCCACTTCACGCCACTGCCAGTGAACTTGGTGCCGTCGGAGGTGGCGACGTAGACGTCGCCGGTGGTTCCGCGGGTGAAGACGGCGATGTCGTCCTTGCCGTCGCCGTTGAAGTCCCCGACGTAGGGCATTTCGGCGTTGTACCCGAAGTCGGTGTGCCACACCGCACTCGGGCCGAACTTGGTGCCGTCGGACAGTGCGACGTAGACGTCGCCGGTGGTGCCCAGGGTGAAGGTGGCGATGTCGTCCTTGCCGTCGCCGTTGAAGTCCCCCACCGTGGGAATCTCGTTGTTGGCCGCGAAGTACTCGTGCCACAGCGTGCCGTTGCCGTCGAACTTCGTCCCGTCGGAGAGGGCGACGGAGACGTCTGCCGTGCTTCCGCGGCTGAACGTCGCGACGTCGGCCTTGCCGTCACCGTTGAAGTCACCGGACAGCGGAATCTCGGCGCCCACCGAGAACCGATCGTGCCACCGGGCGCTGGTGCCGGTGAACTTCGCGCCGTCCGAGGCTGCCACGAAGACGTCGCCGGCGGTTCCGCGGGTGAAGGTGGCGATGTCGGCCTTGCCGTCACCGGTGAAATCGGTCAGCGACCGCGTACCGGTGGTCGCCGAGAACTGCGGGCTCGCGGCGCCGGTCGAGGTGACTACGAGGTACGACCACGTCTTGCGGGACGTGGCCGAATGGACGAAATTGGTCGCCTTCGTAGTTCCGATCAGTTGCGTCGCACTGTTGGTCGCCGGACCAGTGGAGCTGGCGTAGACGGTGTACGTCGCGTCGTCGGAGGCTGCCAGTGGAGTCCAGGAGAGCGTGACGCCGTGGCCGACCGCCTTTGCCGTGCCGATGATCGCCTGGCCGCGAATCCAGCTGCTCAGGTCGTCGACTCGGGCCCCGGTCGTGCCCTGCCGGGTTTCTTTCTCGGCGAGGCAGCCGTGTTGCCAGGACGCGCTGATCACACCGGTTGCGACGAGCTTGCCCGCACCGTCCTGACGGAAGATCGGAGCGCCGTCATCGCCCTTGCAGGCATCTGCCCCGTTGGCACCGACGAGGGACAAGGTGGTCGCGGTGCTGGACGGCGCTACGAAGTGTGTTGCGTGGGCTTGGTTCGGCACCCACTCATCCTGCGTGCGCCCCCAGCCGACGACGGAGAGGTCCTCCGACGTGCCGGGCGTCCCCGCAGAGGCGGGGAGGGGCAGTGGTGTGACATCGGTGATGGTGGTGTCGATGCGCACCAGTGCAACGTCGCGGTCGGATCGAACGATCAGACCGGTCACCTTCGCGACGTGCCCGCCGGTGCCCGACAGATCAGTGCGACCGACGGTGACAGTGGTCGGCTTCGCCGGCACTCCGCCTTGGGGGTTCTCCGGGAAGCAGCTCGCGGCGGTGAGGACGAGCGTCGGTTCGACGAGCGCCCCGCTGCAGGCCTGACGATCCATGGTGATTCTCGCAGCGAAGCCGTAGGTGCCGTCAGGGCCGGTCCCGTTGGGGTCCGTCGGCGCCGAGGAGCCGGGGAGAGCGCCCGTGACAGTGAGCTGCAGCAGGGTCGTCGGCTGGTTCGTGGGGTTCGCGCCGACCCCGACCGAGGTATTTCCACTGGGGTTTACCGCGACTGTGGTGTGCTGGCCGGTGTCGGTGGTCAGGTCCGCTGTCGTCTGGTGCCCCGAGCCTGGGACTTGACCGTCGCCGCGGATTTCGAAGACGGCAGGCACTTTCAGTGAAAGTTGCGCAGTGGGAGCCAACGCTTTGAAGCAAATGACCTTGTTCGGCGTCGTCACGGGGCCGTCGAGTGTCCGTACGCGGATCAAGCCGATATTTCCGTCGGGTGGAGTGGTGCAATTCGCGAAAACCAGATGGCCGTCACCCGATATCAGGGTGATTCCGTAGTCCGCCTGGATCTCGGCCGCGCCGGGATAGGCAAAGTCCTCGACCACGGACGGCTGCTGGTCCGCTGTAACAGATCGGGGCGTGAACGTAGCCGCGTTCGCTGGCCCCATCCCGGCTGAGGTGATGGCTGCGATAATTGCGATGGTCGGCAGAGCTTTCGACTTGACTCGCATGATGTCCGTTATGTCCCCTCTGCGCGCGTTCTTAATACAGCGCACCGCTCGACCCATCGCAGGTTCAGTCTGTTTTTTTACTGGAATCGCGAGTGATCTAGACCATATTTTCGCCGAAAGTCCCGGCGGATAGCGTGCGAGACGCTGCCCGTTTCGGGTAGTCGGGGTTGAGTCCTTCGTGTACGGCATTCGGCCGTGCGTCATTCGTCTCGATGGGGGAAGCGTGGCAAACGCGCGACACGCGCCGGGCAATCGTCCTGCGCAATTGGTCCTGCTGATTGTCGCTCTGCTGGCCGGAATGCTTTTCGCGCCGTCGGCGGAGGCTGACACCACGCCCGCACCTACGCCCCTGCCGATGACCGACCGGGAGCGGGTTGCCCAGTTGTGGCAGGTGGCTGGTCCGACCGTCAAAGCCGACGCGGCGGCGGCGTTGGTCGGGACCGATGCTGACATCGCGGCGTTCCTGACCACCAGACTCGCGCACGACCGGGCGCTCGACGACCGGCTCAGCGTGGACCGGATGCTTGCCACTGGCGGTCCTGCGATCAAGACGGCCGCCCAGCAGGCTCTCGACGCGACCGGCGACGCCGCAGTGCCGGCGTTCCTGGCGTCGGGGTGGCAGCTGCCGTGGAGCCAGGATCTGCGGATCCGGGTGGACCAGATGCTGGCTGTGGGAGGCCCGGAGCTGCAGAAGGTGGCACAGGTTGCCCTGGATGCGGACACAGACGAGGCCCTGCAGGACTTCCTGGACAGCGGGTGGAGGGCACCGTACGCACTGGATCAGCGCATTCGCGTGGACCAGGCCCTCGCGGCCGGCGGTCCGGAGGTGCAGCGTGCCGCGCAGCGAGCGCTGGACGCGGATACGACCGAGGCCTACGCCCAGTTCCTCGACCATGACCGCGCGATCGCGGAGTCCCGCGACTTGGAGACTGCCACGATCGCGCAGCTGGCTGGCCAGGCGAAGGATGCTGGTGACGAAGCGGCTAGGGAGACGCAGGCGTCCAAGGACGCTTCCGCTCGTGCGGTCGCTGAAGCGGCTCTCGCTGAGAAGGCCGCGGAAGCCGCGGCGATCGCGTGCGCGAATGCGCACAACGACGCCAACGCTGCCTCAGCCGCAGCCGTACAAGCTGCCGAGGCCGCCGACAAGGCAGCTTCGGCGGCGCGGGAAGCTGTCGGCGCCGCCAACGCCGCCAGTGTCGCTGCGCGCGTCGCCGCTGGTGCTGCCACACGTGCCGCGACTGCGGCGAACAGAGCCGGCGTGGCCGCGTCACAGGCGTATTCGGCCGCGGGCTCTGCCGCTACGGATGCGAAAAATGCGGAAACCGCTCGGAAGGCCGCCGAGACCGCACGCGATGCGGCAAAGGGAGCGCGGGAGGCGTCGAAGGCCGCCAAGGCCGCCGGTGACGCAGTCACGCAAGCGAAGAACGCGATCGCCGCGGCCGGATCGGCCGGCAACAACGCTCTTGCTGCGGCGAGGGCGGCCGACGCGGCGAGCAAGAATGCCTCGGTCGCCAAGGCCGACGCAGCCAAGGCCCGCCGGGCTGCGGCGACTGCGTCCGCGAACGCTACTCGGGCCACTCGTGCCGCGCAGGCGGCCAGCGCCTTCGCGGATACCGCAGCCACCGCTGCCTACAACTCGCAAGCCGCCGCCGACCGTGCGGCTGTTGACGCCGATGCCGCGGCGGCCGCGGCGCTCGATGCTGCCGACCATGTCAGGAATGCCACCGAAGCGGCCCAACTGGCCACGACCCACGCGAACGCGGCTACTCAGGCTGCGCAGGCGGCCCTCACTGCGGCCAATCAGGCCAAGCAGGTCTACGACGCTGCCCGCATCGCCGACGCCGCTCGGCTGGCCGCCGAAACCGAACGAGACGACGAAGTCTCCCTCGGCCTGGCTGCGGCCGCGGACCAGGTGATGATCGTCGACCGCTGGACGAAAACGCAGAATGATCTCCGTACTGCCGAGACCAACCGGCTGATCGCGGAAGCGGCCGCACCGGGCACCGGCGCGGCCCTCGCCCTCGCCGACGCCCGCAAAGCCGCCCTGGCCCTGGCCAGGAACGGTGGCCCGTGGACTCAGGCCGCCGCACGGAACGCGCTGGCCAGTCCCGATGTCATGGCGATGGACTTCATCCGCAACGGGCTGGCTCTCGCCGCAGGTCAGGACGACCGAGTCACGCTGACCAACCTCACCAGGACCGGTACCGACGGCTTCAAGAAGGCGGCCACCACGGCGCTCGCCGGCAGTGACGCTGCCGTCCAGGCGTTCCTGCGCAGCCAGGACTACCCCGATCGGGAGATCGACGACCGGATCGCGGTCGACCGGATCCTCGCCGACGCTCAGCAAGCCGGAAACTTCGCGACCCAGGCTGCCGCGCAAAAAGCCCTCGATGCCGACGCTGATGCCAACAATGATCAGGCCTTGCGGCAGTTCCTCGAGGGCGACCAGACGGTCGCGGCAGTCAACGACGACCGGATCAAGGCGAACCAGATCCTCTCGGCTGGTACCAGTGGGCCCGAACTGAAGGCCGCCGCACAGGTTGCTCTCGACGGCACCCCGGCCATGACCGACGCCTTCATCGTTTCAGGCCGGTACATCGCCGCCCAGCAAGACTTGGACAGTGCGGCCCACGATGCCGAGGTGTCCGGCTATCTCGCCCAGGCGATGCAGTCTGCGCAACTTGCGGCCCAGAACGCCGACCTGGCGCAGCAGGTCGCAGCGACCGCGCGTGGCGCTGCCGCGGAAGCCGCCGGCTATGGCAAGAAGGCCGAGACCGACGCCCAACAAGCCGGCGTCTACGCCGGGCAAGCCCATCAATCGGCTGTGGCGGCTCAGGATGCCGCCACCCGGGCCGCGACGTCCGCCGCAACGGCCAACACCGCCGCTGCAACCGCCCGGGAGTCCGCGCACAAAGCAGGCCTGTCCGCGGCATGGGCGACGTCCTCGGCGAACTTCGCCGCCCGGATGGCCGTCGAGGCATACGGCAGCGCACAAAATGCCTTCAAGTCGGCTTTGGCCGCGGGCAGCGACGCGGACAAGGCCAAAACCGCCGCCAACGACGCCGTCACCGCAGCCCTTGCCACCACCGTGCAGCGGAAGAAAGAAGAAGCGCATGCGCTGATCCTGCTGCATTGCGCCAACCTCCCGGGCGGCATCGGCTACGACGAATGCATCGAGTTCGCCCAGATGTCCGATACCGACCAAGCGCTGACCGTCCTGCAACACGACTCGATTTGCACGAACTCCGGCAATATGGGGAAGGCCTTCCAACAGCAGTGTTTCGCCAGCGAAACCAGCCCCACGTTCGGCACGGACATGGGCTTTGTCGTCGCGTCCCAGGCCCTCAACGAGCTCACCGCCATCTACGGTGCCCTGGCCACGACTGAAGCCGCGATCCTCGGCGGAGCACTCTGCGCCGCCTTCGAACCATGCGCCCTGCTTGCCCTGTCCATCATCCCCGAAGGGACCGCCTTTACGTCCTGGATGGCAATCGCCACCGCCGACGCCCTCGTCACAAGCAGGATCGGCGGCCTCCTCGAGAATGAGCTAGTCGGCGACGAGGCAACCTCATCTGGTATTGCCGACTCGCTGATCGAGCCGCCGTTCGGCTGCCTGCCGAACAGCTTTTCGGGCGAGACGAAGGTGGTGCTGCCTGGAGGCGCCACCAAGCCGATCGAACAGATGAAGGTCGGCGACGTGGTGTTGGCGACGGATCCGGCTGACGGCCGGACCGTCCCAGCACCTGTGACAAACCTGATCGTCGGGAACGGGAGTAAGCATCTCGTCGATGTCGGCGTCGGGGGGAGCGCCGGGCTGGCGGTGGTCGAAGCGACCGCGAACCACCCGTTCTGGGTAACTGACACGGAGACATGGGTGGACGCCGGCAAGCTTCGTGTCGGAGATCACCTGCGCACAGTGGACGGCACCGACACCACGGTGCTCTCCATCCACGCACACGACGAAGTGCTCACGGTGTTCAACCTTTCGGTTCAGGACGTCCACACCTTCTATGTTCAGGCAGGGACGAATTCGGTCCTCGTGCACAATTCAGGGTGCGCACCGTTCGAGATCGGAAGTTTGTATCAATCCGGTTTGCGTATGGACCCGGGGGACAAGCTCCAAAAGCTGACCATGGTCGGGCGAGCGCTCACAAAGAAGCTCGGGCGCACGAACGCGGCCGCTTGGCCGCAGGTCGGCGGTGGTCCAGCCGCCAAAAACGAAGCAGGCGCCCAGTTGCTGCAGGAAATGCTCGACTCGGATGCGGTCTGGGTTCGTACACGAGGGCAGATCAGGGGAGCCTGGGCTGATTGCTGGGATGTCCGGATGCAGTCCGGTCGGTATCAAGGACTCGGGGCACGGTTCGACATAGACGGACTCTTCGAGACGTTCCTGGACTAAGCCCAAGCTGGAGGGTCGGCTCGCCAGCCGGCCCTCCATGTACACGAAGCGACAGTGTGGGCACGCGAGCCGACCGGTTCAGTCGAGAGCGGCGCACGAGGGTGCAGGTCGGCGAAGGTGTGGACGCCCAGGAGTTGCATGGTGCGAACCATCGCTCTCGTTGGTAGGCTGACAGTCAGGTTTCTCACGATGGGACAGCAGATGGCGGTGTTTGACCTCGACGGGTTTCGGGTCGAGACGGTTCGCTCCGAGTCCGGTGACGATGCCATCGAATTTACGGTCAATTCGGATTCTTCTATTACCTGGCGGTTTGCCATCCTGTGGCACGCAGGCGAACCGTGGGAAGCAGCCCGGCTCGCCATCGACCCGCACAACAGTGACGTACCGCTTCGGGCGATTGAGTGGGCAATCGGCTACTCGCGAGAGAATTGGTAGCCGAAAAATAGTGGGCGGCTTTGTCGCCCTCGAATTTCATACTCGGACAGTCAATTAAAATCGGCAAGGTACACCCGGCTCCTGGGTGTTCCTGCAATGCCGAGCCGTGGGACGCCGACCACAAGGACGCGCGCAACTACGGCGTCGCTCAGGGGAGACTCGGTGAGCCTTCATTCCATGGCGTCTGAGGTTGTGGAGCGGGCCGGTATCACGCCAAACTTCTCGATCATGAACCGCCAGAACAGTTGCACTGCCTGGTCGCTGGTCCGGAAGATCCGATCGTCATGGCCGGTTGCGGAACGATGCTCGATGAAGACGCCGCCTGCGCTGACCTGGCCCGACGAGGGCGATCGGACAATGACGACATCGATCGGTGGGCGCTCGGGCACTGGCCGAGCAGCGACCACCAGATCATGCATCGAGGTGAGCGCAGTCAGGTGTTGCTCACCGCCAGAGGTCAGAACACTGTCGGCGATGTCCGCCATATGGCGGAAGTCTGAGTGCTCCGCAGCCATTTCGTGAAACCGGGTGGCGATCGTGCTCCAAGGGACCTCATCGAAGCGGTCGACCCATGTTCGCGAGTTGATCCTCATGCGATCAGTGTGTCAAGCGCCAGCCAGTCCTACCGACACGCGGATCCACGTAGGCACTCCTCAAGGGCGCAGGCTCGCTCGTCGCCACGGTAGGGGACAACCGCAGGTCGGGTTCTGGAGCAGAGCGGACGTGTCGCTGGCATTGCGGCGTTGCTGGAGCAGCGCTCCGGAACCCGGGATACAGGAAAACCCCTCCGGCCAGCCAGGCGAGCTGAAGCGAAGGGGTTTTACGATGTGGAGCTAAGGGGACTCGAACCCCTGACCCCCTCACTGCCAGTGAGGTGCGCTACCAGCTGCGCCATAGCCCCGAGGCGAAGGTGAACTCCGCATCTCGTATGGCCATACATTACACCCGGCTCCGGGTCCCTCCGCGAGGGGGTGGCGTCGGCCCGGCTGGAGCCTCGCCCGGCCGCGTGAGCTGCATTTTTAGAACTTATTTTTAGACGTGTATTGACTCCCCGTGTGTCCGCCGTTACATTTTGCGCGGTTGTGACGCCGAGGTCCCCGCCCGCTACGCCGCGCCCCGAGGGCACGCCTCTGCCGTTTCCTGCTCGAAGAATGCCGCCGCAGAGCGGCAGAGGAGGTTTCGATGAAGAGTCCGGCGAAACGGCGGGCGGTGACGCTCCTTGCGGCCGTGTCCGCGCTGGTCACGGGCTATCTCACCGCGTCGGCGCCGGTGGCGCAGGCCGCGATCACCCCCGACGGCTGGTACACCGTCAGTGCGCTGAACAGCGGGAAGTGTGTCGACGCCCGGTCCGCGGGCACCGCGAACGGGACCGTCGTCCAGCAGTTCTCCTGCAACCAGTCCTCGTCCCAGCAGTGGCAGTTCCAGTCGACCGGCGACGGCTACTTCCGGGTGAACACCCGCAACGCCCCGGCCGAGGTCTGGGACGTCGAGGGGGTCTCGACCGCCGACGGCGGCCTGATCCACCTCTGGGCCTATGGAGGCGGCCTCAACCAGCAGTGGCAGGCGGTGCAGGAATCCGGTGACACCTACCACTTCGTCAGCCGAAACAGCGGGAAGTGCCTCGACGTGCCCGGCGCCTCCGCCGCGGACAGTGTCCAGCTGCAGCAGTACGCCTGCAACGGCACCGGAGCGCAGTCCTTCACACTGGCGCCCGTGGGAACGACGCAGCCGGGGACTCCCGACTTCGGGCCGAACGTGGTCGTCTTCGACCCGTCGATGTCGAGCTCCAGCATCCAGAGCCGGCTGAACAGCATCTTCAGCCAGCAGGAGACCAACCAGTTCGGCAGCGCCCGCTACGCGGTGATGTTCAAGCCCGGCACCTACGCCAACGACGTCAACGTCGGCTTCTACACCCAGGTGCTCGGCCTCGGGTTGTCGCCGGACGCGGTCACGATCAACGGCGCGGTGCACGCCGAGGCCGACTGGTTCCAGGGCAACGCGACGCAGAACTTCTGGCGCAGCGCCGAGAACCTCTCGGTCACCCCGAACGGCGGCAGCGACCGGTGGGCGGTTTCGCAGGCCGCGCCGTATCGGCGCATGCACGTCCGCGGCAACCTCCAGCTGGACGACGGCGGCTGGTCGAGCGGCGGCTGGATCTCCGACACCAAGATCGACGGCCAGGTCCGGTCCGGTTCACAGCAGCAGTGGATCTCGCGCGACTCGCAGTTCGGCAGCTGGTCCGGGTCGAACTGGAACATGGTGTTCGCCGGTGTCCAGGGCGCTCCTGCGAACACCTTCCCGAGCCCGCCGTACACCACGGTCGCGCAGGCACCGGTCGTTCGTGAGAAGCCGTTCCTCTACATCGACAGCGCGGGCAACTATCAGGTGTTCGTCCCCTCGCTGCGGACGAACTCCTCGGGCGCGTCCTGGACGAGCGGCACCACGGCGGGTTCGTCGCTGGCGCTCGACCAGTTCTACATCGCCAAGCCCGGCGCGACCGCGTCGGACATGAACACCGCGCTCGCCGCGGGCAAGAACCTGCTGGTCACGCCCGGGGTGTACCACCTGAACGCGCCCCTGCAGGTCACCCGCCCGGACACCGTCGTGCTCGGCCTCGGCCTGGCCACGCTGGTGCCGGACAACGGCGTCACCGCGATGAACGTGGCCGACGTCGACGGCGTGAAGGTCGCCGGGCTGCTCATCGACGCCGGTACGACCAACTCGAACACGCTGATGCAGGTCGGCCCGGCCGGGTCCACCGCGAGCCACGCGGCGAACCCGACCTCGCTGCACGACGTGTTCTTCCGCGTCGGCGGCGCCGGGGTCGGCAAGGCCACGCAGAGCCTGGTGGTGAACAGCGCCAACGTGATCGGTGACCACATGTGGATCTGGCGCGCCGACCACGGCAGCGGCGTCGGCTGGACGACCAACACCGCGGACACCGGGCTGGTGGTGAACGGCGCCAACGTCACCATGTACGGCCTGTTCGTCGAGCATTACCAGAAATACCAGGTGATCTGGAACGGCAATGGCGGGCGGACGTACTTCTTCCAGAACGAAATGCCCTACGACCCGCCGAACCAGGCCTCCTGGATGAACGGTTCCACCCAGGGATACGCGGCCTACAAGGTCGGGAACTCGGTCACCAGCCACGAGGCCTGGGGCCTGGGAAGCTACTGCTTCTTCAGTGCCAACAGCAGTGTCGTGGCCGCGCACGCGTTCGAAGTGCCGAACGTCGCCGGTGTCCGGTTCCACGACATGGTCACCGTTTCCCTCGGCGGGACCGGCACGATCAGTCACGTCATCAACAATTCCGGCGGCCCGTCGAATTCGAGTTCGAACGTCGCCAACCTGGTGAGCTACCCGTAGCCCACCTCTGACAACCGGCGTGCGCCGTGGTGGCGGCCATGGCGCACGCCGGTCCTTTCCCCGCCGATCGAGTGAACCTCGTTCCCGTACCGGTGTCCTTTGTGGAAAGTTGATAACCGGACGCGTGACGCTCGCCGTAGTCAAATCATGATCACGGAGCGTGCATGTGGACGGTAGTACATATTTACCTCAAGTTCACCTATTGTTCATGTCCCTCCGGGAGCGTTCGCTCCGCATCCCCACCTCGGGTATCGGAGGGCAAAGCAAGTGAACAAACGTTTCGCGGCGATCACCGCGGCCATGGCCGCGAGTGCGCTGGTGCTGACCGCCTGCGGCGGTTCTTCCAGTGACAGCAAGGACTCCGGTGCCGCGGGTACCGCCAAGTCGGCCGCCGATCTCGGCGGCCTGGACAAGCTCGTCGAGGCCGCCAAGAAGGAGGGCACGCTCAACGTCATCGCCCTCCCGCACGACTGGGCGAACTACGGCGAGATCCTCGACGCCTTCAAGGCCAAGTACGGCCTCAAGATCGTCGAGTCGAACCCCGAGGGCTCGAGCCAGGACGAGGTCAACGCGGTCAAGCAGCTCAAGGGCCAGGACCGCGCGCCCGACGTGGTCGACCTCGGCGGCGCGTTCGCGCTGACCGCGGCCAAGGACGGCCTGCTCGCCCCCTACAAGGTCGCCACCTTCGCCGACATCCCGGACAACCAGAAGGATGCCGACGGCCAGTGGGTCAACGACTACGGCGGCTACATCTCGATCGGTTACGACGCCAAGAAGGTGACCACCCCGCCGACGTCGTTCGCCGACCTGAAGAAGCCGGAATACTCCGGCAAGATCGCCCTCAACGGTGACCCGACCAAGGCGGGCGCGGCGTTCGCCGGCGTCTACGCCGCGGCGCTGGGCAACGGCGGTTCGTTCGCCGACATCAAGCCGGGCATCACCTACTTCGGCGACCTGAAGAAGTCCGGCAACTTCATCCCGGTGCAGGCCAGCGCGGCCACCGTGGAGAGCGGCCAGACCCCGATCACCCTCGACTGGGACTACCTGCAGGCCGGCTACGCCAAGAAGCTGCAGGGCAAGGTCGACTGGAAGGTCGCGGTCCCGACCGACGGCGTCTACTCGAACTTCTACTGCCAGGGGGTCTCCAAGACCGCCCCGCACCCGGCCGCCGCGCGGCTGTGGCAGGAGTTCCTGTTCTCCGACGAGGGCCAGAACCTGTTCCTGAAGGGGCTTTCCCGCCCGGCGCGGCTGCCCAAGATGGAGGCCGCCGGAACCGCGGACAAGACGTCGCTCGCGGCGCTGCCGCAGGTCCCCGGCGAGACGAAGTTCCCGACCAGCGACCAGATCGACGCGGCCAAGAAGGTCGTCGCCGGCGAATGGGCGAAGGCAGTCGGCTGACGCCATGAGTGCGGAAACCGTCACCACGGCGGGCGGGGCGCAAGCCTCGCCCGCCGTGCCCGTGCGCCCCGGGTTCGCGCGGCGCGTGGTCAAGTGGGTGGTCGGCCATGTCGGCCTGCTGCCGTTCCTCGCCTACACCGGCGTCTTCCTCGGCGCCCCGGTGGTGATGGTCGCCATCGGAGCCTTCCAGGACAACGACGGCGCCTTCACCACTGACAACATCGGCGCGGCCTTCAAGGACCAGTTCGGCCGGTCCTTCGTGACCAGCATCGAACTGTCCGCGCTGACCGCGATCGTCGGCGCCGTGCTCGGCGCGCTGCTCGCGCACGCCGTGCTCGGGTCCAAACCGGACGGTCTGCTGCGCAAGATCGTCTCCAGTGCGGCCGGGGTGCTGGCGAACTTCGGCGGCGTGCCGCTCGCGTTCGCCTTCATCGCCACCCTGGGCAGCATCGGCATCGTCACCAAGGCACTGACCGGGCTGGGCTTCGACATCTATGCCGGCGGCTTCAGCCTGTTCAGCTTCACCGGCATCGCGATCGTGTACATCTACTTCCAGATCCCGCTGATGGTGATCGTGTTCACCCCGGCGCTGGAGGGCATGCGCGAGCAGTGGCGCGAGGCGGCGCAGAACCTCGGCGCGACGCGCTGGCAGTACTTCCGGCTCATCGCCGGGCCGGTGCTGCTGCCGCCGTTCCTGGCCTCGACCCTGCTGCTGTTCGCGAACGCCTTTTCCGCCTACGCCACGGCCTACGCGCTGACCACCGGCATCATCCCGCTGGTGCCGATCCAGATCGGTTCCCTGGTCTCCGGCAACGTCGTGGCCGATCAGCAGAACCTCGGCAAGGCGCTGGGGCTGGGCATGATCGTGGTCGTCGCGGTCGTGATGGCGTTCTACGCCTGGATGCAGCGGCGCGCTTCGAGGTGGCTGGGATGACCAACAAATGGGGCCGCTGGACCGTTCTGGTCCTGTTCGGACTGTACTTCCTGGTGCCGATGGCGGCGTCGATCGAGTTCAGCCTCCGCGACGTCAACGACACGCACAGCTTCGCCTCGTGGAGCAAGCTGCTCGACGAGCCGGGTCTGTTCGCGACGCTGGGCACGTCGCTGTGGGTTGCCGCGGGCACGGTCGTGCTGACCCTGCTGATCATGGTCCCGACGGTCAGCTGGGTGCACCTGCGCAAGCCGAAGCTGCGCCGGCTGATGGAGGGGATCAGCCTGCTGCCGCTGGTCATCCCGCCGATCGTGCTGGTCAACGGCGTGCTCGTGGTCTTCGCGGACGCGCCGGAGGTGATCAACGGGACGCCGGTGATCCTCGTGCTGGAGTACGTCGTCCTGGCGCTGCCCTTCACCTACCGCACCCTCGACGCCGGGCTCCAGGCGATCGCGCTGCCGACCCTGGTCGAGGCCGCGCGCAGCCTCGGCGCCGGCTGGTCCACGGTGCTGCTGCGGGTGATCGTGCCCAACATCCGGAGCGCGGTGTTCGGCGCGGCGTTCCTGAACCTGGCGCTGGTGCTCGGCGAGTACACCCTCGCCAGCATCCTGCTGATGGACACCTTCCCGGTGTGGACGGTCCAAACCGGACAGTCCGAGGCCGGGGTTTCGGTCGCGGTGTCGCTGTTCAGCCTGTTCGTCGCCTTCATGCTCCTGTTCGTCCTGTCCCTCGTCGCCGGCCGCCGCAAGCGTGAGCACAACCTGGCCGCACCCATTGCACCCGCCTCGCAAGGACCCGCGTGATGACTGTCGTAGAGAACAAGCCGGAGACCCGTACCGGCGCTTCAGTGGAGTTCCGCGGCCTGCGTCGCGAGTTCGGCGACGTCAAGGCCCTCGACGGACTCGACCTGGTGATCGAGCCCGGTGAGCTGGTGGCCCTGCTCGGGCCGTCCGGCTGCGGCAAGACGACCGCGCTTCGCGTGGTGGCCGGGCTCGAGCAGGTCGACTCGGGCGAGGTGCTGGTCGACGGCACCGACGTCGTCGGCGTCCCGGCGAACAAGCGGGACATGGGCATGGTGTTCCAGGCCTACAGCCTGTTCCCGAACCTGACCGTGCAGGACAACGTCGCGTTCGGCCTGCGGCTGCGCGGTGCCGGCACGGCGGAGCGGCACAAGCGGGCCCAGGAACTGCTGGAGCTGGTCGGCCTGGCCACCCAGGGCAAGCGCTACCCGCACCAGCTTTCCGGTGGTCAGCAGCAGCGCGTCGCGCTGGCGCGGGCGCTGGCCATCGAGCCGCGGGTGCTGCTGCTCGACGAGCCACTGTCCGCTTTGGACGCTCAGGTCCGCAACCAGCTGCGGGACGAGATCCGGCGCCTTCAGCTGCGGGTCGGCATCACCACCCTCTTCGTCACGCACGACCAGGAGGAGGCCCTGTCCATCGCGGACCGGGTCGGTGTGATGAAGCTGGGACGTCTGGAGCAGTGCGACACCCCGGCGGCGCTCTACGCGCGTCCGGCGACGGCGTTCGTGGCGGAGTTCGTCGGCACGATGAACCACCTGCCCGGCACCATCGCCGGCGGCACCGAGGTCGACGTCGCCGGGCACCGGCTGAAGCTGGCCGACCCGGGGGAGCGCGCCGACGGCGCGGCGGTGCGCGTGCTGGTCCGCCCCGAGGCCGTGACGCTGGAACCGGCGGCCGACGGCCCGGTGCGGATCACCGACGCCAGTTTCCGCGGCGCGGTCACCCGCCTGACCGCGGCGCTGCCGGACGGCACCACGGTGCTCGCGGACCTGCCGAGCGTGAACGCGGCCGAGCTGCAGCCCGGCGCGTCGGCGACGGTCGGTTTCGGCACCCGCCCGGTGCTGCTCGCCACCGACGGGTCCTGAGTGGACACCGCTGGCGAGCGGATCGTCCGCGCCGAGGCGAACGCGCTGGGCTACCACCGCCTCGCCGCGGTGGCGGGCGAGCCGCACCAGGTCCGTGAGGAACTTGCTTCGGCCGGTTCCCGCGAAGGCGAGGTGCTGGTTCGATTCGCACATCTGTCGGACCTGCACGTGATGGACGCGCAGTCGCCGAGCCGGGTCGAGTACCTGGAGCGGCACGCGGATCCTGACTCGCCCTACCGCGAGTACCTCCCGCTGGTGGGTACGTACCGGCCGCAGGAGATGTTCACACCGCACGTCGTCGAGGCGATGGTGCGGGCGGTGAACGGCCTCGGCGCGGAGTTCGCGGTGTCCACAGGGGACGCCACGGATGCCTGTCAGGCCAACGAGTTGCGGACCTATCTGAGCGTGCTCGACGGCGGCGCCGTCGACCCGGACTCGGGCGAGCGCGGCCGCTGGGAGGGCGTCCACGCGAGCGATCCGGCGACCTACGACGTCCGCTACTGGCACCCGGACGGCACTCCCGAGGGCTGCCCGGACGATGACGCGCGGGCGCGGTACGGCTTCCCGGAAGCGCCCGGGACGCTCTCCGCGGCGGCTCGGCCTTTCGAAGCCACGGGGCTGTCCGCGCCGTGGTACGCGGTGTACGGCAACCACGACAACCTGCTCCAGGGCGTCGTCCCGCCGTGGCCGGAGCTTGCCGCGGTGACGGTCGGTTCGGAGAAGCTGAACGCGCTTCCCGAGGGCGACGTGGTGGAGCTGCTGCACGGCTTCGACCAGGCCGACCGGCCCACGATCGGCCGCCTGCTCGACGGCACGTCGGTGCCGGTGACGCCCGATCTCCAGCGGCGTCACGTCACCCGCGGTGAGTGGGTCGACGCGCATGTTTCCTGTCATGGCCACGGTTTCAGTGCCGCCAACGTCTCGTCGGACACCGCGTACTACGCGTTCGACCACGGCGTGCTGAGGTGTCTGGTGCTGGACACGGTGAACCCGCACGGCTACTGGCAGGGCTCACTGGACGTCGCGCAGTTCGGGTGGCTCCGCGAGGAGCTGGCGACATCGGCGGACCGGCTGGTCGTGCTGTTCAGCCACCACCCGCTGCACACGCTGGTCAACGACCACGGCCCGGACCGGCGGATCCTGGCCGGCGAGCTGGCGGCGCTGCTGCACGCTTCGCCGAACGTGATCCTGTGGGTCAACGGGCACACACACGAGAACAAGGTGACCCCGCAGGGGACGTTCTGGGAGGTCACCACGGCGTCGCACATCGACTGGCCGCAGCAGGCGCGGCTGATCGAGATCCGCGACAACGCCGACGGCACACTGTCCATTGTGGCCACGGTGATCGACCACAGTGGACCCGTGGCGTTCGGCGGCGGCGACGATCCGGTGTCGCTGGCAGCGCTTTCCCGCGAGCTTTCGGCGAACTACTGGCAGCACCGCGACGACCCGGCGCGCGAGGAACGCGGTGCGGGGACACCCCTGGACCGCAATGTCGAGCTGCTGATCCGCCACCCTCGGGTGCCCTGAACGGGTGACAATGCCCGCCGCTCGGCGCATTTTCCCGGCCGAACGGCCCGGCGGCTCCGATACTGGGTGCCCACCCATCCGCGTCACCCCCAGACAAGGAGCCGGGACCATGACCACCATCGGAGCCGTCGTCGTCGATCCCCGCCGAGCGTGGCCGCTGGTCGCCACCCGAGGCGCCTTCGCCGTCGTGTTCGGCCTGTTCGCGCTGATCTGGCCTGCCGCGACCGTGCTGGTCCTCGCCATCCTCTACGGCGTCTACGCGCTGATCGACGGCGTCGGCGGCGTGATGCAGGCGTTCCGCGGCGGCGACACCATGCACCGGGCCGCCTACGGGCTGCTGGGTCTCCTCAGCATCGTCGCGGGCATCCTGGTGCTGGTCTGGCCGGGGATCACCGTGCTCCTGCTGGCGACCCTGGTCGGCATCTGGGCGATCGTCACCGGTGTCGCCGAGATCGTCGCGGCGATCCGGCTGCGCAAGCAGATCGAGGGCGAGGCCTTCCTGATCCTGGCGGGCGCGCTCTCGGTGGTCGCGGGCATCCTGATCGTGGTCAACCCGATCGCGGGCGCGTTCGGCGTCGCGCTGCTGGTCGGGATCTACGCCCTGCTGTACGGAATCATGCTGCTGGTACTGGCCTTCCGCCTCCGCAAGGAAGCCGGCGCCCCCGCCGCCGCTGCCTGAGTCCGTTGAGGCCGCCCGTGCCAGACCACGTACCGCCTCAGCAACCCCATCTACCCCACGAGCAACCGTCGTGAGTGGCTAGAAGTGTTCTAACCCTTCTAAACACTCACGACCCCGTCGCGAGGCCCCGGCATCCCGCCTCCGGCCCAGGGGACCCCGCGAGCGCTCGCTGACAGCCGGACAGCGCGCGCCGTAGGCTGCAAGGGTGAGCCAGCCGATCCTGATGACCGTCGACGACGATCCCGCCGTCTCCCGCTCGGTAGCCCGTGACCTGCGACGGCGCTATGGCAAGGAGTACCGGATCATCCGTGCCGATTCCGGCATGGACGCCCTGGAGGCGCTGCGTGAGATCAAGCTGCGCGGCGACGCCGTGGCCGCGATCCTCGCCGACTACCGGATGCCGCAGATGGACGGGATCGCCTTCCTCGAGCAGGCGATGGACCTCTTCCCGCACGCCCGCCGCGCCCTCCTCACCGCCTACGCCGACACCGACGCCGCCATCCAGGCGATCAACGTCGTCGACGTCGACCACTACCTGCTCAAGCCGTGGGACCCACCGGAGGAGAAGCTCTACCCGGTGATCGACGCCCTGGTCGAGACGTGGAAGGCGGTCGGCGACAAGCCGGTCGAGGACGTCAAGCTGATCGGGCACCGCTACAACTCGCCGAGTTTCCACATGCGCGACTTCCTCGCGCGCAACGCCGTGCCGTACCGCTGGTACTCCGTCGACGAGGACGAGGGCCGCCGGATCCTGCAGGCCGCCGGCGCCACCGAGACCGACATCCCGGTGGTCGTCACCCCGGACGGGACCGTGCTCAAGCAGCCCACCGGCAGCGAGATCGCGGACGCCGTCGGCCTGTCGACCCGGCCCGCGCAGGAGTTCTACGACCTGGTCGTGATCGGCGGCGGGCCCGCCGGGCTCGGCGCGGCCGTCTACGGCGCGTCCGAAGGCCTGCGCACCGTGCTCGTCGAGAAGAAGGCCACCGGCGGCCAGGCCGGGACGAGCTCCCGGATCGAGAACTACCTCGGCTTCCCCGACGGCGTCTCCGGCGCGCAGCTCACCGACCGCGCGCGCCGCCAGGCCCAGAAGTTCGGCGCCGAGGTGCTGACCGCCCGGGACGTGGTCGGGCTCGAAGCCCGCGGCTCCGGTCGCGTGGTCCGATTTGGCGACGGCAGCGAGATCGCCGCACACTCGATCATCCTCGCCAGCGGCGTCACCTACCGGGCGCTGGAGGCCGAGGGCATCGGCGAGCTCAGCGGCCGCGGCGTCTACTACGGGTCCGCCGCCACCGAGGCCCCGGAGTGCAAGGGCGAGCACGTCTACATCGTCGGCGGCGCGAACTCCGCCGGGCAGGCCGCGGTGTTCTTCTCGCGCCACGCCACCGACGTCACGATCCTCGTGCGCGGCGAGTCCCTCGAAACCTCGATGTCGCACTACCTGATCGAGCAGATCGCCGGGATCGACAACATCCGCGTCCGCACGCAGACCACCGTGGTCG
>Ga0307507_10004115_pt1 | contig 26493 bp, 23 predicted proteins | sample 7_EM_MG_FD_207223 | JGI IMG/M metagenome (GOLD analysis project Ga0307507, IMG submission 207223) | Populus trichocarpa ectomycorrhiza microbial communities from riparian zone in the Pacific Northwest, United States - 7_EM | ecosystem: Host-associated > Plants > Roots > Unclassified | place...
TTAGCTATTATATAGTTAGGGGAGAGGTGGATAAGGACCCTATAATACCTTATATATTCCTACTATAATATCCGCAATATCCGCAATATCCGCAATATCCACAAAATATCTGCAATATCTGTAATATCCGTAATATCTGCCAAATTCTGCTAGAACTGTAGAGTCCTATTCTACCTAGTTAGGGTGGAAAAGCTCTGCACGGGCACTTTTATCCTTATCGATTGCGATATTTTATGCATTTTCTATTGGATAAGGATATTTTATGCTCGCTTATTCGCATCATCCAAAACCACACTGGGTTGTCCTGCATTAGCTCCATGCCAAGAACTTATAATAGTTGCTAACTACTACACCGGTTAAACTTAGTTAAACCAGTTGCCAAGACTTTAATATTGATTCAATTAATTTAATTAACTAAGCTCTCTGCTTACAAAGCTTTCAATTCAATCAATTTGAAGCCTCAGTTGAGTTGAGTTGATTGATTTGCAACCCTGGCTATCCCTCCACGCACTCGACCACCTCCCTCTCAACCGCCACAATAACCGCAGGCTGCTTCGCAACCGAAACGCTCGCCGCCGCCCTTCTCCGCCGCCGAAGTCGCCATGTACAAAACCCGCGCCATCGGCCCCCCATGCTCCTCGCCGCCGCCCTCGTCACCAAAACTGCCACCCCCCCTTCTTTACCCCGGCCAGGCTCGAAAGTCGTGCTCCTGAGCTCCGAGAGCGGCAGCATCGGGTTACGGCACGAGAGCGGGGGCGGCGGGAATCATGCGCGCCGTGCCAACAAGGCGGCGCTGAATATGTGCAGGAAGCTGCTGGGTTTGGGTTTGAAGGAGTGCGGGGGTTCGCGTTGGGATTGTGCATCCGGGGTTTATGCACACGGAGATGACGAGGGGGGAGGGGAGTGATAAGTGTTGGGATCAGGGGGGCGATGGCCCGTGGGTTGGAGGATTTTTTTGGTGGCCCCTTGCATCTGAGTCGTCCGCTTTGTTGTTTTCTTTTCTTGTTGATGTTGTCTGCTGCTACTGCTACTGCTACTGGCATTTCTTATGGGAAGGCGGTTGGAGCGATACTGACGTGACTGTAGCTGTGACGCCGGACGTGGGGCGAAGCCGCTGGCGGAGTGGGTCGAGACGTTTGAGATGGATAAGACTGGCCAGTATTGGGCGCCTATGGGTGCGGCGTATGTTTCTCGCTCCCCTCCAAAATTGCGGCGGGCTTGTGTTTAACCTTGTGGGTAGTGATATCGGAACGGCAGAGCCTGTGCTTGGACCGAAGGATAAACTGCCTACGCCGCTGCAACTGCCGTGGTGGAGTTTACTGGTAGATGAAGGTCGAGAAGGGGGTGGTTGGATAGAGCTGGGGTTTGTGACCGTGAGGCCCGTAAGTTGGAGCCATGAGTATTATTAACGAGTAATGAATAAGACCTTGATGAGCCACGACCCAGGAGTAAATATAATAGAGAATCTAGTATTGAATTATTATTTGCGGATATCGGCGTATCAGCAGGCGTACTATAAGATGAATTGTCATGGAAAATACATACTCAGAGATAATGGTATCAAAGAGGATATAACGAAGGGCCTCCAGGCTGCGGCAGGATTTCTGTCTGTAGGTTATTCCTCACTTTGAAGTTTCATACTAGTCAGTGTTTGCAAAATTTAAACAAAATCGTTTATACTGAAGTGCCCCAGTCAGTCTACACATTGATGCTATTAACTTTGAAAAGCTCTCGAAAAGGTAGCGTCAGTTTATGAATAGCACTACAGAGTGTATAAATCCAAGAAAAAATTCCGATGTAACTGAGACAATGGCAATGAAAGTATTTGCTGTATAGCAAAGCTCGTGGCAACATACTTCTATGGCACTATCCATGGAGGTAAGTAACAGTATAGAGAATGGATACCGCGCTTGGTGATTATAGAATAGAACCAGTAAGAGTTCAGACGCCGTGGTCAATACGAAAACGTAGCTTAGACAATTATCTACAAACATCTACATTCACCGGTGAAGCCATTCTATCTTGTGCCCATCGAGACGTAGAGTTATTAGTGTTTTAATGTTTTCTTTGTGAATGGCTTTAAATGGCTAACAAAATGGTTCTACAGATTCTTGAATTTAGTTCGGAAGTGCTTCAGACACTCTTTCAGAGTATGCATGGCATGTCGAGGACTACACGAATGAGACATCGACGCGGGAGTAAGTTTCAAGCTTAGATAAATCAATGGTAGTGTATCATGTATTCGTGGTTCTGGTATTTTACTTCAATTACCTTTGCAGTTGGCCATAATCTCGTTAGGTTTCCTATTGAAACATTTAGACGACGGTTTCGCATCTACTTAGATCCACCCCTTCTACCGGCCTCCCTTGGAGGCGATCTCATGCTGAGGGGAAGAGTTAGCAGAATTTTTAAGCCAAGGAACGTGCTTTGATATAGCGATTGGGGTAATCAATAGTCGAGCATTGCAGACCAACGGACATATTGTTCAGCTTCCGGCCATAAGAGAAGACTCTTTTTTTGGATGCGCCTGGGTGGTTGAAAGTGTTCAACGAAAACAACTAACCTGCTTGTCGGGATCCATGCTGGCAAAGCCGCCCTTTGATCCGATTTCCTAGACCTCCTTTGGTCTGTTAGCGAAGTTGGCAGGGTTGGTGTTCTCGGTCATTGAGACGAATCTGGTTTGTTATACGAAATTTGGTTGTGAAAACAACCTCGAAAGCGTAGCGGAGGGTGGTGTTAGGGAGTTTTGTGGCTGATGATAGGATGGAGTCGAATGTAGCTTCATGGACCTGGCTCATATATGCACATTGAACCATGGTCACTATGTCGACTTTGCGTCACATCCAATCCACCCTTGCTGTCGTGATAGCGCGACGGCAGGGGGGTGCCATGCTTGATTCAGCGCGATTGGATGTGGTATGACGTTTGCATGATGCTCACGGCACAGCAAACATTCTAGCCAAAGCGCAATCTGAGCCATAGTTGCTTCTCTGAATCATTAGGGGGAGATATACCCTGCCGATCGTCTAAGTAGGGGGGCGAGATGAGGTTCTCGTATGATCGATTGCTGAAGTTTGGCTCCGGGTATAAGTGTCATATCTGAGTGTTTGAGGTGCTGGATCGGAGTTAGGTGCTTGGGTGCACGTGAGATGGAGTGGAGATCCTTCCTGCTGTTCGTAAAGGCGGGGACGGCGAGCTTGTTCCTGTGTCTTGGCTTTGCGAGCTAGTCATCACGAAGGAGCTGCGAATCATGTCTGTTAATGGGAGGGATACTGTGTTAAGCCGCTTATTTTTACTTCAGCTGAACGTCGCCCTTTTTCGAGCGCGTCAGACATGGTCGGCTGACATGTTAGGGCTTGGAGGCAGAAGGCAGTTGAAGGCAATACTGCCCAGTGTGGAAGCTCACTGCAGGTTTCACAACAGTTGTATACTGTCGATGGAGGCCATATTCCCCGCCCGAGCGAAGCCGTTCATATCTGAGAAAAGGTGTCAACGCGCAGTCACGTGTGGACATATATCTTCTAAACTCTTTCCAGCGTTTCTCTAACGCTCCACCAACCATCACCAGGCACGTTAGGTCATCAGGCTGTCAGATTCTTAAAATCAATAAATACTTGCATGAGGTTACCTATGCGCTTGGGCATCCACCAGATGCAGCCTCTAAGCTCTTTTGGTAATCACTGCGAGCTAAGCCTTGCTACTGGCAAGACACGAGAGTCTAGCCCGGGCCTCAACTTCAGCCCCCAAACGGTCTCCCCAACGAATAAGCTGATTGCTTTATATATCCCTCCCTCCCAAAATCCTTTCAGCTCGCAGGTACCAAACGTGTGCCACTGCCACCATGACCTGGACTGAACCCTGGACCATTCCCGGCATTGACCAGGTCGTCTCCACTCGAAGGATTCCTTTGGTAAGCGGGGTCGTGAAAGAGATCCCAGCAGAAGGTAACTGGCGGTCAAAAATTCCCCGGTCGTGCAGTTGCATATTTCTCGCTTCTGCGCGCCAATGACTGAATTTTCCGCTTAGCGCCTCAAAGCGGAGGTTCGCCTGATACGATTCCTTGCGCATCAGAGAGTCACGAGAGCCTTGTGCAAATTACCATCAGCATGTCTCCCGGAATCTTAGGCTCTATCATATGAGTGGAGTGGCGCAACTATTGCCAAAGCAAATCGAGTTGAGTGGTGAGCTTGCCCAAGTCTTGGAGAATCTAGAACTTGCTCTTCGCAACTGTGGTGTGACCAGTCCTTGACGCTACCCTGGATGGATGCTGTCTGCATCAACCAGAAAGATCATGAGACAGATGCGGGATATCTTACTCTAATGCGCCCTGGTGGTCTCATGGCTTGGCCCAGCTACTGGTGATAGCCACTTGGCACTGTAGAAACTTCAAATGTTATCACGAAGGGTTTAGTGCGAGCATGTCCGAGTTAAAGTTATGGACCCATTGCACACGGCCTTCTGGAACCTTCCAAGAATGATCCGATTTAGCAACTCGTTGAGAAGGTCAGAATACATGATACGGTATGGAGATTTTCCCCTGGATATCATAATTGCTTTATTAAGGCGAAGCTACTGGATGCGAGTCTAGATAAGGCAAGAGATTAACTTGTCTAAGCATCATATATTTCTTTGCGGTGATAAACAGGTAAATGGAATCAGTAGACCTCTGCGACATTTTAGCATATATCAAACAACCATTCACTTGACTACTGGGGGCCTATCCCACAGACTTCACTAGGAGGTTGGAGAGGGAGTTTCTGCCTGTAACCTCATTAGGGTGGATATATCGCACACATACACTGCTACTCGCTATGCCCCTTTTCTATCACTCAGAGCACAGCTTGTGAATTCGTATGAGTAAAGATGAGAATCAGAACCCAGGTCCGAAAGCCTTAGATCCTAGAGACCGTATTTTTGGGATATTAGGCCTTGCGAGTGATTCAGATGAATTGAAGATATATCCGACTACTCCAAGCCTTGTGCAACAATGTACACAAAAGTAGCAATGGCATTGAATATGCAAGGAGATTTAGCTCTGCTATCACTTTCGTTTTCATCAAAACCAGACCGGCCTACCGTTGTGGGTACCTGATTGGCTGGATCTCAGAACTCCCATGTGCTCATTTCCTACCAGGAGATGTTTCTAATCTGCCTTGTGGCACTACTCACAGCGCGTCCAAATTCCTCAAGACAGTGGCCGAGTCATCTTGAGGACTACTAGTGTGCAAGTGGACACAGTATGAGAGCCTAGAAAACAGGTATAAGCTGAATGGGTTGATCTGGCTCAAATCAGGCGCTTGATTTATGGGGCTGGAATGATAAATTTCAGTGAAGAAATGTCAAGCTCAGGAATACAGTATTACAACTTGTTATAGACTTTGCGAGGGTCTCATAACACGATTGAAAGAGCTGCCGTTACGGCCGTACGAATTCTTAAGAAGTAGGACTTCGTTCTCAAACCTACATTGGCCCCCGCTTCGAAATTCGAACGTGATCTTGTCACAACACCGCCAGTATGGTGCACCGAGCTCATCCTCGGGCTATTTTTGTCTCCAATGGGTGGTTTTCTCGGTCTTGGTCCCCATAAAGACCACAAAGCAAATCTCAGTCATTTTCGATGGTGCTGACGTCCCCTTTCATTATCCGCAGTGGCGAGAATGGCCGGTAATAGCTTGTCGGGGAGGCGTATGCGGACAATATAATGGACGGCGAAATTATGGAGAATACTCCGTCGACTGAAGTGTTTGAGCTATATTAAGCTTCATCATGACTTTTTGATCTTTGCTGTTGCTCGCCATTTGTTGCTCGGATAGTAAACAGCTATTCTCATCTCTAAAAAAGAGCGGATGGCCTTACACGGTTCCATTATGTCACCCTCGAAGAGTTCTGCTGTTCCTTTCAACACTGGCTCAGCCATTATGGTAACCCACATCTAATATGACGTAGGTGAGTTTTTTTAAGGGATTCGGCGTTTCCAGAGCCGAATTGCTTATTGCCACTTGGCGATGGCAATCACTAGTGTCTCCGAGGAGCGAGACATGTCTTCCTCGGTTGAATTAGCATGAACGATGTGTTTTAGAGCGGGAAGCTCCATGTGCGCCTGGAGATTTGGATCGGCCGCTGTATCAAAGTAAACGAGATTTGACAGCCCCACGCCGGCAAGATATCATCCTATGGTTCGTCGCGGGTACAAGGACCAAGTGAGGCGCTGTCATCTTTCCAGGACGCAACTGACCGAGGTCGGGCGGTGTAGCTACGCGATGTTGATGGACATAGATCTGGTGTCATGGTGGGTCGAGTTAAATTAACGGACAAATTAATTTCCAGTTAAATTAACGGATAAATAATGACCAGTTAAATAAACGTACAAATAATAACCAGTTAGATTAACGGATAATTAATATCCAGTTAAATTAACGGATGAATAATGTTCAACTAAATTAACGGATGAACAATGATCAAACCCAGTGTTTCGAGTACAGACGCCAACATCGACTGTTGTGGCGTTGGCCAGAAATTGCGCAGATAAATTCTCGTTATGGGGTACATGCACATGTAAATGTACATGTCAATCAGCGATGCGCTCCGCACTGGCTTGGAGCTAGCTGAGAGCCGGCCTCGAACTGGCATGTTTCTCCGCCCTTCAAAGCTTGCATGAAGCTCCAGTTAACTTGTTTTTGGCGCCGATGCCTGCATTTGTCGTGGAACAAGCCGCGGCGGAAAAGAGCGAAATCGGAATTAGATCGCCTTCGACTTGTTGTCGAAACCCAAATCAGGGAGTACTCTCCAGCATCTGACCGCACCATAGATCAGACGACGATAAGACGGGATTCCCCCGGCAAAAGACCGCTTTCAGCATCAGGCGAGCCTTGCGGCGCAGAAAAATAATACAGTGAGTCGGGGGCCGAATGAGCTGTTCGACTGCGGAATCCTGCATCTCCCCATCGAAGCCAAATCCTCCCAACCACAGCCGCTTAGTTTATGGTTTGTGCGGCAAGAAAACGATTAAAATACTTGCGGATTAGTAACAAATTACCCTCAGAGCCACACAATGCAGAAATCTGCTGGCTCTGCGTCTGTCAGCCAAATGGCTTGCATTGGTGCATTGGCTGTTGGAGCTTCTGGCGTCGGGTCTCCACCGGATAGGCTAAGACTAGTGCTGCTTAGCTCGATCCCAGAATAGCAGAATGCGGCTCGACGCACAGCTTCAACCACGATGATAACACCCTCACTACCACTCGTCTCCAGTAAGAATCTCTGTTCCAAGACAGGAACATGGATTATGCTTGACTCTGGCTAAATACGGCCTGCGCTCGCTGTGGCGTTGCGCCAATGAACCTTGCGCACCTTGCATTTACTCGTCCTAAGCTTTTATCGATCTGCAGCCCTACTGTTCAGGCCGCAGCAGCGCCCCGCAGCTGAACAACTGCACTGCCTTGCCATCACAAACTTCCAATCCCCTAATGTCCCAACGCACGCCTTCCCACCTTTGTTTTCGTATTCTGCTGACCACACGTAGCTTAATGTTCCCAAAGCTCGCAGCTTAGATGTTGATTCGCACAGTGCGGGTTCTAATCCTGCGCATCGAGGGTCCCCAAGGCGCTCGCACCAGCCCCCCTGGCGTCCAATCTCCCCCCGATGTGGGGCAGTGCGGGCAGCCTCAGTTCATGACCACCATGGCAGTGCCGCAGATCTGATATGCGATATTTTAGACTCGCAGCTAAGGCCCCAACGCTTGTTAATCCCGCACCCGTGCGTATTACGGCTGGGGAAAGGATCAACCAGATCACTCTGAGCAAAGCACAGCGAGCCGAGAGTATTAAGGCAGCGAGGTTTCCTGCATCAGTTGCTCTTTTTTCTTTCGTTCGTGCAGGGTTCTGTTGATTATTTTTCCTTTACTTTGCATTCGTTTGCAAGTGGTGTCTCGTGTTTCCTTGGTAATTCATAATCCAACATGTTTACGTCAATCGCTACAAGGGCATGCCTATTGGCACTGCTATCTCAGAAGGTCCTGTCTGCTGCTCTCCCTCATGTCGTCCCATTAGGATCAGAGCCTCTCGATGCTCGCGACAGCGTTTGTACCAATAGCCCGACTACAAGGTCTTGCTGGTCGGACGGCTACAGCGTTTCAACAGATATGGACCAGAAATATCCGAACACTGGGGAAACTGTCTCTGTAAGAATACATTCTTCCAAAGCGTATTTTCGCTGTGCTCAGGACAAAGCTAACCATGCAACTTATAGTATAACCTGGAAATTACTAATACCACTTTGTCTCCGGATGGTGTGCAGCGTGAGATGTTGGTGGTCAACGGCCAATATCCTGGACCTGTGATAACAGCAAACTGGGGTGACATTATTTCAATTACAGTGAAGAACTCTCTTCAGGATAACGGAACCAGTATCCATTGGCATGGAATTCGACAGTTGGACTCAAATCAGATGGATGGTACCAATGGTCTCACTGAATGCCCAATTGCCCCAGGTCAGACGAAGACATATACCTTCAGAGCGACCCAGTACGGCACGTCTTGGTATCACTCGCATTACTCGGTACAGTACGGTGACGGTGTACTTGGCACGATTATCATTCATGGCCCAGCGACTTCGAACTATGACATAGAACTTGGAACGCTGCCGATGACTGATTGGTTCCACACTCCGTTTTTCACGGTGAATGCAGAAGCTCTTCATGCTACTACACCACCTATCGCAGACAACGTTCTTATCAATGGTTCTATGACTTCGAGCGCAGGAGGAGCATATGCTACAACTACTCTTACACCTGGCAAGAAGCATTTGCTCCGTCTTGTTAACACTGGCATCAACAACTATCTCCACGTGTCTCTTGATGGCCATCCGTTTACGGTCATTGCTTCTGATTTCGTGCCCATTGTGCCTTACACCGCTGATTCGATTGTGCTTGCAGTTGGTATGTGGATACGCACAGACCACCATTTATATTTTGGACAAGCAAGCTAACGAGTGATGTATAGGTCAGCGTTATGACGTTATAATTGACGCAAATCAAACTGTTGGTAACTACTGGCTGCGTGTCGGCACTGGCGGTGGTTCATGCGATGGTCCAAATGCCAATGCCGCAAATATACTTAGCATCTTCACCTACTCCGGCGCAGCCTCTGGCAACCCCACTTCCACTGGAATTACGCTGCCCACAGGTTGCTACGATGAGACGGTCACACCATGGGTGAAGGAGGACGTACCGTCCAATACGCCCACGGAATTGGAGGTCGGCTTCAGCCAAACGGGGGCTAATGACAACTTGGTGCAGTGGCTTGTTAACTCGAGCGCTATTCTAATCGACTGGGAGAAGCCGACGCTGCAATATGTGATTGATGGAAACACGACATATCCCGCGAGCGACAATGTTATCACGCTCGAGGGTGTCGGTTCTGTAAGTTTCACATCCCCAAAATCTTAAATCTCGAATCATGTCTCATTGTTCTCAGTGGCAATATTGGGTGATCCAATCCGACTCCACAAACCCGCCGCTCCCACACCCGATCCATCTCCACGGCCACAACTTTTTTGTTCTTGGCCAAGGGTCAGGCACTTGGTCCGGCGATCTCTCCACCCTGACTCTGACCAACCCAATCCACCGCGACACAGCTACGCTGCCCGCAAACGGCTTCCTGGTCCTCGCCTTCAAGTCTGAAAATCCGGGCGCCTGGCTGATGCACTGCCACATTCCATTCCATGTTTCTGCCGGTCTGGGTCTGCAGTTCTTGGAACGCCCAGGCGACATCCTGAACAGCATTGGTGATTTATCCGGCTTCAAGGAGGGCTGCTCGTCATGGTCTAGCTACGAGAACAGTATCTCGGGTTTCTCCATGGGTGACTCTGGTCTCAAAGCCCGCGAGCCTATGTCGCCGAGCACACCGCTTGTCCACGCTGCATAAGCCTTCTCGCCCTTACCTCACTCTGTGGCTTATCAGTCATGGAGCTGGCCTCTGGCCGATTTGGGTTAGCGTTGTGGTGGCATCGTTGCTATTCCTCTGGCCTGTTTATAATTTTTTCTCTCGCTCTCTCTGTCTCGTGCGTGCTCAGCGAGTCTTTTGGGTAGGATGTAAACATGGTGTACCTGGAGCATAGAAGGCGTTTTGGGTTTCGGAAAGCGCGAGTTATCTTGCTGGAATTTTTATCTTCAGAAGTTTGGATGAGATTGCATTCGGATACGCGATGTGATGGAAATGTTTGATGGATAATGTTAATGAGGTTAATGCAATTGCATTTTTCTCACATACTTTTATGTGGTTTGGTGATTCTTGATGCTTTGCGCGTGATGGGTGATTTGTATGAGTGGTGAGGTGGTTGGTTTCGACCAGCCTTCGCAGTTCATGGCTACCATCCATCTTTCTTGTCACCGAATATCTTGCTGTTGACCTAATTGCTATTCATCAACTTACCAGCCATTTTATGACTCCAGCCATCTCAATTTCCTAATCAATCACTTGTCATAAGCTTCATGAACGACATATACCACTTCGTCAACCGCTGCGTCCTCGTTCACAACCTTCCCTCCAGACAGCTAGTTCCGCAGCCAACCTTGTCATTTCTGACACCCTTCGACGATATCCGGGCCGGTCCGTCTCACTGCTCCTCCACCTTTTGACAGAAAGAAGCTTTTGCTTTTCCCCCTGCACGACAGCAACGTCGTCACACACGGCTGCCCCTTCCCAATTCGTCTGCAGGTGAAACACGCTTACTTACAGGGCAACTCGCGTGGGTCGCTGCAAGGCATGCGTACGATCTTGTCACACCTAGGCGCGCATGCTGTGCTACTTCGTGAATCGGATGTGGCTGTTGCGCGAGATAAAGCACTGAGCTGGAACAGCGGCGCTCAGTGCACTGGACTGCTACCTAAGCTCTCCGGAAATCGATCGCCAGCGCTGGGACTCCTGCTTTGGGCGTGACTGCATCGTTCGCCCGCATTGATTACGTCTTGTTCGGTGAAGACTTGGAAGGGGGTGGCCGCGTGCGATCGTCGCGCCTTCGTTCTACGATGCCCGGAAATGCGAGGGAACTGGCGAAGTCCGCGAGCTTTGGCCACGGGATCGGCGCTGCGCTGTTTCAGTCGACTATGTGGGAAGGTGGAGTGCAGGACGTAGTAAGCGAGAAAACAGGAGGCAGGATACCCCCGCCGAACACTTTTTGAGACAAGCTACATTCAACTTTGCTTGTTACGAAGTCCTCTTGAAATATTCGCAACAATAAGGCCTCCAACCCAACGTTACTATCTAGGAGTTCGTTGCCGAATTTTCTAATAAGTACCATTACGCGTAACCAATGATCGCAGAGCATCACCGGGCACAGGCGCTCTGCTGTGTCGCAATACGTGTTCGTCGTCTTTCAGCCTTTCAGCTTTGGGTAGGTATATGTAAGCCTATTGAAATGAGTCCTCGGAGGTTAAAAATTTCATTCAGCGTTTTGTATCTCATTTTCTGTTCCAGCGCCATCGTCGCGTTTCCTAGGAGTGCACAATTTTTTTTATTCCTCTCTTCGCTGTTTCTGGCTACGTTTTCTTCTCTTTGGTTGGTTTTTCTTGCCTGTCCGGCTGTCGGGCGGATGGTTGAGACGACTTTCCAAACAATCCCGCCGCCGATTTGGTACTGATTCTGGCACTTTTCAGCGAGCAAATGACAAAGCAATACCTCAGCGAGAGTATCACTATGGTTGATTACTTCATCTTTGCAATGGGGCCTATTGGTATCCTGACTGCTATTATTTCAGCCATCCGGGTGTGCGGGAGTCTTTCCCTACGTGCTTTTATCGGCAGAGCCCAGGAAGGCGGAGGGATTGCAGAGGCAGAATTGCGCTTGTCGACTAGCCGAGATGTCTGTGAGCTGTACAATAATGGCGGTACTGTGCGTGTATTTGGCCGCCCGAAGCTCTTGGTGGTATTCGATCCGTCGATCTGTGGGCTAAAAATGATTCTACACATTTCCAGAGTATATTGAAACCCCTCACAGTCAAAAAGAATGGATAAGAGGCGGCAAAAAGGCTGACGTGATAGATGAAGAAGGCAACATCAACTCTAGCAGTGCTGTAAAGGATTCGACTTCTGGCCCAAAGGGTCGCCCATTTGCTCCGAACCTCGCTCAACGTTGGCATCAAGAAGCATTCCCGTTACGTGCTCTGGGTTATTGCAGTTTTGGGCTTCTTGCTACAATATACGGTCGTAGTCTATACAGTAATCATGACCTATCACCTCAGATGGAAAAAGAATAGCAGCATTCCAGAGTCGTATGCATGCCTTTTGATGATATTAGGAACCAATCTTGTTTGTTCTGAATTCTTCTTTTGTGCTTGCCTTGTAGGGCAAGGCACAAACGAACAGGTCTTTTTAAAGCAAACGCAGCCTTGGACTGGAAAAATGAAAAATGAAGGTAGTGACGAGACGAACGTCAAACCTCCAAAACGCCGGATCGAAACCGAAGAACTCCCGCATATACTCGATACAGCCAGGAAGCCAAGTGCTCGGAGACCAGGTCTTCGATGCTCTTGCGTATTGCGATAATCAAGATCCGTTAGAGGATTACACGACCTCCTGGAGAGGGCAATTGCCACCTTCAGAATTTGCTGTGGGTGGCCGGCGGCATCACATTCTCCGGTTTTATCTTCCAGTTTTTTGGTCTGCGTGGATTACATCCTTCCATCTCGATTACCCAAATAAGAGCGATTGAGAGCAGGGCTTCGGATGCAACGCTTGAAAAGAGAGCATAATCTTCTTGCTAACTACTCCGACGAAGTTATTGGCCATGAGCTTGACTAGCCCGCGCTTCAGATTGGCCGGCAAGACATCGAGAATGACTTAGGAATTAAGCACTTAATACAGAACGAGGGAAACCCGACACCTAGGCTACAACATCGATGCTTCTGCAAAATTATGGGCGTGCCGGAGCAGAGCAAATGGATCGCCCATGACAAACCATCTTCTCCTGAGAGCAGTAATGTCAGTACGGAGTCACATGCAGTGGCTAAATTGCTAAATTACAGAAGTCAGCTTGCGAAGCTAACAGATCCAAGCACTGATGAAACTAGGTTAACTCCCTCCACAAGAAAATGGGATAGTAATACGGTGCAAGTTCCGGAAGAGGCTCGTCGGCTAGCAGCTGTGATTGATGGCACTACAAGGAAAACCTTTTCAGGGGCTAGTGGGATAAAGACAGAATGGAAGAGCGCCTCGTCAATCTTTAGGGGCATTGATTGTACAGTCAATTATCATCCCATCTTCCGAACGGACTTCCACCGCCAAAGGTAACGATGTACACTATATGATAAGTGAGGATGGCCGATATCAGGAAATGATATACTTGCAACTCAAGCGTTCGTATATCAATAGAAGTCCCATTAACGTTTGGGTGCTTTCTGACAGGACAGAGCCTGAAGCTCTCCTGGGGCTCTGGCTCTGGTCATTAAAGTGCGATCCTGCTGTTGAGACATCAGATCTACATACGCAGTTCATTAGACCCAGAGCTACCGAGATTCTAGCAAGGCGGATCATTGCAGCGACTCCACTCGTGTTAACCTATGAAACCCTAGAAGTCGCATTAGTTCTTGATCAAACGACTGACGTTTGAAGCCCTAACTGATTAACAAATACGCCGAAGCTGATAACGACTTCTTGATGTATATATAGAGGCTCTAGAGCCATATTCAATACAGCAGAGTTCTTATTCCTGATCGTCCTGGCCGATAACTCGCTGGTGCTCAAATAGCCAGCGGAAACGAAATGAACATGAATTTGATACTTCGGCTTGACGACGAGACGACAAGCTTCTCTGAAGATGAGATTCAACTGGATAGGTTTGGCAATGTCAGCATTCTATTCACGGGAGACAAAGTCCGCAAGCCGACCCCACGCGAAGGAAGACCTGTTTTAAAGGCCAAGCGGCTATTCAGATGGAATGTAGCAAATTCATCAGAGGGCTCCTCGGCATCTTCTCTACTAACTTCTACTAACTATCGAGTCGTGTCGACCCTTTCACAGAGCTCGCTCTTGCCTCTATGTGTTTAGGAGATCTTCGTATCGTTCAATACGGCCGCCCTGAGTATTGCGGATATTGGTAGCGTAGTCATCAGAGAAGAGTCTTATGGTTTCCGCCTCGCAAATAGCATGGTATCCGAGATTGCAGAGCTATTCACAAAACGTCAGGTGGGGTCTAGAGACAAAGCATTCCTGTGTATCTTGCCACCAGTCATGACCCGGTTGAGATCTCCTGCCGTTGACCGGAAATACCAGGTCAGGAACTCGTGTGTCGATTGATCTATGAAGGAAAAGAGACCATATATACATGAGGTAGATGCAAGCAACAAGGGGGGTAGGTAACAGAGTGGTAGCAAATCCGATTTTGGTCGATACCTGCAAAGGTCTTGATGGCAGCAAAGAAAAGTGCGACTCAGCATCAGCGGCGTGGGGATTGGGATAAGGTCAAAGATCTGCTCAGAGAGGCGTTTCAAACATGCACCAACGCTTCTCAGGGCGTGAATGCCGATGGAGCCCATATCTCTCTTGGAGAATCTGCAGCTGACCTGGTTGAACAAGCTACGATTGCCGTTTGTGAGCTATATAGATGTTCACTAGCCAGCAAGGACCCCGACCTAGGGGAGCAGGAGTGAAGACGACAATTTTGCTATTCCGGTTTTAGAATGGCTATCTAGCCAAAGCGCCTCTCCCTTGGTTGGCTTTTTTAGGGTACTATCTAGCTATAAAGAGATAGCACGTTGGGTTGCTTTGGAGGAAATTGACCGTTAGAGCTTTTCCAGCAAAGTCAACGCCCTACCCCCGACGCACGAGAATATCCTCGAAGCATGCGAGCAAAGCAACCTAACAGAGATCTTATATTACCTCTGTAAACGGACCTGACACATAAAGACAAGTACAACAGAACGGCTCTATCATGTGATTCTGGCCCTTCTGGAACTAGGTGCGGAACCGGACGTCAGAGACTATCATGGGAGGACGCTGTTGTCTTACGCTGCTGGAAGTGGAAGTCTAGAGTCCACGGGGGCCTTATTGGATTCCGGAGCATTCCCGGATTCGCAAGACATATAGCGTCGAAGGCCGCTCTCGTACGCAGCTTTAGAAGGTAGCATCCTCATTGCTGAAAGATTGCTTAGCGATTCATGTGTGCCTTCGGAAGCATCAGAAGCCCTCTCTATGGCTACAGGACAAGGTCATGAAGCTATTGTGCAGCTGCTACTTGAGAAGGGTGCCTACCCAAATGATTATTCGTCTCTATCTCACGCCGTACGAAATAGGCACGACAGAATCGTGTAGATACTACTTGGAAACGGTGCTAACCCCAGTCATGGTGACGCCTTATCGATTGCCACCCAACAAGTGAACACGACGATCGTGCGGTGGCTGCTCGGAAAGGGTGCGGGTGAAGGCCTAGAAGAAGCCCTGGAGCATGCCGTAAATAAGGGTCGGCAAGAGATTGTACAACTGCTGCTCAACCATGGCGCCAATCCAAACCGTAAGAACGCCCTGAAGAACGCCGCAGTACAAGGTCATTGCGAGATTGTACGAACGCCGCCTAGTAAAGGTGCTAAGCCAGACACTCCGAATGTCCTTTCTGCTGTCGCAATGAAAGGCCATGATGAAGTTATACGGCTGCTGCTTGAGACAGGGGCTGATCTAGACATCTTGTCGAACGGAAAATTAGGTATGAGAACTCTGTTTATTAAAGAGAGCTCTAGAAGCTCTCTATATACATAAAATAGGTAACAAATAGAATGACGACGTAGTTGTCATTCGGTAATGGAAACAGGTATTTAGATATTTAATAAGACATTCGATAAGACATATAAGGTAAGTAGCGGGGTAGTAAGACATAGGGTTCTAGTCTTAAAGACAGTTGTAAGATGGTAGTAAGAAACTCCAATTTAGGTTAACACACCCCCCTAGCTGCACAGAGCCTTCTGTGCTGCTGTACAGTACCAAAAAGTTACAATAGAAATTTGGTGTTAAGTTAAAGAAATCCTCCATATAGTTATCTTGCCTAAATATTATTTAAATCAAATCAAACTAGATCCTTAATATTAATAAGGTTTAACTGCTAAATAAACGTCTTATACTTTTAACAAGGCAAAGCCTTTGTTAAGCCGTTATTTAATATTAATCCTTTCTTTATAAACCTCCTTAGCTCTCCCTTAAAGGCCTTAAGCTTCTTCTTATAAGATGTCTGCCATCTAAGGTGTCTTTTTAGTGGCTTTCTTAATATAATTTTATGAGCCTTACTAACTCTATAAGTTATAGATTTGACCACCATTAGTCCTTTCAAAATCAGTCCTTTTAAAATCGGTCCCGTTACTAACTACGGAAGATACTTAATCGCCTCCTCTCCTATATCTACCAGTCTACTTCTATCTGGAATATATTTAAATTATAGTCTTTAATTGGTTGGGGAACTTAAGGACTTAGTAGTTATAGTATTTAATTAAGGTTCCAGCATTAAATTTAGGGTAGGAAGATTATCCTTTAAGGCTTACAAGCCTATTATGTTATTATCTTAAGGATTAAGCTCCTCTTAATTAGTTGCTTAATCTTAATTTCTACCAGAATCTACCTATTAACTTCTACTAACTTCTACTTAAGTCTTATCCTCGTCCTCTAATATACTTACCCCCTTAGAATATCCCGCAGAACTATTCTACTCTAGGGTATTTAGAGCCAAAGACTTTACTATAATGCCTTAACTGGCGATTTTGCTTATAGATATCCTTTTTAATATTGCCTTATAAGCTTTATTAACTATATAAGACTTATTTTTAACTATTATAGGGCCTTTTATAACTATCCTAGTTAATTTCTTAGGCAATTGCCTAATTATATTTATTTCTGCGTATCTAAATTAACTACGCCATAGTCATCCTTCTACCTTTTAATTTAGTAGAGGCTTTAATAATTAGTCTAATAATTACTTTAATGGTTAAGTCGTAAATAAGGCTTTTTATAAAGCGCTCGTCTTTAGCTTATTGTAGGAATACCAATTCACTCCGGCCACGCGGTCGCGTAGCTTAGGCCACGTAACCAACCATCATGTATATTAGCACGCGTATCCTGTAGCTTAGAACCTTAACCACCACCAAATAGACTCACCACTTGTATCCAAGAATACACGTATTGCGTCTATCAAAGCGATACCAACACTGATCAGTGAGCGCGCACAGATTAGGAAATACGCATTAGTTTAGAAGACGTCTAACGCTCCACCTTACGACGGCCTTATTTCAGTTAAAGAGAGTACTAGGGATAATCTGGAAGCTTGATAGCTCGCCGTCGCCTACAGACCCCTATTACTGCTAAGAATCAAACAATAACACTCTAGATTTGGAAGGATATTGCTTCCCACCTTATTAAAAGTTAAGTTTTTGATAACTTGTGTTAACCACCCTCTCTCCCTCCTTACGAACACCAACATACCCCCTCTCTCTCTACGAACACTAATACCCTCTATTAATACCCTCTTTATAACCAGACAAGATGGCTTCTACCCCTAAGAATTGGAGTGAAGAAGCAAAACAATGGAAGAATAGAATTGACGTATAAACCGCAACTAACGACGACGTTACAGACTATATTCAGTTTAAGATATGGGAATACAATAATGACAACTCTATTAATAGTGCTTTATGGGATTTCTTTTAAGAAGACTTCGAAAAGTTTATTATGGATATATTCTCTTAAGCCAGCACCAGAACCCTCAAGAACCTTTTCCTCCTCCTTTACAAGGGAGGAGTGTATATACGCAAGAACGACAAACGTACTAAGCTTGCACAAGTCTTAGCTGACGTACTACTTAAAGAAACTCAACATAAATGGAGCTAAGAAGAATTTAATGAAGCCTATAAAGAGCAATTTAATGGCACCTTTAAGTCTAATATACTCACTAATATATTTATACGCGGCTTAAAGCACAAGACTTTATAAAACCTTATACCTCAATTAATACCCAAAAGTACAGCTACGACGACTTTACTAATGTCTTAACCGACTCCGCTTCTAAGTCCACTATTCCTACCTCTATAGGCCACGATACCCACTATTACTATACCCGTTGCCACAGCACCCGCTTCTATACTAGGATACGGAAAGGAACTAGCAAATGCGGCTAAGTTATACACGGACGACCAGAAATATAGTGGTATTAGCGGAAACTTCAACTTCAAGTTAATAATCTTCTACAATATCTGTAATAGAGCAGATATTCCACCTGGTGCCTACCTTAAGGCCCTCCCTCTTATGCTGATAGGTCTAGCTCTGAACTACTATTATAACGGTAGACTAGCTATCCTAACGTTTAACGAAGCTTGTTGGCAACTTCGTGGTTTCTTTAAAGGTCCTGGATCAGAACGCCAAACCCTTAGTAAATAAAATAAAGTCTTACTGACGGAGATCATAAGTAAAAACGTAGGAAAGTTAACTAGTAATTGCCTTTAGATACTAGTTAACAAGCTCTCCTAGCTACAATATAGACTTACTGCTGAACTACGGACAGTACCGTTCCTTCTTAATAAACTTGTTATGGCTTGCCAGGGAGTTCTAGCCTATAGATACGCTGTATTGGACCTACTAGACAAACTCAGTTCTCTTATTAACAAGCTTTAGTTATCCATTACGGCGTATAAAAAGGAAAACGCTATATAGATAGAGCAGACTTAGGCCTATTTTATAGACCGCAAATACTTTAACCACAACCAATATAACCGTAATAACCGTTCTGGCCTACCACTGAGAGGTAAACTACGCTGCTTTATATATAATAAAGAAGGTTGCCGTTTATGGAAATATACTAAAGAGGAACGTAATAAGTCTAAGGCTAGATTTAAGACTTAATACAAGGATACGTTCTGCAAGTTCAATCGCCGCTTTAATGAACGTTTAAAGCAGTACATTGTTGATTACAAAGGAGAGGATAGTTTAGGAGATAAACTTAAAGAAGCCTTTTAAGCAGTTACTATTAATATTAGCTCCAACGGCAATACAACTGACTAGAATATTGAACAGGATATCTGCCAGTACTTTACCTCCTTCGGCTAGACTACCCAGAATGAAGCAGCCTCTATAACCGCTGAACTAGCCAATAAAGCCTTTATGCATTTAATTATAGCAGTAGATAATACAACCGATTTATCCTCTTTTAACCAAGACCCCTTCGCCTATAATATAACTACTTGGTATACATTAAACAAGTTTTTAGGTATAATGATTGACACAAAAGCCTTAAAACGCTCCATGGCTAGATACAGCCAATTTCTAGCATTTTAGAAGTTCACTAGTATACACCTAAACACCTCTACACAAGGCAAAGTCAATATACAGTTTGGAATAGGTTTAACCTCCTTAATTAGCTTAATTGAGATAATTACACCTATCGGCATAGTTAAGTTCTATATTGTTCAAGTTAATACCCCATTTTTACTGTATTTGGCAGACATGGACTAACTATAGGTGTACTTTAACAACCTTAAGAACCTACTAGTTGCCCCTAGTGGGGATATACTAACTATAAGACGTTTCGGGTATCCTTTTCTACTTTAGAACACTTTATTGGAAAACTACCTAATAGAGTCTTTTAACCAAAACCCATGTTACCTAACTTACACAGAACTACACCAACTTCACTATTGTTTTGGCTATCCCTCTGTTAAACGCCTTAAACGCGTACTTAAGTGTTTAGGCTATAATGTTGATAACTAAGCCCTTAAATATCTTACCCGCTATTACTTATTTTGCTAGAAACACGGCAAGTCACTAGGCAGATTCAAGTTCACTCTATAAGACAACGTTAATTTTAACTATTGCATTATAGTTAACGTGATATATATTAACTTAATGCCACTTTTATATATCATTAATAAAGCTACCCGCTTTTAGGCTGGTAGATAGCTACAGAACATTAGCGCAAAACACACATGGGATACACTGCGAGTATGCTAGATTAATACTTACTTAGGCCCCCCGGACCTTATCACCACAGATACTAGAAAGAACTTTATCAGTAAAGAATTTAAACAATATGCTGCAAATATGGGAACAACCGTAAAAGGCGTACCAGTCAAAGCCCACAACTTAGTTAGTATGGTTAAACGCTACTATAGACCCTTACGGCGTGTCTACCAGATCATTACAGCCGAAATCCCTGGAATTAATAAAGATATAGCCCTACAAATGGTATTTAAAGCCCTTAACGACTCTGCTGGCCCTAATGGCCTTGTTCCTACTCTCCTAGTTTTTGGAGCCTACCCACGACTTATTAATACTGACGCACTTTTACCTACGGTTAGTCAGAGAGCCAACGCCTTAAAGAAGGCAATGGAAGAAATTAAGAAAATACGAGCTAAACGTCAAGTTGCGGACGCTTTAAGCACTTGTAATGGCCCTAATACGACCACAATCTATAACCTACCCCTCAATTCGCCTGTATTAGTATAGAGAGAAGGTAATATAGGTTAAGCTAGATTCTGGTTAGGCCTATATCCCCTCCTTAACGTCAACGGTGAAACCTATATAGTAAAGCTACCTTACGGACCTACCAACTTCCGCAGCACTGTAGTTAAACCATACCTTATAGATCTAAAGGATGAGCTAATAAACCTAGAACTAGAGCCTAAATAACAGCCTAAGCTATCCTCTAAAAGACTACCTCTAAATAGCCCTTAACCTAAACCTATTAAACGCGGCCGAGGCAGACCACGCAAATACCCCACTCAGGTTAATACCGCCGATATTTTAATATCTATTTAAGAAGATACTAACCATAATAGCCAATTCACGGCTTTACGTCAGAAGGAGATTACCGGACTACTTAAGAAAGGCGTCTTTAAGATCGTTAGCCTCTAGGAAGTGCCTCAAAGAGACCAAATCTTTAACTTACGGTTTGTTGATAAAGTTAAGAATATAGGCACTAGTAAAGCTTTTAAAAAGTCAAAATTAGTTATATAAGCCTATAACGACCTTAATAAGGATCTTGTGCTAACTTAGTTACCCACTATTTAACGAGTTAGTTAACGCCTTATTCTTAGCATTACAGCTATGCTTTAGAACGACCAAACATACTTATATTTATAGGATATTACCTAAGCCTACGTCCAATCGAAATCAAAGCTAAACCGTAATTTCTATATTTGGCCCCCTCCTAAGCTTAGCACAGAACTTGGCATAGCAAAGGGTGGTATATTAAAGGTAGTTAAGCCCCTATATGGAGTGCTAGAAGCAGGCAACTACTAGTTTACTACATACCATACCTATCACACTAAAGAATTAAGTATAGATCAATTAACCTACGACCCTTACCTATTGTACAGCAATAACTACTCCTCCTTTGGTATTGTTGGCCTTTAAACCAACGATACATTAATCCTGGCCAACGCTGAATTCGCAGCTATGGAGCAGGATAAGCTTGAAAAGGCGTAGTTCGCGTTAAAGGAACGTAAACCACTTATAGTTAAATAACCAATTAAGTTTAACGGAGGCCTGATTACGCTCCTACCAAACGGAGATATTACCTTAACTTAAGAGAACCAATGTAAGAGCTTAGCCACAGTTTAAGTTAAGGAGCTAACCTCAACCACGAGCTCCAGAGGTGTTGTTCGCCAGATACTAACACCTAAGGAGTAATACGTCGCTCAACAAGCTAGAGGAGCGTATATTGCATCTATATGCCAACCGGAAGCCGCTTTTAACCTATTATTTGCGGCCCAGACAACAAAACCTAACAAGAATAGCGTTAAGGCCCTTAACAAACGCCTATAATGGCAAGTAGATAATTAATTAAGAGGCCTTAAGTTCGTTAAACTCAACAAAGATACTTTACAACTCTTAGTGTTCACGGACTCCTTATTCGCTAATAACAAAGACCTATTATCCCAAATAGGCTTTGTTATAGCACTAGCCGACTTAATAAACAAGGCTAATATCATATACTGGTCCTTAATTAAGTGCAAGAGAGTTACTAGAAGCGTACTAGCCTTAGAACTATACGCTATGGCTTATAGGTTTGATATTAGGGCTGCACTTAAGTCTACAATTAAAAAGTTACTCTAGATAACCCTACCACTTGTTATCTGCACCGATTTAAAATCACTGTACGATTGCCTCGTTAAACTAGGCACAACACAAGAGAAACGCCTTATAATAGATATTATATGCCTCTATTAGTCGTATAAACGAAGAGAGATCACGGAAGTTAAATAGATTAACGGCAATAGCAACCCCACTAATGCTATGACTAAGAGCAAGGCGTCTACAGCCCTGAGGCAGTTAATTGATACGAATTATATTTATTGGCAGACCGTTAAATGGGTTAAACGAATAAAGGAAGGATAGGAGGGTAGGATATAAAGGGAGGGAAGCTAAGGTACTAAGTTACAGGGAGTATTTAACTAATTTACGGCACCTTAGAGTGCCCCTAGTATAGGAATACCAATTCACTCCGGCTACGTGGTTGCGTAGCTTAGGCCACATGACCAACCATCATATATATTAGCACGCGTATCCTATAGCTTAGAACCTTAACCACCACCAAATAGACTTACCACTTGTATCCAAGAATACACGTATTGCGTCTATTAAAGCGATACCAACACTTATTATATTTAATAGTAATCTAACTATAGTAGTAGTCACAGTAGGCGTACGTCTTATTATTGCCGTAGTAAAGAGTGTTCTTGTAACGGCTCGTATAAATACCTCTAAACCGAAGCTTGTGGATTGCTATCTAATAAAAATACTAAGCTAAGGAGGAGGAAAGGTGGCTATAAGGGCTTGTATAAACAAATAGGTAGCGCGGGCCGCCAAGGCGCTAATAGTAGACGAGCAAATAGTAGGAAATAGTACTAGACAGTATTAAACAGTATTAAACAGTATACTAGGTGGCAAAATATAGCAGAATTTGGCAGAATTTGGCAGGTAACGCGCTCTAGCACCATTACATCACCCCCCCCCCTCTTAAAAAAGCCTGCCCTTAGGCGTTGTCTAAGCTCCCTATTATTATCTAAATTGTTATAATTATCTAACCCTTCCTCCTAGTATTTAATCTAGCTGTCTAATTTATATAGTGGTCTAAGGAGGTTAGGGTAGGCTAGGTAAAAGTCCCGTAGCTTATAGGGGAAGTACTTAAAATTAGATGAGGGGTACTACTCTAGGTCATCATTATGGCCTACCTAGCTTGCGCGGTATTTTAAGATATTGCGGACCTTTTTTACTGCTAGGATTTCTTTAACTTCCTATTTTTTATCCTTTACAATCTGGATTAGTAGTGGGGGGTTATTATACTATCCAGGTAGTAGATTACCTATATCCTTTTATAGCCGGTCCAGAGAGAAAATAGGGTGGATCTTTATTAACTCTAGTAGCTTAACCTTAAAAAAGTGTCCTACCTTTTAAAGAGTCTTATATAGGCTAGCTATTTAGTAGTTTAGCTTGCGGCTTGGCCTCTAGGTTTTCTAGTTCTTTATTAACACCTATACCTTATCTCCTACTTTGAAGTCTACCTTACAACAATATTAGTTTATATTAGACTCCTTCTCTTACGCCTTTCTTATAATTATTTAAGCAGTCTCCTAGGCTCTATGTATTCTCTTAATAAATGCCTAGGCCTTCTTATAACTAAGGCGTTCGCGGGCTATAGCGGGTTTAGTAAGCCTATCCTAATTAAAGGATATTTATGGTGTATACCTGTAGAGTAGTTTAAATATGGATATCCCTATACTATTATGGGGGAGTATAAGCTATACATAGTCCATTATAGGCAGTAATTCCAACTAGTTATTCTAATAGTAGTCTATAAAGGAATATAGTTATTAGTTAAGGTACTGGTTTATAATCTTAGTTTAACTATTAGTCTAGGGGTAGAATATAGTAGAGAGCTTAATCTTAATCCCAAGGATATAGTAGAATTTATTTTAGAAATCTAATATAAACTAGGGACTATAGTTAGAGATAATTAATTTGGGGGCACCATAGAATTAATAGATATTATTAATGTAGAGGCGGGCCATATCCTTTACAATTATGGTCTTAAAATATAGAAGGGAGACAGATTGCTTATATAATTGGTTAATTACTATAAAGGCCGTATTATAGCCGTAGGCGTCCTTTAGAAATAACTTAAAGTCTATTATAATATATTACCAAGGGCGTTCTAGAACTAGCAGCAGTTATAGCCAACTAGGAGTTTAATTTCTAGAGGCATCTGCGCGTCTATAGGTATAGTAGTTCCTAATAAATCGTGCTATATTAGGTAGAAGTCCTCGCCAGTAGTAATAGGGCGCTAGTAGTTAGTAAGTCTTATCTTAACTAGGGTATACCATAGAGACTTAACAGTAGGCTTTATAGATTAGCTCTATCTATAGGTTATTAATATCTAAAACTATAAGCCGTTCCTAGTATAAGAGCAGTCCTTCTTCTATTTTTAAATTAGGGTTACCTTTTATAGCTTAGTTATAGAGGGCCTTTAGGGAGTTAGCTATACGGTTTATAGTTAGGATATAGTTAATTAGCCCTATTAGTTTATCCAAGACTTCTCCTTCTATAGGTGCTAAATTATTCTATTTAGAGTCTAGCTCCTTAAGGATCTATAGGTTAAGCTATTTAGGGTAAAGGAGGGCGTGTATCCGGTATTAGGCCTTTAGCTTATCCTAAGGTCCTATATCTTGTTCCCTTTAGGTTAATATATTAGCCCTAGAGTTTTGCTTATTAGAGTAATATATAATTATAAAGAAGAATTAGGAGAGTATTTTAGCCCAGTAGGCTTGTTATTTAGTAAGCTGCTTTATAGTTATAAAGTACTCTAGGGCTTTATAATCCGTATATATCTTAATTCAGGAGTTTATACCTTTTAGCTCTATACGCCATTAGGATAGCAATTAGATAATAGCTAGCATTTCTTTATTATATACTTTATAGTTACACTTAGCTAGGTCTATTATTTTTAAAAAGAAAGTAATAGGGTACTATTTGCTATCTAGATATAACTGTAATAGGATTCCCGCTACAACTCCATTAAAATCGTCCATCTCCAGTATTAATTTAAAGTCTAAGTTATAGTAATAAAGGATTTAAGAAGAGATAAGCCGATCTTTTAACTCTCTAAAGGCTTCCATACAGTTATTATTAAAGACAAAAGGTGTGTCTTTCTAGGTAAGTTATATAAGAGGCTTTACTATAACTCTATAGTCGCGGATAAATTAGTAATAGAAATTATAAAAACTAAGAAAGAACTGGATCCCCTTTATAGTATAAGGGGGTTTTCAGTTATGGATTACGTTAACCTTCTTAGAGTCGACTTTAATTTTATCTATACTTACTATAAACCTAAGGTACTTTATGCGTTTTACCCTAAATTTATATTTCTTAATATTAACTTGCAAGCCTATACCCCATAATCTCTTTAGGACCTTCTTAATATAAACTTAGTGCTTAAGTTTATCGTCTAAGTATATAAGAATCTCGTCTAGGTATGCCATGCAGAATTTATTAAGGTAATTAAAAAGAACGTTATTTATTGTTGGAATCACGGTGGGGGGGGGGGTTTTGGTTTCAATCAATTCGTTCTCTTCTTCTACTTCTATAGGTGGAATTTGATGGATCTCCTAAGCTCGCTTAGCTCACGTGGTCAACCCAATTGGTTACAAGCAACTGTGTCTACTATATTACAGAACCTTATTTAGACACTAGCAACAACTAGAAAATAAGAGAAAGAATAAAAGGATACTGGTAAATAAGTCCGTAGTCTCTATCCTTCTCCCTTCACAAATTCGGTCCAAAACACCTCCGCCTTAGGGTCGCCGTAATAACTAGGACAGGGTTCTATATCAAAGTAGAAGTTTAAAGCTTCCTAATTTTCGTTATCTTCAGTATCGTCGTTACTACCCTCAAAATTGGAGATATATTGACGTATTCTTCGGTCCCTTTCGTCCTTTATATGGTTCATAGACCAACATCCAGATTTACTGCATACAAAGCACTTTTTGCCCTTATTACGGTATTAACGGTTAGGGGGGTAGTATCGTTAGTCAGAGGAGTAGTATCGTCGGTTAGTATAAAATGATTCAATCTCTAGTTCTTGTTTACCGTACGTCGCGATTAAGGATTTGATGTCGCTAATAAGGCCAGCAAGGGTAGTAGCGGGTCGAAAGTAGGCTGGTTTACAAGCTGGTACGTCTTGGCACGCAGTAAGGAGCTTATTATAGAATGTCATGTCATTTTGGAGGTCCTTTACTAACCTATGTTATAGCTGCCATATCTCGTCAATTAATATCTAAAATGCTTGGCCTATATCAAGTCCTTTTTAAGCAGTAACTTGTTTAAGTGTAATTGCATTCCACTTTAATAGGATATCGCGTTTGTATTCGTCGCCTTCAAAGTATAATTTAAGGCCTATGCATACATTCTCGAGAAGGTTAAGATCTTTAAGGTAGGTAAAGTAGTATTTAAGAGCAAGGCCGCGGAGCATAGTAGGAATA
>Ga0307507_10004116_pt1 | contig 26490 bp, 24 predicted proteins | sample 7_EM_MG_FD_207223 | JGI IMG/M metagenome (GOLD analysis project Ga0307507, IMG submission 207223) | Populus trichocarpa ectomycorrhiza microbial communities from riparian zone in the Pacific Northwest, United States - 7_EM | ecosystem: Host-associated > Plants > Roots > Unclassified | place...
ACCGCGCTCCCCCGGCCGCCCCCCCCCCCCCCCCCCCCCCCCCCCCCCCCCCCCCCCCCCCCCCCCCCCCCCCCCCCCCCCCCCCCCCCCCCCCCCCCCCCCCCCCCCCCCCCCCAATGCGCCGATCCGATGCAGATCAGAAGAAGATGAGGAAGACTCTGTCTATTCAAACTACCAAGAAAAGAAGCTATATATACACGAGAAAGGTATAGGCAATAAAGGGGGGGGTACAAGGGGGGTGCAGGCAACTGGAACAGGAACAGGGTAATCGGCAAAATCCGACCTGGATCGACGGAATGTCTAGGCTCGGTTTACTGCACATAATGGCATTGAACCCAGTCACCCCTCCCTTATGGGAGCATAGCTAATATGTAGTGGAAACTCTAATGAGGTTGTAATTGACTATCTAAAATTTTCTATTCAAGTTATATTGAGATTCTGCCAGCAGGGGTGGAAGCTAGTATCATAGCTCTAATGGCTTCCATGTAAGGTATCAGAAATGACGCTAGAACAGTGAAGGCCTTTCAAAGTAGAGAATTACCAAAAATTTGTGTTTGACCAGAAATCCATTGTAGAGGCAGAGGTTTTCCATGATTGAGGTATAGGAACGTCATCTGAGTGTCTAAAAACTATGGCTTGTGATCCAGTAAAATCGGATGCTGCGTCCGCTAGCCAATTATTTCTCCTATGTGGTATAGGAGATTGGTAAATGGGAGCTGCTGGGATATCTGTCGAGGGCATCCGGTTTCCTGCTGATGGTTGGGGAGGATGGTATCCAGGGGTTACGGGTCGATATATAGAGGGTGGCTGAACTGCTCCCATTGGAGGTTGGGGAGGATAATACACGGGAGCAATAGGTTGATACATAGAGGGTAGCTGGAATCCCGCCGAGGAGCGTTGTGGAGTTCCTGCTGGAGGCGCGGGAGGAAAATATGTGGGAGCGGCTGGCTGGTACATGGAAGGCCGTGGCATTCCCGCAGAGGAATGTTGTAGGTTCCCTAGCGGAGGTTGAGGAGAATGATATGCGGGAGTGGCGAGTCGATATACAGAAGGTGGCTGAAATCCTGCCGAGTAGTACTGCGGGATTCCTGCTAGAGGTTGGGGTGAATGATATGTAGGAGCCGCTGGCGGAAAAGTAGAGGGCGGCTGAATTACCCCCATTGGAGGCTGATGTGGATGATACGCGGGAGCTGTTGATTGATACATGAAGAACGGCTGGTTTCTCGTTGGTGATAAGGGAGCCTCAGAATAGCGTCTGCAAGAGCGCCGTCTGTAAGATGATCGAGGATCTCGATGGTAAGAAATTTTTCGTGGACTTAGATGGAGCTGAGTGGAGGACTTTATGTACGATTAATTGAAATATTGTTGCAGGCAGAATAATTAGGAATCAGCATTGATAGTAGAAACAACTGCTCAATTTTTAGGAGGGGTCTTGACGAAAACCCTTGCAGCCAACCGCAACTGCAGCCACACGAAATCTCTGCTCCGGCAGCAAGGACACTCAAGTGTGGGGCAACGCACACAAAAGAAATCCAGCCTTCCTTGGAGACTGATAGCTGCAATTTTGCGCTTCGTAAATTAACACCGTCCTAGTATTCAGATCTTGAGCGGGATAATACTCACAATACTCACATTATACTAAAACTTAGTAGTAGTAAATAAAAGCCAAGGACTTATAAGGAAGGTCAGTTATCGCGGAGAGGTAGGTTTCGTTCTGTATTACTATCTTTACCTTTCGAAACTCCAAATTCCGTTTAGTGTTTCCTATCCCTTCCCCTGGTAGGGTCCTACGAGGGTTAGTCCGTGCGCGAACACCAGAATCAAAAGTACGTGTATGGTCACGAAGCCTTGATCCTATTAGTTCTATTGGCTGGCCCTTATCGATAACCGTAGGACCCATTTTACCAGGGGAAGGGATAACTTAGTATTATAGGTGCATAGATTGAGATGACAAGCTTCGCACCAGACAAACCCTAAAAGGTAAGCGAGTGAGTAGCAAGATGCCAGGCACGACTATGCGGAACAATATTTATAAGCGAGGTGACTTCGTCACCCGACAATGGATCATCTTTCCAAAAAAGACAGCGATATATTACGTATATTTCTCTTGACCACTGTAGAGTGGAAGATCCCGCCATGGAGTGAACCTTTCAGGATTGTTGTTTCCAATAAAAACTAATATTCCCTGAAAGAATTTCTATCATACTGACCGATAATAGTGTGTCGTTGAAGTCCATTTGTTTCTTGAGAAGGAATCCCCAGGAGGACGCTTGGCCAACTACCCCGCAAACGCCTCATGCAAGTGATTGCTCGAAATGCAAGCCGCGAGCGTCATTCGATAACTTAATGGTCATCGTTCCTTATCTTCTGATATGACAGTTACGCGCATTAGTGTCTTGTATAAATATGCCCCGCAGCGTAGGATCATCATGATGGCCAACTTCTAGCATCACGTTTAAAGAAGGTTATAGTCCTGATCACCTTTCTCATTGCTCAGCTTCTGATTTCTTCTTTACCTCTGCCCTGTCCAGCTCGCTTACTCCATGGAGACCCATGGAAAGGAAAAATCCAGCACCCTCGGACTGGCGCAACTTTTCAGCACGTGCGTTGAATGCTTTGGGCTGATCCATCCCAGCAAAGACTGGGATCATATGCAACGACTTCTCATTGCGCAGCTTGGTATACAGCAGGCTAGACTACTAGTATGGGGCGACAATCTTGGTATCTGCGACACTGGAAACTCTCGCGACCCTCGGCTCGACGATCCTGAGTATCGACTCGACATCGAACAAGCATTGCAAAGCATTATCGACAGGCCTGTATACACTGACAGAGCCACTCAATTCGAGAAACATGGGCTGAAACCGCCAAAGAAATTCACCAGTGTTTATCAACCAGCACTTGATAGTGCCAGGTTGGAAGCCTTTCGAGAGAAGCTAGAAATCCTCCAGGAACACCGATGGGAGCAGAGGAGAGGCATGAGTATTACTATCGCTCACTGGTCAATCATCGATAGTGGGAAGTTTCAACCTTTCTTACGCCTGATTCAAGAGAAGGTCAACGCCCTGGTTGAACTCGTGGGTAACGAACAACAGGTGGATCGTGGTGTAAAGCATGATATCAAAGCCCTCGGGTGGCATCCGATCTTCGACAAAGCAAAAGCAGCAGCTGATATGTCAAAGTTACGCCTCATCAAGGAAGCCTGCGCGACGGATTACCCAGATTATGCTGCCGCAACCGAAGGCGCCCTAGAGTATCTCGACAAGGAATGGAAAGACAGCTATGAGGAGATCATGGGGCGTGGCACTTCTAGCTCAGAGATACCAGGCGCTGCTGCGTACGTAGTAAGAACAGCCCCCAGCCAGCTTAAAGCAGCATACGCTCCACAACGTCCCAAACTTCCGGGATTCTTTTGTCACTTCAGGCCCAAGAGTTGGCGCAGAAATTCGAAGGGAGATGCACATTTAAGCGGCATTGATGAGGCTGCCCAGCGTTCGCAGTCATACGCGCACCCTACCACACAGCCAGGCCCGCCTTTAGCCCCTCAAAGGTCGAAATCAACAGTGACCGTTCCAACGAAACCTGGATCTTCCGGCAACCATGCTCAGCAAGGCGCCGATGACCAACTTACACTTGTTGGGACGGCAAAATTGAGTGGTCAGTCGTCTATGGAGCCTGTGGCTTCGATGGTATCTCGCCATGATGAGTGGAAAAGCCCAGTTTGAACAGGAAATTGGGCTAGCAAAGCCTTAGAATAGATATCGTGGAGTATTTATTATGAGAAGTCTCCTATGCGGTAGATCAAAGTTCATCATAAATTTTCTTCGTACGTCGCGTTCCACTCTAGTCAGTGATCTTGTTGGATTGTCGGCAATATGGCGTGGATGGCTGGATCCAATTTGCTTTGGCGGTGGATCTGCTAATTTAATTGGTGGCGCGGAGTGGATCTTGAAGCTTTGGACTCCTGGAGCGCCAGTTCTATACCCAATTAGAAGAAGGAGGCTGAGGAGGAAGGACCAATAAGGTGTCAAAGCATGGTGTTGAGCCAATCGGTGGAGCTCGGAGTTCAAAAATAGGAGTGTTTTCCATACAATCTCGGGGACCGTCCATATTGCTTTCCTTCCTACGTCCTTCCTCCATACGCGGTCGCGCTATGGCTCTATTTTGCCTCCCTCAATTATATAGAACGATATTTTCCTATAAGCGCAGCTGCGCCCACCCGCACAAGCCTCTTCCGCTCGTAAGGCTGCAGAAACTCTGCCTTAACCACCTGTGGTAGTTAGTAAGGCTTAGGGTAAGGGCCTTAAAGAAAAGTTTAACACAATCGGAGGCTTTGAGGTAGAGGATGCACTTAGCGATAAGGTAAAAGTTATTAAGGACGATAAGATTATAGAGGGAGGCTCAGAGGGAGGTGGTAAGCAAATCTAATACCCTTTTTAGTAAGTTCAACTACACTCTACTCAACCATAACACCAAGCCTATGTCAAGACTTACTATATATAGTATATATCTACACTGGAGCGCCGTGGCGATCCTGGCGGCAAATCGTCTTTTTGGTGGATGGCGTGGATTTGGCCTCAAACCACGCCACGCCAATCCAACAAGATCACTGACTCTAGCTATAGCATCTTATTACTAAGCCTTCGAGACATATATCTAATAACAGCGGGACGGTATTTTGCAATGTCTTATTTAGACATCTTCGAGCAGTAGAACAACAGCTTAAGAATTATTTAACTGTCTAATACGGTCCATTAATAGAATTCTTCTAGAAGCTGCTCTTCTATATATGTTCAATGCTAAACTCTAAAATATCACACTAAACACGTTTATTTCAATTATAACTATTTAGGCCCTATTATCTAAAAGATCTATAGGTATTTACGTCTACGATATAGACCTAATCTACTATTTATATACAGCTTTAAAAGTTCTTTTAGTCTAAACACAGTACAGTCAAATCTCTTTAGTACGATACCGTTTGTTCGGCCGAGCATATCGTAATACCAATGGTATTGTTATATCAAGAGTCATGTGTTAGGTGAATAAGTAGGAAAAAGAGGAGCTTAATACCTAAAAAGGCTTAGGATATCTACCTCACGGGCCAAATAGGGCCCTCCCCCATACAAATTCTCTACTGGTTATACCGATATTGGTGGTAGGTGCTTGACGATATTGTCAAAAGTCAGATTATCGTAATTGATCAAGGGGTGTAGATCGTAATGCAGAGGATATTGTTATATAGGCAGCGCATGAATTCGTCTTCCTGGATAACGACACTGTAGTGGACAAATTTGAATGGAAGCACCACGTTCCTGCAGAATGGCACGATGGAATTTTGGGTCTTTCTCACTTAAAGAATGCGCACGGCTGGTGATGCTCGCCGTAGAGCTGTTCTTGACATAAATACCGACGTCATAATAGTACCCTCTTCCTATGAATGAGAACAACTTCCTGTTGAAGTTTTCGCTCCTTTAAACACGACTAAGAGGAAATATGAAATTGCCATTCCACATAGCCTCACAGGGTCTAAGGATAGCTGTTATCCATGCAAAACGGCCCCAAACGATCCCGGAGCAGATGACGTTATTCTTGGTAGAATGTTCTATCGGCCCATCACTCCACAGGTTTTCGCGCTGAGGGTCCGTCATTTACTTAGTCTGCAATGGTCTCACACTCCTCGGCTTTCTCATATCAACCATCGCGATTAGCTTTTGAGGTGCGACACGTTAGGCGTTACTCGAGGGTTATTCAACCAGCCAAGTGACGTTTAGGGCTAAACGAGAACAAGGCGGTTTGGATTTGGTTATTTCATGCAAGAAAATTCGTGTCTATTTCTGATATCCCTTGGTTTTACGACGTGGCTAGTCATTCTGGGTATTTTAGCGTGGAAGGTTCTTACTTGGAGTTGGCTGGTGGAGGCTTTTGGTCAAATTTTAGCGTATATTAAACGTGCGGAATGATTTCCTTTCGTAGAAATGTAATGCTTTGGCGAGTGGGGCCAGCTGCAGTGGTGGCCTCACAGCTTGCATGCCACTCGTGCTCTGACGCGAAACACCATTGCATGGGCACTACGATACGTGAACAGCCCCATCTCCGTTTTCAAAGTTAGGATATCCTACGCTGACTCTAACCTAGATATTGAGCTCTTTGTGAAGCCTCAGTAGGTGCAGTTGTAGCAGCTCTAGATGTCGACCTGAGTCAGGTCGTCTTTCCACCCGACTCAGTTACCTACCCCTTGACTCGGCCACCGACTCGGTCACCGACTCCCCCCCCCCTGTACCTGCATCTACCTTATGTATATATAGTCTCTTTTCTTCATAGAATTAAGGGACACACGAGTCCTTCTTTTATAACCTACTTTTTGCGGTCAACAGTTATGAGCCTAGGGTTGTTTCCTATACACCAATTATTCTTTTAATCAGCTGTTCCTACAGGCTCGTGTCCAGGTACTTCAGTCATTAACATACTCGTAATTACCTTTACACCAAACGATGTCCTTCCACCAATGTTACGACCAATAATGCCCACTGTACGCCAGACACGAGGCAGGAGCTAGATATAAGGCAGGTACCAAGGTGCCGGATTAAGGCAGGCTGGGTTAAGGCAGGTACCAGGTGCTAGATACGAGGCAGGAGCCAAAGACAAGGCGGCTCAAGAGTTTAAGTTTATTAGGGCAACGAGCTAGTAAAAGGACAGGAGCTTACACCTTACTGCTATTACCCCGGACGTGTTTTCCCGGAGCTAGTACCTTACTGCTACTTTACCTTAGAGCTGGCACCTTACTGCTATTATACCAAAGCTCATACTTTACTGCCCTGTAAACCGATAAGACTCCGCGCCAATTTGCCTATGGATATTAACCAGTTGCTGGCATCGTACTGCTATTCTACCGGAGCTGGCACCTTACTGCTGCATTACCCCAAAGCCGGCGCACTGCCGCATTACCCTAAAGTTGGCGCATTGCCGCTTTACCCTAGAGCTGGCACCTTACTGCTACGTTACCCTAGAGCTGGCACCTTACTGCTATGTTATATCGACGCTGGCACCGTACTGCTAAGGACAAGACAACGACCGTGCTACTACAACTTAGCTAGATACTAGATAGACGATTGTTAGACAGTATAGGAGGGTCTAGGCATAGATAGACAATTGCCGAAGTGCATGGGAGGATCTAGGCATAGATGGACAATTACTGGACAGCATAGGAGGATCTAAACACCAGTACAGCTAGTATTAAACAGACAAAGACTAACAACGTGGCTGCCGACCTACGGCCTTATCAACAAAGTTAGCCTGTGTATAGCCTTACCGACAATACTATTAAGATTCTAGGTTTGGATTTGGTTTTAGTTATTAGCTTAAGCAGCACTGCTGTTAAGCTAGGAGGGTGTATTAACCTGAGTTAGGTTGTCTTTCCACCCAACTCAGTTACCTACCCCTTGACTCGGCCACCGACTCGGTCACCGACTCCCCCCCCCCTGTACCTGCATCTACCTTATGTATATATAGTCTCTTTTCTTCATAGAATTAAGGGACACACAAGTCCTTCTTTTATGACCTACTTTTTGCGGTTGATACTAGAACTAATCGAAGCTTTCCCGTCATTTTTAAGCGGCTAATGGCTGGACGGATGACCTTGTCGCCCAGCATATCTCCAGCCCAACCTTCCCAGCTGAAGAGACTTGTGATTTTTACGGTGGCTTCCAAGTGCTAACTCGATCGTCTAATGTCACTCACGGGGATCCACTGGGAAACCTGCTAGCCGGTGGGGGATTGCACTTGGCGGCATTGTGCCAAGATTTGCCAAGAGGCACCGACACATTCAGCGGAGAAAGCGTAAGTCGGACAAGCAAAGACAAAGCTTTGCGAACCTAGAATTGAGTTGGATAATTGGTATTAAGGGGGATACGGAAGACAGGCAATCAAAGGTTTCTCAAACAAATCGTCAATCTGTAGCCGATCGTGGAGGCCGGCGATCTATAGCTTGGCAAAAAAAAGCCACGACTGATCTGCGCTGTGACTTTCTGCAATACCGAAGCTAAGGTTAGGTAAAATCATGTCTGCGACGCTGAGTCCACCCTTTCTTTTCCTGCTGCTCACTCTCTTCCTTCCTTGTTCACCTGCCACCTTTATGCCTTACCTTCCGTAGCACTTACTCTCATTGTGCTACGTCTACCCGCCGTTTGCGCACTTCCTCCAAGAACATCCGGCAGCTGAGACAACTCACGCCTACTCTTGGCGCTCTAGGCTCATGCTTTGAATTTACCCAAAGATCAGCACGTCTACGCCTAAGAAACCACTTAAAGGCCTCGCCATTCCCTACTCTGTCTCCCCAGAGTCATCGGCATCATGGCTCGCCAGTCCGCCGACGGATACACCGCCGAACCCAAAGCAGAATCCACCGTTCCTCCACACTCATCTTCTGGCCCTACTGGCGGTGGACTCCCAATATACAATCATAATGGACACAGAGTCACTAGGGGCATACACCCGGATGGTGAGAGCGGACGGAAAGGAATCCACCCGCTCCATTTCCTAAGGATTTGTTTTAGGAGCACGAGCAGAGCATCCAAATTCGTAAATTTTCTATGGCCCTTTGTGCCGGCAGCCATAGCCATTGTACGTCAAGACCTTTTCCTTTACATAGTAAAACTAGAGAAGAGAGCTAACTACGATTTTCTTCAGCATTTCGCACGTCCTGACCTCCATCTCTGGATCTTTATCCTCAATTACATCGCAATGGTTCCACCTGCAAATCTTATAGGCTTCGCCGGCCAAGAGCTGGCCAGGAAGGTCCCCAAAGTGTTTGGTGTTATCATGGAGACAACACTGGGTTCCGTCGTTGAAATAGTGCTGTTCATGGTTTTGATTTCGAAGGGCAACGATTCCGTTCCAGTCATTCGAGCAGCAATTCTTGGCTCAATTCTTGCGAATTTGCTTTTATGCTTGGGCATGTGTTTCCTTGTGGGAGGAATTCGAAGGGAGGACCAAGAATTCCACGAAGCAATAAGCGAGGTTGGGAGCGGATTGATGTTGGTTGCTGGCAGTAAGTTTCAACTCTGCTTATTTATTAGGGAGATTTTTGCTAACCATTACGCAGTGGGTCTTGTTGTGCCTGCAGCCTTTTCTAATGCTCTTAGTAACAATAATGTTAGTGTGGAGCCTGAGGTTCTTAAAATTAGTCGCGCAACCGCCATTATCTTACTACTCGCCTATCTCGTATACGTCTGGTTCCAGACCAAAACTCACAATAGTCTTTATGGTGAAATTTTGGAGGCCGACGAGCAAAAAGATGAAGATCGCCACAAGGATCTGGCTAAAGACAAGCTCACATTCACGGAATGCCTTGTCGCATTGGCCATTGCACTCGCATGTGTGTCGCTGATTGCCGTATTCCTTGTTGAGCAGATCGCCTTTATTGTGGAGGAACGGCATGTCAGAGACGCATTCGTTGGTCTTATCCTTGTGCCCCTGGTCGAGAAAGCTGCAGGTAAGTACATATACCCTATCGAACGACCCACATCAGTCCACTAGCTGACTTGGTCGCAGAGCACCTTACTGCTGTCGACGAAGCATGGGACAACCAGATGAACTTCGCACTTGCCCACGTCCTTGGTGCGTCCATTCAGACTGCGCTGCTAAACACCCCACTCGTTGTAATTGTCGGTTGGGGTCTCGGGTACGACATGGACCTCAATTTTGAAATATTTGACGCCATCGTGCTCATCTTAGCCATCCTTGTCGTTGGTAGTTTTCTCCGTGATGGGAAGAGCAACTACCTCGAGGGCGTACTATGCGTTCTTGTCTACCTTATTGTTGCAATCAGCGCCTTCTATTACCCCGATCCAGACCACGCTGGCGGCAATACAGGCGAGGGTCATTAGATGTAGGTTTGGCTATATCTACATCGAGATAATGGGCTAGTTAGGAAGGTTTGGGAGTGATTATAAGAGTGGAGTAGGTTGCATTGCATATTTCTTGTCATTCCTTATCATTTCTATGCATTTTACGATTCCATGAGCTAGCGAGGAGTTTCGGTTTTCGGAAGGATGGACTCGACTTGGGTTCCATGCTCAAACTGTAGAGCTGTAGTTCTGTAGTATATAAAATGTAATTTGCATAATAATTCATATCTACATCAATATCAGAAGTGGACACCCTCGACATCTGTAAAGTCACGTGTTGAGCCTGCCAACCAAATTGGCCGAAGCGGCTCGGCAAATCCCGCCCACAATCCGCAAGCGATTTCTACGTTCTCACATTTTCACACTTCTCTAACCATCCTCGAAACACTCTTTTGACAGCCGCAATCATGGGTCGTGTTCGTACGAAAACCGTCAAGAAGTCCGCTAAAGTCATCATCGAGCGATACTACCCAAAGCTCTCTCTCGACTTCGAGGTTAACAAGCGTATCTGCGATGAGATTGCTATCATCGCGAGCAAGAGGTTGAGGAATAAGGTACACATATCCTTTGTTTTCCTCCCATCCATCTACTATATCGCACTCACTGTTACCGGAGCGAGCCGCGGCAAGAGAAGCTCTGGGGAAATATGAAATCTTGGTCTTGATGAGCCGTTGCTAATTGGCCGCAACAACACAGATTGCTGGTTACACCACCCATCTCATGAAACGTATTCAGCGAGGGCCTGTCCGTGGTATCTCATTCAAGCTGCAAGAAGAGGAGCGTGAGCGGAAAGATCAATACGTGCCCGAGGTCTCAGCGCTCGACTTCACACAGACTAGCGAGACTGGTCAGTTGGATGTGGACCAGGAGACTAAGGATTTATTGAAGAGCATGGGTGTATGTACCTCCCGTATCTTTTAGCTGTGGAAGTGAGGACGGATAAGATCATGATGAGAAGCTCGATACGCGGGGGTTTTTGCTAACGCAGCCACTCACAGTTCGATTCCATCCCCGTCAACGTCGTCGCTGTTGCCCAGCAGCAAGTTGCTGAGCGGCCTCGCCGCTTCCAAGACCGCCGCCCGGGTCAGTAGGTTTGATTGGATTCATGGCGAGGTTTACTTTTCTGTCTGAGGGAGCAAGGATTCTGCGGGATGCCTCAATAGGGCTTATGTGGGCATACGGATTGCGGTACTGCATCTAAAAATTAAGGTTTCTTTTCCCCTTCAAGGTGTCGCCGAGTCCGTTAGGACAACGCTTGATTGCCAATTTTTTCCCCCTCCCCATTGGCCTGCTTGTGAGGTTGGTGTATTATTCTTGCTACTAACTGTCTAGATTTGTGCGGCGGACATCTTTAAGAGTCTTGAGTACTTTATTCAAAGTAAGTATTGCTGGTAAATGATTAATTGAGTTATCCCGAGACCTGTCCATGTATTCCAGCTTATTTTAAATCTCAATATAAAATTTATTATGTCGTACTCGAACACGTGACAGTCACACAATATCTACTCACGCTTCCTTAACATATTATATTTTGCAGCGATTTTGCCAGGTTCACTTATCCAGCTCTCAGATTTCCCTAAGTAATAACATTCAAGCAAATGATACCATAAATGCTAGACCTTCACGCATTCAATCAAGAGCGCAGTTACGAGCGAGATGACGACGTTACTGGTATAATCAGACTAGATATCCATAATAAGCGCGACATCGATTCCAAGGTCTACTTCTTGCGTGTAACGCAGTGCACGGCATCTGTAGCCACCTTGACGTCCTTCACGGCCGCTTTAATCCCGTCCTCTGGAGTAAAGCGCTAGTTCAAGGTCTTTGGCCGTAGGTGTTTGATCTTGCGCCGAATCAGCGCAAACCGAAACGACGCCCCTTTCAAGGTCCTTCCGGAGGCCATACTGTCCAAGACAAAGAATTTGATGTTGTGAATGCTGGTCTCTGGCAGGTTTCATATCAGCTGGTAGAGCTTGGAAGGGATGAAAGGGTTTAAAACAAGGATAGGCTCATGAAGTTCTTGCCGGTAATGAATCTTATTGCTTTGGAGCGAGGCTTTTGCGAGGAATGTATAAGCGTTCGTAAAATGAGGTCAAAACGCGCGAAATATGGTGTTGGTTGTGAAATTTCGTTGCTTCTCAAACTACGTCTTATCTTCCAAATGCCAAGCTTTTTGGTATATTTTCTCGGTATATATTATAATAAATACGCCTTAGGGTGAGGTCCGCCTACATACCCTATATAATAATAGGTGCTGCAGTTGGTCGTCAAAAGTCTAGATCGCCTGGTTAATACGCAGTTCCTACCACCACTTCAAATATATATTTTATATAGAAAAACCTATATAAATTAAACCTTATATATTCTCCTAGCATTCTAAGTCAATACTTGGTCTACTAGCCTCTTACCTTCTATATTAGCCTTAAGTCTTCTTACAGTACCTCGTCAAAAGTGTCCGTGCTTCCCACACCAAAAATTTTCACCGTCCTCAACCCTGCTTTTTCAACCCTACTTTTTAACCATGCCACGTCGTGCGTTAGCTCCAATTAGCGGAAATATTCCTCGCAGGAATGAGTTGACTTGTTACGAAAGAGGAGTAGTTGTAGGATTTGCTGGAGCAGGAGTTATTGACCTGAGGTACGAGTGGTCTATATTTTCGGGTCCCAGAATTCAAACCTTGCTAAGCTGGCTTCTGATTGGTTAGAAAAAAGTGCGCGTGGTAAGTTATGGCAGAATCCACGTGACGAATATCAAAATATTATAAACGCCAAAATATCCTAGTATTGCGCCTTCCTTTTTGTTGACATCTCTATTAATACTACTATATATCTTATAGATATGGCAGATCTTACTGTAATTGAGTGCAGTAAGTGCCATATCTATAAGCCCCGCCTTAACTTTGTTAAAGACGGCCCTTTAAAGAAGATTTTAAAGCTGTGCTAGTTATATTGGTTAAAGGCGCGTCTTCTCTATATATTACTTCTACTTCTGCTTACCTTTTTAGGCCTCTAAATATAAGCGGAGAGCTCTTATAGAGTTAGGTTTTATTATTAAGAATCGTCCTATAAGGCGCTAGCGAACTGCTTTACCTAAAAACTGTGACGGGCTTGTACAAATGCTTCTAAACCAAAGCTTATAGATTGCTACCATACAAGATACTAAGCTAAGGAGAAGGAAAGGGGGTCGCGAGGGCTGGTGTAAATAAATAGGTAGCGCGAGCCGCCAAGGCGCTAGTAGTAGATAAGCTAATAGTAGGCGAGCTAACAGTAAGAAATAGTACTAGATAGTATGCAACAATATAACGGGTGGCAGAATATGGTAGAATTTGGCAGGTAACGCGCTCTAGCACCATTATATTACCCCCCCTCCCAAAAAAGCCTGCCCTTAGGCTTTGTCCAAGTTCTTTATTATTATCTTTATTATTATAATTATCTAACCCCTCTTCCTAGCATTTAATCCAGCTGTTTAATTTGCATAGTAATCTAGGGAGGTCTAGGTAGGCTAGGTAGGCTAGGTAGAAATCTTATAGCTTATGGGGAGAGTACTTAAAATTAGATACGGGGTACCATTCTAGGTCTTTATTATAACCTACCCAGCTTATATAGTATTTTAAGGTACTACGGTCCTTCTTAACTGCTAAGATCTCTTTAACTTCCTATTCTTCATCCTCTGCAATCTAAATTAGTAGTAGGGGGTTATTATACTGTCTAAGTAATAGGTTGTCTATGGCCTTTTACAGTTGGTCTAAAAAGAAGATAGGGTGGATTTTCATTAACTCTAGTAGCCTAACCTTAAAAGAGTGCCCTACCTTCTTAGAAATCTTATAGGGACTAGCTATTTAGTGGTCTAGCTTACGGCTTAGCCTTTAGGTCTTTTAGTTTTTTATTAACACCTATACCTTATCTCCTATATAGAAGTCTACCTTATAATAATATTAATTTACATTAGACTCCTTTTTTTCTTATACTCTTTTTATAATTGCTTAGGCGGTCTCCTAGGCTCTATATATTCTCTTAGTAAATACCTGGGCCTCTTTATAGCTAAGGCGTTTATAGGCTGTTATAGGTCCTATAGGTCTATCCCAATTAAAGGACATTTATAGTTTATATCTATAGAGTAACTTAAATAGTAATATTCCTATACTATTATAAGGGAGCGTAAACTATACGTAGTCTATTATAGGCAGCAGTTCTAACTAGTTGTCCTAATAGTAGCTAATAAAGGGGCGGAGTTACTGGTTAAGGTACTAGTTTATAATCTTAGTTTAGCTATTAGTCTAAGGGTAAAATATAGTAAAGAGCTTAATCTAAATTCTAAGGATATAGTAGAATGTATTCTAGAAGTCTAATATAAATAAGGGTCTATAGTTAAAGATAATTAACTTAGGAGCGCCATAGATCTAGTAAATATTATCAATATATATGCGGGCTATATCCTTTATAGTTATAGTCTTAAAGCAAGGGAGGGAAATAGCTTACTTAGTTAGTTAGTTAACTACTATAAAGGCTATATTATAGCCGTATTTATCCTTTAAAAATAATTTAAAGTCCATTATAATATATTGCTAAGGGCGTTTAGGGACTAGCAGTAGTTATAGCTATCTAGGAGTTTAGTTACTAGGGGTATTTATACATTTACAAGCATAATAATTTCTAATAATTTATTCTATATTGGATAGAAGTCCTTGCCAATAGTAATAAGGCAATAGTAGTTAGTAGGTCTTATCTTAACTAGGGTGCGCTATAAAGATTTAACAGTAGGCTTTATAGATCAGCTCTATTTATAGGTTGTTAATATCTAGAACTATAAGTTATTCTTAGTATAGAAGCAGTCCGTCTTCTATTTCTAAATTAGGGTTACCTCTTATAGCTTAATCACGGAGGGCTTTTAGAGATTTAGCTATGCGGTTCGCGGTTAGAATGCAATTAATTAGTCCTATTAGTTTGTTTAGGGCCTTTCCTTCTATAGGTACTACCTTATTCTATTTAAAGCTTAGTTCCTTACGGATATATAGGTTAAGCTATTTGGTATAGAGGAGGGCGCATATCTAGTACTAAGCCTTTAGCTTGTCTTATCCCATGCGCCGTCACAAAAGGTGCTCCTTTTACCGAGCCAACCAGAGGCTCTAGGTTCAACTAAGTCTTAGCAGAATAAAGCTGTAGATTTAATCAATTAATTATAACGCAATATTATGGGAATAAAGCTTAAATTTGATATATAATTCGACTCCAGGTTGAACAAGGTCTACATAATTGGAAGAACGTTTGCGGCCCATTATAGTAGTTTAATCACGATAAGAAGCTACACAGATGCTTTGGCAATGTTTTAGTGTTCGCGCACAGGCCATAATAAAAGGAGCACCTTGACGGCGCATGGGATAGCCCTATATCTTATTCTCTTTAGGTTAGGGTATTAGCTTTAGCATTTTGCCTACTAAAGCGGTATATAATTATAAAGAAAAATTAGGAGAGTATTCGGCCCACTAGGCCTATTAACTAGTAAGTTATTTTATTATTATAAAATACTTAAGGGCTTTATAATTAGTATAGACCTTAATCCAAAAGTCTGTGCTTTTAAGCTCTACACGCCACTAGGACAATAATTACATAATAGCCAATATTTCCTTATTATATACTTTATAGTTACACTTAGCTAAGGCCATTATTTTTAAGAAGAATGTAATAGGGTGCTATTTACCATCTAGGTATAGCTATAAAAGGACCCCCACTACTACCCTATTAGAGGCATCCATTTCTAGCATTAATTTAAGGTCTAGGTTATAGTAATAAAGGATTAAAGAGGAGACAAGTTAGTCCTTTATGTCACGGCTAGCTTTCCGTGGGAGCAATCCGATAGATCAAGCAACAATAAGGGGCTATATTATAAATAGACTAAGGTAAGGGCTCGAAGAAAGGGGCGCGGTAGACGACTATATACATATTCGGTCGTCGGGGCAACGTTAGGGCAACGTTAATCCGTAACCAACGACGCCTCAATAGTAGCTATGTAGACGAACCGTTACATCACCCCCCTTTAAGCTAGGAGGATCGCCCTTAATTCTTATAGTTAGGCTCTCCTTGTCCATCTTGCCCTTCCGTCCTTCTCTGCTTTATTGTCTTCCTCTAAGGGCTCTAGATCTACGTCCTTGTGATACACCTCTAGCCATTGCATTAGCCGTACAGGTGGTCCAGCATCATAGGGTCTCTCGTCATGGAACGCCTTGATCTTATAGGGGGCGCCGATAAAGCCGTCTGCGTTATACCAGGTGTTGTCCGGGTCATAGCCTACCCAGTTAACCTTATACTATAGCCTTCCGTGGTAGGTTCTACTAGCAAGGATTTTATTAATCTCATACTCCGGCTCGCCATTAATTAGGATTAGCTCCTCTGGCTCCCTATTCTGGCCTGGTAGGGGGTTATCTGGGTCCTTTCGCAGTCAATTGGCATGGAAGACATTTGACATCTTCATATTTAGGGGTAGGTTGATAATATACAAGTGTCCTTTTATGCCTAGAATCTTATAGGACCCTACGAGCTGTCTGTCTAGCTTAGTACTTGGTTGGTTGGTAGCCCAGCCCTTCCTAGTAACATATACTCGATCACCTATTCCAAAGTCTGGTTCGCGACAGTGCCTATTAGCTTGCCTTGTCTGCCACTCTTAGGCCTTAGCTAGATTGTCTCTTACCCATTTAACTGCGTCCTAGGTCCTATATGCAAAAACTTAAGCTTCTTATCGTGTCAGCTTCTTACGAGGCGTTAAGGCTACTCATATACGTTCCTCCCAGTTAAAGTAGAGCCTTAGCTTGAATCCTAGCTCTAGCTCATATGGTGCAAAGCCGGTAGACTCATACAGTAAGATTGCTTGTGCGAAGTCCATATAGGGGAGGAGCTCTAACCAATTATCCTAATAGTGGTTAATAAAGGGCCTTAAGCGTTGGTTAATGTACTGGTTTAGTACTTCCGTATTACCATTAGTTTGCGGGTAACCAGATATAGAGAGCTTTTACTTAACACCGGTTAGTTTACATAGCTCGTCTATAAAGGCTAAGATGAATTAGGGTCCTTGATTTGATATAACTGTCTCCAGAAGGCCGTACACGCGCCAGACGTATTAGTAGTACAGGTTTGCTGCATTAGCTACAGTAGCAGTTTTATAGCAGGGTAGTAAGAAGGCTCTCTTGCCTAGTCAATTAACGACCACAAAGACGTTGTCGAAGCCCTTTTTATCTATTAGGAAGGACTTAAAATCAAAAGAGACGTACTGCCAGCAGCGTTCACTAATTGGTAGGGGGTGCAGCAGGCCTAGGGTTTTATCGCGGGGTATATAGATCCTCTTACAGGTCCTGTAGTTTCTTATATAGGTATCGCAGTCTAAGGGTAGCCCTAGCTAATAGTATTGGTCTACCACAAGTTTCCTAGTCTTTGTCTTACCTAGGTAAGCAGTTACCTGGCAGGAGTATACCTCTACAATAAGGTAGGTACGGAGGTAGTTAGTATTAGGGACCATTAGCTTACCAAAGCAGGTCAGTAGTCCTCCTTGGAGTTTCCAGCCCTTCTAGTCTTGCTCAGCTAGCTAATATAGCCCTACTAGCGACTCGCTAGTTCAATTGGCCTGGAGGATCTAGTTAACCAGCTTATATAGTTCCCATTCGTGATTTGCTGCAGTTAGGGGGTCCTTAGAGGTTGACTCTAGTGTAGCAATCATAAGGGCGGGGTTAATCAGGTATATGGTACATATGGCTACGTCCTTCTCTTTCTGCGTCTTTAGGTCCTCTTACTTTTGTGATAGGGTATTAGCCACTATATTTGCCGTGCCTAGCCTATATGTGATCTATATATGGAAATCAGCTAGCAGGTCTGCCTAGCGGGCTTACTGTGGACTCAGCAGCCTCTTGGTTATAAAGTACTCAAGGGCTTAATGATCTGTGATTACCATAAAGGGTGTATATTGGAGGCCGATAAGGTGACCTCGCCATTCCTATAGGCCTCTTATCACCGCTAGCATCTCCTTGTTATGGATCTCGTACCGCATCTCTGCAGGGGATATTATCTTTAAGAAGAAGGCTACTGGCTTCCAGGTCCCATCGTCTTGCAGCTAGTTCAGCACCCTAGCTATTACTCCGTCACTCACATCCATCTCCATGCGGGTGTCTCGAAATGGTAAGTAGTGCTTAATTACGCTGCTAGATAGCATAAGGGCCTTGACTTACTTAAAGGCTTTAAGCTCTTCCTCCCCTAGCAAGTGCCATACTCCCTTCTTTATAAGCTTACTAAGCGGTTGTGCGACTCGGCCATAATCCTTTAAGAAGGCCTAGTAGAAGTTACAGAATCCTAGAAAGGATTATACCCCTTTTACAGAGGTAGGGGGTTCCTAATCCTTAATTGTAGATAGCTTATTAGTGTCTATAGCGACCCTATTAGTACTAATAACGAAGCCTAGAAACTTCGTCTTAGTAACATTAAACTCGCTCTTCTTAATATCCGCTTATAAGCCTGCCTCTTAAAGCTTCTATAGGACCTTCTTAATATGGACCTCGTGCTCTAGCGGGTTGTCCAAGTAGATTAGGATATCGTCTATATAGGCTGTACAGAAATTGTCCAGGTAGTCAAAAAGGACGTTATTAATAAATCTCTAGAAGGACGCAGGGCCGTTACATAGTCTAAAGGGTATAATACGGTACTTATATAATCCGTACCTTATATAGAAGGTGGTTAACTCCTCTACCTCTTCCTTTAGCCGTATATGGTAGAAGGCCTGCCAAATATCTAGCTTGGTGAAGATCTTAGCTCTTGATAGCCTGGTTAACGTCTCCTCAATTAATGGTAGCGGGTAGCGGTCCTTCTTAGTAATTGCATTAAGCTTTTGAAAGTCAATATAGAATTACCACCCCCCTCCTAGCTTTTTAGCAAATAGGACTGGAGCTGCAAAGGGTATATCACTTAGTACAATAAACCCCTTCTATAGATGCTCCTGTAGGTAGGCCTTAACTAGCTCTAGCTATTCTAACGATATGTTATACAGCGGGCTAGGGGCTAGTTCTCTACTACTACTTTTAAGAACAATATCATGGTCTACCCCCTCGCGATACAGTAGTAGCATATCAGAGGTAGCTTTTGAGAAACCGTCAGCGTACTCTTAATAGGGCTATGGTAGCTTTTTGTAGATAAGCCAGCGGAGTTCTTCCTTATCATCTAGTAGCGCGTCCTGTCCCTTCTTGTCCTCCATTAGTTGGTCTATCTTATAGAGGCTAGTACATCCAATTACTACGTCCTTACGCTTCGCTCCTTGTAGGAAGTTCCTTGCCTTAAGTAGCGCGATATCTACTGCTCTAAACTCCCTAGTAGATAAAGGCCTCCTTGCTCTCAGCTTTAATAGTAAAGCTAGCCTAGGGTGGAGCTGGTCTTCCATTTTCCTGATTATATCTTGGGTATTGATCTTCCAAGTATGCCTATAGTCGTACGAGGTCCGCTTGGCTTGCTTTAGCTTAGCCTATCCCTCTAGCTTGATTTTAGTAGAGGACTTTTTCTCTTAAAGTTTACTAATCGCGACTGTATATTTAAGAATGCGTTGGGGGGTAGACTTGGACTCTTAATCTAGCAGTGCGTTTCTTTGATTTGCGTCTCTCTAGTAATCCTCATTAATTAGCGGGGGTAGGAGCTCCTTTCTTGGTATAATTACATCCTGCCTGCCATAGTAGTTCCTCTTAGTTCGCCATACCAAGGCCTAGCACTTGCAATTAATAAGGGCCCTAGTCTTCTTAAACCACCTACAACCAATAAAAAGATCGTGGCGGCCTATATCACAGAATAGGAACCACGTAGGGACTCGTCGGCTATCCATAACTAGGTTAGCCCTAAAGAGCTATCTAATTGTATCTGTCTGCCAATTGTTATAGCCAGATACGGCGACTCCTTGTCCCTTAATCCTGTAGAACTTTGGTTACAATCGTTGCTCGATAATCGGCCGTAGCTTATAGTGTATAAAGGCTTCTCCGCCCGCGCTAGAGTTAAGCAGGCTTACTATGTTAAGAGCTACGCCACCTAGCGCGATCCTATATAGTATCGTAAGGGCTTCGCCTCCTAAGATCTCCTTCAGCTGTACAGGCGCTATATTAATTGCTCCAATTTACTCTAGGTAGGAGACTTCTCCTAGAGCTGCTCATTTTCCAACTCCACCAAGTTAGTGACTATCTCGTATTCTTTGCTTTGGTTAATTGCTTTAGCTTCCGTCTTCTTTGGCGCTGTATAGTTATTGGAGTAGTGCCCTTACTTACCACAGTTAAAGCAGGTAACTGGCGCTTTTGCGGCTAGTGCTAGAGTTAGAGGCTGCCAGGAAAAGAGGGGACCTTTAGTCTCTTTAGCACCCCTAGTGGAAGCTCTTTTACTAGCCTAGGCTACTCTACGGTCACTTCGTTCCTTGCCTGTCTGCTTTAGACCTCAGGCGTACTATTAGGTAGTCTTGCAATAGGCCTGGAAGCTACAGTCTTTATCTACCACCTTGACTTCTATTTGGACGCGTAGGCTGTTATAAAGCTTATTATAAAGCTCCTCTTTCCACTGATCTTGTAGCATCCTTGAGATATTTGCTAGCCGTATAAAGTTAGATTGGAAATCGTTAAAGTCTCCTAGGTACGGCATTTTAAGGCTTTTAAGCTCCTGCCGGGCCTTGATACGGCGATCTAGGTCCTTAAAGACGTTCTCCAGGAACTTAAGTACTTCTTTACTAGTAGGGTTGCGTTCCGCATCGCGCTCTGCCTCTAGGTAGGGTGAGAGGTGGTTATAAGCTTTGCCTCCTACACGTGTCTTAATATACGCTACTTTTGCATCCTCTTCCTAATCTGGGTTGTCTTAATAGAACCAGTCTGCATTAGATTGAAGCTTGTTTCGTATATAGCCACTCTAGGCGCGATAGGTAGGCTCTTTCCCATTTGTTAGCGTAGGTAGGTCTAGAAACTTTGCTGTATGTCCTAAACCCGTAACACTGCTCGTCTGAGAGAGTGGTATCCCTTCTTATATTATCTGTAACGGTGTGCTTTCTTACTCGCTGTCTTCCCGATCTAGGGCTTGTATAGTGACCTTATAGCCCATCCTTAATATCTTCTGATTGGCCTTGCGGAGCTCGTCTATCCTATTGTCTAGGTGCTCCTTAAGCTCCGCTATCTTTGCCTTAGCCTCCTCTTTTCCATCTAGGGCCTTATGCGCGTGGTTATTTGCGAGATGCTATAGTATAGCGACCTACTGTTCTAACGCCTTCCTTTATATTCCCTGGAGCCTCAGCTCCTCTATAAGTTCGGTTGTAGGTATCTCGGCTAGGCTCTGGGTAGTTGTGGCTGTGAACTCCCTCTTAGTCTCCATCTTAAAGTATATAGGGTTCTTGTTATCTTCTAACTGTGTTATAAGGCGGTCCTATTTGCTCTTTATATCATCTAAAAGCTCTATCTCGCTATAGTATGGTTAGAGCTCCGGCGGCTCGAGTGACGCGTCTACAGGTTCCTTACGTGTTGCTAGTGTTGGGTCGGTAGCTATCTCTAGCGCGCTAGGCCTTGACGCGCTCCTTTTTGCTATAGTGTCTCTTTTGCTTTCTTAGGCAACTCTTGCCACTAAGATTATAATTGGGGTAATCCTTTTAATCTAATTACTGTAGTCTCTTCTTTCAGCTGCTTAATCTGCTGTCGCAATTACCTGCCTCAAGCAGGGCTTAGTGGGTTGGTTGGTCTGTAGTTGTAGTAGTAGAACTAGCTATATATTTAACCGTTGGACCTAGTATTATATCGCCTCTATAGGCCAATTGGGGTTGACCTTAGTCTAATATCACAGCTAGCTTTCCATGGGAGCAATCCGATAGATTAAGTAACAATAAGGGGCTATATTATAAATAGACTAAGGTAAGGGCTCAAAGAAAGGGGCGCGGTAGACGACTATGTACATATTCGGTCGTCGGGGCAACGTTGGGGCAACGTTAATCCGTGACCAACAACGCCTCAATGGTAGCTATGTAGACGAACCGTCATACTTTAACTCCTTAAAGGCTTTTATATAATTATTATTAAAGATAAAAGATATATTATTCTTAGTTAGTTATATAAGAGGCTTAGCTATAACTCTATAGTTATAGATAAACTAATAGTAGAAATTATAAAAGCTAAGAAAGGACTAGATGCCTTTTATAGTATAAGGGGGTTTCTAGTTACAGATTACCTTAACCTTCTCTAGGTTAACTTTAATCCCTTCTATACTAATAATAAACCTAAGGTACTTTATATATTTAACTCCAAATATATATTTTTTAATATTAACTTATAGGCCTATATTTCGCAGTCTCTTTAGGACCTTCTTAATATAAACTTAGTGCTTAAGTTCGTTATCCAAGTATATAAGAATATTGTCTAAGTATGCCGTATAGAATTAATTAAGGTAATTAAAAAGAATATTATTTATATACCTTTAATAAGTAGCTGGCCCATTTATTAGTCTAAAAGGAAGGACTTTATATTTATAAGAACTGTAGCGGGTATAGAATATTATTAGATCTTTTAATACAGGGTCTATCCTAATTTAGTAAAAAGCTTAGTAGACATTAAGCTTAGTAAAGATTTTGGCTTAGCTTAGTCATATAAGGGTCTTATTAATTAGGTAGTAATCTTTCCAAGTAATAGTATTTAGTTTTTAATAGTCAATACAGAAATAAAGGCCTTTATTAGGTTTCTTTATAAATAGAATAGGGTAAGTAAAAGGGGCCTAACTTAGTTTAATAAACCCCTTATAAAAGTTATTAATTAAGTACCACTTAGTTACTTTTAGTTCCTTTACAGTTAAACCTTACTGGCTATATTAATCTGGCCGAACTAGATTTTTTGGAGCTCTTGCTGCACCCGGCCTAAAAAGACCAAACCAACCAAAAGAACCCTGAAAAACACCCTAATAATCCCCTAAGATGCATACATCACAGGGAAGGCATAGGTGGAACGACGGTGGTACGCAGTCGCGCGTAACCGCCAGACCTATACCTAATAATAGCCCCCTATAACAACAATAAGGACGGGTAAATACCACATTAGAAAGCGGAAATATCTTAATTAAGAAGGCATCTAATAAAATATAAAGCCTATTGGACGCGTCTAGTATCCGAAACTATAGGGGAGTATCTATTAGCTATTATAAACTAATGCAGCTAGTAGAATAGCTCTAGTTTAGTAAACCTTAGGCGCCCCTCTAGCAAACCCTTAATTAAATCCTCTAACAGCTAAATAAAATTAAAGATAAATAAAACCCCCCCTAATAGGCGAACCGCACTTAGGCTGCCGTAGCTGCGCTTCTATAGCATAGGGAACCTACCCCCCTAAAGACAACAACTGGGTATATAATCACAATATAACCAAATATAGAAAAGGTAGAGGAACTTAGGGGACAATTAGAAATAGAAGTTCTTATAGAGATTCGCAAGAAGGTCTATAACGCCGTCGCAGTCTAATACCTTAGAAGTGGAGATATTAGAGTTACCCTAAAGGACTAATAGGCAAAGGAACGGGCCGTAAGGGTAGGGGACAGGCTAGGAGAGCGTATTAGCATAAAAGTACTTTGTAAAGATTACCTAGTTAAAGTCCTATCGGTTCCCATAAGCCTTAGGGTAGAAAGGGGACGCTAGGCGGACAATACAGCAACTATATAGGAGATAGTAAAATAAATGGAACGCCTTATACTAGGACTTATAATTACCTAGATTTAATAGCTTTAATAGGAAAATACAAACTAAGCATATAATAAGAATAATAAGAGGATATAAGGGGCGCTAGAAACTCGCTAGGGAAATAATAAATAAACGCATAGCTCCCTTATTGTTAGCGTATATACACTAAGAATGCAAAAACTTTTTATCTAAAAAGGAATAATTATAAATGGCCTTATATACAACATAAGGCTCTATAACCACAGACTACGCCTAGAATAATATTATCACTATATATAATAGGGACACACCCAATCCACATACACAGTATAGGTGTGCTGCGGCCACTATGCAGGCCCCCACGATATAAGATAATATATAAATTAAGACTAAATAAAATACGCAAACTGTCACCAAAGCACACATAAGGCGTAGGAGAGAGAAGACTGCATTAAATATAGAAGATAGAAGGAAAGGGCTTAACAGCTACAGGAATAACTGCACGCTAGGTTATATAAATAGAAACAATAGGCAATAAGCTAGGGGGACGTAGGTGTTTTCCTAGCGTTTCCTACCTTTAACACTAGGGGGCTAAGCCAGCCATCCCAAGCCTTAACGGGCCAAAAGCGACGCTGCGCGACATTACTAGACCGAATAGGGACATAAGGGACATATAGGATATAAGGGAGAGGACGCCCAGTAGGAAGACCCCCATAGACAACTACGGTAAGTTTAAGGCCGGGATAATTAAGAATTAGATTTAACACAGTAAATATAATATATATAGCTGGCTTATAAGGGGTATATAGCCAACCAGTAAGAACGGGGGAAGAACCAGAGGCAATAACAGACTTAGATTTAGAAAGGCTAGTAGGAACATAAGATATAGAAATAGAAAGCTCTATATAAAATAAGTAGTAGCTAGGGAGTAAACACAGGAGATAGAAGTTCTAAACATTTTAGAGAAAGTGGAAATAGAAGAAATAAGGAGTAAAGGAGAGGCAAAGGACCCCTACTAGGGGTCCGCTACTTAACCATTATATAGTATAACTGCGGCAATACGAACCACCGTCTAGTAAGGCCCCTACTAAACAGTCTAGACCTAGAAAAACACTATATTCTTGCTATATAAGAGCCGTATTATAATACCTACATATAATTAATATACTGCTACTAAGGATTCTAGCTCCTATATAAACCAAAAGCAGCTATACGCGTATGCTTTATAATTAGTAAAAATATCAGCCTTGCCTTATGGTTATAGCAGGCAGTTAACCTAGATATTGCAGTTATAACTATCCAGATATATAGGGGACTAGTACAAATCATTAATGTCTATAACCCTAGGGTTGAAGGGGTAGTATAGATAGAGAATATTATATCTATAATAAGCTTGCTAGAAACTAAACACGTAAAGTCTATTCTACTAGGAGATATAAACCTCCACCACCTATAGTAGGGGGGTATCTATGTTGCTGCTAATTAATAGGTAGAGTGCTTACTAAGAGCTATAGACAATAGGGGCCTTAAGCTAGCTACCCCCCCAGGTGCAATTATATGGCAATGGGGTACCGCTAAAAGTATAATTAACCTTATAATTATAGACGAAAACCTATACCAGAGACTTAAAAGGTGCTCCCCTAAAGAAGAATAGGCACTTACCTTAGACCATATCCCTATCCAGATATAACTAGATCTAGACATTAAGGCGCAACCAAATAGTAAAAGATACGCAATAAGGAAGCTTAACATAGATAGCTTCCTTAATATAATTAAATAACAACTCTAAGACCTAAAAGAAATCTACCTAATACCAAATAAGCAAGGCTTATTAGCTACCCCTAAGGAAATTAATTAAAGACTAGAAAGGATCCAGGCAGTAATTAAAAGTGGGCTAAAAGAGCACTACCCAGTTTTAAAACTAGGCCCCTATACGCGACACATATGGTCCGTATAGTGCGCGGCCCTTATAGCCGGCTAATAACAAGCAAGGAGGAAATATACAAGCAGCCATAATTCTAAGGATAAGAGACGATATAAAGACATAAGAAACTAGCTAAAGAATACCCTAAGAAAAGAAGTAAGGAATAACTAGAGACGGTTTATAAATAAATACACTACTAACCTAAGTCTCCCCTATAATAAGGGCCTTTGGACCATAGCAAAATAGGTAAAGAAAAAGGTAGGATGCCTAGTAAAAGATCTATACCTACTACCCCTATAAAGAGTAGGCAAACCACAGGCCACAAGCAACAATAATAAGAAGGTAAAGATCCTTATAAAAAGATTTTTCCTTTAACCGGCTCCAGCAGACCTTAGCGATATTATTAGTAAAACACCGGTAACTTGCCTAAGGGTTAACAGCGATATAACAACTAAAGAAATAGCTAGAACCATTAGCTGCCTCTTAAATAACATAGCATTAGGACTAGATAGGATCTTAAACGAAGCCCTAAAGACCTGTAGACTATTTATAGCACCTTAGCTTACAGATGTAGCTAGAGTATGCTTTATAATAGGCTACTACCTATGACTTAGAAGATCCATAACAACGGTCGTCTTATAAAAAGAAGGTAAAGTAGACTACTTAATCCCAGGAAGCTACCGCCCTATTGCCTTAGAAAACACCCTAAGCAAGATCTTAGAAAAGGTTATAGTGGACCATATAGTAGATATAGCAGAGGAACACGCCCTACTACCACAAAGCCAAATGAGGGCAAGAAAGAATCGCTTAACGCTATTAGTACTTATACTACTCGCTACTACCATTAAAACTGCATGGGCTATGCAAAAGGACTTTATAGTATTAATACTTAGCCTAGATATTAGCGGCGCCTATAATAATATACCCTATAAGCGTCTCCTATACATCCTTAGGGCAAAGGGCTTCCCAGAATAGATTATTTAATTTATTTAA
>Ga0307507_10004117_pt1 | contig 26472 bp, 3 predicted proteins | sample 7_EM_MG_FD_207223 | JGI IMG/M metagenome (GOLD analysis project Ga0307507, IMG submission 207223) | Populus trichocarpa ectomycorrhiza microbial communities from riparian zone in the Pacific Northwest, United States - 7_EM | ecosystem: Host-associated > Plants > Roots > Unclassified | place...
TATAATGCACCCCCCAATATTAAATAAATAAATTTTCTATTAATATAGATTTATAGAGCTTGCGAAGCGCTTTAAAATGGTACTACTTTTATCTAAATATCTTAAGGATAAGTAATATTACATAGATGTAAAGCTTATAAGAGCTCTACAGAATAAGGCTTAAGGGGAGCCCCGCACGGAGCTCTACTAAAGCTTAGTAAAAGCTCTATATAAAGCTCTATATAAAGCTTTGTATAAAGCTCTACATAAAGCTCTACATAAAGCTCTACGGAGGCTCTGCGCGAAGCTCTGCGGAGGCTCTATATAAAGCTCTGCGGAGGCTCTATATAAAGCTCTGCGGAGGCTCCGCATAAAGCTCTGCGGAGGCTCTGCATAAAGCTCTGCAGAGGCTCCGCATAAAGCTCTATAGAGGCTCCGCATAAAGCTCTGCGGAGGCTCTGTATAAAGCTCTGCAGAGGCTCCATATAAAGCTCTATAGAGGCTCTGCATAAAGCTCTGCAGAGGCTCCGTATAAAGCTCTATATAAGGCTCTAATAAATACCTTTAGCTTTCTTACTAATTAGATATCTCCTTTCTACCTTTTTATTTATACTTCTCTTTATATAAAATACTATAAAATAAAATAAAAATAGAAAAAAAGAGAGGAGACCTAATAGTTTAAATTATAACTTTTATCTATTCCTTATCCTCTAGTTCTATAATTTAATCCTTACCCTTTAGTGCTCCTGCTGCCGCCACTATAGGCTAAGAATTTTTATTATATAATAAACATTAACCCCCATAATCTCGCCACTTGCAATTTCTATAGCATCTACTATAGAACCCTAAGAGACTCTAATACTTAGTAAAGGGGTAAGGGCCTACTAGATAATATGGAGTCGCCGTATAAGCCTTATAGGGCTAGCGTTAATTAGCTCTCTGCTTTATATAAGTAATATAGGTTACTTATAATTATATTTAGAGATGTATAGCTCTAAATTAGAATTGTATTTATATATAAGGGCCTCCCTATCTATACCTGCCTCTTTAATACCCCCCCTACCTAAGCCTCTATATTAATTGCTGGTAAAGCTTCTACCCTCTTCTACTTATTTTAAAAGTAGTTAGTTATATAGGTATGTTATATAGAGAGGAGAGTTACTTATAGTATAGCAATATTGCCAGAAAATCTTTTATATAATGGGACGAGAAGTATACCAGACAATTATATTTTCCAATTCTTAATAAAGGATAATGTTAGTAGGATTTAAACTTATAATCTATTTAGTTTAAAGTTAGTATATATTTACCTACACCTCCTATACGCCTTTAGTGGTTACCTTTTGCCTAAAAGTATTCTATTTATATATCCTACACCCTTTAGTACTTAGTGTTGTATAATATATGCCTTCCCTTATACAACTCTCTAGCTACTATATAATAAAAAAAACTATAAAAGAATACTTAGAATCTTATAAGCTGCCCAGTCCTTTATATACTCTAATGCCTTAAGTATTTATAGAGTAGTTTTTATACAATCCTATAAAACGCGACATTAAGAACCTAAAAATACTCTCTCTGGCTTGTTGCTTATTCTAGGTATTAAGAGAACTTTAATTATAAGCTGTAAGAGTTATAGAAATCTTATATACTAAAGAGGCTGATTCCACTATTATATAGCTATTGTACGGCTATTAAGTGGAATTAGATTCTCGTTAATATAGCCATTAAACTTATCTAGACTCTATAGACAAGTATGCTTTAAATAATGCTAAAGACGAGCCTTATAGAAGGTAGAGAGGTTTTCTTTAAACTCTAAAGGCGACTTTTAAGTTTTCTTAGTTGCGTATAATATAGTTAAACCTAAAGTATCGCTTTCTTATAGAATCTCTTCTAGAGCTTTTATACGCTAAAGAGCTTCTTTTCTCCTTTAATAGCAATATAATTATTCCAATCTTTTAAGAAAGCCGTATAACACTCTAGGTCAAGAACCCGTGCCGCTAGATAGTAGGGAGAATCATCTAGCTTCTTAATATACTTTATAAGCTTTTTCTTAGTATATTAGAGTTAAGGAGCTATAAACTTGTCCTTAGCCTTAGTAGCTATTACCTAGTAGAAAAGAATTAGCTAAAGAAATGTTAAGAGTATTATATAATATACTAATACAGTCTATATTATATCCTTAAGAATATTAACTAATTTCAGAACCCTCTCTAGTATTATACAATCTCCTTAAAGAAATAGAGTTGCTTTATAGAAAGACTAAAGGAAATTATAAATTGTATAAAGATATATCTATTTGCTTATTAAGAGAATATCATCTTCTAAGAAATTGTCCTTATAGTACTCTATATAGAGCTAAAGCCTAGCCTTTACCTTATTCTTTAGAGCCACATATAATATAAAAAACCAGCTATTCTACCTTATATAATTATTAAGAGGAATTATTTTACCAACACGTTTAATAAACTGTATTATATAGTTAGTGTCGGAATGTTAGTTATGTAACGTGGTCACGAGACCATAAAGCGAGACTAGCTAATCTGACCTTGGAGCAACCCCTTACTTCAAGACAACAATCAACTACCAACTTCAACACCGCATATGTACCACTATAAGTAATATTCGTGCACGTTAATAAAGCGAGTATACCGATACTAATCAGTAGACGTATAGATCAGGAAATACGCAATAAGCTAGAGCTTAAGAACCGTACTAGAAATAGTATATGGATCGCCTAGCCTTATCTATTTTAGTTAAAGGAGAAAGCTATATTACCCTTAAAGCTTAAGACCACGTATCAGCTTAACTGCTAACGTGTTAGATCGCCTAGAGAATTATATCTTTATTTAGAGAAGATTACAACCTCCCTTAAGCTTAAGAGAATTTGTACTGGCCTTATAGCCAATATAATAGATTACTAAGAGAATAGCAGTCTTGCTAAGAACACTTTACAGGCCCAACAGCTATAGAGGACGTATATACCCTTACCTTTACACCCTTACCTTAAACCTTAATCTCAACCTTAACCTCAACCTTAACTATAACCCTTAACCTTAACCTCAACCCCAACCTTAACCTTAACCTTAAACTATAATATACATAAAGACATAACAATATGGAAATTAATTGGAAGGAGAGAATCGCCAGACATGGTTACGGGATTAATATAGCAACTGTCTTAAAGGAAGACCTGGAAGAATATATAGAAACGAAAATCTATAAGTATATATATAAGAACTTTACGGATTATATATTACGGTTACTATTCTAGGAAGAATTTAAAGGCTTTACCATTAAGGACTTTAAAAAGATACGCTCTATTACTAAAGCAAAGCTCCGTACTTACCTACTCCAAAGAGGAGTATATATCGCTATATATAGCAACAGATACCCACTTTATAAGGTTCTGTATAATGCCCTTATAGAAGAGAAACCTTATAAATAGATAGATAAGGAAATTATAGGAGCTCTTAAAGAAGTCAGCCCTATAATTATAGTAGCACTATAAGAACGACTTAACTTAATATAAACAGCTCTAAAATTAAATTAAGCTATACCCCTATTAGTTATAGCCTCTTTAGTTCCTATAACCCCCCCTAGCAGCCTACTACCTACCCACACGGTGCCGACGCCTATAAACTATTAACTACCTCTACTACCTCTAACGCCTGTAATCCAGCCTATAGCTATAGCTATAATACCTAAAACGCAAATACCTACCCCTATAACACACCAACTAGCTGTTGTATCTACACCCTAGTAAACTGCACCAACCGCTACCTAATAGCAAGCCGCACCTCCCTCTACCTAAGATTAACTACTTACTCTCCTTACTTAACTCCTATAGACACAGAATTAGCAATTATTACCTATAGTAACTGCCTCTACCCTCCCTTTAGTAACCGCCCCTACCCTACCTAGTCCTCCTTCTGCCTAGTATCTTCACCCTAGCACTACCAATACCAACCCTACTATGCACCTGCCTATATACAGCAAGGAGGCAGCCACAATTGCTAAGATCTACATAGATAACCAGAAGTACAATAGAGTAAATAATAGCTTTAACTTTAAGTTAACTATCTTCTATAATATCTATAAGAGAGCTAGTCTACCTCCTAAAGGCTATATAACTATATTCCCAACCATGCTAAAGGGACTTGCTTAGGATCACTACTATAATAGTAGCCTTTTAACCAGATTATTTACTAAGGCATATAATTATATATATTACTTTTTTAAAGGACCAGAGTACTATCGGAGAAACCTTACTAAATAAAATGCCACTAACTTCTAAGGAATTATTAATAAGAACCCTAATAAGCAAATCTATTAGAGTTTCTAACTACTCCTTAATAAGCTCTTAAAATATTGCTATGGATTATACCTAGAGTTTTATATAGACCTCTTTCTTATAAATAAACTAGTTACCACTTGCTAAGGAATACCAGTATGCTATATTACCATTTTTAACCCTTCTAAAGACCTCTCCCAGTTAATTAGCAAGTTGCAATCTTCTATAGTTATATAGGAGAAGGAACACCCTTCCTAGGCCTTAATAAGACCATCTCAAGGAGCCTACTTTACGGATCGCACATACCGCCGTAATATCCATAACAACCGTGACCAAACCCGCTCCTATAGACAAAACACTATCAGATCCCTAAAGGCCAAGTGCTATATTTGCCAAAAGGAGAGCTGCCACTTATAAAAACACACAGAGGAGGAGCAGAACCGTTCTAGAAATAAGTATAAAAGACGTTTTAATAATAACAAGGGCCGTAACAGTAACTTTAAAGAACGCTTTAGACAATATACTATCTACTATAAAGGAGATAATAATAATAAGTGTAATAAGACCTTTAAAGCTCTTATGCTAGACACAGACGCTAATAAAAATACTAATAACAATAATAGTAAGGAAGAATTAGAAGACCCTAACGGCTACTACCTTATATTATTTAGGACTCTTACTATAGATAAAGCAACCTCTATAAGTGTAGAACTAGCTAATAAGGCTTACGCTTACTTATTTACTGCAACCTCTATAGAACCTACTACAGAAACTAATCCGTTTAACTAAAATATAATAACCGCCGCTTCACGCTATACTTCCACAGTATTTATAGGAATTATAATCGATATTAGTGCGTTAAAGAAGTCTACAGCTAGTTATGGATAATTCTAGGCACTATAAAACGCGGACTAATCTATAAGACTTAATACCTTAACCAAAGGACAAGTTAACATACAGTTTGGCATTAGAATTACTACCTCTATTAGAACTACAAATATTATCACCCCTATAGGCAAGATACAGTTTTATATTATCCATATAGATACCCCCTTCTTACTCTATTTAGCGGATATAGATAGACTCTAAATCTACTACAATAACCTTAGAAACGTTGTTATTACTTATACTAAAAAAGTGCTAGTAGTGCAACGGTTTGGCCACCTATTTCTCTTATAGAGCTTATTACTATAGTCATATTTATCTAAATCCTTTAACGCAAAACCCTACTACTTAACAGATATAGAGCTACGGCGCCTATATCATCAATTTGGACACCCATCAGTTAAGAAATTGCAAAAGCTACTTTACTATACTAGCCATAAAACTAATAGAATGGCTATTAAGCAACTAACCAAGTTCTACTACTACTATTAGAAGTTTAGCAAATCACTAGGCAGATTCTGCTTCACCCTATAAAATAATATTAATTTTAACTACAATATTATTATTAACATTATATACATCAGCGGATCACCCCTCCTACACATTATTAATAAAGGAACGTGATTCTAAGCTAGTAGATAGCTACAAGATATTAGCGCCAAATATATATAGAACGTTCTATAGATATGCTAGATTAATACCTACCTAGGGCCACTAGACCTAATTACCTATAATACCAGAAAGAACTTCATCAGTAAAAAATTTAAGCAATACGCCACTATTATAGGAATTAGTATAAAGGGAGTACTAGTTAAAGCATATAACTCTATTAAAATAGTAGAGCGCTACTATAGTCTATTACAGCAAGCCTATTAGATTATTATAACTAAAATCCCCAAGATTAATAAGGAGATAGGATTCTAAATAGCGTTTAAAGCAATTAACGATTTAGCTAGCCCCAAAGGACTAGTTCCTACACTTCTAGTCTTTAAAGCCTACCCCTAAATGGTCAAATCTAATACACTACCCCCTACGGTTATATAACGCGCTGCCGCAATCAAAAAGGCTATGGCAGAGATATAGAAGCTATAAGCTAAATAACAAATTGCTAATGCGCTAAATATGCGAAACAGACCCAATACTAATGCGATTCATAATCTCCCACCAAATTCACCTATTTTAGTCTAGAGAGAAGGAAACACTAGCTAAAGCAGCTATTAGGACGGGCCATTTACCTTCCTTACTATTAAGGGTAAAACATACACTATTAAGCTGTCTAGCGGACCTACAGCCTTTTAATCTACGGTTATAAAACCCTACCTTTAAGCAACTAAATCGCAGGAGCAAATTGTCGGACTAGAATTACCACCTAAACTTCTATCTAGGTCAGTCCTTCCTAAGACTATCTTAGAGAGACCTACTAAAGCTTAGCAACAACCCCTAAAACAAGGCAAAGGACGCCCTTGTAAATACCCTCTACTTACGGCTATAACTGACACCACCATCTACCTATAGGATGACAGTTAATTTAGTACTTAATTTAGTGCCTCCTAACAAAAGGAGCTTACTAGTCTACTTAAGAAGGGAGTTTTTAAGATTATAAGACTTATGGATATACTATAAGGCGTATAACTCTTTAATTCGTGATTTATTAACAAGATTAAGAATAAGGGAACTAATAAAGCCTTTAAGAAATCCTAACTAGTTATATAAGCTTATAACAACTCAGAAAAGGAACTGGTTCTTACCTAATTACTAACCATTTAACAAGTTAGCTAATAACTAATTCTCTACATTGCCGCTATAAAGCTTCTATAGGTATAACTTTACCTCTAAGACATTTCATAGGCCTATATACAATCAACCATCACACTAAATTAAGAGTTCTATATATAACCTCCATACGAGCTAATTAAGCAACTTGGGATTAATAAGGCCTTGGTTTTAAAGGTTATAAAACTACTCTACAAAGTACTGGAAGCCGGTAACCACTAGTTTAAGACATATTACTTATATTATATCTAACAGTTATACATAGACCAGTCTATATACAACCCCTGTCTTCTACAGAGCAACGAGCCCTTTGGCATTATAGGCCTATAAACTAATAATACTCTATTCCTAGCAGATAAGACCTTTATAAACACAGAGTAAAACGAGCTGTATAAGGCTAAGTTTATAGCTAAGGAACGGGAACAGCTTACAGTTAATACACCTATTAAGTTTAATGGTAGAGTTATCTAGCTACTAACTAATAGGAGTATTATACTTACTTAAGAACAATAATGCATAAACCTTAGTATAATTAGCACTAAACTTGCTATAAGTACGGGATTAAGAGAAGCTATAAGAACCCTAACCCTAAAGGACTAGTATATTACCTAATATACTAGAGGTGTATATATCGCTTTAGTTTACTAACCAGAAGCCTTATTTAATTTATCCTTTACCGCCTAAGTAATTAACCCCAACAAGGAAGACGCAAAACAGTTAAATAAGCGTCTAAACTAGCAAATTAAGAACGCCAATAGAGGCCTTAAGTTTATTAAGTTAGATATTAAAACCCTATAGCTACTGGTATTTACAGACGCGTTATTTACTAATAATAAGAACCTCTCTTCGCAGATTAGCTATATTATTATACTAACTAATACTACAAAGAAGGCTAATATCGTCTATTAGAGCTTAGTTAAGTGTAAAAGAGTTACTTAGAGTATACTAGCTTCTAAACTCTATAGTACAGCCCACGGCTTTAACATCGGCGTTGTAATCAAGTCTATAGTAGATAAGATCCTACAAATTAACCTCCTACTTGTGCTTTATACTAACTCTAAGTCCTTATATAACTGTCTAGTATAACTTGGAACTACCTAAGAAAAACGCCTAATAATTAATATAATATGCCTCCAGTAAGCCTACAAACGGAGACAGATTATAGAGGTAAAATAGATTAATAGAGAGGCCAACCCTACTAACGCCATAATAAAGGGAAAACCCTATACGGCTCTTTAACAGCTTATTAATACGAACCAAATTAACCTACAAGTTATAGGATAGGTTGAATAAACAAACTTAGATTTAGCTTAGCGTTATATAACTAATTATAATAAAGCGGACCCTAAATTTAACCAGCCAATTAGGATTTTCTATACCCGGTATAAAAAATTGCCATTAGCTCGCTTATTACTAGCGCCTTAGCGGCCCTTGTGACATATTAACCTGCTACCCCTAACAATTCTTCTTCTTCTCCTTAGCTTAGCGTTTTTGTAATATAGCATTCTACAAGCTTTGGTTTAGAGGCATTTATATAAGCCGTAATATAGGTTATATAATTACGGACCTATAAAAAGAGCATGGAAGCTATTATATATTAATTGGATCTCTAGTTATTGCGTATATGCTATAAATAGTCTAGAAGTAGGCTTGGCTTTAGAGTGTAGATTAGCCTTCTTTTTAGAGTTGCTCCAGTGTCGGAATATTAGTTATATAACGTGGTTACGAGACTATAAAGCAAGACTAGCTAATCTAACTTTAGAGCAACCCCTTACTTTAAGACAACAATCAACTACCAACTTTAACACCGCATACGTACCACTATAAGTGATATTCGTGCACGTTGATAAAGCGAGTATACCAACAGTTAGCTAAGCTGTAGATATAAACAATATAGTTATAAAGCTTTCCCATTAGCCCTATAATATTTTAAATATTTTAACCTCTTTTATGATTTTTATTTAATGCTAGCTCTAATTTTTCATCCTTCTTTTTCCTCTTATCTTTTATTTTAGCTAGCAGCGGTGCTTATTATATAACTTCTTCTTCTTTCTTTTCTTCTTCTTTATCCTATTCCTTATCCTCTTTATTATACAAGTTTATAAGCTACTTATCCTTCTTTAAACTAAATAGAAAGGCCTAAATAATAAGATTAATAACATGCCCCTAATAGCGAATTCTTTAATATATTATAATCCAGTTAATTTTATATTTAAGGCTAAGCTATTAGCCAATTATATAATAGAGGATATTATTTAATCCGGTATTATCGCCGACAAGAGCTCTAATCTTTATTTTAATACTATACTTAATAAGAACCAGACGAAGCGCCTCCTATTAATCTATACCACTCTAGCTAAATACTATATAAAGGGCAATTAAGGGGTTCTAATATTTATTCTAGATATTAATAAAGCTAGCATAGATTCCAAGAAGAAGGGTATAACTTAGAGAGGTCTAGATGTCCATAGTAAGGTAAATATTTGTCTTTGCAGATTAAAGTACTTTTTATATAATATCTTAACTCTTAGTAAAGTGTTTAAGAATCCAGGCTGTAATTGTTAAGTAGTATATAGGGATAATTAAGGGTGCTTTTTAATTTAATGCTTTTATAAAAGTATAAAACTTTAGCCATTCTATATATAAGAAGGGAAGCCATTATACGATAATTAGATCTAAAAGTACTTATTTTACGGTATTTTAATATACTATATGTTATGGGACATAGGCAATAGCTATAAAATGTATATATTTAAGGAGTCTACAAGACGTTACGTAATTAATTATAAGGGTTAAGGGCGTAAGGAAGTAATATACCTATATATAGCTAATGTAAGCTATATATAAGGTGTGCGCAAGAGCACAGGGCTTTCCTATAAAGGCCCCTGCGGTGGGGTTCTATAATACTACCCTCCCTCCTATAGAGGTGGAGCTCTAGCGACGCTATAGTTACTATATATATATAAAAGGAACACTTAAGGTATAGAGAAGGAAAAAATAAGGAGGTATTACTAAGGGCTTAAAATAACATTATATAATAAGGCTTGGCACCTAAAAATCCAACTAATTAAACAAATTTAACCGCTGATTGAAGTTCCTAGACATCTTATTAATATTTTGGTTATATAATTATACTTTACTATTATATAATGGCAATCTGCGGCAATTTAATGGCAATTTGCCCTTATATGGTAATATATAGCGGTTTAACTCTATAAGGGCTCCTATAGAGGATTAGGCATAAAGTCTTTACTTAGGCCCGGTTTCTATAGGTTTATATAGTAAAAGTTGCTAATTAGATCCTTTACATTTTTAAAGTCTTCCTATAATTGCCATTTTGGCTAATCTATATTAAATCCTATATAGATAGCTCTATAGTAGAGCTGCCGTCCTCTGCCTTTACTAAAGTATTTAGAGTTAATAATTTATTTAACGGTCCACTCCTTATAGTTTTTATTTTTATTTTTATCTTAGATTAGTACTAGTAGGGGTTTAGGCTATATCTATCTTAGTAGGGGTTAGGCTAGTAAAGGTATAGTAGCTATGGGTAAAATACGGGCTATATTCTACGGGTGGCTAGGGTAGGTAGAAGCTCTAGCTTATATATAGCTCCTCTATTAATAACTTGTTTAATTAAATAGGGGCCAAGGTTCTTATAATTAAGTAACTTTATAGGCCTTTGTATAGAGATATTATATATATCTAGCTATATCCAGTTACCAACACGCTTCTCTAGTGGTGGTGTTTTATAATAGTTGGCGAAATAGGCCTACTTTACTTAAGCCCAGGCCATTTCTCCCTTATAGTAGTTAAGTAGATTTTTTATATGGTCTATATACTAGTTAGCAAGTAGCATCTTAAGGTATTTTCTATATAGTAGTTTCTTATTAATAGGCTCTAGTGGTTCTATACCGGATTAGGGGTAATAACCCTTATTTGCAAAAAATGGGGTAAGTCCTATAGTAGCTAAGATATAGTTATTTGCTGTAAATTTACTTAGTGGAAGGTAATCTACCTAGTTATTTTAACTATAGGCGACTACCTATTATAGGTATGCTTTTATGCTAGTATTAGCGTTTTCCAGTTACCTAGTAGTTTTATAGTAAAAGAATATAGATATCTTAATAGAGATGCTAAGGTGTTCGCAAATTTGTTTCTATATATTAAAGTTAAACTATATGCCTTAATTAGACGTAATTAAGTTAGGTAGCCTATATAATTGGTAAATTTTATAGAAAAAGGCGTTAGTAATATTGCTAATGGCTACGCCTTTAGTTAGGACATAGTGGCACTCTTTTATAAGTCGGTATATTATTATAAGGATATTCTTATAGGTGCGGCCGTGTTATTTATAAGGTAGTAGGTTAATAATAAAATCTATAGTAATATCTGCTTATTATTATATAAGTATTAGTAGAGGGTGTATTAGTCCTTAGTACTTTATATTAAAAGCCTTAACGCGCTTATAACTATAGTAGGCGCCTATAAAGTATTTAACCAAGTCTATTATTTTTAGCTAGAAGTAGTATTAGCTAAGAAGCTTATAGGTTCCTCCTTTACCTAGGTAGCTACTTAATTAAAGGTTATAGGCCATTTAGATTAGTTACTGTTATAGATTTTCTAAGTTAGGGATAAATAGATGGCCTTTATAATAAAGCCTATGTCCTTTTACTTCTAAGACTGCTATATTAATCTAGCCTAAGCTTTAGAGGTTAGTAGGCAGTGTATAGGCGCTAGTGGTCTTTATAGCAATAAATTAATATAGTAATAGGTTAATAGAGGTGTTATATACTGTGGTAATAAGTTTATTAATTTTAGGAGGTAATTTTAGTTCTATGGTATAAAGCTAGGGTATAGTTGGCTTTATTATAGGTAGCATACCTAGGGCCAAATTTTGTGCTTTTAGGATTATCTATTATTAGAACTAGTTATAAGGGTTATTTTTAGACTAAGGAAGGTCTTATAAGTAGCATATTAGGCTATTAGGCTTAGTACCTTATACTTCTAGCCTATATATAATTTTAAAGTTAAAACTAGAGAGGAACCTATTTTAGTATACTTGGTATTAGTTTAGCTATTTTATAGTTATAAAGTACTTAAGGTTATAATAATCTATAAGGACTTTAGTTGGCTAGTTAGGTTCTACTAAGAAAAGTTCTAGTTAGAATTCCTTAAACGCTTATATAATTGTAAGAAGTTCCTTATTATAGATCTTATAGTTATATTCTTATAGTATAAGCTTAAATAAGTAGAATGCAACTAAGTAGAGGAGACTATTATTGCCTATCTAGGAGAGAATACCTACGTTAATATAGTTTAAGGAGTTAGTCTTAAGATAGAGTTGTTGTCCTAATATAAAATAAGCTAGGATAGGTGCTTTGGTAAAAGAATTTTTAAGGTCTTAGAACGCCTTCTTATATTTAGGCATTTAGGTAAAATATAGATATATTTTTCTTCCTTTTATAAAAAGGCCCTTTATTTATATTATTGCTATAAGTAGTGCTATAACACCCAAGAAGTTGTATATAAATTTGTAATAGAAGTTGGCGAAACTAAGAAAGGCTTATACGTCCTTAATACAGTTAGGGGTTTGCTATTTAGTAATTATATATACTTTCTTAGGGTCTGTATAGACACCCTTAGTAGTAATAATTAGTTTAAGGTATTTTACTTCTATAACTAAGAATTTACACTTCTTTAAATTAATAAAAAGTCCTATGTCCCTAAGGCGCTATAGGACCTTTTAAATGTGCTTAGTATGCTTAGAGGGGTTATTGCTGTAAATAAGTATATTGTCTAGGTATGTAGAGTAGAAGTTATTAAGGTAATTCTATAAGGCGTTATTAATATAGCTTTAAAAGCTGCCTAGGCTATTATATACGCTAAAGGGCATAATAGTATATTTAAATTAGCTAAAGCGTAATATAAATGCGGTTTTTTATTTATTACCTTCCTGTATTTAGAGGTGGTTAAAGGCGCCAATAATATTAAGCTTAGTATAGATTTTAGCTTAGCTAAGCCGCTTAAGAGTCTTATATATAAGCAGTATAGGATATTAGTTCTTAATTATAATAGTATTAAGTCCTCTATAGTTAATATAGAATTAAATACCCTCTTCTAGTTTCTTAGTAAAGAGAATATAAGTAGCTACTAGAGATATACTAGGATAAATAAACCCTTTATTAAGGTGCTTGTTAATATATTTTTTAATAATTAAAAGTTTGTCTTTTAATATTAAGTAGGGTCTCTTATAGGGTGGCGTTTTTCCTTATTTAATATTAATAGTATAGTTATTAGGTTAATATAGGGAGAGTATATCTACGCTCTTTTATAAGCACATATTAATAAAGTTATAGTATTTCTTAGGGAGGAGCTTACGGAGTTCCTTATTAATAAGTCCTCTTTTAAGCTTTATAAACTTCTTAAAGTCTAAAGGTAAAAGTCCGTGGAGTTTTATAGGGGCATTATTTTCTAGAAGGTTAACTATATCTATCCTATTACTATAGAGGATATAGTCCCATTCTTTATTAAGCTTATATAGTTATAATTAGGAGGCTGTGGTAACAGTCTAGCCTTTCCTATATTCTATATAGTAGAAGGCCGCGGCACTTATATAGTAGTAGTTAGTTATAGGTAGGGTAATAAGGGGTTCCTTAGGTTAATATCCTAGGGAGTAGATAGAGGTAGCTAGGCTATATCCTAAGCAAGTCTCTCTATAGTATTTAGAGTTAAAGGTTGCTTCTCTTTTTCTAGTTAATAGTGGGGTTGTGTTATTTAAGCCAGTTTATTCTAAGGATAATAGGGTAGTTAATAAGTGGTATAATATAGGCCCAGAGCTCTTCCTAGTGCCTATTTATATTTAGGTAAAGTTATACCATATAGGTGATCTTCTATATAGTATAACTACTATTAGCAAGTTATAGGACGCAGGCTTTAGTAAGGGGTAAGGTAGATAGGTTATAAGTGTGCATAAATTAGGTATTTATAAATTTATTAGTAGCTTCGCAATTAATTATAGAACGGCTTTTATATTAATTTTTAGCAGTAATTCCTATTATAGGTAAAACTATCTATTTTTATCTATTTATTTTTACTAAGTTATCTATTAAGGAGGCTAATATATAGATCTCCTTATTATTAGGGCGTCCTAACCTATAACTTAAGGCTAGGACTTAGCGTTTTCTATTTCCGTATCCAACTCTACTACTATTGCTATATCTTTGTCTTGTATAGTAATAGAATATAGTAATATATTTAGTGTTTAAGGTACTAGATTAGGTATTAGGCGGTAGCTACTAAACCTAGCCATTAAGCAGTTTAGGCTATAGCTGTAACAGCCTTCTTAACGGCATCTATAGCAATGTCTTAGCTTTTAGAGTAGCTTATATTCTCTATCTAGTAGCTTTTACAGGAAGGTTAGTATAAAGAGGTCGATATTAGGACTAGTAGTGTTGCTTAGGGTAGTAGGCGTTAGTGGTTTAGTAGGTCTAGAAAGCTTCTACAGGGAGGTTTTTAGGTAAAAGTTTATAGTAGTAATCTGGTTTAGCCGTTATTCGATCTTCTATAGGGCTGCTACCATATTATAAATGTTGTTATAATTATAGCTGGCGGCTGCGTGACTAAGGTAGTAAGTAACTTTTTCTAGAAGATCTTCCTAGTCTTTAGCATTATCTTAGGTAAGGACTTTGGTATATTCCTAGAATTTAATATAGAATTTGTTAAATAATTTAGTGGGACTTATCTTTAGGGTATATAGTTTGGCTTAACTAGTGGCCACTAGATTATAGTTATAGTATACTTGGTTAAGGTCCTTAAGGACTTCTTAGTAGGACTACTACTTTTAAGGACTGTTAGTCTCCTATTAAATAAAGAGCCTATTAAATAGGATGCCCTTTGTTTGCCTAATAATATAGCTAATTTTAGTATCTTTTGTAGGGAAAAGGCAGGCGCTTTAGGTTAGTTTCTTACGGATTTATATTTTCCAGTGGCTGTATTCCTTACAGTTACCCTAGAAGATTAGGGGATTAGGGTAGTGTATATTAGACCCTATAGTGGCAGTTTAGGTTCAGTTATTATGGCTTTTATTATTACTGCTGTGGTAGGGGTTCCTATTAGGTAAAGCTGCTTAGCACTAACCCTCTATTAAGTGTTAAGTAGGTAAGGTTGCTAGGGGCGTAGAGACTTAGGTGGCGTTGTATACAGTAAAGGGGTGTCTGGTATTATTACAAATATATTTATTAAGCTAAGATTATAGGTATTTAATTATACCCTCTTTTTTAGTAATTATAGTAATAAGTATAATCTTAGCCTTCTTTAATTATTAGATGTTGTGTTTAGATACATAGAGGTTATCTTTAATCTTTTAGTATATGTTATTAGCGAGCGCCTTATAAGCTTATAGGTCTTAGATAATATTATAATTTTAGGCAGTATATATCTTAGCTTATATAAGCTTTAGATGGTAGTTCTATAGAAGGCGGTAGTATTTATTGGGTTCTTATACTACTATTTTTGCAAATATCTTAGCGTCTTATATCTTAATCTTAATAGGTAGTAGCCCTTTAGCTTATTTGTCCGTAGTTATATAGTTAATAAAAGATAAGACATTGTTAATGTCCACCTTATTAAGGTTATTGTAGTCTTTTAAGCTACTAGGCTTCCCTTTAGGGATAAAGGCTAGGGCTAGTGAATTAAATCCTCCTAGGATTAATTGGTGTTATAGGTTTAATATAGGTATTAGATTGTTCTTTAAGTTTAACATAGTGGCTAGTAAGGAATTTTGTCTTACTATTATTGGTTCTTTAGAAGTATAAAGTAAGAAACATACTGCTTCTGGTAGTGCTTATAGTATTATAGAATATAGAATTAGTTATAGGCTAAGCGTTGGTAATAAAAAAAGGCGTAATGTAATGTTATAGGATATGGGCAATGGCTAGAAAATGTATATATTTAAGGAGTTTACAAGACGTTGCGTGATCGATTGTAAGGGTTAAGGGCGTAAGGAAGTAATATACCTACGCGTAGCTGACGTAAGCTATATATAAGGTGTGCGTAAGAGCACTGGGCTCTCTTATAGAGGCCCCTGCGGTAGGGTTCCGTAACACTATACGCTTTAAAACCTCGCCCTTAAGACCTTAAACTTCTCCTTTTGCTAGAAGCTTTTGATATAGTTTTAAAAGAGTTCTCTCCCCCTAATCTTTTACTATTATACGCTCCTAATTCTTTACTAGACTCTATTTAATATTATATTTTTTAAGATAGCCTTATAATCTAACAGTTAAGAAATGGTATCCTTTTAGGTCTTAAGGAGGACAGTATTTACAAAAGTAGCGTTTCTTTATACGAGATTTTTCTTCCTTTATTGCCGTACAAGTATGTTTATAAATTAAGGAGACTTATTTTAAGGTCTGTGTTATATAAGTAGTTAAGATTAAACCGGTATTAGCTTTGGTCTTAACGCCACCTAAAAGAGTAGAAAGTGTACTAACTTTAAAGGAATTATTATTATTAAAGTTTTTAGAGTGAATTTTACTAGTACTAGCTATATTTATAGCGTCGTACAATAAGGGGTAAAGGTTTAGTTTGTAGTTAAAAATTTGCGGATATCTAGACATTATCTGGATATTATCCAATATCCGGGCTATCCTTAGATAGGACTATTATCCGCCCAACTGGATAGGATAATTTATCCTCTACAAGCCTGCTAATGTTCTGGTGTTTATATACGGGCCACAAATCGTAGTAGCGCCTTGACGGCGCATGGGATAGTTATTATCCTCTTACTAGGTAAAGTAATACCATTTTATTCTTGTTATGCGGAAAAAAAGTTAGTATATATTATAATTACGGCTCTATCTAGTTGCCAACCTTTTTCTTATACTAAGTATACAAAATTAAATATACAATTTTCCTGCAATATTTAATCTATATAAGGCTATTGCCTAGGTATATGGTAGGGAGTAGGTAAGCCAAGCATAAGTTATAAGGAGAGTTAATAGAAGAGAATAATATGGTAAAGAGTAGGTATGGTAATACCCTAGTACAGAGACGAACTGATAAGGAGGTGCCAAGGGCTAGCCGAAGGCTAGCCTTAGCAGCCGCCAAAAGATCCCTTATAATCTGTCCCTAATGCTAAGTATATATATCTTATTAATATTTATAGACGTTTAGTACCTTATCTAATTTATTATAGGGTTTTATATTTAATTTTAAGGCCAAACGTCTTAATAGTAAGCTTACTTAGGCTCTTACTAAAGTATAAAAGCTCCATAATAATGGAGAGCGTATTTAATACTTAACTATCCGCTTGCGCTTAGTTACTCCATCTTAAGAAGGGTTATAAAAAGGTTTATTTAAAGAAGTTAGAAGCTGACTAAGTAGGAAAAGGCTAGAATAGATTTATTTTAAGTAGAGAAGGAAGTAACTCTAAATACTATAGTAGTTAATCCTCTTAGGTCCCCCTTAGGTAACTTATTCTTTAACAAATTTTCCTTATTAATACTTTCTAACCTAATTTCTTTTAATACTTCTATACCTTTCTTATAGCGTTTTTTAGGTTCTTTAATAGTTTTAGATAGTCTCTTTATAGCCTATCTACCTAACCTTATATTATATTATATTGTCTATATCTTTATAACTAATAATTTTCTAAACCTTTTATTTATTATCTTTTTACCTTTTATACGTATCTACTTTATAAACTAGTGGCTTAATATTCCTGTATACTAGCTTTAGTATTATAATATGCTATATATTATAGTGCTATAATATAGGTAGATAAAATAACTACGTTATAGTATAAAGAAGAGAAGAGGGTTAAAAGGGTTATTGTATATAAATATAGGGCTAGCCGCTAAGGCGCTAGTAGTGGGTTAGCTAATAGTAGGAAACAGTATAAGATAGGTTAGTACCATAATAGTACTCTTATAAAGGGACTTCATAAATAGGAGGCTATAAGGCATAATTATAGAATAGGATAGATTGGTAAAAGAGACGAATTCTTAAGGAGGTAAGGCCTCTAGGATTGTAGAGACTATATACTATAGGCACGTACCTCTGGCACGTGCCCGCTAGGGCGTCCAGAGGTTGTCCTAAGGGCAGCCTAAGGTAACCGCAATAATATCCCTTACAACTCCCCCTCCTAAAAGGTTTAGTCCCTAAACTAAATAAGTAGCTCTAAAATAGAATATTATGGTACTAGTAAATTGCTATTAGATTACCGTTAGATTGCAGTTATATAATGGTAAATTGCGGTTATACAACTAGTGGCTATAGTGTTAGTAGAAAACGGTGGATTATAGTAGGTATACGGGTTTGTGTAAAGATATTAGTTCTACTTACTACTCTTAGCCAAGCTAATAGCAATTTTTTATCCCGGGATAGAAAATCCTAATAAGCTAGCTTAATAAATAGCGTTAATAGAACTCTACACCACCACCTAAATTAATTAAGCGTGGCGCTCTTAGTAAAATCTAACTAATTAGATAACTTTAACTGGTGGTTAAAGTTCTATAGGATCTTAACTTCTTTAAATTATTATAGTCGCCATCTACGGCCTTAGTATAGTAAGTCTTTTTTATTTTATACCTAGTTTAGGGGTCCGGACTGTTTAGGGTATTATTTATAGAACTTTAGTAGTATATATATTACGGAACCCTACCGTAGGGGCCTCTATAGGAGAGCCCCGTGCTCTTACATACACCTCGCGTATAGCTTATGTCAGCTACGCGTAGGTATATTACCTCCTTACGCCATTGACCCTTACAATTGATCGCATAACGTCTTGTAGACTCCTTAAATGCATACGCTTTATAGCCACTGCCCCTGTCCCATAACATTATTTTGCGCCTTTTTACTACCGATGCTTAGCCTATAACTAATTCTACGTCTTTGTAACACTATAGGCGCTGCCAGAAGCAGTGTGTCTATAAGTTACCTCTATACTTCTAAGGAACCCATAATAGTAAGATAATATTCCTTACTAGCCACTATGTCAAACCTAAAGAATAACCTAATACCCATACTTAACCTATAACGCCAATTAATTCTAGAAGAATTTAATTTATTAGCCCTAACCCTTAAGGAGGTGGATACTGACAATGTTTTATCTTTTATTAATTATATAACTATAGATAAGCAAACGGAAGGGCTACTACCTATTAAAATTGAAATATGAGACGCTAAGATATTTGTAAAATTAGTAGCATAAGAACCTAATAAATACTACCGCCTTCTATAGAACTACTACCTAAAGCTTATATAAGCTAAGATGCATACTGCCTAAGACTAAGATATTATTTAAGACCTATAAGCTTATAAGGCGCTTACTAATAACACACGCTAAGAGATTAAAGATGACCTCTATATGTCTAAACGCGATGTCTAACGGTTAAAGAAGCTAAGATTATACTTATTACTATAGTTACTAAAAAAGAAAGTATAATTAAATACCTATAATCCCAGCTTAATAAGTATATTTATAATAACGCTACCTAAGCCTTTACGCCCCTAGTAACCTTACCTACTTAATGCTTAATAGAGGGTTAATACTAAAGCAGTGGTAATAAAAACTATAACAATTAAACCTAAGCTGCCACTGTAGGGTCTAATATATATTACCCTAATTCCCTAGTCTTTTAGGGAGATTATAAGGAATATAGCTACTAGAAGATATAAATCCGTAAAAAACTAAGCTAAAGCGCCTGCCTTTTTCCTATAGAAGATACTAAGATTGGCTGTATTATTAGGCGAATAAAGGGTATACTATTTAACAGACTCTTTGCCTAGTGGGAGACTAATAGCCCCTAGAAGTAGCAGTTCTATTAAGAAGTCCTTAACGACTTTAACCTAATATACTATAACCACAACCTACTGGCCACTAACTAAGCTAAACTATATGCTCTAAAGATAAGTCCTACTAAATTATTTAATAAGTTCTATGTTAAATTTTAGGAATATACTGGAGCCCTTGCCTAAGATAATACTAAAGACTAGAAAGATCTCCTTAAAAAAGTCACTTATTGCCTTAGTTACGTAGCCGCTAGCTATAACTATAATAATATCTATAATATGGTAGCAGCCCTATAGAAAATTAAACGATAACTAAATTAGATTGCTACTGCTAACCCTTGCCTAAAGACCTCCCTATAAAAGCCCCCTAGGCCTACTAAACCTATATATATTAAGCTACTAACGCCTACTACCTTAAATATTACTGGAGCCAATATCGACCTTTTTATACTAAACTTTCTATAAAAACTCCTAGATAGAGAGTATAAGCTACTCTAGAAACTAAGACGCTGCTATAGATGCTATTAAGAAGGCTATTATTATAATAACCTAAACTGCCTAATAGCTAGGTTTAGCAGCTGCCGCCTAATACCTAACCTAATACCCTAAATACTAAATATATTACTATATGCTGCTACTATATAAAATAAAGACGTAGTAATAGTAGTAGAGTTAGATACAGAAGCGGAAAATGCTAAGTCCTAGCCCTAAGTTGTGGGTTGGGACGCCCTAAGGATAAAGGGATCTATATATTAGCCTACTTAATAAATAACTTAGTAAAGATAAATAGACGGAAATAGATAGTTTTACCTATAATAGGAACTACTGCTAAAAAATAATATAAAAGCTGTTTTATAATTAATTGCGGAGCTATTAATAAATTTATAGATATCTAATTTATATACACCTATAACCTACCTACTTTACCCCTTACTAAAGCCCGCGCCCTATAACTCGCTAATAGTAGTTATACTATATAGAAGATTACCTATATGGCCTAACTCTACTTAGATATAAACGGGCACTAGGAAGAGCTCTAGGCCTATATTATACTACTTACTAACTACCCTATTATCCTTAGAATAAACTGGCTTAAATAATATAACCCTACTATTAACTAGAAAAAAAGAGAAGTAACCTTTAACTTTAAATACTGTAGAGAGACTTACCTAGGGTATAGCCTAGCCGCCTCTATTTACTCCCTAGGATATTAACCTAAGGAACCCCTTATTACCCTACCTATAACTAACTACCACTATATAAGTGCCGCGGCCTTCTACTGTATAGCATATAGGAAAGGCTAAACTACTACCGCAGCCTTTTAATTATAACTATATAAGCTTAATAAAGAACAAAACTACGTCCTCTATAGTAATAGGATAGATATAGTTAACCCTTTAAAAAATAATACCCCTATAGAACTCTATAGACTTTTACCTTTAGACTTTAAAAAGTTTATAAAGCTTAAAAAAGGATTTATTAATAAAGAAATCCGCAAGCTCCTCTCTAAAAGGTATTATAACTTTATTAATATTTGCTTATAAAAGAGTATAGATATACTCCCCCTATATTAACCTAATAACTATACTATTAATATTAAATAAGGAAAAATACTACCCTATAAAAGACCCTGCTTAATACTAAAGGATAAACTTTTAGCTATTAAAAAGTATATTAACAAGCACCTTAATAAAGGATTTATTTATCCTAGCATATCCCTAGTAGCTACTCCTATCCTCCTTACTAAAAAACTAAAAGGAGGTATTTAATTCTATATTAACTATAGAGGACTTAACACTATTATAATTAAGAACTAATACCCCGTACTACTTATATATAAAACTCTTAAGTGGCTTAGTTAAGATAAAATCTATACTAAGCTTAATATTATTACTGCCTTTAACTGCCTCTAAATATAGAAAGGTAATAAATAGAAAACCGCATTTATATTACGCTTTAGCTAATTTAAATATACTATTATACCCTTTAGTGTATATAACGGCCCAGGCAGCTTCTAAAGCTATATTAATAACTTCTACTCTGCGTACCTAGACAATATACTTATTTATAGTAATAACTCCTCTAAGTATACTAAGTACGTTTAAAAGGTCCTATAGCGCCTTAGGGATATAGGACTTTATATTAACTTAAAAAAGTGCGAATTCTTAGTTATAGAAGTAAAATACCTTAAACTAATTATTACTACTAAGGGTGTCTATATAGACCCCAAGAAGGTATATATAATTACTAAATAGCAAACCCCTAACTGTATTAAGGATATATAAGCCTTTCTTAGTTTTACTAACTTTTATTAAAATTTTATATATAACTTCTTAGGTGTTATAGTACTACTTATAGCAATAATATAAATAAAGGGCCTTTCTATAAAAGGAAGAAAAACATATCTATATTTTATTTAGATGCCTAAATATAAGAAGGCGTTCTAAGACCTTAAAGACGCTTTTACTAAAGCACTTATTCTAGCTTACTTTATACTAGGATAATAACTCTATCTTAAGACTAACTCCTTAAACTATATTAATATAGGCGTCCTTTTCTAAATAGGTAATAATAGTCTCCTCTACTTAGTCGCAATTTACTTATCTAAGCTTATACTATAAAAATATAACTATAAGATCTATAATAAGGAACTTCTTATAATTATATAAGTATTTAAAGAATTCTAACTAGAACTTTTCTTAGTAGAACCTAACTAGCCAACTAAAGTCCTTATAGATTATTGTAACTTTAAGTACTTTATAACTATAAAATAGCTAAACTAATACTAAGCACACTAAAACGAGTTCCTCTTTGGTTTTAACTTTAAAATTATATATAGGCTAGGAATATAAGGTACTAAGCCTAATAGCTTAATATGCCGCTTATAAGGCCTTCCTTAGTAAAGATAACCCCTATAATTAGTTCTAATAATAGATAATCCTAAAAGCATAGAACTTAGCCCTAGGTATACTACCTATAATAGAGCTAACTGTACTTTAGCTTTATACTATAGAACTAAAGTTACCTCCTAAAATTAACAAGCTTATTACCATAGCATATAATACCGCTGTTAACCTATTATTATATTAACTTATTACCATAAAGACTACTAGCGCCTATATGCTACCTACTAACCTCTAAAGCTTAGGCTAGATTAATATAGCAGCCCTAAAAATAAAAGAGAATAGGCTCTATTATAGAGGCTGCCTATTTATCCCTAACTTAGAAAATCTATAACAGCAACTAATCTACATAGCCTATAACCTTTAATTAAGTGGCTATCTAGGCAGAGAAGGAACCTATAAGCTTTTTAGCTAATATTACTTCTAGCTAAAAATAATAGACTTAGTTAAATGCTTTATAGGCGCCTGCTATAGCTATAAGCGCGCTAAGGCCTTTAATATAAAGTACTAAGGACTACTGCACCCTCTACTAGTACCTATATAATAATGGGCAGATATTACTATAGATTTTGCTATTAACCTACTACCCTATAAATAATATAGCCGTACCTATAAGAATATCCTTATAATAATATGTCGACTTATAAAAGAGCGCCACTATGTCCTAATTCAAGGTATAGCTATTAGTAATATTATTAATGCCTTCCTCTATAAAGTTTACTAATTATATAGGTTACCTAACTTAATTTCGTCCAACTAAGGTATATAGTTTAACTTTAATATATAGAGATAAATCTACTAACGCCTTGGCATCTTTATTAAAATATCTTTATTTTTTTATTATAAAACTACTAGTTAACTAAAAAACGCTAATACTAGTATAAAAGCGTACCTATAATAGGTAGTCGCCTATAGTTAAGATAACTGGATAGATTACCTTTTACTAGGTAAATTTATAGTAAATAATTATATCTTAACTACTATAGGATTTACCCTATTTTTTATAAATAAGGGTTATTACCCCTAATCTAGTATAGAGCTACTAGAACCTATTAAAAAGAAACTGCTATATAGAAAACGCCTTAAGATACTACTTACTAACTAGTATGCAGATTATATAAAAAATCTACTTAACTACTATAAGGGAGAAATGGCCTAGGCTTAAGTAAAGCAGGCTTACTTTACTAACTATTATAGAACGCCACTACTGGAGATATATGTTGGCGACTAGGTATAGCTAGATGCATATAATATCTCTATATAGAGGCCTATAAAGTTACTTAATTATAAGAACCTTGGCCCCTATTTAATTAAATAAATTATTAATAGGGGAGCTATATATAAGCTAGAGCTTCTACCTACCCTAGCTACCTATAGGATATAGCCTATATTTTACCTATAGCTACTATACCTTTATTAGCCTAACTCCTTATTAGAATAGATATAACCTAAACCCCTATTAGTACTAATCTAAGATAAAAATAAAGACAAGAACTATAAGGAGTAGACTATTAAATAAATTATTAACTCTAAATACTTTAGCAAAGGTAGAGGACGGCGGCTCTACTATAGAGCTATCTATATAGGATTTAATATAGATTAGCTAGAATGGTAACTATAGGAAGACTTTAAAAATGTAAAGAATTTAATTAGTAACTTTTACTATGTAAATCTATAGAAACTAGGCCTAAGTAAAGATTTTATACCTAATCCTTTATAGGAGCCCTTATAGAGTTAAACCGCTATATATTGCTATATAAGGGCAAATTACCGTTAGATTGCCGCAGATTGCTATTATATAATGGTAAAGTGCGATTATATAACCGGAATATTAATAATATGCCTAGGAACTTTAACCGGCGGTTAAAATTATCTAATTGGTTAGATTTTTAAGTGCTAAGCCTTATTATATAATATTATTTTAAGCCCTTAGCAATACCCCCTTATCTTTTTTTCTCTATACCTTAAGCGTCCCTTATATATATATATAGTAACTATAGTATTGCTAGAGCTCTACCTCTATAGGAGGGGGGGTAGTATTACGGAACCCTACCATAGGGGCCTCTATAGGAGAGCCCCATGCTCTTATATATACCTCGCGTATAGCTTACGTTAGCTATATGTAGGTATATTACCTCCTTACGCCCTTAACCCTTACGATTGATCGCGCAACGTCTTATAGACTCCTCGAATACATATACTTTATAGCCACTGCCCCCGTCCTATAACAATACGTTTATACCCTTTTAGGGATTTTTTAGGTTCCTAGGTTTTCTTATTATAATACTTCTACTTAATATAATATATTAAGCCTTGCTCATCTATTTGTTTATTATATACATTAAGAATCTTCTTAAATTTCTACTTATCTATAATATTACCATTGTTATTTCTTTTAGCTATTCTGCTTATAATAGTATAATATTCCTCTTTATTAATATATACTTAGCTAGGGATCTCTTTAGGGAATTGAAGGCGGACTTTTAAAGTATAGAAAGACTTATTAACATAAATGTAGTTTAGGAGGTCTACTATAATTATATGTTTATAGGCAGCTAAGATAGGCTAGGATTTATCCTAGTTATTATTCTATTTCCTCTTAGGCTAGTTAGTCTTTATATTGTCCCTTTTAAATATTATACCTTTATCCCGTTTTATATTAAGCTTAGACCCCTAAAACTTAGTTACCTCCTAAACTTAGATAGGTTTCCTATATAAAACGCTGGTTTTCCACCTCTATAAAAACAGTATTAGTAATATATTATTAATAATATAAAGTTCTAAACTTAAAGCTTATATAGTCCTAAGTAAATTTATAAAAAAAAATTATTAAAATAGTATAGTATGTTTTTCAAAGGGGCTATTTTACTATATAAAATAACCTATTTTATATTTTAGGCGCATAAAGACATTTTTAAATTTTTTTTTAAATAAATTTACTTAGGACTATATAAGCTTTAAGTTTAGAACTTTATATTATTAATAATATATTACTAATACTGTTTTTATAGAGGTGAAAAACTGGTATTTTGTATAGGAAACCCGACGGAGTTTAGGGGGTAACCGAGTTCCGGGGGTCCGAGCTTAGTGTTATTTTTATAATATTGTTGGGAGATATAAGCTAGGGCCTTAAGCTAAGTTAGGATACGCTTAAAGCGGTTAGCAATAGTATTAGCTTATAGATACTCTTTTTTTGTATATATAGATAGGGCTAATAGCTAAGGGCCCGCTGGTTTAATACCCAAATGTAGGTTATAGCTGTGGTTGGTAAAGAATAGTAAGATTTCTATAGTCTTATTAACTTAGTTATTTATAGCGAACTTAGTAAGGGGGAGCTAATCTACCTACGTCAGGAAAACGGGGAGTGGCGCAGGAAATTTAGTTTCGCTAAAAGTATTTTTTGGGCCAGGGGCCAGCTTTCCGCCATATTAGCCAAACCCTCGAGCTATACGCTAGCTTTCCGCCATATTAGCTAAACCCTCGAGCTATACGCCAGCTTTCCGCCATATTAGCTAAACCCTAAAGCTATATGCTAGCACTACGCCAGCTAAAAGAGCGCAATACTATACTACTAAGGCTCTGCACGAGGCTCTGCACGAAGCCCTACACGAAGCTCTGTACGAAGCTCTACACGAAGCTCTGCACGAAGCTCTGCACGAAGCTCTGCGTGAAGCTTTGCACGAAGCTTTGCACGAGGCTCTACGCGAAGCTCTGCGTACGGAGGCTCTGTACGAGCTTCTGCACGAAGCTCTACACGAAGCTCTACACGAAGCTCTACACGAAGCTCTACACGAAGCTCTACACGAAGCTCTACACGAAGCTCTACACGAAGCTCTACACGAAGCTCTA
>Ga0307507_10004118_pt1 | contig 26459 bp, 21 predicted proteins | sample 7_EM_MG_FD_207223 | JGI IMG/M metagenome (GOLD analysis project Ga0307507, IMG submission 207223) | Populus trichocarpa ectomycorrhiza microbial communities from riparian zone in the Pacific Northwest, United States - 7_EM | ecosystem: Host-associated > Plants > Roots > Unclassified | place...
AGTTGTGCGATGGCGATCGAACTCATAAGTACCGCTTTGCTGTTTGCATTTCGTTTCTCTTCGCATTTCGTTTCGTTTGGCACGCGTCGTTTCGCTGGTGTGGGGCCTTTTTTCGCTACATACTAAGTCAGTTTTAGTAATCGTGAATTGAGTGATAAGGGAAAGGGTGAAAATACCCGATCGCGTCAGTTATCTTCGGGTATCTTCAGATATCTTCTAGTATCTAGCGGTATCTTCAGATATCTGCAGGCATCTTTAGATATCTGGCGGTATCTTCAGATATCTGCGGGCATCTTCAAATATCTGCAGATATCAGCCACCCGTTAACAAAATATTGACTGGTCACATGGAATATACCGAAAGCCTACAGACGCCGCCAGGCACCCAGAAGCCGGCAGGCTTCTCAAAAGCCTGACCTGAAAAGCCCAGGTCGGTCTCACATTGGCCTGGCCTGGCCGGACTGAAAGCCTGCCGGCTATCTGCAGGCCGACCTGGCCGCCTGCGAACGCTGCCCTAGTTAGTTGTTTTAGGCAACGTTTCCATGAGAACTAATACTTATCCAGCTGGTCGGTGGGTTTGGATCTTTTCTCCTAAGGTTCATGGTAACTCTATTGTTAAACATAATTGATCATTGCAGAAATATTCTTAAAAGAGAAGTTATAAACATTGATCGCTACCATCTAACTAGCCACAAACTCTTCCTAAGCAAAGGAACAGCCACCTCCAAAATATCAGGGATGAAGAAAAAATTGAAGGAGAGGCAGGCTGACTGTGAAAAGGGCAAAATTTTGGGGGGTTACGGATTATAAATGTATGGCTAAAGGCCGTCAGGGGCCCGTACATTGATAACTATGGGCAGAAGGGTCTATCATGTTACAATATTCACCTGTGATAATCCCGTCGAGGGCATTACACCAGACGGATGCTAGGAGCCTAAGCCAGCATGTTATTGTCACTAACACCGCAGTGAATGAGGTAATGGAATGATATAAGCCCAGGGAGGCGCAACTTTCGTCCCCGGGTTTAGGGAGGCTCAGGTGTATTGGGTGGAAAAATATAACACTCAACTTTAAAGAAAATCTTGGTAGAACACGATTACTGGAGACAGTAGGGGGCAACAGCACCTCCCCACCTTTTCAGTCGTGGACCTTGGGGGGCGGTAACCCATGGAAGGATCAAGATACGTTGATTATGTTTTATATATGCCCCTGTCTTTGTCTTTAGAGCGCGTTTGCTAAGAATGACAATGAGAATACCGAAGTTTATAATTATACCTATTCTAGCTTTCCTACACAACGCAGAAGTCCCGAATTTAAACTTCTCCGTCTACTACTGCGCTATCTGCTTATCATTGCGACCTTTTCTGTTCTTCTACGCATGTTCTCATTCCTCTGTACCCCGTCACGACAAAGGATAGACATGCTAGAGAACCCTCTCCGTAAATCACTAAAGCTCTAGAACGATCCTCACTCCCGAACAATCCTACCAGACTCCCGTAGCTTCTAGAACTAATAGCAAGATCCTATCACCCTTCAACATCACCTAGCACTTAAATAACGCTTGGAACACGCCGAGCTCAAAGTCATATTGGCTCCTGCCAGGACCGCCTTTTGGGGTCTTTGGCAAGTTTTGCACACTAGGAATTGGTTGGCTTTGGACACAAGCTCAGGAATGGTAAGGGCAAGAACAGCCCTAAGAAAAAGTAGGCTCCCCTTGTATTGTCTCCTGTATAGTTATGCACTTTGTAAAGGAGTTAACTTAAGCTCTAAGTCGATAAACACACACACCTCATGGTTCAGCTCGTGAATAAGGGTCAAGGAATACCAAAGCGAATACTAAGCAGAAGATCCATCCGAGTTCTGCTGAGCATAAAGCGAGCCACCGCTCGCGAGTAGTGCACAGTGCAGCTAGCCACCCCAACCTTTTAACCCAAAGACTAACCTGGGCCGCGGTTTTAGTCAATACCGGCCAACACTATCTTTATACTACCCTCACACTACCCTCACTCCTCGCAATGGCTATTTTTCTAAATTACGATCTCCCTCCCGGCTTTAGAGAATCACTGAAGATTTGGGGGAGTCTATACCGGGGCGGCCGGTGCAAGATCTAATTTTAATGGAGAGAGAGGACTATTTGAATTCTGTGAAATTTCAGGGATATCTGTGCTACAAGGAGCGATGTGCAGGGCCTTGGGGGAGTATATGGGTAGAACATATTCACCTGCTATTGATATGTTTAAGAGCTCGTCATTGATGGCTTCCTTAAGTCCATTGCCCTGACTATACCCTGGTGTGCTGTAGTTGACGGTGTACTTGATATAATGTTTAGCGGGGGGCAGGGGATCGAAGCTAGCGAGCTCGGATATCTCAAAGATGAACCAGATATCCCAAGGAAAGTTTCAAGGATTTTGATTAACGTCTTGGCTAAAGACTATCTTCTATAAAAAACAAACTAGCAGCCTAAAAGTAATAGTTCAACTGAGAAATAGTGACACTTGATGATCAATTCAAGCTGGAGCTGGGAACAGTGGAAACAGGCATCATGCCCGGAGCTTTCAATGATTAGTGTTAGCAATTGGCCTGTGTTTTGGGTAGACTGGGGTGTGTAAGCAGGGATAGCGGGAGCCAAAGTTGAAAATCCTAGCAGCTCTCACAACCCCCGAGCACTACCGGTAGTGGAATAAGTAACCCCAAAAGGCAAGGGTGCTCTCAGCTAGCACAAAGCTATTGGCGAGGACCTTTATGCCTAGTGCCCAGGCAAGCAGGAGAGAAACCTAAAGTGCATTTTTGTTCTCAACCTTCTGTGACCCAAACGTTTGAAAGTGGGGCGCTGCATTTTACTAAATCTTTACTTAAGGACTCTCGTTGGTTGGAGAGAATGCCATCCATAGCTTCTAACGTTTAGTTCACCATCGTTTGGTCTAATGTTAAATCTTCCTTGACTTTTCATGGTGAGCCCCCCCAGATTGTTATCAGCAGCTCGTTTTTTTTCTATTACGAGCTTAACGAGGCCAATACCTAGCCAGGGTCCTAGAAGCTAAAATATATTCGATGGGACTAGCAGTGAGTTATACCAGAGTAGGGATCGAAACTCGGGATTGAGTGATATCAGGTGACCGGTCTCTTTTTGTGACGAGGTCATGTTTTTTGTAGTTTTATGTATAGCTATAATATCTCTTTGATCTAAATATGGGTACTGCAATTGATACGGCTATTGGAACCTCCGAAAATAATGACTGTCGTGCTTGGGGGGAGAGTCTTTGTGCTCTGCTCATTATCCTGATAACATAATTTGGCGACACAAATCACAGAAGCAGGCAGAATAAAGGCTATGCCAGCAAAAGAAGAAGAAGAAAGGCTAATATTAGCAGAGTGCTTAAAGCATAGAAGTCTTAGATTTATTCGGTGAGATCAAACGCTCTCCTTTCATTAGTGAGAAGAGGGTGTGGTCTGGGGGACTATTCTTATCAAGAGCCAAGAAGCCCGAACTATCTCCGGGTAACGGTGGCGAAGCGGGAGAAAGGAACCCCCTGTCCCAGAGTATTCCCCCTAGAGTTCAGTGCGAATCAAAAACAAATATTGGCCGGGATGAAGAGTTAGATAACCGCGACGGGAGTCAATGCGATGGGTAACGGGTTACGGGGAATTGCGCAAACTGAGAATAACCCAGCTGTTAACGGTTGGATCTCTTATCATTTCACAGGCCACTCTGGTCCCCGAGTGACAGGGCATGCCGTCAACATCGGAAGCGCCAAAAAAGCCCTCATTGGTGGTCGTTAGTTATTAATAGGCATCGCTTCGGACCGAGCCCAGGTTCGTGGATATTCCCACGGATGCCGATGTGTCTCAGCCTCCACAACAGATAGCCGACGGAAATGTCCTAACCTATACTATACCCAAGTAGTAAAACATGTCATTGCGAAACGAGTTTACTGAATACAGGGTACCGTGCACTCCTGAGGTGTAGGAAATAGTAAACTAGGAGTAAAAAAACAACGTGGTTTTCTCAATAAGACAGAAAGCAGCATGTATTGAGGTGCTATGTGCTATGGAGTAAATGACCATCTGATATTGCATCAAGGGGGGTACTGGCGCATCTACTCGAGTAATGAGTTGGTATACCGGTAGCGCACACTGCCAAACCTGATGGTATGCAGTCGCACTCGTCCTCATACTGCACGGTTCTTTGAGATCATTATTAACTTACAGGCATTAATAGGATGCCCGACCGATTCTAAGGGTATTGGTGCCGACGCTCGAGAGAAAAAAGTGTTCCACAAGATGACAGAAAAGATCGGAGGACCTGCCCGTTCTAGTCAGCACCACCCCTCCATCCCTTTTCACCCCGCTGTCTTTCCCCCATATCAGGGCTGGACAAAAAAGCCGGAGCATCGGAGGAATAAAAATAAAAATAATAATATCATAGCCAGCTGGAATATGCAAGGAAAATCGTAGTGTAATACAGTACTGTAGATGAAGGCCTAATGATTGTAGGCTAGGTAACTTATTGCAGAAGGGAACGGAACGTGGTTGGCCCACTTGAGTCCCGGGGTCGAAAATTAAGGGGAAGAGGGAGAGGGAGAGGGGGAGAGAGAGAGAAAAAAGAAAAGAAAAAGAAACGAAACAGAGGCGGGTATGTGAGTGGAGAAATGTCCTCAAGCGCCCTCCCCCACCCCCCGAAAGCCTCGCCTCCATATCTCTATATAGCTCTGGCAAGGGAAGGGTCTGGCGCTCTCCTCCTTATTATGGACCCTCAAGCTCCTCTCATCCCACATTCACCTTATCTCACCTCTCGATGCGCAAAACTTAGCACACTGCTCAGAAACTCCAGTCAGTAGTTCATTGCCGCCAAGATAACCCTGAGATCGCTTTACAATGAGTAGGTGACGGTTTCTTCTCGCGATGCTTGTCGGGGAACAATCGGTAGTGTGTGCTTACCTTTTTATTTTTTATTTTTTTACAGGTCCACCCTTGCTTGGAAGAACCGGGACGGGCCCGACCAACGGGATTTTGAACGAAGTAATGATACCATAGCCTTTTCGAGATTTTCACGTCTACAATCTCTAATAAACTAGGTTGTCAATCGCGGCAACTCTCCACCAAAGACGAATGGTAACACGGTCGCGACAAACGGATATCCTACAGGTACTCGTCAGCCCAGCAGTGGCGACAGGTTGCAATGTTATCGGAAGGGTTGTGGTGGTTCATTCACGGACAGTAGGTCCTGGAGGTACGTCAAGTATTCCCCATGTCAAAACGTCGCGTCCGCAAAGCTAACTCTTCTTACAATGACATAGGGAACACAACAAGATCTGCACACTTGTGGAAAACAGTGGTTATTGCTGCATGTTCCCGGATTGCCCCGAAGGCTTTATGACTTCCAGCCTTCACGATATGGTGAGCCACCAATTCGTTCATCAGATCTTCGCTTGCTACGCCCAGGGGTGTTCTTGGGCCTTTCCTACACAGGACGGAGCTATCAAACATGTCATCAAGGAGCATCGCATGGCAAAACCGTCTACGGACATGATAAAACACTCATGGACGGCCCGGAAACACCAGGGTGAATTTCAGCGACATTCGAGCGTTTGCTTCGACATTTCGGACGCGATATCGAGTTGGGGAGCGGGAGTTTCGAGTCCTCCAGAGTACATCAGGCCAGCCCCGGAGCTGGCTGCATACGCTTTTCCCGGGAATAGGTATCCCGAGAGCGGAGCAAATGCTGAAGACGTTGAGGACACGCAGAGTTTGAGCTCGGCAGTATTCGTGCACATCACGCATCAACTTGCGGCTCTCGGAGATCTATTGGATAACCGAGCATTAGCACCGACCGCAACGGAGTGGCGCCAAGTGTCTCAAGCTTTAAGAATTATGCAGGAAAAGCTACACACCAAATCCTTTGCGAGTCCGCCGGCTGGTTGGAACAAGAACTTTGCATTCGCTGGTGCAGCTTCGGGTGCGAATGGCCTACGCCGTCCGGAGACGTTTCAGGAGGAAGCTCCTACTGCTGCCGCCGCAGTTCTGGGAACCCACGCAAGGCCCAAACATCAAAAGAAGAAATCTGCTACCGCACAGGTGTCTACAGTAATATCACCCGTACAAGAGGAAGGCGGCAGTGGGGATCTATCCGGAACTGACCTCGACTCCGACGAGGAGCCCGACCTGCGAACGCAAGGAACCGACGGCGAACCTCTACAACACACGCACCTCTCTGGTAGAGAACAGAGCAAATACTTCCAACAAATGCAACAATGCTGTGTCCGTGCTGCTCACGAGTTCTACCTCCGCCACCGCGCGCACCTAGACAACATCAAGGACAAGAAATCCCGCCAACTCTGTCTAACAGCAAAATCCAACCCTATCTCTAAGCCCGACGACCTTAGCCTCCCGCATTGGACTCACCTCCTGCGCAGGATCAGTGATGCAAGAGGCCTTCAGAAGAACATGGTTAGCCGGATAGAAAGCTTCAACGGGGATATATCCCCAGTTGACGAGGTTAGACATGCGTTCACAAAGAACAAGGTCAAGAGTGACAGGGATCTTTTGGCACTCGTCCAGCTGACGAGGAACTTTTGCTGGCAGTTGAAGGATTGGGATAGATGTGGGGATTTGGATACGCTGTATACGCTTCTGGAGAAGACCATCCGCGAGGCGAAGCGTAGAAAATTGGAAGGGTATAGTAAGCCATCCAGGAAGGGGACGTTCAATAGCAGGAGGGAAAGACCAACGAGGGGAAGCCCACACAGGCAATCAGCCACTTGGCCACTGATGGCGGAAACGGAGGGGGCGGAATGACAGTGTGCGAATAGCATAATTTGACTACATGCATGGACCTTTTGATTCTTTTCCTGTCTCTTTCCTCTCTTTCTCGTTTTTTCTTCTATTCTCCCCTCCTTCGTTTTCTTCTCGATTTTTTTCCCTTTTTTCTTTTTGCGTTTCCAAATCAAGGACTCATTGGGCATTATATATTATGATAGGTGTTTAAATTTGAATTCCACACATACGATAGTGTTATTTTTATTTTTTTGCCCCCTCTCCCCTTCCTTTCCGTACTTTTCCCCATCTTTTCTATTTTAAGCCCACATCGGTTTGCCTTATCCTCTTTCTATAACGCGAGATGAAGAAAAGGAAAAATCATTCAAATCTCATGTTCCTCGTGCTCATCATCGCTGTACGCATCGTGCACGCCTCCATTGCCTGCCAGTATTGTGTACTGTACGCTTTTTCAAATTGACGTGATAATATGATAATATTATGATAATATTATTGCCTTCTGGACCATCGTGCGACTCTAGCTGTTAACCCCGCCCCTTGCGTCTCACTACCGCCACCATGCCATCGGTCAACCTTGTAGCGCATGGGTAGGATAGCATAGGGCTGCAGCAGAGCACCGCACATCACCATCATAATCTTCTCTTGTGGGACAGCATGCGGTATATTACGGTGATAGTGTTGATAATGGTTTACTGATCGTATAAGAGGGGGCCTGTGTTTCACAATAAATGTATGCTGTTTCTTTTCCTGTTTGTGTTGACATGCTAGGCAGGCTCCAGGACACAAGAGAGTTGAGATGATAGTTTCTTGCTGTACCGTGCTTGTAACATAGTGAGATATTTTGGAAACCCGGTCTCGTTTGACGAATCAGTTCAGAGTTGTGATCCATATCAGCTAAACACCTTAACTGACCTATCACATTACAGGCTAAGGGTCTTCAATGTTGAAAATATTGAAACAAACACAGCTCACATCTCTGTTTCTTCTGAGCTTAGCAGACGCAGAAATTGTTAACCCACCATTACTTTGCCTTACCATACGACACGTTTTTTTCTTCCGTTTTTCATGCTAGGACGGCGCATGAATGGCCCCCAACGGCTGCAGAATTCTATTTGACAGAACTCTACCAGAACTCAGAATGCGTAAGAAATTGTTTAAAAATCAAGAAAGAATACTAAGGCGCTGTCCTACTTTACTTGTATTACGCAAATGGAATGTGCCAATACTGCAAATTCCAGACCACTCCCAACTTGCCGGCCTCCTACTAGCGTTTTCTTTTTCGGGATAACTGTTAGTACTGTGAGGGAGCTGCTATGTGACTAAAGCTTTTTGAGGATCTACTTGAGCTATAGCAGGAGTCGAGTCTGTAAGAAGGGTCACAGGTTTTCTACTTTTGTTTATCTAGAGCAGGAAAATAAGCCAAAACTATCTTACCCGATAGGGAAGATTTCAGGTGGGATTATGAAAGATGCTAACTAGGCTGCACTTGTTTCAAAAATTTCGTTACGGAAGACAAAGGCGGGGGGAGATGGCTGTTATCCCAGCATACGGCAAAAACTCAAAAAAAAGTCAGTATGCACCGAAGATGAGTTTTAGTGGCAAGGTACAGTATTATACAAGACAAGACATGTACTGTGGTAGTGTGGTACGCGCAGTAAGGAGGGAACAACATCTCATGATTATGCCTGAATACTAATAGAGGAAAACAAACACGTGAAGGTACTAGAGGTACGATATGATACCGAGGAGTTTGTCAAGTTGTAATATTAATTAAAGCAGAAGTCCTATGATAGGTAAGTTGGTTATTAGAAGTTGAAAGCTTAGCTCTTTTAGGTTTCTCTTACAACCGAGTTAATTATTCGTTTAAACCCCTTTATAGATTTAGGTCAATATGCATTAAAAATTATAGCCAGTTATAGTATAAAGTAACCACACTCTTCAAAACATCTAATTATTCTCAAAACCTACTGCGGTCAATATAATTTAAGTTACTTAGACTATGTTAAATCCTAGCCTTTGTGATATGGCATTTCTTATAGCTCTCAATATTTCAAGTAGACTTGTATCTGCTTTCCATATTTCTGCAGATCTTTATGATTCTAAACCAATACGCTTCTCCTACGAAAGCATGTTGGTTTTTAAAAATGTTCTCGTTCAGATACTTTGCTCAAAAAGGCATCCCGAGTAAAAACACAGGAATAATGCGGTCGTAGTATCGCTTATCTTACTGATGCACTTATCGGTAGACCAACATATATTGTGACATAAAGTGCCTACTTCAAATAACCAAGACTTAAGAGTTCCATTTCTACATGCTCCTAGATTGTCCTCTAATAGGCAATGGAAAGTAATATTTAAATTATTATTGAATTTTATAGAAGAGAGGAAATATTGAGTTCTTCTTCCCACTACCTCTTATAGACGTGGGTCTTGCTACCCGTGTATAATCTGGCAAAAGTCGGATTGGAGCTAGGGCGAAACTAAGGCAACCGAGCCAACCGGAGGGCGCGAAGAAGGCGAATTCGCCATAGTTTAAACATAGAGGAGGCGGTGGTTGGGCAGGTTCAAGAAAATCCTCACAGGCGTCAATCCGACTTTTGCCAGATTATACGGGTACACTGTCAACCACTCCCCTCCTGATATAATAACCATTACTATTCCAACTCTTAATATCATATATCTTGTTACAAGATCTTTAAATCCTCCTTCAAGTCTAAAACATATTTTCCTTACTCTAACCCTTCTGCTATTACCTCTACATGCTAGTAACCAAATGCTACCAATTCTTACCTTGATAACCTTCCCCATCCGGTGCCTGCCCATATGCTTGTTCCAGTAGAACCACATTCCTGGTGTTGGAATTGCTGTCCACCACGATCCCAAAGTCATCAATGTAGAAGAGCACGAAACCCTTCTCTAGCATTGGTTTAAGGTTGATAATTTACCAGACCAGAAGTATCAGCAAGAAGGGCGAACCCTGTAAGATGCCCATATCCACCGTATTCCTAAACCTGGACCCCTGGGAAGAGGAGTGTGCATTTTTCCTATACTGGTGCTGTAGCGGTACTACATATACAGCCGGATGCGATGCCGGAGCAATTTGCCTCCTCCGTCACCATAGCTCACCCCCCCCCCCCCATCAACGATTCCATTCTGCTCTGCAAGTTATAATATGAACGAATAACCAGAAATCGGAAGTTGAACCACTAATAGCAACCCAAGAACGACATGGTGCACCAAAACCTTGTACCTCCCGGTGGCGAACATTCTAAAATTCTCTTTTCCACATTGCCTGGGGTATGATCCAGAGAGTTACCGGTATATGCAGCGTGGCATTGCATCCAGTCAGCTTGTCAGTTCGGTCCTTTGCGCACAGCGCCACGCCGCACGCAACAGACCAAGATGGTCCACCACCAGCTCGCCTTTGCAAAAGAATCCACCAACCCCAGCGCCCGGAGCTTAACATCCTATAGGCTGGACTCCGGGCCCAGGAAAGACTGCTAGGATGCCACGCGATAAAGTGAATCTACTCTACGCCAAAAAAAAAAAAAAAAAAAAAAAAAAAAAGAGAGAGAAAAGATTTGCGAGACCTATCAGCCCTCACGAGTGCCAATCAGCCTCATACAATACCAGAAATGGCTTGCATACGGAGTCCTTAAAGGGTGAATCTCAATTCAGGGCCGGCAGTGGAGAAACCTCGACCGTTGTTGGAGATATCATAATATTATGTTTGTGAACACGCTTGGACACTTACCCCGCCTGCATCCTTAAATGTTTCTCCACCACACTCCATTTGATCCACATTGCGAAGAAAAGCGAATAGAGAATTAAATATCGTGTTACCTTCATCTTCATCTCCATTTTTGCCTCCTCCTGCCCCCTAGCTCATCCCCATCACCTTCATCATAGGCGTGATACTAGGGCAAAAATTACTCTGCAGCACTGATGGACTCGTATGAAACAACACAATCAAAAAGGAAAAGAGAAAGTGATGATGCCAGTCCCTATAAGGAGACTGCGCCCGGGGCACTTTTCCCCTCCCAACGATAAAGAGTCGGGGTAAAAATTGAGGCTCGGTGGATCGCCGCTGCGGTTTCAAGTTTTTTCTCTTCTTTCCCCCTCTGAAACGACTGGATGGTCACGATGATAAGTCTTGATTGGCAGTAGGTGAGATGGGAGCATCATGCGTGAGGCCCTTGCTCTCTCTGTCCCCGTGTGCTCTTTGGGAATGCAGGGGGTTTGCGGGAGTTGGCTGAGAGAGAGGGGAAGCTGGTATGAACAGTGCGGGATCGCCCCGTGCTTGTTTTCCTCGCATTCGTTACTTACGTCAGATGGGCCGAAGGAAGGCCTTCGTTCCTACTGTATGGTCTCCTTCCTTTTTCTCTTCTTTTTTTTTCCTCCTCATACCTCCCCTTCCCCCTCATCTTTCTTTCTTTTTTTTGTGTTCGCTGTGATAGTCCTTTGCTGCTACATTTGTGTTCCTCCAGTGCTCCTGGCTCGTTCATACTTGCCCACGATCAGGATATCCCTTCTCCCTAGATGACTGGGATTTACATGCGTTAAGAGCCGCTACCTATTGGAAAAGGTGAACAAAAAGAAAAAAAGGATGAATCACTCCGTGCTGAGGCTATGGTTCATGGTTCTAGCGAGATCTGCATTTTGAGGAAGAGGCGGAAATGATGCTTTATTCTTTTTTGGATCCCCGCTAAAATAAGCTAGTATTTCCTTCTACTCCCGTAAGTTAGGCTAGAGGATGTTCTACTCTATAAAAGTATCTTACTCAACTATGCCATGGGGGTGAGCCAAAAAAAACGCTGTAGCGTAGTTTGACCGCTAACCTAAGTCAGCACCGCACTCTATTTTCCATAGTAAGCATCTTGCAGTGTGGGCTCTAGTTGCGCTAACTTAGGAGTAAGCTATTAAAAAACATGAAACGGACAAGCTCGACATTCTCCGCAGAGCAAACCCGAGAGTCGCTCTGACTGAACGTTGGTTTAAAGTGTGGCGAGAAACTGACGCAACGGATGCTAAGACGCTTGACGAAACTTACCAACCTGCCATGCCATGATATACGCTGCACTAACGCGGGTATCCCCGAGCGAGCACGCACGGGCAGGAAATGCCTTGCTCGGCATTGAATATCGGATTAGATGTCCAGTAGCGGTATTCGGACACATTTCCCCCCGACCATTCAGAGGGGCTCTAATAAAATGCAACTAATTTTCTTTTTTCTTCTTGCACTCTGGGGGGGGAAGGGACAAAAGTGAAGGAAAGCCGTTAGCCAGCCTCGAGAAAAAAAAATACCCGTAGGGCGGACGGAGGCTGTCGGGGGAGGGGGTAGCAGGTATCAGTGACCATACTCCAACCTCTCAGGCTTGCCCAGAAAAGCATGCTGGATGCGAATGTAAAATGAGCACCTCGATATCTGTTGGTAGTGAAGCAAGCGGGAGGACAGGCAGGTACAGTACAGGTGCAGTATCGAGGCTAATTGGTCTTTTTGCTTTGTGACCTCGCAGCCTTGTCTTCTGTATTAGGCCTAATCTAGTCCGTGGTTGCGCGTGCACGGTATGGTATGACATGGTATGGCCTGGAGGCAGGGGCTAATGAGGGGTGGTATCGGAAGGAAGTCAGTATCTAACAGATAACTTTGGGGTTTTATGAATGATTGGTTAAGTTGTGTGAAGAGCAGTGGTTTGAAGTAAAACCGTCAGACAAACTAGTATCCCGCTTGCTCGATGTTAGTAAATTTAATGTGCCCAGTGCAGTACGGTCCTATGTTCGGAAGGTCGCCAGTTGGTGGGGGCTTTGTTGACAAATAGATAAGGCTGAGAATTGGTCGTGACCTCGGGTTGTACCGGTACGGAATACCAGCACTGTGCGTACCTTACTTTTACATTTTTTTCTCCCCTTCATGGTTGCAGGTAACCTGGGCGGAAAGTACACTTTGCTAGAGGGCATATTCTCGGTAGGAATGACACGGTACTGGGTACGTAGGGTTAGTAATGAGATACTAGTGCTGATAAGCAATCGTATGCTGCGGCGGCCGTTGAGGCGGGCAAAAAAGGGCTGCGGAGGCGATAGTGGAAAAAGTTCCCTGCACTGTAACCTAGGCCAGTGTCTGAAGTTACCATAGTACTAGTACCGGTACTTACAAGGGCTGTCATCGTCGGGGGAACCACGAGGGCTAGTAAAGTACCGTAGGAATAATGCATAATTCAGTGGGAGACATATATTGCGCGGATGTGAGTTGACTTACACCACGGTGCAAGTTATGATGGTCTATCATACTCGGGGGGTTCATTAAAAATCAGAAAACATAACGCTTGTCTCCACAGAGGTTTGTATGGGATCGGCAGAAATAGTTTTCCGGTTTTTACTGACCCCCCCCCCCCCCCCAAGTACAGTATTGCACATTTAAAGCCTGAAACTGGGACTCAACAGGGTATAACATTAGCAAACCCGGTGGACCGACCAGGCCGGACAGTCTGCCATGGTAGACGTAGATGTTATAGGTATCACAGTACATCAGGCCAGTGCAGACTGCATCGCCGTTTCGTTTTGTTCCATTATCGAACAGAGGAAGTTTAGCACGGAGCTCTCTCCGTTAGGTGTGGCGGGCCCATGAGTTCTATTCCATCGTACTAGTACACTCACCCCCGAAAATGAAGCTATGAATCAGTGAACCCGTGAACACCTACCGGAGCCCTGGTTTTGAAGCAGTCGGCTGCCAAGATTGTTTTTTTTTTTTGTTGTTTCTTGCGCTTTGTCTCCAGCCCAGGGAAAACCCGAGACCCCCCTGTATAGCTGAACTGAGGGGAACCTGGGGTTTGTGTATGATCGAGAAGGGTATGGGGGATAAGAGGATGTGAGAACGAGATCTGGCAGTGGGCATGACTGAGTGGTGGGTTTACTTGTGCATGCATAACGGATTATCAATAGATGGGTGCACAGTGGAGATTGCAGCTGTGCTGTAGGCTGGTTTGGGTAGGGCAACACTCGAGGATAGAGATGCCAACTCATTGTTTCGGGTTATTAGATGTGGCGTGGTGTTCATACCTTTTCCTTTTTTGCTGCATAGATGGAATTTCCCTTGTTTAGTGTTTTACAGGCTGTTTCCTGTTTCTGGTGAAAATAATGAAATTTTAATGGCTCCGTGATCCCTGGCGACAACCCCACTAAGCCAGGGAAATCAGATGAGGTTTCCTCAAGCATCGACGACGAGAAATTTTAAGGAAAAAGGGAAGTATGCGGGTACTGATAAACAGTACGGTAAAGTTAATGCCACTGGTGCGCGCTGTGTAACGTGTCCTGAATTGGCTGGTTATTATCAGGATCATATTCTAGACACGGGAGAGCTTCTCTCACTTTCCCTATGGTAAATTACTGTACTAGCAGAGCATTGGCTTGGATCACCAGTCGGTTAGTCCGCTGTTGCTTTTAGATCGCTTCTACTCATGCGTACCACTTTCTCGGGCTCGAAAAAGTAAAGCGGAATCCCGTTCGCAGCCTACAAGCAGATGGGCGCGAACATCATAATGTGGCGTAGCTCCAGGAAATAGGGTTTCGGACAGAATAACTTGCGGTCTTTCGGTTATCGCTAGAGCAATAGACCACCGGTAAGAGGTATATATCATAATTAGAGAGACTGTGCCGACTTTTATTTTGTAGGACTAGGTGATAAAAGCCTGGCCTAACTCACCTTGCAACAAGCAATGATCAAAAGCGGATTCTTATCAGGTCCCCTATATCCCATTTTTTTTGGAATTATAGTAAAGTTAAACAAAGCTGTCACAGCGATAGCTATCTCGAACGCTTGGCTGCGGAGTCCCTCCCCTACGGTACTACATATAATGTCAAAGTGTGAGGTACGGCGACTGATCCACCAGCAGGTTGGATCCATTAATGTCTTATCATGTCTATATCGGTACTTACTCTAGATTCATGATACTTTACAGGCTAATATGTGGCTATGAATTTAAAACTAGGATTTTATTTTAGGAGCTCGAGCTTAACCTAGGTCTCGTACTGGTCCGATGAGGTGGGCTTGCTTTGGATAGTTTAACCACGTCCCGTCTTCTAGTTCCCCGTTTCCTAATGCTCGAGTACTGTACCGAAACCAAACCCTCACGTCGCTACCTCGCTGTTATGTGGCATCCTACATCCGTGAGAGTTCGCACAAACAGTGAAGAAAGAATTCGGAGGTAAAGTGTGGGAATCAGCATATGGGGGGCAGATCCCCATAAAGGACCAGGAACCTCGTCAATAAAAGTGGTTGACGCTTCTTATAATAAGTTAGCTGCTAGCTAGTACAGCAGCTAATTCATTGACAATCAACGACAGGATTGTCTGATACCGAATGCCCTTTTTGTATCCCCCATACTCAGCTCAATGTCCCGAGATGGCACATTTAGATATCTGGTATATACCGATCGTGTTTGTGAACATGTCAATGTGTAGGAGGATACGGACTATTCCTCACGCAAGTACCAAGATCGCCCTCCGGTGAAACTTTGTAGATACCAAGGCTATTTTCAAGACCAGCCAAACAAAAAGCATCTCCTACGGGCGCCATCGTCAGAAAATATTGCGGTAGTCGGTCCGATGATATATCGGGAAAAGCTTCAATAGGCAAAGGGGATACCGGTATAAATCGCCTCCACCTGCCATAAGATTTGTATATGCAATTCTGGATTCCTGCCGAGCTGCAATCGCCAAGGGAGCAGAAAAGGGGTTTCAGAAATTTTACAGTTCCGGAAGGTGCATGTGTGATGGAACCTGTTAGCCTGCTGCTGCGGGTAAGAATGCCACTGTGCAAACCTATCCTACGGTATGCAGTTTTGCATCTCATGGGTGCTGGTGGGCTCGGTATATCATAATTGGTTGGGGGAAGATGCTACGGGTTCAGTGTCGTGCAAGGGGTCCATTTGGTAAGGACGAAACTTCTTCCCATCGCCACCCGGTCGGCTACCTTAGGTCTTCGTTCTTCTATCGAAGCTTCTTATGATAATAAGTGTGATAGTATTCTTAGAGTGACCGACTACCGTACCATCCGGGATGTGTGATATGGTACAATATACCCCCATCTCGGCCTCCCTGCCCCTCGAGCTAGGATACGTCTCCCAGCTTCGCACCCGCGCTCGGCGGGTCGGGGGATAATGGACTGATGGAGGTGAAGGGAAAAAAACGTGTCGACGTTCGATGCGAGATGGAAGAAGAATCTAATTCTATGTATTGGGGCGGGGTGTGTTGCAGAGGAGGAGTGTGGCAGATCACGAGCTTTGTGAACTTTTCCCCCCCCCCCAAGGAGGCTCCATAAAAAATAAAATAAAATAAAAAATAAAAAAAAGTGTGTACATTACATTTCGCACCAGTGCGTAGCTGCTGTTGCGCACCTACCGTCCACTCAATACCAGCACCGATCTCCCTTCTTTCCTCATATAATACTGTACTCGTACTTACTGTTCTCTTGTCTAGTTCCTAGCTTACCTGTATCCTACTACAAGTACAGCACGTTCTGTCGAACGTAAAGAGAATCCTTTCGCCCAAAATACCCTTTCCTCAACCCGATGGCCTTGTCGATTCGTTAATAATCCCCCAACGCCATTCCCCCTCCTCTCTCTCTTTTTCCCTCTCTCCCCTCTACACAGCTCCGACGTCACTCGCTGAGAAGAAGAAAGATACTCGAATACACACATTGCATATATATACCTATCGATTATCCCATTTGCACTTTTTTCTTTCTCCGATCCGACTGAGTTTTCCTCTTTACTATACGGCATTTGGGTAACTCTAAGAGGATATTTTTCGATTTTCGATTTCCCATCTTGCCTGCTTCGTCACTAGGCAAGTTTATTCTTTTAGTTAAGTAAGGCGAGCGGCTCACCCTAACCTCCCCCACCTTGCCCTCTCCCGCCTCCTTCTTCCCTTGCAACAATCTTCCCTCTCTTATTCTCAGCATCACCATCGTCACCCTTACCATCTTTTCAGCCCGCTGCCACCTAAACTAGCTTTTACTTACCCAACCCTTGTCATCCTCCACATCATTAACTATCACATCATCACCATCACTATTGTCATCGCTATAGTCTTCACTCAAACTAAACGCAGATGCTAATGTTTTTTGTTTGTTTCATCAATAGAGCCGAAAGGAATTTTTAGTTAATTCTTTTAAAAAGAGAAAACAAAACAAAAATACCCATGGACCACTCGAATTGGGAACCTAAGCCGCTATGGCCCGACTTTGATTACCGAAATGAATTTGCGCGCATTCTTGGCGATTATATCGTTGACAAAGACAGGAAATATGCCGCGGCTGAGCCAGGGGTGTTGGGTCCGGATGTGCCAAATTATAACGAGATCCTGTCCTATTTTGCGGAGTGTGTGAAGCAATTTGTCGATGAGTTATCACGAAGACACCAACCCTCCCAGCAATTCGAGGTGGAGGAGAACTACGCAATAGGGAGGTTTCTGCAATCTTACCCCAGCGAGGACCCTTTCAACCCTATAGCCCTACCTATGCCACGTGGGAGTCAAAGCTATGAGGATGTCTTGAATGGATTCAGCCCTTCAACAGCAGGAGATCCTAGGAAGCCGATCAGAGAACTCCACCGTCAGGGTGCAGCTCAAGCTGACCTTTACCCGCCAGTATTCGATTTCGATGAGTTCCCCCGGGGAACGCATGGAGCAAACCTCCAAGAACAGGTAGAAACCTTCACCGAAATCATGAGCTCTAGGAAGAGCTATGTTGAGCCGTTTCACCAGGATAGGGGATTGACCTCGCTACCACACTTCCCGACTGTTGGGTCTCGCAATCCTGGCCGCTCCGGAGGAAGTGCTTTGGGGAGAAGACAGAGGACTTATAGTGGTGGAGAAAGCACTGGCGCTGGCTCGCAAACTGCCACCCGCAGAGCAAGGACCAAGCGGGACCAGCCGCCCCCGAAAACGGCTGGTGGTGAAGCAGGCCAAAGCTCTAGGAGCTTTGGGGCGAACGCGAGAAGTGTCGATGAGAGCTCAAGGAATACAACCGGCGCCGGGACGGTTTCGAAGGAAGGGTTTAAACATGAATGCGACCAGTGCGGGGAACGTTTTGAGTTTCCGGCAAGGCTCAAGTGCAAACCACTCGTGTCTCTTAGCATTAGGGTTAGGGCTAACAAAAGATCAGAAGTCACATGGAGACCATAACCCATGCTGCGCGGAGGTATCGTTGTGATCTCTGTGGGTCGGTATTTTCTCGCAAGAGCTCATTGAAGAGACACCAGGATGCAACCACTGCGTGCAAGTCCAAGGCCCAAAGCGGGAATGATTCCCCTCCCCCGTCGGCTTCCGAATCTGGAGCTCGAGATGCCGCCTTCCGTAGCGCAAGACCACCTTCCATGGCATCACCTAACCATAGTAACGTAAGCCCCTCAGTCGCTGGGAATCAGTCTGTTAGCTCCCAGAATCAGTATCGTCCGTTTGGTCCGGCTCCCGGCCCTCGAACACTGTCAGGAGGAGGTGGTCATTTTTCCCAAATGGCCCGGGTATCCTCTCAACAACACCGCTCGCTTCAGCCATCAGTGGCCTCTCGTAGTTCGCACCCTCCATCCAGTGCCCATTCATACATAAATCCCAGGATACTCCATCCAGAAATGAACAATGGATACAACGATTAGATCCGAATGGGCAATGGTTGCAGTACATGATGTATAACACCCAATATCCTGAGGCACTGAGAACACTCGGCTAACATCCGGTAGCTGTAAATCTTCGGCCTCCTGGCATACTGGTGTTAGTGTTGGGACGGTAATTCGGCGTGTCATGCTTGGCCCCCCAGATTTGTTGTGGGAGGAGAAACTTCCGTGACACGTTGGCCCGGGAATGGCGCTCCACCAATGTCGAGCCCAGTTTCCCTCGTTCTTCTCTTGTCCCCTGTGGTGTCGGAGAGAAACAAATCCCCTGTGAGTAACATCTGGGAAAGCGCGGCTTCAGGCCCAAGCACGGGCGAAAATAGGGCCCACCTCACCTCATAGCAGCACAGAATTCTCTCGATGTTGTAGTGTAAGTATGAGAGAGCCTAATATGTATCTTGACTTTTCTCACCACGCAAATTTTTTAATCGATTGTAATATTGGTGGATGTTTTGCTTATTTCCTTAGCCCATCTATCATTCCTACCTGAGAACTCTCCACTCTTAATTTTAATCTCAACTGTTTCCTCCTTCCTTTTCCCCCCACTCTTTCAAGCACTTTCAAATGCTTTGTTCGTTAGATCGGTTTTTGGTCTTTTATAGCGATGCCTTCTCGGGAGTTTGGATTGTTTTTGCGCTTTGTAATGGCGAGGTGTGGGGTGTGGAGTGACTGCATTATTGTAATAGCTTAGAGAAGGGTTGGATTTGTCGCTCCATCTAGCACCGGATGCTGAGAATATTATATAGAAGCCCGAGGCCAGAGCTTGTTTGTTTTTTCTCTTCTTTCTTCAAAAATAACCCTTCCTTTTACTCGGCTAGCAGGGTTCATCTTAATTTTTAATCTCACCTGAGGAAAGTGTAGTGTGTATCGGCATGTAATGATAATACCGGTATGTGGGCACATATGTGCTTATAATTGATTTAACCGCGTGCAATATATGAGGTACTGGTATGGTATTATTCTCTGGCTCAAATATATCCGTACCATGTTATGCTTTCGGGCTTAGTTTAACTAAAAGCATATCTCAAACAAGTACAAATAAGGAATTCCCCCAAGAATATTTCCAAAAGAACCTTAACTTGGTTAGCTAAAAAGGGTAATTCACCATCAGTAGGGGGAATTTGAAAGCGGGCTAACCCAAAAGGGGGGCTTGTTAGTTTTGTTTCAAAGTTCTACTTCCAATACTAGCAGGAGCGACCTTAGAAACCTAACCAACTGAGATCTCAGGAAGAGACCATTCACTCATTAAACCGCATCTATTTCCTCTCAATTTCCCCCCAATGAACCCAATGGAGCAAAGAGAATCAGAGCTTTCTGCGCATGCCAAGGAAATCGTGCGCAGCACACCACTAGCTGAGCAAAGGGAAATTCGCCAACTCAGAGGTGTTGTGATTTGGGGCGGGGAAAGGCTCACAAGTGCGGCAAGAGCTCCACTACAACCACTGCAAAACTCCCGAACTTCTTTCCAAAAGCTTAAACGGCCTTATCGTGTGTGTCTGGGGAAATTCACTCTGGTCAAAGCTTCTTTTCTTTTCTTTTCCTCCACACCACTATATCGCACCCCTCTCCGCCACGGGCTGACCGGCCTCCTGGGAATAGGACTCGAACTGAACAAGTTAGATCGAGCTTATCCCCCGCCGCCTGTCAGGGGGTGTATCAACACGTGCGTTGGGGGGTCAAGAGAAGAAAGTCTAGCTGTACTATTACGGTCTTTTTTTAATACCCTTGTCGTCGATCTTCCCGAACCTTGTGCTCTGAGTCGTTTCGACTGCAGATTTGGGGAGTCGGGAGTTGGTCCTTTGTATCATACCATCCTCACGCCAATGGATCGAAGCCTAGATTGCATGGATTTGGATGTGGGGGATGACAGACGGGAAACTACTTGGTGGGAGGATCTGACGAAAGATAGTGTGCGCATGCAGGAGTTGGTGGGAAAGCTCAATCCGGCTTGCTTCCCAATCGATCAGACCAGACCTTGCCGCGAGGTGGATATGGCCCTTGAGAGGGTGTATTATGGTCTACACCCCTCTCACGCACGGGGCACACACATACTAGACTTTCGTACTGCCTGTGCCCACATTATACCCGTCATCAACAACATTTCACGTCAGAATCACCGGAACGCCGGTGGATCAGCAGGCGGCATGGGTGCCTTTACAAGTACTATGTCTTCCTTTCTCCATGAGGACTACCCCGAGTCCGCCCCGTTCAATAGCGAAGCCCTGCATTCCCGTACGGATGACGGCGCTGGAGATGGGGGCTCTGTATCTTCCTCCCATGGAGGTGCTGGTAGTCCGAGGAGCGGGGTTCCCTTATCCCTTCGCGAGAGGCCAAAGACCGGTGATCGCTCCCACCCATGTGACTCGCAGCCACACCCCCACCCACCCTATGGGAATCCCGCCACTCCCACGCTGAGCGATTCTACCAAACGCAGTCCGGGCAGAAGCAATAGTGGCTCTCCTCGTCCCTCTGGTGGCACAGATAGTTGTCTCTCGGCGGATGAAAATATCAGATCCTACCCATTCTCACCAGCTCTAGCCAGCCCTCGTCGTTCTCGTGCTAATTCTCACTCCCGCTCCGTGCTTAATCTAGGTCAACCACCCATTCATACCGGCCATCATTTCGTCGTGCCCCCTCCGAGATTTTCGAATGGGACAGGACCTGGAGGCCAGCACAAGTGTGATGTGTGCGGAAAGGTATTCCCATATCTTTCAAAACTAAAGTAAAGGCCACTCGTGATTTATATCCCAGCATTGTCCTTTTGCCCCACGCTTACCAATTGTGTCAGAGACCATATGCATATCCATAAACCTGATAAGCCACTCCCTTGCAATTACCCCGACTGTCTCAAGAGTTTTAAGAGACCACGAGAGCTCCAGGCCCACAAAAAGACACATAACAGAAGGTCACAATTTGTGGAGATACCAACTCAGCCAGGAATACCCAGAGATCCTCAACGTGGTACGTAGTCCTCGCTCGTTTGCCCGAGCCCTGGTCGAGGAAGTCGGGGCTTGTCGAGCTACTGAACATGGGCCTTAATTGACCGGCCTTATCAACTACAGCCGCTGGAGTTTCCCGTCCACTAGTCCAGTCACCAGTCCCTCATCCTCATCCTCACCCTTCTGCTCCATGCGCTTTCACCCCTCCACGACAGCCCCCCAGTTCCACGGGCTATGATGAGTGCTCTCCAAAGAGTGAGCCTTTGGACTCTGATAGGACTTCCTCTGCGTCGCCTCGTGAGAGCACGTTATCTAGGTCACCCACGCCGGCCTCGAGTCATACAGATGGAGGTGTGGCAACTCCAGAGCCACCGGTTGCCGATACACCGGGTGTCGATAGACAAGGAGAAGAGGATAAGATGGACACCGAACAGTATGACTATTTCACATTATGTTCGCATTGTTTCAAGTTACTTACTTGACTTGTACAGTACCGGTATTGGGATTTCCGATAGACTGCATGATAGGTTAAATAACCAGCTGTTCCCTGAATTAAGGTATGTTTGGGAATGACTCTTCTTTCAGACACGATTTAAACTCTAATGACGTTGGCGATCAGGGCGTTGACAGCGCCTAACAAAGAAGCGATTGACTCCTAGGGCCACTCATTTGCCAGGATTACCAACACATTCTACTTCCTTTTCTTTTCCGTTCTTTTCTTTTTTTTTCCCCTCTTATTTTTCTCCTTTTCCTATTCTCTCAGCTATTTCGCCACGTGGTTACCGTTAGCGAAGGAGTGGCCTCCTTCGGATAGTTCATCTACGTTGTCGTACATTCGTTGGTGTTTAAGTTACTTGACACGTGAAGATGGAGTAAAAAGGTGGATGAGTATTTCAAACTCGAGGTGTTAAGTGGAACATTCGAGATGTACTGTACCTGCAGATCATGACTTATGACGGGAGCACAGATGCGGGTGGTGATGGTCATGATGGTGATGACAATGCAGGAAAACTTTATCGCTGTTTTCCTTGTTGGCTCGAGTGGAATCTGGGGATGGGGGTAGAAAGAGTGGACGAGTGTTTGCAATGCACAGGCTACTCTGCAACTACGGTATCATATTGGTTGTCCTTGAGAATGCCTTTCTATAAATAGTTCATCTTGAAACCTCGGTGTTTTTTTCCAATTCATGTTATACCGGTATCTGCGCTCTAGACAGTCTCATGCTGGCCAGCATTTGCACAACAGAGCTGATGTGTTGGGGGCTTCGAGGGAAAATTAAGGCTGTGTTCGGTGGGATACAGGGGCGTTGTTGAGGCGATGTTCTGAGCATGCTACTCGAGTATGATACAAGCCCCACAAAGCGAGCCTTGGCGGTGCACGAAGGCAGCACAGCAGGCACCCAAGGGGAAGAAAAAAACATTGGATGGAGGATAGACTTTGCAGCCTTGAATTTCTCGCGTACCGTAGTTCGTGTCTTCTGCAAGACTGCCTTGTCCGCTCTGTCCCGTTTCGCGTGAACAGTCATGCATCTACGAACAAGGCGACTTACCCTTGAAGAGGCATCAGTGGATGTGAGTCCGCGAACTCTCGACTTTAGGCTTTAGGCAACGACCCCCATTCAGATAAATATTACCGGTATCCTCGTTCTAGAAGGGGGTTCGAAAGCATATTACATCTCTAGAAATCTCCACACAGCTGAGTCAAGCCTTTAAAGAGCCTCTACACGTCACAGACGGACAGACAGGTAGGTAGGTAGGCAATACGCCTAATCTCACTCGCCGAGCGAAAGCCCAAAGAAATAATTCTGCACATTTTACTGACACTCTTCTTTATGGTGCGCCTTTAGGGAAACTCTTTTATAACACCAAGTACTTTTACCTGCTAGGCTTTAAAGGTGGTTTAAAGGTGGATATCCAGCTTCTTCACACAAACACAAAGAATATATGCAATCACCAATGGCCTTGGGACCAACCCGACCACGATGGCTGTTCGGGGAACACCGGCTGGAGACGCTCATTGAGCAAAATAATCCAACAATTCCCCTCTCAGCACTGCGGGCCAGTCGAAACAAATGCCAACTTGTCGACTCGGTGCTCAAGCAGATCCTCTTAGAGCAGAATATTCAACCGACACCCGGGGACTTCGAAATGTATTGGGCGAAAACTCATCTGGCAATGGATATACAGAGCATTCTGAAGCGCTGGTGTAGCATTGGATGGGATAAGACATGGGAGGGCTCAGCCCTACGAAATCTGTGCCCTGAGGTTTCCAAGCAGCACGGGGATCGGAATATGGACGATGCAACCACCACAGCTACAATTGCTCCTACTGATGCTGCGGTGGAGCAGAAGGTCAGGCTTCCGATATCTGAGCCCTCCCACCCTATATTCCCTGAGGCCTTTGTCGCGCGTCGTCAGAACTCGTATTCGGGGTGGACACCGTGCAACGATCCGGTGGTACAATCCATTGAAGCAGGAGCTGCTGCTGCTGCCGCCGGTGTGAACTCCAGAGTATACCCCATCCCCGTTCAACCGGTATCAAAGCGACCATTCGAGGATTCAGATGACTATCAGAATCGGCGGGTTTCGAAGTCAAAGTCCTTGAATTTCGGAGACCGAACCCAGTTTATATGTCCATATCACGCCCAGAACATCAATGACCACCCAGAGTGCGCAAACAAGTCGTTCCCGAACCCCCGAAAATTGAAGTGAGTTCTTCCAATATCAATCAGTGCGCCTTTTGTCGTTATCCCCTTGTTGCACCGAAGGAGGCTAATACATTTCTAGGGAACACGTCTGGCGCTGGTTAAAGCCCTTTAAGTGCCCCACCTGCGGGGAAGGATTTGGTCGTGAAAAGACCCGAGCGATTCACTGCGACCAACGCAAGACAAAATGCAAGAAAATGCCCTCGACGTACGAGGGTAGCGCCGAGCAACGAAGGGATCAGAAGATTGAGTCTGCAAAGAGCACGAAGGAGATGATCGAGATCTTTGAGGAATATGAGCGAGAAAAGCGTTAGTTGTACCTTTCAAATCTCTCCCGAGTCGACTAACGTCTATTCCCTCTGGTACAAAAAGCTCACAAATACCTCCTTTCAGACAACCCACGGGACAGTAACTCCTCCCCTTCCTCCACCAACACCCACAATCAAGATAAGAACGACAACGATGATGACTGCACCAGCGACGAACACCACCAAGTCGGAGAATACAGAGACGGTCAAGACGACAGAAGCTCCAGCCCAGAATCTCAGAACGCCTCCAATGCTAGCGTTTCTGATGGTGACAGCGACCACGGAGGCAACTACACTAGACCGAACCATACGTATGCGCAACCCCGGCAAACTAGCAGCACTGGGATAGGAGAAGGAGCAGACATGGGCATTGACGCCAGAAGAACTTCCATCAATAGCAGAGAACAAGAACAAGAGGAAGATGAAGCAGGACTAGGTTTGAACCCACACCATGGCTTCGACCACCTTAACTCCGACAACGCCCAACATTCGCTGAGACATTCACTGAGTCAAGACTCATTCCAGTACCCGCTACAACAACCGTCGCGAGGTGAAGACGAGAGCCGGACTCTCTACCCCTACCACCACCAACACCAAATTTCACCCATCTTAAGATCATCGTCAGATATGGACTATTCTACTTCAAATGCTTCTAACACAATTACAAATCTCTTGTTAAACATTCCAGAAATCGTGGTTACCGAGGCGGAACCGCAGATCAAAAGCCCGACCACCGCCAGCTCGAGTGATACGATTCCGTACGCGCAGCAAAATGTTTACTATCCGAATCCTACCTCCCCCAACAGCCTATATGATCATCACCACGATGGGAACTTCAGGGGAGGGGAGGAGGAGGGCAGTCCGGACACGGAAAATGTGCCGTACGGAATAAACTCGCGAGGGATTGGCCAAGGATATGGGGCGACGCCGCTCATATCTGCTGGGTATGGGTCTTTCCCGTCAATGGTTTTCAGGATGCATTTTTAGTGAGTGATCGGTGGTGCTCGATCGGCGGTGATGGGGTATTAGAGTTGAATTTTTCATGAAAAAACCCCCGGATCCCAGACAAAAGGATGGGAGGAAGGGGAAAAAAAAATGACAAAAGAATGAAAGACACGACCAAAAAAAAAAAAAGATGGGTTGAAAATCACCATTTTTATTGAGGCCCATGATCCCATTTCTCTTTTTCCCTTTCAAACATTGTTCTTCTAGTTACTATTACAATTTCACTCTTCATCCCAAATGTTTTACCTATATATTAGCGGCATCTTTTCCTTACCATATCATTTCCGTTATGTCCCTACTCCTGCCACATCTCTGGATTTCATGTCTCCCTTCAGTCTTTGTATCTTTATTTCTATTTCTTCATCTCATCCGGTCTCCTATCTTACCTTAGAAACGGTGTTTGGCGAATGGCGTAACACCAATTTGCTTTTTTTCTTTTTTTTTCCTCTCTCTTTTGTTCTCAAGTTAGTTTTATTCCACTCTATAGATATATATATGTTACAACTAGCATTCCTGCTTGGGTCAGAGAACTTAATTTCCCTCTTTACATCCTCGGCGTGGAAAGGGGAGGAAATGGGGGGGGGGTCGAAAGGACAATACATCTAATAGTTGACTCTACTGCCCTACCAGTACCTGTACTATCATTTACTAGGCAACGGCCAGGGCATGGTACAGAGCAGTATGCTATGCTACCAGTAATCGTCATCACTTTACACAATTGTAGTGCACAAGCCCCCCCCCCCCAACACACCCCATGATGTTAAAAGTCATGACCTGGCAGACATGGCATGTTAGGTATGACGGGGCCTCACTTTTTGATAGTTGGTCAGTCAGTCAGTCAGTGGCAAGAGTAGCCTACGGGCCCCACAGTAGGAGTATAGTGCAGTAAGGTCAGCATCGTCTTGGCCACAAGGCTGCTACATTTTTCTCTTCTTTTCTTTTTCTTTTGCTTTCAGGGCGACGAACGCTGATGAGCAAAAGTCTTTTTTCGTTTGCTTTTTTTTTATCGGGGGAAGGGGACGGGGGTGGATGGGTGGATGGGTGGATGGGTGGGTGGGTGTGTC
>Ga0307507_10004119_pt1 | contig 26455 bp, 6 predicted proteins | sample 7_EM_MG_FD_207223 | JGI IMG/M metagenome (GOLD analysis project Ga0307507, IMG submission 207223) | Populus trichocarpa ectomycorrhiza microbial communities from riparian zone in the Pacific Northwest, United States - 7_EM | ecosystem: Host-associated > Plants > Roots > Unclassified | place...
CTACGCGTATGCATGAGCACGGACCTGACCCCTGAGCAACACGTATATATACCTGCCTCGTCTCCTGTACATAGATCCTTACACGACATCGTTTGTCAATCATATACAGTCACCTTGTACCTTGGCCCTCTGCACGTACTGTGACACTACCAAATCTTAAAGCTAGATTCCATCAGATATTTAGGGATCTTATACTTCTCTCCTAGGGATATTATGTGTTCCCATTAATCTAGCCATTAGTTTAATTTTAACAACTGTTTAAACCCCTTAAGGGCTTCCGTATACTAATATTATACCTTCTTCCTAACAAATAATAAGGTAGGTTCTATATTCTTCTTGAACTAAAATAGCTATTCTTTAACAGTTAAGGAGGGGTCAAGCAGTAGCTTCTTCTAAATTAATACTGTAGATGTAATCTAGGTGTGGATCTATTAAAGATAATCTTCCTATTGTAGGAAATACTTTATATCCTGGTTGTAGTATTATCTACTATTCTTATACGCTTTCTATTAATTTATTAAGAGCTGTATATATAAGGTTGCATTCTTATTAAAATCTATAACTTCTGGATAGGCTGGTTCTTATAGTAGACCTTATTAAGGTGCTACACTATCTGGGTTAACATAGGCCTAAATTTGCTAATCCATAAGGGCTTGGAGTTGCCATAGCCATTGCTCCCAGTCTTCTGGCTTATTAAGGATAATCATTATTAATAAGCTCAACATTAGTGGAGTCATTTAACTAATAGGTAAAGAAGGGATTAAGATGGTATTTTATTGTCAGGATCGTCCTATTATTAGGATCATCCTTATCATTAAATTAAGGTGGAATCTTATAGAATCTTATGGAATCTCGTGGAATCTCGTTAAAGACTTATCTTGTGATAATTAAGGTAGGATTTCTATTAGAGTCTGCGTCTTAATAATAAGGTGTCAGAGTCTAACAATAAGGTAGAATTTCTTTAAATAATTGAATAATAGCTAAATAGCTTCTTAAGTCGGCGGACCGGGCTTATAACTGTTAGATAATTTAGATAGAGCTACTTATTGATAAAATGGGTTAATTAATTGATGATCTTAACTTAATCGTTAATTGATGTCTAATGTCTTAGGGCCCTAGGGCTGCGAGCTACGAAGAGATTTTACAGTATACGTGACCCATACACATAACCTACGCCTTTTGAGAATACAGATTATCTAACAGTTATAGTACCCCCCCCTTTAGCTAAAGGTTTAAAATAATTTAACCTAGTTAAAAATTTATAATTTTATTATAGGTTATATTTTAGCGCTAGGTGGCGGTCTTAGCAAGGCAAATCTAACCAATTAGATAACTTTAACTAGCGGTTAAAGTTCTTTAATATCTTGCGTATTATGTAACCGTGTTATAAACGTTATAATACTTTTTAGGTTCTTTTTAAATTTGAGTTTCCTGCTATTATGTTTTATATATTTGTGTTAAGTGGCAGTTGTTTACCTTTATATTATATCTATTTAGCCAGAGCAGGCCGCAAAGGATAGTTTTTATAGAATTCTTTTACTAGGGAAGGCGCGTTAGCCTTAATCTATTTATAGGTTTCTTAGGTTTATATTTTATATCCTTCCCACTTAATAAGAAGTTTAAATTGTTTAGATTATGTTTTCCATTATATATTATTAATTGAGTTAATAAAGTAAGAACTATTACCATTATTAATAATTATAAGAGGTGGCGGTGGCACTTCGCAAGTTATAGGATTATCTTTTAAGGGTTATAGCAAGCTTATATAAAACGTTAAGTATATTTTTATCTTAATTAGTAGTTTAAGCTTATAGGCGTATAGGCTTAGTTTCTTCTTAATTTAGTATAGGCCTATAAACTTCCAATTAAGTTTCTTTAAGGGCCGTTAAGTCTTTAGGTTTTGTATATTTAGGTAAACTATATTACATTTCTTAAAGTCCTATGCGGGGGCTTGTTCTTTATTCGTATACCATTCTTATAACATTTAAGCGTATATTAATTCACTTTATAATAGTTCCATTAACTGCTTTATTTAATTAGTAAAGTTATACGCGTTAATTTACTAGATCCGTTTAATCGTGGGTCCTATTATATTAATTTTAGGTTATAGTTTAAATCTAAGTTAAAGGTCTTATCTATAGGTTGCGTAGAACGGCATTACGCCCATTAATATATTTATTGTATTATTTACAATAAACTTAGCTAAGGGTAGCTATTTTTCCCAGTCATTTTATAGGTAGGAGTAGTATATTTATAAGTATTATTCTATAATCGCGTTTATAATTTTAGTTTAACTATCTATCTCTAAGTAAAATGTAGTTAAAAGTCGTGTTTAAATACTTAACCATTTATATATAGCTTGCTAGAAGTCTAAAACAAACTGGCTTTTATAGTTAGATATTATTAAGTTAGGAAGTCTATATAGCTTAAAAACATGCCTAATAAAACATTCGGCTACTAATATTATATTAATTAAGTCTATAGGGATTATATATTGCATTTTTATAAAACGGTTAACTACTACTATAATATTTATAAACCCGTTATTGCTAGGCAAGTTAACTATAAAGTTAATTAAGATATTATGCCATCTTTATATTAGAATTGGTAGCAGTTAAAGTACTCCTTACTTCTTTATATAAGAGGTCTTTCTATATATATATATTCTATATGCTTAAACGTATTTTCGTATATAGTTATGCATTATAGGCTAGTAATATGCTTATTAAACAATCTTATAAGTTTTATATGGCTAGGATGTCCTACTATAGGGGAGTTGTGTATAAATTTAAGTATCTTAAATTATAAAGGTTCGGAATTCAGAACTACTATCTTCTATTAATAGTATAATTAATTGTTTTAAATTTCGCATTTAGCGAGTGTGATATCCTTATACTATTATTTTCCAGTTTAGATTGCCTTTATTACATCTACTATTTATACATCATTCTTGTATTCGTATTCCATTAGCTTATTAATTTCCATTTCCCATTTATTAACTTCCGATTCATTTCTATTGAGTTCCGTATCTAGAAATATAGGACATAGTTTTTTAAAACGTTTAGGGGGCAGTAAGATCTGTAATTAATTTGTAATCCGTTTATCTAAGGCATTTATAGGTAAGTTCTATAATCGTTATATTAATATGTTAGGCTTTTAATTAAGTTTGCCTAGTTAATACGTAATCTTAAAGTTAAATTATAAGAGGTATTCGGCCCAACAAATTTGGCGCTATATTAGTTATTTTATAGTTATAAAGTATTGCAGGTTCTTATAACGTACTTTATTAGCGAGCGGGCCATATTACCTAACGGGCCACCTCCATACCCCACCAAAAATCGCAAAAATCACAGTACAATATCTCAACAACTACTTAATAATAATTTCTAAAAATTCATATTTGGGCTTATATATATACCTTACCTCGTTTCTTTTAATTTTAAATAAATCTATTAAGTGGTTATAGAGATATATAGTTTCAGGTCGTAAATCTGGCTCTAATCTTTATATCTCTATAATCACTTAGCAAATTACTTTAAAATTAAAACAGATAAGGTATTATATGTATATAAGCTCAAATATAAATTTTTAGAAATTATTATTAAGTAGTTGTTGAGATATTATACTGTGATTTTTGCGATTTTTGGTGGGGTATGGAGGTAGCCCATTCGGTGATATAGCCCGCTCGCTAATAAAGTACGTTAGTCCGTTAACATATATATTAAAAACAATAATCCTTTTAGCTTAGAACGCCATTGTTTAAAGCATCTAACAATTATAAGTAGTTCCTTATTATATATCTTATAGTTTAATTTAGTAAGGGCAAGTTTTTAGGAGAGAAAGGCTACTAGATATAGTTCGCCATTCTTATTATATTATAATAACACTCCCCCTAGCATATAATTAGATAAGTTAGTTTTAATAGTATATTTAAGGTTAGGGTTAAAGTAAGCGAGAATTAAAGTAGTTATAAAGCGATATTTTAAATTATTAAAAGCTCATTTACATCTAGCGGTCTATTTAAATTTTAAAAATTTCCTTATTAGGTTTACTAACGGCTAGGCAATTTCTAAGAAGTAGTTAATAAATTATTAATAGAAATTTATAAATTCTAGAAATCCTTAAATATCTTATATATTACTAGGGCTTTCCTAGTTTATAATCGCGACGACTTTCTTAGGGTCCATTTTAATTCTATTATAGGATATTATTAAGCCTAAGTACATAACCTTAGACGCGTAGAACTTGTATTTCTTAATATTACATTATAGGCCCGCATCTTATAGGCGTTTAAAGACCATTTTAATGTATTTCCAATGTTTAGAAAGTAAGGATAAGTAAATTAAGATATTATTAATATACACAGTAACAAATATATTAAGGAATTTATAAAGTATATTATTAATATATTACTAAAATATACTAGGACCGTTCTTTACGCTAAATAGCATTACTAGGTATTTAAAGAGTCCCTATTATATATAAAAAGCTATATACTTCTTATCTCCTTTATATATATAAATTTTATTAAAGGCGGTAACTATATTAAGCTTTATAAAGTACTATACTTTTACTAAGTAATTAAGCGTCTCTTAAATTAGGGGAATTGGATATTAGTTTTAAATTATAATTATATTTAAAGCTTAATAATTAATATAGAATCTTAAGCCTCCTCTTAGCTTTTTAATAAATAGTATAGATAAGGCAAATAGAAATTAATTAAAGTAAATAAATCCTTTTTCTAAATACTTATTAAGGTATTATTATATTATAAGCAGTTCTTCTTATAATATACTATATAGTAGACTAAACTTTAGTATTATGCTAGGCTTAAGTTTAATTTTAAAATTATGCTTATCTTAGTATGGGGCTAGTTAGTCTATAAATTATTTTTTAAACTTATTAATTAAATTATAGTACTCTTTAGGTATAAAAGGTTAAGGATTAATATACTATTTCGGTTTTAGTGCTTTCTTAATATCTTCTATAATTATAGTAAAGATTTTATAATCTTATCTTTTTATTAACAAAATAAAAGGTGTGGCCTGTATTATATGAATTTTAAGAGGTTTTAACAAAACATCTTTACATTCTTTACTATAATTAGCAGTTATGGCTTTATTGTCTTATTTTAAGGTTTATAGTAAGGGTAATTCGTATTATATTAAATTTAAATAGTTATATATATATTTGTAGGGCACATGGTTTTTTAAATAATAACTTTAATATTTTTTTAACCCAACTAATTAAGTGGTTATATTGTTTTAGCTATTTATATCTAAATATAACTTTATATTGCTTTAAGGGTATTATAAATAGGGAAATATATTTAAGGTGTTTACCTATCCTTATTTTTACTAGGGCTTAGTATATTATTTTGCTCTATATTAAGGGTTTAACGTTAAAGTCTTATAGGCCTTAGGGCTTATTAAGTTTCTTTAATTTTAGGTATTAGGTTTTTATATAGTTTATATCAATAAAGCCTATACTAGTGGCTCCGCTATTTATTAGAATTTATACCTCCTTCTATTTTCTAAGTATTTAAATTTCGCTAAGTATATTAAGGGAGTTATGCTGTATATTAGCGCTAGAAGAGCCTAGATACTTATACTTTTCTACTTTTTATCCTAAGGCGCGACTTAGCCTTAGGATAATTTATTTTCTAAGTTAACTAAAGGTAAGATGCTTTATAGCGACTAAATATAATTTATAGAGCGGGTGCGATTTAAGGAACGAGTATAATTTAAGGATTAAGAGGAACTACGGCGGACCTTTTTAAAAGGGTAAGTTCGGCAATGCTTTTAAATATATCCTTTTTTACCGCATCTAAAGCATTCTCTATTTGTGACTTGGGTTCTTTATTTATTAGTTCCCAAGGGTGCATAAAATTAAGCGGCATTGAGGTCTATAGGGTTGTATATAGGGCTTTTAGGTTTTAGAGACGGATCGCGATTTAAAGTATATACCGGTTTTATAGAAATTTAAACGTAAGGTATAGTTAACTTTAGGGAACAAGTCTATTTATTATATTAAAGGTCCTCGTTAATTTGTTAATATATCATAGCAAATTTAGATAGGGTTTTTAGCAGTTCTCTACCTACTAGCTAGGCTCTAATCTTATCTAAAATAGCTTATTAAAGGGCAGTAACTCTAGCGGCTTTATTCTAATCTAGTTTGCTAATAAGGCCTAAAAATTCTAAAAAGAAGCTAGTAAAGTCTTAATTCCATTATTATAAGTTTTTAAGTTTGGTAATAGCTATGTATTTATAGCTGGTGTTATTATACGTTCATTCTAGCAGAGAGATAAAGATTTTAAAATTAATAAAGGTGCTATTACAGAAGAATAGATCTATGGTATATATAGTATCTTTACTTAAATAAGATATTCTATAGCTAATCTTGCTGGCTTTAGTAGGGTATTAGTTATAGTTTGTTAAAAGTTTAAGATAGAGCTTGGTTATAAAAGGACATAGGTTATTTTAATTTTTATTAAACATTAGAGGATTAGGAAGCTTTTTAGATTTTATAGCGGGTATTAAATTTGTTATAGCTATAGGTTAAGTTACTATTACTAGTTTAGAGTTCGCGTTTAAGGGGCCAGGTTTAAATATAATTATTTTAATCTCATTTACAGGTGTTGTTGTTAGGGTTTTTAATGTAAATGCCTTAATATTGCAAAGTTCTTTATGGAGTGCTTTTATTAATTACTAATACTAGGCTTCTAGTGCAGCCTACTGCTAAGCTAAGGCGTTTGTAAAGAACTGTTATATTATAGTTAACTGTTCCTTAACTAGGGTTATAATACTTATAGTTATTATTAAAGCAGATTTGGGTTCGTTTGCTATTTTAATAGTGGTTATTTTAATATAACATAATATAAGGGCGCGAAGAGGCTTTGGGGAAGATTTAAAGGAATAATATAAATTCTATTTAAATCTAAGGGTATATAGCTCTTGCATAGTATAAGACATTGCATAAAGAAGAGAAAGGAATATAGGAAACGTATAACTAAATATTTAGGGTCTTAGCAGCAGACGCGTGGGCACAAGCCTATGCGGATTTTAATAGGTTTCGACCAAATTCCATTATATTAGTGGAATTTGGTGGAAACTGGTAGAAATTAATTAAGTTGGCGGAATTTAGTAGAATTTATCTATTGAGTGTTTCACTAAGACATTCCTACTGTAACTGGGCTAGTCCCGTTATAATTTCTTTAAATTTTCCCTAAAGCCTCTTTACGCACTTATACTATATTGCGTTAAAATAACTACTATTAAAAATAGTAAATAAACCCGAATCCCTTTTAATAACTATAAGTATTATATCTATAATTAGGGAATAGTTAACTATAATATAATAATCCTTTATAGATGCCTTAGCTTAGTAGTAGGCTGCACTAAAAGCCTAATATTAATAATTAATAAAAACACTCTGTAAAGAACTCCGTAATATTAAGGTACTTTTATTAGAGACCCTAATAATAATACCTATAGATAAGATTAAAATAACCGTATTTAAACCTGGCCTATTAAATGCGAATACTAAACTAGTAATAGTAGCTTAACCTATATATATAATAAACCTAGTATTTATTGCAAAATCCAAAAAGCTTCTTAACTCTTTAATATTTAGTAGAAATTAAAATAATTTACGTCCCTTTATAATTAAGCTCCGTTTTAAACTTTTAATAAACTATAACTAATACCCTACTAAAGCTAGTAAGGTTAGCTATAGAATGTCTTGTTTAAGTAAAGACACTATATAAACTATAAATCCATTCTTTTATAATAGCATCTTTATTAATTTTAAAATCTTTATCTCCCTATTAGAATAAATATATAATAACGCCAGCCGCGAATATATAGCTATTATTAAACTTAAAAACCTATAATAATGGAACTAAGACTTTACTAGTTTCCTTTTAGAATTTTTAGGCCTTATTAGTAAACTAGATTAGAATAAAGCCGCTAAAGTCGCTGCCCTTTAATAAGCCATTTTAGATAAGATTAGAGCTAAGTTAGTAGGTAGAGATCTGCTAAAAAACTTATTTAAATTTATTATAATATATTAACAAATTAATAAGGACCTTTAATATAATAAATAGACTTATTTTCCAAAGTTAACTATACTTTATATTTAAAACTCTATAAAACTAATATATACCCTAAAGCGCAATCTATATCTAAAACCTAAAAGCCCTATATATAACCCTATAGACCTTAATGCCGCTTAATCCTATACACCCTTAGGAACTAATAAATAAAGAACTTGAGCTATAAATAGAGAATGCTTTAGATATGGTAAAAAAGGGTATATTTAAAAAAATTGTTAAACCTACCCTTTTAAAAAAGTCCGCCGTAGTTCCTCCTAGTTCTTAAATTATACTTAGTTGCCATAAAGTATTTTACCTTTAGTTAACTTGGAAAATAAATTATCCTAGGGCTAAGTTATACCTTAGGATAAAAAGTGGAAGAGTATAAGTATCTAGGCTCTTCCCGCGCTAATATATAATATAACTCCCTTAATATACTTAATAAATTTTAAATACTTAGAAAATGGAAGGAAGTATAAATCCTAATAGATAGCGGGGCCACTAGTATAGGCTTTATTAATACAAACTATATAAAAACTTAATGCCTAAATTTAAAGAAACTTAATAAGCCCTAAGGTCTATAAGGCTTTAATAGTAAGCCCTTAATATATAGCAAACTAATATATTACGCTCTAGTAAAGATATAGATAGGTAAACATCTTAAATATATTTCTTTATTTATAACACCCTTTAAAGTAATATAAAGTTATACTTAGATACGGATAGCTAAAGCAATATAACCCCTTAATTAGTTAGGTTAAAGAAATACTAAAGTTATTACTTAAAAAACCATTTACCCTATAAATATATATATAACTATTTAAATTTAATATAATATAAATTACCCTTGCTACAAGCCTTAAACTAAAATAATAAAGCTATAACTGCCAATTATAGTAAAGAATATAAAGGTATTACGCTAAAACCTCTTAAATTTTATATAATATAGGCCGTACCTTTTATCTTATTAGTAAAAGATAAAATTATAAAATCTTTACTATAACTATAGAAGATATTAAGAAAGCACTAAAACTAAAATAATATACTAACCCTTAACCTCTTATACCTAAAGAGTACTATAATTTAATTAATAAGTTTAAAAAATAATTTGTAGACTAACTAGCCCCATACTAAGATAAGCATAATTTTAAAATTAAACTTAAGCCTAGCATAATACTAAAGTTTAGTCTACTATATAGTATATTATAAGAAGAACTGCTTATAATATAATAATACCTTAATAAGTATTTAGAAAAAGGATTTATTTACTTTAATTAATTTCTATTTGCCTTATCTATACTATTTATTAAAAAGCTAAGAGGAGGCTTAAGATTCTATATTAATTATTAAGCTTTAAATATAATTATAATTTAAAACTAATATCCAATTCCCCTAATTTAAGAGACGCTTAATTACTTAGTAAAAGTATAGTACTTTATAAAGCTTAATATAGTTACCGCCTTTAATAAAATTTATATATATAAAGGAGATAAGAAGTATATAGCTTTTTATATATAATAGGGACTCTTTAAATACCTAGTAATACTATTTAGTATAAAAAATAATCCTAGTATATTTTAGCAATATATTAATAATATACTTTGTAAATTCCTTAATATATTTATTACTGTATATATTAATAATATCTTAATCTACTTGTCCCACAACACTAGGAGCCCTACTGCCCCCGCTGAGGCTCCTGTCCTACCATCTAGGGGGGCAATCAATCAAGGGAAACTGGGATACGAAAACCACCCGACGTACGACTACCTAGCTCGTAGCTAGGGCCGAAACTGGCCTTATCAAGCCAGCGGATGCGGACGCGTCCTAGGCGTACGACAGGACACCCTTGGGCTTGCACTAGCTCTGAGACCGAGAGGATACGGCGAGGGCGTAGGGAACCTCTTTTTATAAGAACTTGTTAAGGTTAACGCGTCGCAGATACTTTGTACGAAACTTGTTAAGGCCCCAAGGCCACCGCGAAGAACTTGTTAAGGCCCTGCCTAGAGAACTCGTTAAGGCCCCTCTAAGGGCCTATCTGGTATCCGGTACACCTAGGTGACTTAGAAGAGGGTCTTAATAGGCGTGGTGCGCGCAACCTGGTCGACAGCGACGCGACAGCGACGCGACGGCAACGCGACGGCGACTAGACGGCTCAACGAGGTGGAAACACGGGCAAAGCTCTAGGCAGCGGAAACATAGGCCAGCTTCAACGGCCCTATGGCGTCAAAAGGTGACTTATAGGAGGGTCTTAATAGGCGTAGTGTACGTAACCTGATGTATATGTATAAGGCGACTCACAGGAGGGTCTTAATAGGCGTGGTGTACGCAACCTAATGCATATATATAGGGGAGGCTGTAGGGGAAACACAGGCTAGTTGGACGAGGACTTGACAGTTAGAGATATAGGCCAGCTTATAAAAAGGGGGGACACAAGCTTGGTTAGTAGGAGAGGGGGGAGCAGGTTGCCTGGCATGGGACCTGGCGTCTCTACGACCCCCTCCTGTAAGACACGGTCGGCCTGTTATAAGGAGACTTCTACAGGCAACGCGAAACGGGAACTGGCAGTAGTATAGGGTGTTGCGCCCCTATACTACTACTAGTCTCCTATAGGGCGTAGTACGTAGCAGCCATTGCTGGCTCTAAGGTCCTTACCCCTTAGCTGGGCTCTGACCCTTGGTGCACCTAGTAGGCAGGCAGGATCACGTCCTGGCTGGAGAGACTGCTACGTGGCTTGAGAGAACGGATGCGCGTGTCGGTATATCAACAGACGGGACCGTTCGCCGTTCGCCTCTAGGGCGGTACGCCGGTGAGATATGCTTAAGGAGCAAACAGGAGTTACTCAGGTGGGAGAGGTTTTGGCCCGGCCTTGACCGTAGAAGGTGGTGACGCCTAAGGGTAGGAATAAGCCACTGGAAAACTGGGGTAGAGGCCTAGATAAGCAGGCATGTTAAACTCTACTGTATTATAGCTAATATATAACTACCTACTACGCACAGGAGCTCTTGCTACACCCAGCCCAAAAGACCAAAGCCAACCAAAAGATCCCTAAAAACACCTAGAGAATCCCCCTAAGATATATACATTGCAGGGGAGGCACACATTGAATGACGGTGGTTCGCACTCGCGCACAACCGCCAGAACCACGCCTAGCAATGGCCCTCCACAACAAAGACGGGCGAATACCACACCATAAAGCGGAAATATCTCCATTAAAAAGGTATCTGATAAAATATAAAGCCTATTAGACGCGTTTAGTATCTAGAATTATAGGGGAGTAACTATTAGCTATAACAAACTAACGCAGCTAGTAGAATAGCTCCGCCAGTTTAGTAAACTTTAGGCGCCCCTTTAGTAAACCCTTAATTAAATCCTCTAATGGCTAAACAAAAATAAAAATAAATAAAACCCCCCTTTACTAGCGAACCGCTCCTAGGCTGCTATAGCTGCGCTCCTATAGTATAGGAAACCCACCCCCCTTAAGATAATAATTGGGTATATAATTATAATATAACTAAATATAGAAAAAGTAGAGGGGCTTAGGAGATAGTTAGAAATAGAAGTCCTTATAGAAATTTGTAAAGAGGTCTATAATGCTGTTATAGTTTAATACCTTAGGAGTGGAGATATTAGAATTACCCTAAAGGACTAATAGTTAAAGGAATAAGCTATAAGGGTAGGGGATAGGCTAGGAGAATATACTAGCATAAAAGTACTCTATAAGGATTACCTAGTTAAAGTCCTAGCAGTTCCCTTAAGCCTTAGGGTAGAAAAGGGATACTAGGCAGATAATATAGCAATTATATAGGAGATAGTAAGATAAATAGAACGCCTTATACTAGGACTTGAAATTACCTAAATTTAATGGCTTTAATAGGAAAATGTAAATTAAGTAAATAATAAAAATAATAAGAGGATATAAAGGTCGCCAGAGACTTACTAGGGAAATACTAGTTGAATATATAGCTCCCTTATTATTAGCACACTTATACTAAAAATATAAAAACTCCTTATCTAAAAAGGAATAATTATAAATAGCCTTATATATAATATAAGGCTCTATAACTACAGACTTTGCTTAAAATAGTACTATTGCTGTATATAATAGGGACATACCTAATCCACATGCACAGCATAGGTATGCTGTGGCCACTATACAGGCCCCTATAATACAAGACACTGCTTAAATTAAGACTAAATAAAATGCGTAAACTGCTACTGAAGCACATATAAGGTATAGGAGAGAGAAGACTGTATTAAATATAGGAGATGGAAGGCAAGGGCTTAATAGCTGTGGGAGTAACTATATGCTAGGTTATATAAATAGAAATAACAGGCAATAAGCTAAGGGGATGTAGGTACCTTCCTAGCGTTCCCTACCTTTAATACTAGGGGGCTAGGCTAGCTATCCTAAGCCTTAATAGGCTAGAAGTGACGCTATGTAATATTACTAGACCAAATAGGGACATAAGGTGTCACGGGACACCTCTGTGACACCTTACACACGTCCACCTGTTTCCACCGACGCAGTAAGAAGAGACCGACCGCGAGACGGCAATCTGTCATATTCCGCCAGAATCCACCGAATTCTGTCATATTCCGCCAAAGCCCACCGAATTCTGCCAAGTTCTGCCAGGACCGCCCCTCGAATCCTATTCTGCTCCGTGCACGTGTCGACCAAGCAACCAAACTAACGATATATACCCTTTCTTCCCGTTTCCTTACCTTCTCTCCTTACGCAACGTCTTGACTTCATCACACAGTTTATGTACGTAGCTTAATAATATCTACTTTGCTATATATTATCGTCGCTTGTACTCGCTCCGTGACATAAGGGCTATAGGGGATATAAGGGAGAGGACGCCCTATAGGAAGGCCCCTATAGACAGCTATAGTAAGCTTAAGACCAGGACAATTAAGAATTAGACTTAATGTAGTAAATATAACATTTATAGCCAACCTATAAAGGGCACATAGCTAACTAGTGAGATTAGGGGAAGAACTAGAGATAATAACAGATTTAGATATAGAAGCGCTAGTAGGAATATAAGATATGGGAATGGAAAGCTCTGTATAAAATAAGTAGCAACTAGGGTGTAAATATAAGAGATAGAAGTTCTGAAAATCCTAGAGAAAGTGGAAATAGAAGAAGTGAGGAATAAAGGAGAGATAAAGAACCCTTGCTGGGGGTCCGCCACCTATCTATTATATAGTATAACTGCGGCAATATAAACCACTGTCTTGTAAGGCCCTTACTAGATAGTCTAGACCTAGAGAAATACTATATCCTTGCTATATAAGAACTGTATTATAATACCTACATATAATTAATATACTACCCCTAAGGATTCCAGCTCCTATATAAACTAAAAGCAGCTATATACGTATGCTTTATAATTAGCAAGGCTATTAGCCTATTCTTATAGTTATGGCAGGCAGTTAACCTAAATATTGCAGTTATAACAATCCAGTTATATAGGGGTCCGGTATAAATTATTAATGTGTATAACCCTAGGGTTAAAGGGGTCCTATAAATAGAGAACATTATATTAGTAATAAGCTTACTAAAAACTAAAGGCATAGAGTTTATTCTATTAGGAGACATAAACCTCTACTACCCACGGTAGAGGGGTATCTATATTGCTGCTAAATAATAGGTAGAGTACCTACTAAGAGCCATAGATATCTAGGGCCTTAAACTAGCTACCCCCCTAGGAGTAATTATATAGCAATAAGGCACCACCAGAAGTATAATTAACCTTATATTTATAGACAAAGGCCTATACCAGAGACTTAAAAGGTGTAACCCTAAAAAAGAATAGGTACTTGCCTTAGACCATATCCCTATCTAAATACAGCTAGACCTAGATATTAAGGCGTAACTAAATAGTAAAAGATACACAATAAGAAAACTTAAGATAGACAGCTTTCTTAGTATAATTAAACAACAACTTTAAGACCTAGAAGAAATTCACCTAATACTAAATAAGCAAGGCTTATTAGCCACCTCTAAGGAAATTAACTAAAGACTTAAAAGAATCCAGGCAGCAATTAAAAATGGGCTAGAAGAGCACTGCCCAGTCTTATAACTGGGCCCCTATATACAACACGCATGGTCTATACAATATATGGTTTTTATTGCCAGCTAATAATAAGCAAGAAGGAAATATATAAGCAGCTATAACCCTAAAGATGAGAGACAATACAAAGACATAAGAAACTAGTTAAAGAATATCCTAAAAAAAGAAGTAAAGAATAACTGGAGTCGGTTTATAAATAAGCACACTTTTAACCTAAGCCTCCCCTATAATAAGAGCCTTTAGGCTATAGTAAAATGGTAAAAAAAAAATATAGGGTGCCTAGTAGAAGACTTATACCTACTACCCCTATAAAGAGTAGGGGAGTTATAGGCCATTAATAACAATAATAAGAAGGCAAATATCCTTATAGAAAGGTTTTCCCCCTAACTAGCTCTAGCAGACCTTAGTAACATTATGGGTAAAATGCCAGTAACTTGCCTGTGGGTTAATAGCAATATAATAATAAAGGAAATGGCTAGAACCATTAACCGCCTTTTAAATAATATAGCACTAGGACCAGATAGGATACTAAATAAGGCCTTAAAGACCTGTGGATTACTTATAGCACCTTAGCTTACAGATATAGCTAGAGTTACTTTACTATAGGCTACTACCCGCAACTTAGAAGGTCTATAATAACGGTTATCCTATAAAAAGAAGGTAAAGTAAACTACTTAATCCCAGGAAGCTACTGCCCTATTGCCTTAGAAAACACCCTTAGCAAGATCCTAGAAAGGGTAATAGCGGACTATATAGCAGATATGGCTAAGGAACACGCCCTACTTTTATAAAGTTAAATAGGGGTAAGAAAGAACCGCTTAACACTATTAGTACTTACGTTACTTGCCGCCACTATTAAATCTGCATAGGCAATATAAAGGGACTTTATAGTATTAATACTTAGCCTAGATATTAGTGGTGCCTATAATAATATACCCTATAAGCGCCTCCTATATATTTTTAGGGCAAAGGGCTTCCCAGAATAGATTATATAATTTATTTAAGGGTTTATAGGCTAGAAAGAAATGTTACTAGTCTTTAGTAGATACCAGAGCCCCTTTATTACAGTTGTAATAGGAATACCATAAGGATTACCCCTTTTATCTATACTCTTCCTTTTCTTTATAAGTAATCTACTTAAGTTCTTTAAGGAAGGGGCGACCTAGGGGATAGGCTTTATTAATTATAAACCTAATTATATATAGGCCATTAGCTGTAGAGAACTGTAGAACACTAGAGAAAGCCTATAATACCTATATAGAATGGGCAAGATAACATGGAGTCTAATTCTCACTAGAGAAATACTAGCTAATCTATTTTATAAGAAAACGCAACCAATCTGCAGATCTTTAGTATATAATCTATATTTAAGGCTTTGGGGGCTAACTAGTTTAAGGCCTAAGGGTACTTATAAGGGCGCGAGGAGGCTTCGGGAAAGATTCGAAGGAACAATATAAATTCTATCTAAATCTGAGGGTATATAGCTCTTGCTAGGAACAAGACGTTGCGTAAAGAAGAGAAAGGAATAACAAGAGAATCTTGCAATTAAATAGTTTAGGGGTCTTGGTCGATGCGTGCGCACGTGCGCACGCGGACGGACTTTGGTAGTATTCAATTAATCTAGTAGAACTTGGCAGAAGTTAATTAAGCTAGCAGAATTCGGCAGAATTTGGTTAAAGCTTTAAGTTCTATCTGTTAAGTGTTTTACCAAGACATTCCTACTATAACTAGGCTAGTCCCGTTATAGTACCCCCCCTTTAGCCGAAGGTTTAAAATAATACAATTTTATCATATCGTATTTTACGTTGGGTGGTAGTATAGAGTTTTACTAATTCTAATTATTTAATGGACCAATTAGGATTTTCCATCCCCGGGATAGAAAATCGCTATTAGTTTAGTAAAGGCGGTAAGCCAAACTAATATCTTTATAGTAGGTCTTAGCAAGGCAAATCTAACTAATTAAATAACTTTAACTGCTGCTTAAAGTTCCTTAATATCTTGCGCGTTATATAACCGTGTTATAAGTATTATGGTATTCTTTAAGCTCTTTTTAATTTCAAGTTTCCTGCTATTATGTTTCGTGTATTTGTGTTAGGTAGTAGTTATTTGCCTTTATATTGTGTCCATCCAGCTAGAGTAGGCCGTGAAGGATGGTCCTTATGGAATTCTTTTACTAGGGAAGGCGCATTGGTTTTAACTTACTTATAGAGCTTCTAGGTTCGTGTTTTATATCCTTCCCACTTAATAAAAAGTTTAAATTGTTTAGATTATGTTTTCTATTGCATATTATTAATTAAGTTAATAAAGTAAAAACCGTTACCGTTGTTAACAATTATGGGAGGTAGCGGCGGCACTTTGCGAGTTATAGGTTCGTTTTTTAAGGGTTGCAGCAAGCTTATATAAAACATTAGATGTATTTTTATCTCAGTTAGCAGTTTAAGCTTATAAGTATATAGGCTTAATTTCTTCTTAATTTGGTATAGGCCCGTAAACTTCTAATTAAGTTTCTTTAAGGGCCATTAAGTTTTTAGATTTTGTATATTTAGGTAAACTATATTACCTTCCTTAAAGTCCTATATAGGGGCTCGTTCTTTGTTTATATGCCATTCCTATACCATTTAAGCATACGTTAATTTACTTTATAATAGTTCCATTAACTACTTTATTTAATTAGCGAAGTTGTGTACGTTAATTAACTAAATCCGTTTAATTATGGGTCCTATTGTGTTAATTTCAGGTTATAGTTTAAATCCAAGTTGGGGGTCTTGTCTATAGGTTACATAGAATAGCGTTATACCTATTAATACGTTTATTATATTATTTGCAGTAAACTTAGCCAAAGGCAGCCATTTTTCCCAGTTACCTTGCAGGTAGGAGTAGTATATTTATAGGTATTATTCTATAATCGCGTTCGCAATTTCAGTTTGACTATCTATCTCTAGATAAAATATAGTTAAGAGTTGTATTTAAATACTTAATTGTTTACATAGAGCTTGCCAGAAGTCTAAAACAAACTGGCTTCTATAGTTAGATATTATTAAATTAGGAAGTCTGTGTAGCTTAAAGACGTGCTTAATAAAATATTTGGCTACTAATATTATATTAATTAAGTCTATAGGAATTATATATCGCATTTTTATAAGACGGTTAATAACTACTATAATATTTATAAACCCGTTACTGTTAGGTAAGTTAACTATAAAGTTAATTAAGATATCTCGCCATCTTTGCATTAGAATTGGCAACGGTTAAAGTACTCCTTACTTCTTTACGTAAGAGGTCTTCCTATACACGTACGTTCTATAGGCTCAAACGTATTTTTATACATAGTTATATATTATAGGCTAGTAGTATACTTGTTAAATAATCTTATAAGTCTTTGCATAGCCAAGATGTCCTACTATAGGGGAATTGTATATAAATTTAAGTATCTTAAATCATAAGGGTTTGGAATTCGGAACTACCATCTTCTATTAATAGTATAGTCAATTGTTACAAATTTCGCATTCGGCGAGTGTAATATCTTTATACTATCATTTTCCTGTTTAAATTGCTTTTATTATATCTACTATCTATGCATTGTTCTTATATTTATATTTCATTAGCTTATTAATTTCCATTTCCTATTTATTAATTTCTAATTCATTTTTATCAAGTTCCGTATTTAGGAACATAGGACGTAGTTTCTTAAAGTGTTTAGGGGGTAATAAGATCTGTAATTAATTTATAATCCGTTTATCTAAGGCGTTTATAGGTAAATTTTGTAATCGTTATATTAATGCATTAGGCTTCTAATTAAGTTTGCCCGGTTAGTATATAATCTTAAAGTTAAATTATAAGAGGTATTTAGCCCAATGAATTTGGCGCTACGTTAACTGCTTTATAGTTATAAAGTACTGCAGGTTTTTATGGTCCGTTAATATATATATTAGAAACAATAATCCTTTAAGTTTTAGACGCCATTGTTTAAAGTATCTAATAATTGCAAGTAGTTCCTTATTGTATATCTTATAGTTTAATTCGGCAGGGGCAAGCTTTTAAAAGAGAAAGGCTACTAGATATAGCTCACCGTCCTTATTATATTGCGATAACACTCCCCCTAGGGCATAATTAGACGAGTCTGTTTTAATAATATATTTAAGGTTAGGGTTAAAGTGAGTAAGAATTAAAGCGGTTATAAAGCATTATTTTAAGTTATTAAAAGCTTGTTTATATCTAGTAGTCCATTTAAATTTTATGTTTTTTCTTATTAGGTTTACTAATAGTTGGGCAATTTTTAAGAACTAGTTAATAAATCAGCGGTAGAAATTTACGAATCCTAGAAATCCTTAAATATTTTATATATTACTAGGGCTTCCCTAGTTCATAATTACAGCAACCTTTTTAGGGTCCATTTTAATTCCGTTATAGGATATAATTAGGCCTAGGTACGTAACTTTGGACGTATAAAACTTGCATTTTTTAATATTATATTATAAACCCGCATCTCGCAAACGTGTAAGGACCATTTAGATATGTTTTCAATGCTTAAAAAGCAAAGATGAGTAAATTAGGATATTATTAATATATGCAGTAACAAATACATTAAGGAATTCACAGAGCGTATTGTTAACATATTGCTAAAATATACCGGGACCGTTCTTTATACTAAATAGTATTACTAGGTATTTAAAGAGTCCCTATTATATATAAAAGGCTGTGTACTTCTTATCTCCTTCTTAGATATAAATTCGATTAAAGGCAGCAACTATATCAAGCTTTATAAAATATTGTGCCTTTACCAGGCAGTTAAGCGTCTTTTAGATTAAGGGGATTGGATATTAGTTTCAAATCATAATTATATTTAGGACTTAGTAATTAATATAGAATCTTAAGCATCCTCCTAGCTTTTTAATAAATAATATAGGTAAGGCAAATAGAGATTAACTAGGGCGAATAAATCCTTTTTCTAGATGCTTATTAAGGTATTATTGTATTACAAGCAGTTCTTCTTGTGATATACCATATAGTGGACCAAACTTTGGTGTTATACTAGGTTTAAGTTCTATCTTAAAATCATGTTTATCCTAATATGGGGGTAGCTAGTCTGTGAATTGTTTTTTAAACTTATTAATTAGATTATAGTACTCCTTAGGTATAAGAGGTTGAGGGTTAATATACTACTTTAGTTCTAGCGCCTTCTTAATGTCTTTTATTATTATAGCGAAGATTTTATAGTCTCATTTTCTTGCTAATAAAATAAAAGGTGTGGCTTGTATTATACGAATTTTAAGGGGTTTTAATATATCATCTTTGCATTCTTTACTGCGATTAGCAGTTGTAGTTTTATTATGTTAGTTTAAGGTTTATAGTAAGGGCAATTTATATTATATTGAATTTAAATAGTCTTATATATATTTATAGGGTAGGTGGTGTTTTAAATAATAACTTCAGCAATAGGTTGTGTGGAATTTTAGTATTTCTTTAACCCAGCTAATTAAAGGGTTGTGTTGTTTTAGCTATCTATATCTAAGTATTATCTTATATTGCTTTAGGGGTGTTACAAATAGGGAAATATATTTAAGGTATTCGCCTATTTACATTTTTATAAGAGCGTAGTGCGTTAACTTACTATGTATTAAGGGTTTACCGTTAAAGCCTTATAGGTCTTGGGGCTTATTGAGTTTCTTTAAATTTAGGCGTTAGGTTTTTGTATAGTTTATATTAATAAAGCCTATACTAGTGGCTCCGCTGTCTATAAGAATTTATACCTCCTTCTATTTTTTAAGTATTTGAATTTCGCCAAGTATATTAAGGGAGTTGTGTTATATATTAGCGCTAGAAGAGCCTAGATACTTACACTCTTCTACTTCTTATCCTAAGGCGCGACTTAGCCTTAGGATAATTTGTTTTCCAAGTTAGCTAAGTGTAAGATGCTTTATAATAACTAGGTATAATTTATAGAATAAGTGCGAGTTAAGAAGTAAGTACGGCTTAAAGAACAAGTGCGATTTAAGAAGTAAGTGCAATTTAAAGACTGGGAGGAACTACGGCGGACTTTTTTAAAAGGGTAAGTTTAGTAATTTCTTTAGATATGTCCTTTTCTGCCACATCCAAAGCATTCTCCATTTATGGCTCGAGTCCTTCGTTCGTTGGTTCCTAAGGGTGCGTAGGATCAAGTAGCGTTGAGGTCTATAGGGTCGTGCATAGGTTTTGGAGAAGGGTTACGCTTTAGGGTATATATTAGTTTTATAGAGTCTTAAACACGAGGCGTGGTTGGCTTTAGAGAACGAGTTTATTTATTATATTAAAGGTCCTTATTAATTCGTTAACACATTGTAGTAAATTTAGGTAGGTCCTTTAGTAGTTCCCTACCTACTAACTATACTCTAATTTTATCCGAAATAGCTTATTAAAGAGCAGCAACTTTAGCAGCTTTATTCCAATCTAGTTTGCCAATAAGGCCTAAAAATTCCAAAAAGAAGCTGGTAAAGTCTTAATTCCGTTATTATAGGTTTTTAAGTTTAGTAACAGCGGTATGTTTACGGCTGGTATTATCATATATTTATTCTAATAAAGAGACGAAGATTTTAAAATTAACGAAGGTGCCATTATAGAAGAATGGGTCTATAGTTTATACAGCGTCTTTGCTTAATTAAAATATCCTATAGCTAATCTTGCTAGCTTTAGTAGGGTATCAGTTATAGTTCGTTAAGAGTTTAAGGCGGAGCTTAGTTATAAAGGGACGCAGGTTATTTTAATTTCCATTAAACATTAAAGGGTTAGGAAGCTTTTCTAATTTTATATTAGGTACTGGGTTTGTTACAGGTATGGGTTAAGCTACCATTACTAGTTTGGGGTTCATATTTAACAGGCCGGGTTCGTATACAGTTATCTCGATTTTGTTTATAGGTGTTACTATTAGGGTCTCTATTATAAGTGTATTAACGTTGTGGAGTTCTTTGTGGAGTGTTTCTATTAATCGCTAATGCTGGGCTTCTAGTGCAGCCCGCTGCTAAGCTAAAGCATCTATAAAGGCTTCTTGTATTGTAGTTAACTGTTCCCTAACTAGGGTTATAATGCTCGTAGTTAACGCGTGGGATTTAAGGTCGTTTGCCATTTCGATAGTAATTGTTTTTAACGCAACGTAATGTAAGGGCGCGAAGAGGCTTTGGGAAAGATTTAAAGGAACAATATAAATTCTATCTAAATCTAAGGGTATATAGCTCTTGCTAGGAACAAGACGTTGCGTAAAGAAGAGAAAGGAATAATAAGAGAATCTTGCAATTAAATAGTTTAGGGGTCTTGGTTGATGTGTGCGTACATGCGCACGCGGACAGACTTTAGTAGTATTCGATTGATCTAGTAGAACTTGGCAGAAGTTGATTAAGCTAGCAGAATTCGGCAGAATTTGGTTAAAGCTTTAAGTTCTATCTGTCGAGTGTTTTACTAAGACATTCCTACTATAACTAGGCTAGTCCCGTTACAGTACTAGGAGTATAGGTAGATAGTAAGCTTTAGTGGAGCGCATATGCGTTATAAGCGGCCTATAAGGGCTAAGCGCAGTACATTATAATATCTAGAATCATTAATTCTTTATAGGGCCTATGCTTTTAGAGGTCACGCCTATTATATACAGTAGTTGTCCGGCTAACCATAATGTATAGATCTAGTATTTAGGCCATAGGAGAACCTAAGAAAGGCTTCTTTAAAGCACTCCTTAAACCACTCTAAAAGGTCCAAATAGCCTGCCTCTAGAGTATAATAGGCGGGTATAAGTAAATGGCTATAGTACTGCTTAAAAAGGAAGCTAATACCCCCCCCCCCCCCCCTATAATTATATATTAAAGCCGCTATAATGCAAAGGGTGTAAAAGGAGCGTAACTCTAGTGTTATAAAGTATATTAAGTCACGCCTAAACAAACTATGGAGGGACCCTAGGGTGCCCTATAGGAGAGCTAACTAACAACCCTAAAGTAGGGAAGATATATTAGAGAAACAGGTAGAAAAAGTAGAAGAAGAATGGTGCTGTGTTAGGGCCTAGGCCTATATAGAGGAGGAAGGGAGATATATAAGAGACTAGTAAAGATAATAGTAAGAAAGAGAAAGGAGCTAAAGTAGAGTATAAAAGAGTACTAGGAAACTATCTACTGCAATATAATACTGGTTAGACTAATACTAAAAAGGTGTATAGGAGTTAAAGGTATAGAGGCTGTCTTAGGTAAGAGGAACCTAGGCTATAGTATAGTTAACGCTATAGGGGGTAAATACTTAAGGGCTCTAAGAAGGCCTAATAAAGGTATAAAATATAATAGTAACACTTTTAAGAATAGGAATAATAGGACTAAAAGATTGGCTCTACTAGGTAGGTGTCCTAGTAGGTAGCCTAAGATATAAATATGGCTGGCTAAGACAGACACTAAAACATGTAATACTACTATGCCCCTTATACACTAACTAAGAAGTAATGCTCTTAGTAGCTAGTATAGAGAACTATAATACACTACTCTTAATATAAAAAGGTCTTAAGGCGGTTACCCAGTAGCTTATTAGCTAAAATGTACTAGACTAGTTTTAGGTTGTAAAGGAAATAGTAATAAAAGGCAAAGGGGCGAGCACCAGGCGCCCCCTGATGACTCTATAGTAGTAGAGTTAAGTTTATAATACTAGCGCGTCCGTAGGCTTGTTACGGCAGCAGTGGTTTCTAAGGAGGTTAAAAAGTAAGGTAGTAGAGCACCATAGGTAACTCGTAGGCGCCTTGTAGGCGCTATATAGGCGAGTCCTAAAAGGTGGGGAGATGGATTATGGGGTTTTCTTATGTAGAGTTTTCTCCCCATATATATATAAGGAGTAGTCCGCGTGGGCCCAATAGGGATCCAAATTGGACGTTAAGTAATGAATTATTATTAATCTACTTGTCCTTGCTCTCTAAATATTAGAAATATATTAAAATAGTTTTTAAACGCTTATAAGATATAGATTTATAATGTAATATTAAGAAATATAAATTCTACACATCTAAGGTTATATACTTAGGCTTAATTATATTCTATAACGGAATTAAAATAAACTTTAAAAAAGTTACTGTAATTATAAACTAGGGAAGCCCTAATAATATATAAGATATTTAAGGATTTCTAAAATTTATAAACTTTTATTATTAATTTATTAACTACTTCTTAAAAATTGCCTAATTATTAATAAACCTAATAAAAAAGAATATAAAATTTAAATAAACTGCTAAATATAAATAAGTTTTTAATAATTTAAAACGTTGCTTTATAACTACTTTAATTCTTACCTACTTTAACCCTAACCTTAAATATATTATTAGAATGCACCGGAGGAGCTCTTGCTGCACCTGGCCCAAAAAGACCAAAACCAACTAAAAGAACCCTGAGAAACACCCAGAGAATTCCCCTAAGATGCATGCATTGTAGGGGAGGCACACGTCGAGCAACGGTAGTGCGCACCCACGCGCGACCGTTAGATCCACGCCTAGTAATGACCCTCCATAACAAAAACAGGCGAATACCAAACCACAAAATGGATATACCTTTATTAAGAAGGCATCTGACAAAATACAAAGCCTATTAGACGCGTCTAGTATACAGAATTATAGGGGAGTAACCGTTAGCTATAACGAACTTATATAGCTAGTAGAATGGCTACGCTAGTCTAGTAAACCTTAGGCGCCCCTTTAGTAAACCCTTAACTAAATCCTCTAACGGCTAAGCAAAATTAAAAATAAACAAAACCCCCCCTTACTGGCGAACCGCACCTGGGCAGCCGTAGCTGTGCTTTTATAGCACAGGGAACCTACCCCCCTTAAGACAACAACTGGGCATATAATTACAATATAACTAAATACAGAAAAAGCAGAGGGGCTTAGGGGACAATTAGAAACAGAAGTCCTTATAGAGATTTGTAAAGAGGTCTACAACGCTATTACAGTCCAACACCTTAGGAGCGGAGACATTAGAGTTACCCTAAAGGACTAATAGGTAAAGGAACAAGCCGTAAAGGTAGGGGATAGGCTAGGAGAACGTATTGGTATAAAAGTGCTCCATAAAGATTATCCAGTTACTACCCTTTGCGAAAGTATTGCGAAAATCAAATTAAGCGAGCCCCGCCCACACAGCATTGAATTTAGGTGATCTCACCATATAAATCGTATGACTACCACGCATACTACGCTCGCCGTTCTTTAATTACTTACGAAGCTTAAGTATCACATTGTATCGCTTATATAGCTCGATTTTCTGGTGTTGCAGGCGTAATGGTAAACCGCGATAGCCTTTGGAAACGAGCTGCTAGTTAATCTATAGAGTCTCCTCAGGTGACCAAGCGCAATACTACTGCCCCCTTGCATGTAGGCCTTCGTACTGTCCTATCTCGTTGCCCACTCCAACCGCTTAGTTCTGGCGAGGAGGATAAGGATAAGGACGAGGACGAGGAAGAGGAAGAGGAGGGGGAGGCCTAAGAGTCGGATAAGGATTTAGATCAGGGCGAAGACGATGAAGACGAAGACGACGCAGGCCTAGTCAATCTAGATACTCACTAGCCACCTTAAGAGCCGCCAGATGAGGAAGTAGGCTTTAGGACAGCAAGTGGGCGTGTTGTTTAACCAAGTCAAGGAGCCACCGAAGCTCTTAAAGCTGTTAAAATTGTACAAATTGCTAGAGCTACTAAGGCGTCCAAGTCAACTCGGCGTACTGAGAAGCCTACTAGGGGTCTAAACAAGAAGAGTTTAAATCCAAAGTTAACCTCTAAGAAGAAGCCTACCAAATTAGTAAAGACTTTAAAGGCTTTAAAGCCTCCGCTAAGATAAAAGGATGCACCTAAGGAAGCTATTATAATAGGTTTAAGCTCGCCAGCTCCCTCGGAGCCTGAGGTGGTATTTTAATACTATATAGCAATTTGGAAAGCTTGGGTAGGAGAGGAAGATCTTACTTCTACTTCTATACAGCGCATAGTTGGTGGAGAGTTTCTTAATAAGATTGGTTCCTGGATTGATGAGGTTAAAGCTAATATAGTAGGCAGATCCTTTAAGGATAAGTATTCTATTAGGGCGACAGCTTCCTATGATTGTATTATGGCTCGCGATATAGTACCGCAAGATATTTACTCTACCAGACACGTCTATAACCTTTATAAGATTATTAGAACGTGGCATGCAGAGGGTAGGAAAGGGCTACGCGTAGAGGTGGTAGTTATATTGACTGAGAAGCCTATACCGGAAACTACATTAACATACGCCTCTCCCTATGCCCTTAGTGTTGAGGCGCTCTAGAGAGCCTTGCTAGTAAGTACACTTTTGTTAAATATTCTTAAGGCTGGAGCTATATCTAGTACACCTAAAAAGAAGGGTAGATTAAGTGCTACTATTACCTAGCGCCTTTCTCTACCCGATAATATTTTATTAGAAGTTCTTATAGGAAACCTAGCTCCCTTAGTAGCCTTCCGGTAGCCCTGCCAATTAAAGATCTATTTAAATAATGGAGGCACCTGCTAGGTAAATGGGAACACAAAGCTGCCCCGTTTCCATCACCTAGTTGACTACTTTGTATTAAAGGCCTGGGGTAAGCAGATTAAGGATGGCAAAGCTTCTGCAGAGGAGCCTCCTGCGCCGCTTACCGTACGCCTTTTAGCCAAGAATGGGGCCACGGGAGGCAGCGGTAGTGGTGGTGGTAGAGGGGGGGGGGTGGCGGGCGCATGGGCTGGGGGGCTATTTTTAAGCCGATAATTTTGGCTACTATCCTCCCTACGGTTAACCCAACTACCCCCCCTAAGGGCCACTACCTACCTACTATATGACTACCGGAGTGCAACAGAATCTATACCAGGCACCTATATAAGCACCTTAGCAGCCTCCGGTAACTCCGACGCTGGTAGCTACTATACAGGCAACGCCAGCGGCGCCGCTAACTAGCCCTATTAATAGCGACTCAGATTCTAAGGAGAGGCTTTACGAATTCTTTAATTGGGTAAAAAGGCAACCTAGCTAGGCAACTCCAAAGCTTATAACAGAGCTTAAGACTATTCTTAATATACTTATTAATAACTTCTATAACTTAGAGGCGCTCCGCTTAGGAATATCTGAGCAGGCATAGGTAGATAAGCTGGGCCTTGCAGCAGGCCTCCTACTTTAATTAAGGCGTAAGCTTAAGACCTTTTGAGCAAACCAAAAGGGATAGTAAGTTTTTAATTTCTATAAGGGCACCGCCTAAACCTAAAAGATTGCACTCCTAACTAGTTATCTACTAGGTAGCCAGCCCGTTGAAAGTGTCCTTAAGCTGAATAA